>Ga0105158_1000240_pt1 | contig 24834 bp, 25 predicted proteins | sample LHCtaG_FD_81567 | JGI IMG/M metagenome (GOLD analysis project Ga0105158, IMG submission 81567) | Hot spring microbial communities from Little Hot Creek, USA to study Microbial Dark Matter (Phase II) - LHC4sed_matched | ecosystem: Environmental > Aquatic > Thermal springs > Hot (42-90C) >...
AGCTCCGCGCCAAACGCTAGGGTAAACGCCTGGTTTCATGAGAACGGCTTCCGGCTGCACCGCAATCCCCTTCTTAGCGCTCACCATCTGCTCGCTCCTCATGAGCGCTCTGCCTATAGCGACAAGTTCCTCCTTTTTCGTGAAAATCGCAACGGGGTCTCCCACTTTTATGCCCGCGTCGACCCTCAGTATCCCGGGGACCGCCAGCGCCGCTCCATGCGCTACAGCATCGACCGCGCTGTCGCGCACAACGACACGGGGCAGATGCTCGACAGCCCGCTCGACGGGCATCACAACTTTCCTCAGGAGGCTCTCGTCTCCGTCTTCTCTCCAGAAGGCGAAGGCGTCTGCAACGTCTTGCAAAGTAACTGCTGTATCCTCCTTCAAGCTGCCGCTTCGAACCCTCCTCAACTCCTGCATGTGGGCGCCGACCCCCAAGAGGGTTCCGACATCGTGGCAGAACTTCCGCACGTAAGTTCCAGCTTCGCACCATATCCAAAACAGCACATCTCTGCCCGATATCTCCAGGACTTTAACATCGTAAATTTTCCTAACCCTCAACTCGCGCTTGACCGCAGAGCGAAGGGGGGGTCTTTGGTACACCGGGCCCTTGAATAAGCTGACGACACTCTTCACCTCCTCCTCCGGTACATCGCCGTGAAGCCGCATGACGCCGACGTACTCTTTGTCCTCGGCCAAGAGATAGGGCAGAACCTTTGTAGCGCGATTAAGCAATATGGGTAGAACTCCCGTGACTTTGGGGTCGAGCGTTCCGCCGTGCGTGACTTTTTCCAACCCAGTTACCCGCTTTATCCAAGCAACCACCTCGTGGCTCGATGGGCCCGGTGGCTTGTCTAAGTTTATGACCCCGTACTCCAGCAACTCCTCAGCGGTGCGCTCCTCCGGCCTCTTGCCGTAGTCAGAGGGGGGTTCTTCGTCTCTAATCAAAACCTCCTTAGCGCGCGGAGCGCTCACGTTAATCCCGCGCCTTGAGCTTCGATAACCCTTTCGCAACGGGCGGGCTCACGTCTGGAGCACAGGTTCTAACGGCTTGCGCATCTCCTCTAGCAGGCCCGCTTGCTCCAGCGCTTTGAGGACGTCTTCGTCACTGGCCCCCCTTGGTATGCCGATCTTATACGGTAAGGGTTCTAGGTGCTTCACGTTTGCGCGCCTTCTTTTCACACCCGTGAGCGGTTTCGGCCCTGTAACGACCGCGAAATTGTCGTCTACTATATCAACTACCACGCATTTCCTCCCGGCTTCACGCCCAGCGATTTTGACGCAGATCCTCCCTACGTCGAAGACCTTAGGCATGGATGCTCGTCGCCCCCTTGCATGGAACCTTATAGCGCTTTCGCGCTGGCAACCCACAACTTTAACAACGCGAAAGCGCTATTGGCAGCGTTAGCCCTTAACCGGTGGGAGCATGGAAGAGGCGAGGCGCCGGTTGGTGGAACTGCTGAAGCTACAAGGGGTCGTGGTCAGCGAAGAAGTGGAGAGAGCGATGCTTCGAGTCCCCCGAGAGGAGTTCGTACTCCCCGAGTATAGAGACGAAGCCTACGAAGATCACCCTCTGCCGATACCTGAGGGGCAGACGATATCGGCGCCGCACATGTGCGCAATAATGTGCGAGGCGGCCGAGATCAAGAGGGGCGACTCGGTGCTCGAGATCGGCACAGGGAGCGGTTACCACGCGGCTCTCTGCGCCGAGATCGTGTCGCCCACCGGTGAACTGGTAGGGGGGCTCGTGGTGACCGTGGAAGTGGTCAAGAAGCTGGCATACTTCGCTCGGGAGAACCTGAAGCGTGCCGGCTACTACGATAGGGTCCACATAATCGTGGCCGACGGCAGCGCCGGAGCTCCTGTGAGGGCGACCTTCGATAAAATACTCGTAACGGCAGCCGCGCCGAGGGTCCCCCCGCCCTTGCTTGAGCAGCTCAAAGAGGGCGGGGTCCTGGTGATCCCGGTCGGTCCCCGCTGGCAGCAGCTGCTGATTAAGCTGAAAAAGGGAAAGGAGGGGGTAGTACGCGAACCCGTAACCTACTGCGTCTTCGTTGCTTTAAAAGGGCGTTTCGGGTACGAGGAATGATCGCGTGGGACGTCGTAAGAGCGTGGGGGCACCCGTTAGTCAGAGCTTCGCATAGAACCACCTTCGAGATAACCACCGAGGATCGCTTAACGCCACAGGGCGACTGCATCATAGCGATTAGAGCCGATAAGTCGGCGCACGCTTTGGCACCCAGCTTCAAATCGCTGGCGTCTAAGGGCGACACGCGCATAGTGATAGCTTTGAGGTGCGGCGGTGCCACGGAGCTCGTGCGCGCGTGGGGGAGCGCCTCGTTAACGTTCGAGGACCGGAAATCTATCGTCGTGCGCCGCAGCAGCTACGTGGACGCGCGCACGGTCGCCGTGAAGAGCGACAAAGCCGCTGCCCACCTCAACAGGGAGCTCGTGGGCAACCTGCAGTGCGCTGCCCCGTTGCTGGCGGTTTTCGTCGCGTGCCGAGGGTGCGATGACGAAGAGGCCGCGATCGCGGCTCTGAAATTGTTAGAGCGCCTAATATAGGGGTCCTGGCGATTAGCGCCGTGTGGTAGCAAAGAACGTGCTCGTGACGGGTAGACCTGGGATCGGGAAGACCACAGCTGTCATGCGTGCCGCTGAGGAGTTGAGAAGGGCCGGCATGCGTGTGGGGGGTTTCGTGTCACGCGAGGAGAGGAAAGAGGGCGTGCGCACTGGATTCGTGATCGTTGACTTGGAAACGTCGGAGGAGGCTTACCTGGCGCGCGTCGGCGACGGAACCCCGCGGATCGGCAAATACGTGGTGCTTGTGAGCGAGCTCGAAAGAGTCGGCGTGGCAGCGATCAAGCGCGCTTTGCGAACCGCCCAGGTAATCGTGATCGACGAGATTGGGCCTATGGAGCTACTCTCGCACAGCTTCAAGCAGGCCGTGCTTGAAGCACTCAACTCGCCTAAACCGGTGGTAGCTACGATACACGTTAGAGCCAGGGAGGATCCCTTCGGCAGGAGCGTGCTCTCGCGGAAGGACATCGCGTTGCTCGAGGTAAACGCGTCAAACAGGGACCGAATACCGCGCGAGATCGTGCGCTTAGTGCTGACGTACGCGGGCGCCTCAGGCGGAGGCTAGCCAGCCTCCACCGGAGGAGCAACGTTCCTTAAAAGGCTGCAAGCGCGCTTTAGGCGTGGACCCCACCGACTCCCCGTTTAAGACTCTCCTCGTAGCGAATAGAGGGGAGATAGCCGTACGGGTCATTCGCACAGCTAAGGCGATGGGGATCAAGACCGTGGCTGTATACTCGGAGGCCGATAGGTCGTCGTTGCACGTGCTACTCGCAGACGCCGCTGTGTGCGTAGGGGGTCCAGAGCCCAAAGATAGCTACCTTAACGTAGAGGCCGTAGTTCAAGCCGCGAAGAGGGCTGGCGCCGAAGCCGTTCACCCGGGCTACGGTTTCCTCTCTCAGCGCGCGGATTTCGTCGAGAGACTCGAGGAAGAGTGCATCACTTTCATCGGCCCCCCAGCTCGCATACACAGGCTCGTTGGGGATAAGCTGGGTGCACGCAGGTTCTTCCAGGGAGCGGGGATCGAGGTCGTGCCCGGCACGCTAACAGCCGTAGACGCGAGGGATGCTCCTAGCATCGCCGAGGAGTTGGGCTACCCCGTGATCGTAAAGCCCGCTGGCGGGGGAGGAGGCATCGGGATGCGCGTAGCGTGGAGCGAAGATGAGCTGCTAAAGGCCCTGCGCGATGCGAGTGAGCTGGCCGGCAAAGCTTTCGGGAGGCTGGAGGTTTACCTCGAAAAGTACCTTCCCAAAGCGCGCCACATCGAAGTGCAGGTGATTGGCGACGGTCGCGGCGGAGTGCTGCACCTCTTCGAGAGGGAGTGCTCAGTGCAGAGGCGCTTCCAGAAGGTGGTGGAGGAAGCCCCCTCCCCCGCTCTCGACGAAGAGAGGAGGCGACGGCTGCTATCGATCGCTCTGAAGGCTGCTAAGGCTTGTGAATACGTGAACGCCGGTACCTTCGAGTTCCTCTACGACCCCTCCAGCGACAAGTTTTACCTGCTAGAGGTGAACTCTCGCATCCAAGTCGAGCATCCGGTCACCGAAATGGTTACGGGAATAGACGTAGTCCGCGAGCAGATACTGGTGGCCGCTGGTGAGGGTACGAGCTTTGAGCAGGAGGAAGTCAAACTACACGGCCATGCGATCGAGGCGCGCGTGTACGCCGAGGATCCGCTCAACGACTTCGCCCCATCACCCGGCGTGTTGGAAGCTTACCGCTTACCCGGGGGACCTTGGGTGCGCGTGGACTCCGGCTACTACGCCGGCGCCGAGGTACCCATGTACTACGACCCGCTGCTGATGAAAATCGTGTGCTGGGGGGCTACGAGGGAGGAGGCGAGGCGGCGGTTGGTAACGGCGATCGAGGAAACTGCGGTGGAAGGCGTGAAAACCAATCTCGCGCTTCTCCACCTGGTGCTGAACAGCGAACCGTTCGTCAGCGGCAGCTACGATACCAGGATCTTGGAGGACGGGGGGCTATTAGACAAGCTCCGCTGGTACACGTACCGGAGGCTAGCGGTCGAGAGAGCCGCGAAGGAAGGCAGCTCGGTGGCAACCCCCCGACCCATCGACGCTTGGAAGCTTGCCAGCCGGTTCTATGGCGCATGAGCGCGAACTTCGAAGCTGAGAAAGCTAGGGCCCTGGCATCCCTCTTCCGCGCCTTGGAGCAGGGCACGGTGGATCCCGACATCGTACCCTTGCTTGCCCTGCTGAACTCAAAGCGTGACTGCTACACCACCAGCAGCTGCAGCGGTAGAGTGCAGCTGGCTGCGACGAGGTTGCCGGGCGAAAAGCGCCGCATGGTGGTCCTAGCCAAGTGGCACAGACCGATCGAGAGCTGGGAGCTGGCTCAAGCGCTTTCGTCGGCAGAGGACTACAGCGACATCTGGCTATCCGTGCAGGGCCCTATACTGCACGTGATTTGCAGGGATCAGACTTCGGCTCTCAGCATCCTCTCGGCATCGCGCAGAGCGGGGCTCAAGCACAGCGGGATTCTGTGGATCGGGCAACGGGTGGTGGTGGAAATAGCCGCTCCCGACAGGGTCGAAACCCCCCTCCGCTTATCGGGCATCTACTTGATTAGCGAGGACTGCTACGACCTGCTCGTGGAGCGGGTCAACGCCGTGCTGCTCAGGGCTAAAGAGAGGTTGATGAGGTTGGAAAAAGAGGTCGCGAAGGTACCGTAGCGGGGTGGGGAAGCCTTAAAAGCCGCGCAAAAGGAGCGGATCTGTGATAATACCGATCAGGTGCTTCACCTGCGGAGCGCTAATCGCCGATAAATGGGCGAGGTTCGTAGAAAGGGTATCAAAGGGGGAGGACCCCGCTAAGGTGCTGGATGACCTTGGGGTGAGGAGGTATTGCTGCCGCCGCATGCTCCTCTCGCACGTCGATCTCATAGATATCGTGCTCAAGTACGAGACTTTCTCGCGATAACGCGTTGGGAATCTAACGGTAACTTTTCTGACGCTTAGCCCTAGCTGACCTACCCCCGGGCTTCTTAGGCTCGGCTTGCCTGGGGTCCTCCACTAGCAAGCGGCGGTCGTACTTGCGGTAAAGCTCCTTCAAAGCTTCGGAGCCGGTCCATTCGACAAGGGCTCTCGCGATTGCCGTGCGTATGGCCGACGCTTGGCCCATTATCCCCCCTCCGCTAGCCTCAGCGTATATGTCCACCTTGCTTACGATCTCCTCGCCCGCTAAGTAGATCGGTTCGTAGATCTTGAGACGAATGAGCTCCGGCTCGAGAACTTCCAATGGGACGCCGTTTACGAACACCCTGCCCCTCCCCTCTTTCACGATAACCCTGGCTCTCGCCGTTTTCCTCCTAGCGCTCGCTATTACAACTCTAACCATGCTTCCACCCGCCCACCGCAGCCGAAAGCTCGGCCAGCGTGATGTATTGAACTTTGCTGTTCTGAAGTTTCGCCTCTTCCGGGATCAGCTTCTCCGCGTTCAAGTACTCGGGGGGCACGCCCACGTAAACTCTCAGCCTCTTGAGCGCGTTCCTTCCCCTGGGCTTCTTGTAAGGTAGCATGTTCCTGATCATCCTCCTCAGGATCATGTCCGGACGCCTCGGTATCTTCGGCCCCTTCTTCTCCGGGTTGTAATGCGTCCTCCACTCGCTAACCCTCTTCATGTACCATTCGATGACGCGGTTCCTTTTCCCGGTGATAATCGCCTTCTCGGCGTTAACGACGACCACCGAGTTGCCTCGCAATAGGAGCTTGGCGACTACGCTGGCCAATCGCCCCGCCACGAGGCCTGTCGCGTCCACGACTATGGGCTTCTCCTGCATCGCGAACCTCGCCCGCGGCCTGGGGCTCATCACCTATAAGTCTTTTCAGGCCGGTCCAAGGCTGCTCAGCCTACGAGCGCGCGGCTCGCGGTCAAGCTGCCCAGCGCTTTAGTTCGCGCCGGCGCTCAGCGGGGCACTTGTTCGGAAAAGGAAGTGGGGAGCGCGGTGGTCCCCGCGCTGGATGGAGGGCAGAGGATAACGCGTCACGCGTGGTCAGCCTATGAGGATTTTAACTCCGCTGCCGCGGGGGTTTCGTTCCACCAGCTGTGATATTGTCAGCACTTCACCACCAGCCGCCAGGATTTTCTCTCTAGCTTTTTTCGAAAAAGTATAAGCTGCGACGATAACTCTATGCGTGAGCACGCCGCTTCCCAAGACCTTACCGGGGACAACCACCGTGTCGCCTTCCACGGTGTAACGGTTTATCTTGCTCAAGTTGATTTCAGGGCGAAGTCTCGTAGGCCTCTCGAGCAGTTCCGCTACTCTGCGCCATATGGGCGCTTTATTCTCCCGAGCTTTCTTCCTGAGGTAGTGGATGAGCCGCCTTAGGTGCACGTTCGTGGGGCCGGTCCTCTTCATGGCCAAGCCTCGCCTTCGAACGCGCAAATAAACCTTATCACCGCCAGGCTTAGCTCTCGCCAGAGGCTTTGAGGGCGGCCTCCGTCGCCTTCACCAACCGGTCGAGGCGCCTAAGGAGGCGCTTCATGGCCACTTCCACCACCTTTCTGACCGGTAGCACGCCGAGACCTTCAATGTTGAAAATGAAGCGCGTGCTATCCCAAGAAACCTTCACGGCATCGGGGCAGGCCTCCTCGCACGCTCTACACATCGTGCACTCCTCCAACTTCCCCTCAACTATCTCGAGCGCCCCTTCGCGCCACCTGAGGACCCCTCTCGGGCAAGCATCCGCGCACCTCCTGCATTCCTCGCCGCATTTCTCCTTCAAGATCGTTATCCTCGGGTAATACTTGTAAGCGGCCACGGAGACCGGTTGCCACTTCGTGTGCTCCTTCCCCGTCCCCATCTTGGCATAAGCTTCGAGTACCACTTTCTGGCCGGGAGCCAGTTTGACTATAGGTATCACGTCCGAAACCGGCCTCACCTCGGCGTGGGTTAAGGAACCGAACTCGCTGCTGAAACCGGCGAACTTTAAATGCCCAGAATATACGGTCATTGCTCTATCTGCTTCGACTTCTAAGGTGAAAGATGCGGTGCAGTCATCTCTTTTTCCTTCTTCAAAGCAGCTAAGGAGAACCTCGTATGTTTCTTCGTCAACTTTAAGAGGTACTAGTGCTAAGCGGTGAGCGAGAACTTCATCGAAGAGCACCGAAGAGTTTTCCACTACCACCACTTCGTCTATCGCTAGCGTTGGCACGTCGGACATTAGCGCGCGCCTTAACGCGTTCGCTACGGCTGGCGTAACGCCTTCCAGTACAATTCCGCACTCGTTATCCCCCAATCTCCGCACTGCGAGGCTCGGAGCCCGCGACAAACCCCACCCCGCCCCCCGGCTAGCGAGCTCTGTAATAAATGTTCGCTACGCGCCCCCAACAACTCATCGTGTCGGCCCCCAGCAGTTTAGTCGCAGCTAAACAGCAATCTACTTGAGGCCTCGGCAGAGGTTTCGCTAAAACGTTTTCGAGAACGGTTTCATTTCTAATGGCGATTTTGTCGACTTTTATCTTATCTCTGAGGTTTCTGTGCCCTACCTCTTAGCAATTCTTTCAAAGGAACGTCGTTAACTTTAATCACCTTGAAACGAACGCCGGGCAAGTCGCCGTAAGCTCTCCCCTCAGGTCCGCCGATCCTTTCAATCACCACTTCGTCGTGCTCGTTCACGAAAAGAAGCGCGCCGTCGCCCGGTAGGAACGCCGTCACGACTTTGCCGTTCTTGATTAGCTGCACCCGCACGCACTTGCGGACTGCGCTGTTCGGCTGCCTGCTCTCAACCCCCACTTTCTCGAGCACTATGCCCCTTGCCATTGGCGCCCCTTCGAGCGGATCGAACCTCTCCCGCAGCCTGAGCATCCTCCTTTTGTACTCCGCGTCACTCCACCTGAACTTTTTCCTCTTCTTTTTCAGCTTCCTGGCCGCGAATAGGCCTCGGGGGGACTTAGAGCCAGGCATACCCGTGGGGGGACCCTTTCCTCTGCTTAAAACTTTAGCGCAGCTGCCAGCGGCAGTTGGCGCTTAAACCGAAGCCTTATCGCGAGTTGACGCGTGGGCGGATCGCGCAAGCGGTATCTGCGCAGTGCGCGTTATTTGAGCACGATATCCGCGCCGTAGTACCTCTTCACCAGTAGCTTGGCCCTTTTTATCGTGCGCCCTCCCCTCCCTATCGCCAAACCTTTCTGCTCAATCGGTACCTCGACCACGATAACTTTTTCCTTATTATTGCGCTCTACTATCTTAACCGACTTCACCTTGGCTGGGAAGAGCGCTGATTGAATCAACCCCTCGAGCGTGCTAGCCTCCTCGACTACGTCCACATCCTTACCGAGAAGTTTCCGAAGGATCTTCACATTTGTGCCATTGTTACCTATAGCCTTCCCGGCCATCCCCTGTTTGACTAAAAATATGACCCTGTTGTTCTCCTCATCTACCACGCAGTCGCGAGCTTCCACCTGCGTAACCGCTTCGAAGAGCGACATGTACTGCATCTCGGTCTCTGTCAGCTTAATGCCGGCCATTAAGCCCCACCCTTCGCCAGCTCCAGAATACCGCTCTCACCGGGGTCTACGATAGCCAACACGGACACCATGAAGGGTTTACCGCAAGCAGCGCCTAAGTCCCAGGACGTCCCTGGAAACTCCAGCAACGGGGTCTCAGAAATCTTGCAGTACCTTGCTACGTCTCTCCTAACTTCGCTGGGAGCATTGGAAGCTATGAGCACGAGCTTCGCTCTACCGTTGGCTATCGCTTTGAGAGATTCCCTGTAGCCCATCACGACTTTTCCTGTCCTTACTGCCGTTTGAATCTCCCTTACCAGATCCATACCTCCACCCTCATTCCCTTAACGTTTTTCGGCGTTCGAAAATAGCGCATGACGTTAGGGTCGAAGACCCCTTCGTCTTAAACTTAGCGCGCCCGGGAGAGACGAGTAAGGGGAGGGGCACGGTAGCGGTAAGCGACATCAGCGCTCCTCTCGAGACCGGGTTGCGCTACCCTCCGCCCGCTCTCCTGAGGGGACAGTGAGCATCAGTAGCTTCACCATCCCCGTGCCCAGCGGTACTATTCTTGAACCAACGATCACGTTTTCGACCACACCCTTGAGCTCATCAATCTCGCCCCTTACAGCAGCTTCCACAAGGTGCTTCACGGTAACTTCGAAGGCGGCGCGTGCTAACACGCTCGGTTTCTCGCCGGCTACACCGTGCCTCCCCACCTGCCTCACCCTCCCAGTCATCGTCATCGCGTCCGCTACCAGCATTATGTGCCGAATGTCCACGTCGAGACCTTGCTCGTCGAGCACTCTTTTCATTTCCCTTATGATCAACGCTCTCGCTGCCTCGATCCCCAAGACTTCAGCCACCTCGTAGATGTTGTTGCTGATGGTCCTCCTGTAGTCGACCCCCTCTATGCTCAAAGCAGCTACGAGGTTGGACCCTTCCGTTATTATCTTATACTCACCCAGCTTCTCATCATAGCGCACGACCGCCCTCTTTATCCCTTTGACACCCCTCACTCTGAGCGCTTTAACCCTATCATACATGCGCCTCAGTTTAACGGCGTCCTCCAGCCCGGTCCTGAAAATCACCGTTAGGCCGTCCAGCTCCACGCTACCCTTCTTCCCCTTTATCCTGTTGAGCGCCTTGACCACGTCCTCTGGCTTGACACCCCTGTTTTCTAGAATCTCGGGGTCTAACTCTATCACTATCGCGTAATCCACGTAATCTATCGCAATCGCTCGGGAGACGTTCTCGATGGTCGTCAGCTCCAGATCCCTGGCCACCTCCAGCGCTTTCTCTCTGCTGCGCGCGTACTCTCCCTCCAAGTAAACCTCCATTATCGGTGTAGCTACAGTCTTCCTCGCGTCGACAATTTCGATGAGCCTGGGGAGCCCTAGAGTCACGTTGAGCTCTCTCACACCAGCGAAGTGGAACGTCCTCAGCGTCATCTGGGTGCTAGGTTCCCCTATCGATTGGGCGGCGACCATCCCGACCGCTTCCCCGGGTTCTACTAAGCTTCGCATGTACTCAAGCACCATCCTGTCGATGACCTTCCGAGCTTCGTCCTCCGTGAGCTCGGCTTCAACTACTTTTCTCACGACTTCTTTCAACAGCTTCTCGGGGAGGACGTGAGCGTAGGGCTCGAGCAGAGCCCTGGCAACTTCCTCAGTCACCCTCACCTCCACGCCTTGCTGCCCCCTTTCCGCCAACACCTCCCTTATCACCTCATCTACATTAACCGGTTCACCGTGGTCGCTTTTGGCGGGATCCACGCCATCTTCACCGTAACGGAACTGAACGATGAAGCCCTCGGAAGTCCTGACGCTGCCATCGTACGCGACGTAGAAGTCTTGGAGCGCGTTCGCCAGCCTCCTGTACATATAGCCGCTTTGCGCCGTCCTCACGGCCGTATCCACCAAACCTTCCCTGCCGGCCATCGCGTGGAAGAAGAACTCAGTGGGTTTCAGCCCCTTCTTGAAACACGAGTATACGAAACCTCTGGCGCGAGGTCCGATGTCACCCCACTTGAAGTGTGGCAGAACCCTACCGATGAAGCCCCTCTTTATGCGTTCACCCCTCAACGACTGCTGCCCCAGAACTGCCGCCATCTGCGTGATGTTGAGCATGTTGGCCCGCGCTCCCGTTCGCGCCATTACTACGGCCTCTTTGAGCAGACCGAGTATCCGGCCAGCTGCCTCACCAGTTTTGTCTCGAGCCCTCGATAGCACCTCGAGAATCCTCTGCTCGAGCGTGTCCTCCAACGTCCTGCCTGGTAGGGGTTCGAGCTCTCCCCTCTCGGCCTTCTTCACGAGCTCCGCCACTTCCTTTTCCGCCTCACTCATTATCGCGGCTACCTCTTCCCCGACTGCGGGAGGCACGTCGAGGCTGTCCAGTCCCATCGTGAAGCCGTAGAGGTCTAAGTAAGCGACGAAGACCCTGAAGAGGCCGTCGAGGAGCTCCCTCCCAGCGTCGTTGCCGTAGCGTCTGATGTACTCGTGGAGGAGCGTACGCGGGACCTGCGACGCTACGGCATTTTTATCCAACGCTCCGACCAATAGCTCGCCATTTTTCACGACGACGTAGGCGTCGTACGGGCACAGCTCCTTCACGCAGGTAGCGCACTTGCGGCAGATCGCTATCTTCCCCTCGAAGTTAAAGTCCTTGCGTAGAAGCAGGCCGACCAGCTGCTTTCCGGTCCAGTAGGGACCTGGCTTCAGGATCGCCGGCTCCGGTAACCCTCCTTCGTAGCCGGCTTCCATTACCAGCTGTCCGAACCTCTTCTTGTTCAGCAGCGTACCTTTCCTCGTCAGCAGGTAAGCGCCGGTTACGTAATCGTGCAACCCCCCTATTATGGGTGCGCCGTAGCGCGGCGAGAGTACCTGCTCTTGGACAAGCATTATCGTTGCTGCCTCAGCTCTGGCTTCCTCACTCTGAGGCACGTGGAGGTTCATTTCATCGCCGTCGAAGTCCGCGTTGTACGGCGGGCAAACGAGGAGGTTCAAGCGGAACGTCCTGTACGACAGAACCTTGACCTTGTGAGCCATTATGGACATCCTGTGCAGCGAAGGCTGCCTGTTGAACAGCACGATGTCGCCGTCCTTCAAGTGCCTCTCGACGATGTAGCCCGGCTTCAGGGCTTCGGCGATCGCGTTGCGGTCCTTCACGAACCGCAGGTCGATCCTTGCGCCGTCGGGCCTTACGATGTAGTTCGCTCCAGGGTACTCGAAAGGACCTCTCCTCACCAGCTCCCTCATTTCTTCCAAGTTCCACGGGGTCACTCTCTCTGGCACCACTAGAACTTTCGCTACCTCGATGGGGACTCCGACTTCGTTGATGCTTAGCCTTGGGTCCGGCGATATGACGGTTCGCGCAGAGAAGTCGACTCTCTTCCCGGCTAAGCTCCCGCGGAAACGCCCTTCCTTCCCCTTTAGCCTCTGAGCGAGCGTCCTCAAGGGGCGCCCCGACCTGTGCCTCGCCGGCGGGATCCCAGGCAGTTCGTTGTCAAACAGCGTTGCGACGTGGTACTGGAAAAGGCTCCATAGGTCGTCTACCACTAGCTGAGGCGCTCCCTCTTCCACGCTCTCCTTAAGCCTTTGATTGATGCGCAACAGATCTACTAGCTTGTGGGTAATATCGTCCTCTGAGCGCATCCCCGTTTCAAGGGTTATCGTAGGCCTCACGGTAATCGGAGGGACCGGGAGCACCGTGAGGATCATCCACTCCGGCCTAGCTTGTCGCGGGTCTAGGCCTAGAGCTTCCAGATCTTCGTCGGGAATCCTCTCCAAGCGATCCCGTATTTCGGTTGGCCTCAGCATGACTGCGCCGCCCTCTCTTTCCTCGTAGAAAGTGTACGGTTTCTCGAAGCGTATCTTGTACTGCTGCGCTTGGCAGTGCGGGCACACTGTGACCTTCGCGGCTTTCCTAGCTACGCTCTCGCCGTACTTGTACTTCAGCAGAGGCCATCGCGTCTCAAGGCGTTTAGCCCTTCTCCGGGCCTTCTCTATCTCCTCCTGGGGCAGCAGCAGCCTCCCGCAGACCCTGCACGTAGCCCTTAGCAGCATGTAGATGTGCTTAGCGAAGAGCGGGTGCACGAGGGGTCTGGCTAGCTCCACGTGGCCGAAGTGCCCAGGACACAACGCAACGTAGTTACCGCAAGTTTCGCAGCGTACACCGGGCTCGACGGTTCCCAACCTGCGATCCATAGGGCCGCCTCTAATCGGCATCCCTTCTTCGTCATACGTTTCGGGTATCACTATCTGGGTGACCGACAGCGCTCTGATAAGGTCCGGCGATAAGATGCCGAACTTTATACCCCCGATGGTTTTCGTTTCCTCAAATTGAAGGGCCATACTACATCACCTCTTCGATCTTATCTTTCAGTACAAGCCTGGGCGCGATGCCCAGGCTCATTAGCTCCTGGAGGAGGAGCTTGAACGCGTACGACACGTAAACAGGGTGCAAGTCCCCCCTCTCCCTGCAGACAGGGCACACGAGCTCGTTCCTCCTCGCATCGTACCAACCCATGAAACCGCAATTACTGCACACGAAAATCAGCGTTTTGTCCGATGACTCAAACAGCCTCTCCTTAAGCAGTATCGAAGCTCCGTGACCAACCAGGCAATCCTTCTCCATTTCACCAAACCTAAGACCGCCCTCCCTCGCTCTTCCTTCAGTGGGCTGCCTCGTTAGTATCTGAACCCTCCCTCTGGCTCTCGCGTGGATCTTGTCGGCTACCATGTGGTGCAACTTCTGATAGTAAACAACGCCGATGAACACCTCCGCTTCCAGCCGCTCGCCGGTGATGCCGTTGTACAGAACCTCCTTCCCGTCGCTCCTAAAACCTAGCTTGAGCAGCATCTGCCTGAGCTGCTCCTCGGGTGCCCCCTCGAACGCCGTTGCATCCACGAAGATGCCAGACAGCGCCGCCACCTTACCTGCTATCGACTCAAGAAGCTGCCCCACGGTCATTCGCGAGGGGATCGCGTGCGGGTTGATCAGTATATCGGGGATTATGCCATCCTCGGTGAAGGGCATGTCTTCAGCTGGCAGTATCATGCCGATCACGCCCTTCTGCCCGTGCCTAGACGCGAACTTGTCGCCGAGCTCCGGAGTGCGGGGATCCTTGACTCTCACCTTGACTAGGCGGTTGCCTTCCGCGTCCTCCGTGAGCACTACGCGATCTACGTACCCGGACTCGCTCGGCCTTACGCTCACCGATGTGTCCCTCCTCCGCGTGCCAGCCCGGTACTCGAAGAAGCTGCTTAGGAAGCGCGGCGGGCTGGTTTTACCGATTATCACCTCACCGCCCTTAACTTCCGACTCGGGGAACGCTAACCCGTCCCTCACGTCCAGCTTTACGTATGCTTCCCGAGACCTGTAGCCTAGCACGTCTTCGGGGGGTATCTCGAAGCGGTCCTCCTGCCCACCAGGGTATTTCATTTCAACGGCCTCGTAAGTCCTGAAGAAGGTCGAGCGGGCTAGACCTCGCTCGATGGCTGCCTTATTGATGACGATGGCATCCTGTATGTTGTAACCGCTCCCAGTGAGCACTGCTACCACCATGTTCTGGCCGAAAGGCCTGCTGTCGAGGTTTATGAGGTCGAAGATCTTCGTGCGCACGAGCGGCTTTTGCGGGTAGTGGAGCAGGTGCATCCTTGGATCCATCCTGTGCAGGAAGTTCGCCGTCGGGAAGCCCAGCGCCTGCTTAGCCATGGCTGCTTCGTAGCTGTTGCGCGGAGACTGGTTGTACTCAGGGTACGGTATCACCGAAGCAATCACCCCCAGGATCGCTGCTGGAGAGATTTCCAAGTGGGTCGTTTCCTCGGTTACTTCGTCCACACTCTCGGCTATCAGAGCGTTCTCCTCCTCTTCAGCGTCGAGGTATTCCACGATCCCCCGCTTTATCAAATCGCTCCATGTCCACTCTCCGCTTTTCAGCTTCTCTATGTGCCACGGTTTAAGCTTGAGCTGGCCGTTCTCCACAACGAGGAGGGGGCGCCTAATCCTACCGCCATCGCAGTTCACGTACACCTCGTCGATTTTGTCGGTCTTGTAGCGTGCGACGTTGACCTCATGGGGTAACTTGCCCTGCCTCCTGAGCTCGCGGATTATCCTCGCTAGCTCGTCCCCGTTTTCGTGGATTCCTATCAACCTCATGTTGAGGAAGACTTTCGTACCCTTTACTCCCTTCTCCCTAGCTTCTCTGATCGGGATTACCCCAAACTTCTCTACGAGAAGCTTCCTTATCTCCTCCTCGTTTACTCCAATTGAAACGTTTGCTAAAAGCGCTAGGTTCTTCACAAGACCGCAGTTCTGCCCTTCGGGGCTCTCCACGGGGCACAGCATGCCCCAGTGGGTAGCGTGGAGCTCTCTCGCCTCGAAGTGCGGCTGGGTTCTGCTCAGCGGTGAGACAACCCTCCTCAGGTGGCTGATGGTGGATAAGTAGTTGGTCCTGTCGAGGATCTGGCTCACCCCGGTCCTGCCGCCGGGCCAGTTGCCCGTCGCTAGGGCGCTCCTCAGCTTGTCTGTGATCACGTCTGCTCTGGCTAGCGTGTAGAGGTTCACCTCCCTGCTCTTGCTTCTGTTCTTTTCGAGCTGATAAGCTAGGTCTCTAACGAACTGCCTAAACGCTTGCCGGAAGACCACCGCAATGAGGTCGCCAGCGAGCTTAAACCTCTTGTTCGCCAAGTGATCTTTGTCGTCAGGAGCGCGCCTCCCGATGGCGAGCTCCAGCAGCTTCTCCACCATCTGCCCGAGGAAGTAAGCTTTGTCGAGGCGATTCTCAGGTTTCGTGCCGATGTGCGGGAGGAAGTACTGATCCAGAACCTGCTGAGCTCGCTCCAGCCTAACGTTCCTCGGCTGGCCCACTGCTACGCGCGCGCCTATGTAGTCTAGCGCGTCCTCAACAGTGGGAGCTATTCTGCTCTGCTCTATCAACGTAGGATATAGTTCGTTCAATATCTCGGGGTCATCAGTAATCGCGTCGACGATCTCCCTATCACTTTCAAGCCCTAGCGCGCGCATCATGACGACAAGGGGGATACGCGACGGCACGGAGGGGAACGTTACGTAGATTTGCCCGTCTTTCGTCCTTTCCACCGTTACGGGGATTCTGTAGGAAGCCGTGGAGGAAAACACTTTTGCAACGTGAGTGACCGAACCCCCGCTGGGACCGTAGTCGACGAGAACTCTATTCACGGCTAAATCCTCCTGAATCACTAACACGCGTTCTGAGCCGTTCACGATGAAGTACCCGCCGGGATCGTCGGGGTCCTCCCCCACCCTCGCTTGCTCCTCTTCGCTCATCTTGGAAAGGGGGCACTTCGAGGATTTCACCATTATGGGTAGATCCCCGATGTAAACGTTGGCCCGATCTTTCTCTTCTCCATCCTCAACCAACGTCATTTCGAGGAACATAGGGGCCGCGTACGTCAAATTCCGAATCCTAGCCTCCATGGGCAGTATCGAGCTTTCAGAGCCGTCCGCCTCCTTGACTCGGGGGCTTCCTATGGTCAATTTACCCAGTACGACCTTCAAGCCGGGTATCCCGCACTCTACAACTTTCATATCGTTCACTATTTCCTGTATCGTTTTCTCTATGAAATTGTTATAAGAATCTAAATGTTGCCTAACCAAACCATGCTCCTTGATGAACGCCCTTATCAACACCCAAGCGTTCTCCTTCGAGTAATTCCACCCCTCCCCCTTCATCCTTCACCCCCTTACCACATACCTGAAGGCTACTGCGGTACCGGCCGTCGGGCTCTTCCTCAGGATCATTACGACGTCCCCAGGTTTAGCTCCCAGGGCTTTCGCTACGGGGTCGGAAGCCAGCATCCAGGGTAACTGCGACTTTGAGATCCCCATCCTCTTCAGTATCCTCTTTGCCTCTTCCTCGCTCAACAGTATATGCTGCGGAACGAGCTCATGCTCCAGAATGTTCACCTTACGCGCACGCGTGCTCATGACCTCGTGCGGAGTCGCACCAGTCTATATAAACTTTGGGGGGTCTAATGCGCGCTGCGATTCTAGCGCGCCAAGGCGCCAGCTCGCAGCTCTGCGATGGAAACCTCGCAGAACTCTTTCGACATCCTTATCAGAGAAGGGCAAATGAGTAGCATCTATCTCAAAATACTAATATTTATAAAACTAGTAGAACAATTCGGCTTAAATTTCGTCTACGCGGCGTGCCCAAACGTTAGGTAGACCTCTCCTGACTCGGCGCATGGGCCAGCCCAGGTCTTCGTCGTAGTGCTCTATTCCGAGCGCCTTCTCTATCAGCATCCTCCTCTCTATCGCTGCCACGAGCTCGCGCGTTCTGACTACTACGTCCGGGTTCACGCTGACGCTGTCGATGCCCTGCCTCACGAGGAACTCCGTGAACTCGGGGTACACGGAAGGCGCTTGCCCGCAGATGCTCACCGTCCTGTAACCGTACGGCGAGTTGTGAGCCTTCTCGATGAGCATCGCTATAGCGGTCTTAACCGCGGGATCGCGCTCGTCGAAGTACCTGGGATCGATCTTCGGTAGTATGGCGCTATCCCTGTCGGTACCCAGCGTCAGCTGTGTCAGGTCGTTGCTTCCGATGCTGAAACCGTCGAAGTACCTAGCGAACTCTTCGGCGAGGAAGACTATGCTCGGGACCTCGGCCATTGCCCATATCTTGAAGTCCCTGCCGCTCTCTAGACCTTCTTCAGCCAGCAGCTTAATGAACCTCTCCGCCTCCCAAAGGGTCCTTACGAAGGGTGCCATGACCCATACGTTGCCGAGGCCCATCTCGTCCCTGACCTTCTTGATCGCCTTGACCTCCAGCCTGAACGCCTTCTCGTACTGCGGGCTGATGTACCTGCTGACGCCGCGCCAGCCGAGCATCGGGTTGTCCTCGTGAGGCTCGTACTTCTCTCCTCCCCTCAGCTGCCTGTACTCGTTGGTCTTGAAGTCGCTGAACCTCACGACGACTGGTCTCGGGTACACCTCCCTCGCGACCATCGCTATCCCTTCGGCAAGCCTGTCCACGAGCACGTCGCCTCTCCCTGTTTCGAGCAGGTACAGCGGGTGATCGCCGACGTAGCTAGCCATGATGAACTCGATTCTCATCAAGCCAATGCCGTCGAACGGCAGGTTCTTGTACTCGAGGATCTTCTCCGGCACGCCGAGGTTCATGTAGATCTTCGTCGCTGTCACCGGCTTGATCACTATTTCGAGCGGAGCGGCAACAGCTTCAGCCGGCTTCTCCTCCTTCCTGCCCAGCAGGTCCTCTACGTAACCTTCGTAAATCACGCCCGTCCTCGCATCTACCGTGTAATCTTTGCCGGTCTGCATAACCTTGGTTGCTTCTCGCGTCCCGACAATGCACGGGATCCCGAGCTCCCTGCTGACGATGGCAGCGTGAGCGGTCATCCCACCTTCATCAGTCACTATGGCTGAGGCGAGCCTCATGTAGGGCACCCAGTCGGGGTCCGTCATCCTTGTGACGAGGATATCGCCCTTCTGCATGAGCTTCTTCGCCTCCTCTAACGTGGGACACACCTTAGCGATGCCGTACGCTACCCCTGGGCTCGCCGCCAGACCCTTGACGACGGCTTTCGCCTCGGTTAGTCGGACCGCCTTCGCCTCAACCGGCTTAGCTTCCGTCTGCTTCACGCTCCACACAGTCTCAGGTCTCGCCTGAACGATAAACACGTTCTCTGGGAACGGGAGATCCCTGTCGATCGCCCACTCGATATCCATGGCTCTCCCGTAATGCTTCTCTATGCGAATCGCCAGCTCACCCAGCTTGCGGACTTCGTCGTCGCTCAAGCACGGCGCCGTCCTCCGCTCAGGCTTCACTTCCCTCTCCACGTTGCGGCCGGTTACCGGGTCGCGAACTATCTCCCTGGTTTTTTCGGAGATCCTCCTCTCTACGATTTGCAGCGTGTTCTTATCCACCACCCACTCGTCCGGTGTCACCTTGCCGGCGACAACAGACTCACCCAAGCCCCAGGAGCCTTCGATGACTACCTTATCCTGCTCTCCCGTCACCGGGTGGATTGTGAACATCACACCGGCAGACCTCGAATTCACCATCTTCTGCACAGCGACGCTGATCAGGACTTTCTCATGCGCGAAGCCCTTGCTCTCCCTGTAGAATATCGCCCTAGGCGTGAAAAGGCTCGACCAGCACTTCTTAACCTTCTCCACTACCTCGTCCTCGCCTATTACGTTCAGGTACGTCTCCTGCTGACCGGCGAAGCTGGCGTCGGGGAGGTCCTCGGCGGTGGCGCTGCTTCTCACGGCCACGAACTCCCTGTCCTTGCCGAGGCGCTTGCACAGCTCCCTGTAGGCTTTGCGAATCTCCTCCTCGATGTCCTTGGGCATGGGGGTTTTCTCGATCAAAGCGCGAATCTCTTTGCTAGCCTCGATGTAGTCCTCAGGGGCAGAGGCGCCCGGCTTCACCTTCTCCCTCAGGATCCTGTAAATCTCGTCCCTAATCCCCGTCTCTTCGATGAAGCGCTTGTAGGCGTAGGCCGTAACCGCGAAGCCGGGGGGTACCGGTATACCGGCCCTGAGCATCTCGCCGAGGTTCGCGTTCTTCCCACCTACGAGCGGGACGTCGTCTTTGGTTAGCTCCTCAAACCACAGTATTATGGCCTCCTCCTTACTCATGCTCCCGGTAAGGGTACCGACCACGCAGTTTTTAGGCTTTATGCGGTCCCGTGCCGCGATCCTTGCAACGTTCTGGCGTGTGGAACTGGGGCGGAGCCTTTATGCACCTGACTGCGCTACGTGAACGGGTGATGATTGCCCGCGAAGCAGAGCCACACCCGGCGGTGAAGACTACCAAACCAACTAATGACCTCACGTGCGACGCATCTGCTTGTACAGGAGCCTGAGCTCCCTCTCTGCCCTCGCTTTTAGTGCTTCGCTCAAGTACCCGCTTTCCAGGTTGAGGCGCCTGATGGTGGAGACCGCGATCACGTGCGAGCACACCCCGCGCTCCTTGAACCCGTTGCACGTGCACACCAACTTGTCTCCTTCAACCTTGACCATGTGCCTATTTTTCCTCCCAATCACGTAGTACAGGACGTCGCTTATCTTCACCACGCGACCCTCGTGCATTAGCCAAGCGGCTTTTGCGACCAACCTGTTCACGAAATCCCTGTTTACGTCGCTCACACAATGCTAGGTGCGCCTATCCATTAAAGCTTTTACGCGTTAATTAGAACGGTTTAACGGGCGTTGTTGCGCCGCACGCCGTGCACCTAAGCTGCATGAGCTTCCTCTCCTCTCTCGTGAGCACTGTATCCGGGCCTCCGCACACGGGGCAGATGACGTAGTTCTTCACGAACATGTCGATAAGCTCCTTCACCATCTTCCTAGTCACCACACCGTAAATGACCGCAGCGTCCCCCTCGATGTTGCCGGACGCGCCCAACTCTCTCAAAAGGAATCGCAACACCAACCTAGGGTCTCGGTTCAGCGTATCGCATATGCGCTTGAAATTCGCGATGAACGTCCTCTTACCCACCGTGACGACCTCTGGGGGCTCGAGCTCCAGCCTCTCCCCCCTAGCCTTCCTCGGCGGGAGCAACTTGTACGCGCGCTCCAGCAGGGCTTCGTAACTTAAGCCCTCGCACACGAGCGCGGGTAGCTGGTCGGAGTACTTAAACACGCCGCCACGCGGCGAAACCACCAGCTCCAGCGAGTACACGGCGCGCTTAAGTACCCCTTTGAAGACCCTTGGGGGGAGCTATGGAGTACTGCCCTAAGTGCGGAAGCCTAATGCTCCCTCAAAAGAGGGGGGAAGAAATCGTGCTTAAATGCCCTAAGTGCAACTACGAGAAAGCGGCGTCCAACCCTGGAGCTTACAGGATCACTCGAGTTACCAAGCGCAGCCCTGAGGACGCGATCCTGGTGATCGATCGCGAGATAAAGGTCGAGGTGCTCCCCAAGACGAAAGTAGAGTGCCCCCGCTGCGGTCACTCGGAGGCTTACTACTGGGAGGTTCAGACGCGCGCTGGAGACGAGCCAGCTACAAGGTTCTTCAAGTGCGTCAAGTGCGGTTACGTTTGGCGCGAGTACCAGTGAGGCTTCAGCTAACCGCTCGGATAATGCTCCCAGCGATCGGGATGCTCAAGTTTTCGTCTGGACTCTACACACGCTAGCTATAAATAGCTCGCCTGGAAGCTCTCCCAGGCGACAGCATGGTGCTGAGGTTCGGGTTCCCCGAGGCGAGGGACTGGCGTTACCTCGTGGAGAGTTTGGCGACGATAGTCGAGGAGGCTAGTTTCATTGCCGACGCTGAAGGGCTGAGGCTGCGCGCCTTGGACCCCTCTCGAATTGCGATGGTAGACCTCTACATGCCGCGCGAAGCGCTAGAGTCGTACGAAATAAGCGAGGAGCGCGTGCGATTAGGCGTGAACTTCGAAGATTTAGTCAAGGTGCTGAAGCGAGCTAAGGCCAAAGACAAGGTAATCTTCCAGGTTGAGGGCGGGCGCTTGAAAGTAACGCTAGCGGGCACAGCTGATAGAACTTTTTCGCTGCCGCTCATCGACGTTGTGGGGGAGGAGCTGCCGCTGCCTAAGGTGACCTTCGACGTGATGGCTAAGATGGTCTCCGACACTTTAAGAGACGCGCTAAAGGACGCCGAGACGATCGGCAGCGACTCGGCTCAGTTCGTCGGCGAGGAGAGGGAGCTTAAGGTGGTTGCTAAAAGCGACAAGGGCGAGCTGGAGGCGAGATTCTCGCTGGAGAGCGGCTCTCTGCTGGAATACGAAGTCAAGCAGCCCTCTGTCTCGAGCTACAGCCTTGAGAAGCTGGAGGACATAGTCGGCAAGGCTTACAGGATAAGCGACTTAGTGACGCTCGAGTTCTCTACGAACAAGCCACTTTCGTTAACATTCGACATAGCGGGCGGCGGCGTCCTCCGCTACTTCCTGGCACCCAGGATGTAGCAGGAGTGCCTTGAAGGCGGAGCTGCTACTTACGGCGGAAGATCTGCGCAAGTACCCCTTCATCCCTAAAGCCCTCGAGCAAGTGAGGGATCTGGACTTAACGCTAGCCGATCTAACGAGCCACCCCCTCAGGAGCGTCGTCAATCGAGCGGTAGCGTACATCAAAGCGGCGATGAGCGGTTCAGAGCCCCCTCCTCTCTCGGTCGACAGCGAAGAGGAGGTGCTAGCTTTTGCGGTTACCTTGATCCTGCTAAAAGCGATAGGGGATCGAGCACTGACTAGGAAATCCGCCGTGATTTTTTCTAGGAGAGCGGGCAGGTTCCTAGCTAGCGAAGAGCTGGGCAAGCTCGCTTACGTGCTGTCGGAGGTGGGGGTCAAAGCTAGGGTCCTACAGACAAAGGTCCACGGGTACCCTATCGCAGTTCACGTGCTCAGCTACCTAGAAAACGCCCCCGAAAGAGCGGGGCGCTGGAAGCTCGTCCACAGGCTCGTCGAAGGGGGCTGGGTTTACGTAAGCAAGCTCGAAGCGGCTAGGCTAGGTGAAGAAGCTTTAAGGAAATTTATAGAAAAGAAAGTTGAAGAAATAAAACTCGATAGTACCTCCATTCCAGATGCTTTATTCAAGTTGGTGGAAGGCTTGAGCGTGGAGTGGAGTGCGAATGTCAAAAAATTCAAAGGGCGGTGGATGCTAGAGGCGCCGGGCGTCAGCGAGGACGCGTTCCCGCCATGCATTAGGGCGATCATAGAGGATTTGAAGGCGGGCAAGAACGTGCCACACAGCGCCAGGTTCGCCTTAGCTTCCTTCCTACTAAACGTTGGAATGGGCGTCGACGAAGTACTCGACGTGTTCAGGGCAGCGCCCGACTTCAACGAGAAAATAGCGAGGTATCAAGTGGAGCATATAGCTGGGATGAGAGGTTCGGGGAAAAAGTACTCGCCGTACAAGTGCGACAACATGAGGACGCTAGGGCTGTGCGTGGCGGAGTGCGGGGTCAAGCACCCCCTCCAGTATTACTGGAAGGCTCTGCGCAAGCTAAGAGCGGCGCCTCCCTCCCGAAACCCGACAGCCAAAAGGGCCCAGGTTGGCGAGCGCCTAGCGGAGGGTGAAGCCGGTGAGCAGCGCCCCTGACCCGGCCAGGGTAGGTAGAGCGTACTTCCAGAAATATTACAAGAGCGTCGGTGGCAACGAGGTTCGTGTAACGTTCATCCCTAGCAGAGAGTTCGCATTCTCGTATTTCGGCGAGGAAGGCATGCACCGCCACATCTCGTTCAGCAAGCTCGAAGAGCTCGTGGAGCACCTCCGAACGACCGTTCCACGCCATGCGTTTTACTCGACCGCGTACTACCGCGACCCAGGTGTGAAAGACATGGATGGGAAAGGTTGGCTAGGCGCAGACCTAGTCTTCGACATAGATGTGGATCACGTCGAAACCCCATGCAAAGAGCTCCACGATACGTGGTCATGCAAGTCGTGCGGGGCCTCGGGGTGGGGGAGCGTAACCGCATGCCCCCGCTGCGGTAGCAATACGATTGAACGGCATACCTGGGTGTGCGAGACCTGCATCAGCGTAGCGCGCGACGAAGTTCTGAAGCTGGTGGACTTCCTCGAGATGGACCTCGGGCTCTCACGCCAGGAGCTGCTCGTCACGTTCTCCGGGCATAGGGGTTTCCACGTACACATTGAAGCGCCGGAGGTTAGGGAGCTGGGCCAAGACTCTAGGAGGGAGATAGTCGACTACGTCAAGGGTTTAGGACTCGACGCGCGCTTCCTCGTAACGAAAACGCGAGGCGGGTACAAGTTGCGCTCCGAGACTCCGCTGGGTTGGTATGGGCGGGTGGCGCGGTGGGCTTTGATCAAGTTCGGATCGGAAAACCCTACGCTCAGCTTGAGCGAATGGCAATCCGTGCTAAAGGAGAGCGTTTCGAAGGAGGCTGCGGCCGTAGATGAAAAAGTGACGATAGACACGAAGAGGCTCATACGTCTACCCAACAGCCTACACGGTAAAACCGGGTTGAGGGTTGCTCCCTTCACGGTACACGAGCTGGAGAACTTTAACGTAATAGACCGAGCTAAGGTGTTCACGAGCGGCGAGGTTGCGGTGCGACTGGAAGGTGGGCCCAAGCGTGTACTGGACGCGAAGCTCGAGGGGGGGAGAGAGCTCGCGCTGCCCACGTACGTTGCCCTCTACCTGCTACTCAACGGAGCTAAATTGCTCAAGTTCGACGCCCGTTAGCGCAAAGCCAATATAGCCTCGGTTCCCCCAAGATGGGAAGACACGCGTGCCGACCCTGGCCGAATTGGAGAACGCGCTGAAAAGGGAGCTCGAGTCAGACGAACTTTTAGATCTTGAGGGGGATTTCTACTCGAAAGTTCGTAAATTACTAACCGAGCTTCGTCAAAATAAAAGTGAACTATCATCAATATTTGAGGAAAGAATTCGTAAAACTGTTGAAAAACTTTTTCTAATTCGTTTGAAAAAAGAATTGGAACACTTATTAAGGTATGGAGAAATTCCTAAAAGAATTATTCCAAATGAAGAATACCATGTTTTAATTAATGTAACTAAAGTGATTTCCATTATAACGCAGCTCGTAACCGAGGAGGCAAAAATCACCGAAGAATATAAAAACTTTATATCAAAAAGTGGATTTTCTGGCAAATTATCTTTGGTTGTTTTCAGGAAAACTTACTCTAAATTGCTAATACCAGACAAAGGAGTGCTGGGGCCTTTCTCGCCCGGCGACATAGCGGTGGTGCCCGAGGCGGTGGCCAATGAGCTGAAAAGACTCCAAGTGCTCGACGTAATCGCAGAATTCGAAGCATAGGAGGTCGGGCAGCAAGGCAGGGGCTGGGGGCGCGGGAG
>Ga0105158_1000242_pt1 | contig 24632 bp, 26 predicted proteins | sample LHCtaG_FD_81567 | JGI IMG/M metagenome (GOLD analysis project Ga0105158, IMG submission 81567) | Hot spring microbial communities from Little Hot Creek, USA to study Microbial Dark Matter (Phase II) - LHC4sed_matched | ecosystem: Environmental > Aquatic > Thermal springs > Hot (42-90C) >...
ATGGTTAGGAGGCTCATAGCCCTAGATGAGACATGTGTTAAGGTTAATGGGTTAGAGTACTGGGTTTACGCAGCATTAGACGTTGATAGAAACGAGATAATATCTATGAGGGTTTATCCATCTAGGAATACTCTTGCCACTGAGCAGTTTATACGTGAGGTCTTAAAGTACTGCGAGGGTAAGCCGACATTCATTGTTGAGGATGCTCCATGGCTTAAGCAGGCACTGGAGGAGCTGGGCTTACCATACAATGCTGAGTCCTTTCGGTGATAGAAGCCTAATAGAATCCGTATACTCATCATTCAAGCGGAGGGCAAAAGCCTTCTTCAACAATATATCGTCAAACCCGCTTAACAGAAGCGAAAGATATAGAAGGTCGATGGCATGCTGGAACCTAACAATAAAACTATTCACCCTGTACTACAACCACCTAAGGAGGTGAAGTTAAGTTGCCACGTCCGTTGCTTTTACCTCCTTTAGGGAATTTTCAGCAGTATTCGTCGGAGGATGAATTTTTCTCCCCATCATATATAAGCGATATCCCCAGTAAATCTTCATATTTAACTGAAGTCTGGATTAAAAGAAGGCTGCAGAGAGAATTGGAAAAAGATGGGGAAATCTTCAAAAATCAACTAGAAGCCGCAAAGCTCTACGAGCTAAAAATTTTTCTCTGCAGTTCATTGCATCTCTGCCTTATGAGATCGTAAATCTTCTCCCTAACTTCTTCGCTAACCTCACCCCTCCCTCTAATAGTTTCCAGTCTCTTTGCGAGCTCTAAATCCCCTAGGAACATTATCCACCTCTCAAAATCTCCACGGGTAAAATGAAATTCGAAGGAATCAAAACCTATTTCTCTTATTTTCTCGCATAAATCTATCAGATTGCTTGAAGAAATCCCTAGCGGCCTACCTATTCCACTATAGAAGTGAAATGATTTTTCATATGGTTGTTCCCTCAGGATCTCTCTGGATAAATCCTTATCGATTCTTGGAAAGCCAAGCGCCTCCTTACCTAAATCTGTCAGCACGTAGGATCCATTGTCGAGAGCTGCTACATAGCCCTTCTTCCTTAAGTGAAGGAGGTGCATGTTAACGCGGCGGCTCTCTAAGTTTACAGCTTCACCGATATCTCTTAAGCTAACTGGTCTATTGACTTGCCACAAAAACTCCAATATGCCCCTTTTCACCCAAATTAAATCGCTCATTAAATACAGTCTCCTCAATTCTTATTATAGTGAAGTGCTTAAAATTATTTGAGCTTTTAGCTGAAAACCTTTAAACTCTTTGGGCGCATTGAAATATGATGGTGTTTAAACATTGGCAAACGAGTTGAGGAAAGACTATATACTAGACCGCTGGGTTGTAATCGCCTCGCAAAGAAGGAGAAGACCCTCAGACTTTATAGAGAGGAGAGGTGAAGAAAAAAAGCAAATAACCTGTCCATTCTGTCCCGGAAATGAACATTTAACTCCACCGGCTTCTCTCGTATACCTGCTGGAGGATGACAAGGTAAGGAAGGATAGGGACGGAGATGGAATGCGGCATAAGAACTGGATTATTCGGTGTATTCCAAATCTCTACCCAGCTTTCTCTCCCCCTGAGAGGCAGAGTGCTGCTACTATGCTTCAAGAGAGATGTAAATATGTCTGTTTGGAGGCGCTAGGTTACCATGAGGTTTTAATTGAGTCGCCAGATCACGATGAGCACCCAAGCAACGCAAGATTAAGCCAGCTTTTTCACGCGATGAATGCGGTTAAAGATAGAGTTTCATTCTTTATGGCAGAGGACTACGTAAAGTATGTCTCAGTATTTAGGAACCACGGTGCTAGCGCTGGTGCTTCTCTCTCACATGCCCACATGCAAATTATAGCAATGCCAATGGTCCCGAAGATAGTTAAGGAGGAGGAAGAAGCCAGCAGAAGATACTATGAGGACAACGGCCGCTGCGTTTTCTGCGACATAATAAGCGAGGAGGAGAAGAGTGAACGCTTCATATGGGAAAATAAAGGCTTCATAGTTTTCGCCCCATGGGCTTCGATAAATCCATTTGAATTTTGGATTTTCCCTAAAAGGCATAGCTCATCGATTACTGATCTCAGCGGGGATGAAGTCAAAAAACTCGCTGAAGTTCTAAGGATAAGCTTAGGCGGGCTGAGAAGATTGCTTAATGACCCCCCATATAACCTTGGTTTCCACATGATGACGGAGGAGCATTATCACTGGCATATCGAGGTCTATCCTAGGCTAGCAGTTTGGGCTGGCTTCGAGAAGAGCACTGGAACTTACATTAATGCTATGCCGCCTGAGGAGGCTGCTGAAAATTTGAAGGAGTCTTTTGAGAAAGAAAATGAGGTATTGAAATCTAGATAGTGCTCTGTGGCTGAAAATTTAAAGCAGGCGGCTAAAAACTGGAGGTGGAACCCAAACCGAAAGAATTAAGCCACAAAGCATGTTTTTCAGGGGTTTTCATCAACTCAGATTTAAATGCGACAACCTTTTATTAGAACCTGTAATCCAGTTTATGAATCGGATGGAGGTTAATGCGTAGCAATGTTTGATTATTCAAAGTATGCTAGAATTGCTGAGAGGAATCGTGAAAGGCTTGAATCCGTCTACAAGTTTGAAGAACCTGATAGAATTCCTGTAATGATCGGTTTAGGTGGACCATACTATGCCTGGCTTTTTGGACATACTTTGACGGAATACTATTTGAATTTTAAAGTTATGGTTGATGTCCAACTTATGGGCTTGAAATGGCGTTTCGAATCGCTTCAAGATGATGTAGCCAGCATAGGCGTTTATTTAGATGTAGGCGCAATAGCTGAGGGAATCGTTTTTAATTGCAGAATTGTTATGCCCGACGAGAAATATCCTTGGAGAAGCCCATGGATCGTCCCGCGTATACAGAGTCTTGAAGATATAGATAGACTTGAAGTTCCAGATCCAAATGGTCATCCAGGAATCCAAGCATACTATGATAGGCTTGAGGAATTCGTGAAGTATGTTAGAAGCGAGTACAAGAATATTCCCGTAAATAGGGGTGGATTGCAGATCCATCCCCCTATATCTGCAGCTGGCTCCTTATTAGGTCCGCGGAGACTGTATACATGGCTCTATAAATATCCCAGCGAAATGCATAAGCTTTTAAGAAAGCTTGAGGAAACATACCACAAGCTGCATAAGTATTATTGCGAAAGAGTCGGTGTGGAAGTGGATTCTATAAGTCTTTCCGACGACCACTCAGGATACTTAAACCGCAAGATGTATGAGTTTTTCACTTTACCATACAATTTAAGGTTATATGAGAGGTATGGTAAAAAGCATAGAGGGCTGCACATGGATTCTCACATGGATCATATAACAGACATAATAACGGATGTATACAAGGTGAATTCCGTGGATGTAGGCGTAGAGAACAATTTAGGAATATTGGCTGAGGCATTTAAGGGTAAAGTTGTATTCAATGGTAATGCAAATTGGAGGGTTCTAATAGGTGGAGAGCCGGAGAGAATTAAGGCGGAAGTAGAGAGATGCATATATGCGGCGGGTCCAGTTGGGGGATACATATTTGATAACGGAGGAGAAACATACGCTGGTGTGCCGCCTGAAAACTTGAAGTACGAAGTAGAGTACGCGAAGAAAATAGGTGTTTACCCCCTGAGAAAAAGATAGTGGAGGTTAGTGCCCCATTTAGCGTCAGCTATATATGCTTAAAACCTTTCTTATCCCATTGGCGGTCACATAGTACCTCTTTGCCCCAGAAACAACTTTGATTTCAGCGTAACCCTCTCCTATAAGTTTGTTGAGGTTCTCCTCAGCCCTTCTAGGCTCCATGGACGCCCAGCGAGCAATCTCTTCCAGCGCTAATGCTCTTCCCGGATCTATCGCACCGATGTTATGGAGGATATGTAGAAGATATATTTCGTCGGGAAACTGAGCGTGTCTATTCCCCATGAAATATCATTCTCCAAGAGCTTTCTTATAAACTTCAATAGTTTTCCTAGCTACTGCCTCCCAGCTATATACTTCGCGGATCTTTCTTTTAGCATTTTGCACAAGCCACGACGCGTAGCCTGGGTCAGACAAAATTTTGTTCACCCCCCATGCTATTGAATCAGGGTTCTCCCTGTAAGCGAGAAAACCAGTCTTATCATGCTCAACTATTTCCGCTAGTCCTCCGACATCACTTGCAACGACCGGGATTCCAGCCGCCATTCCCTCTAAGGCAACTATGCCAAATGGCTCATATATTGATGGAACCACCAGAACATCAGAGCTCAATGTTAGTTCAATTAGGTCCTGGTCGGAAACAAAGCCTAAAAATGTTATTTTATGTTGGCATCCTATGGAGGCAGCTAGGCTCCATAATTGATCTTTAATCCACCCGTCGCCAACTATAACTATTCTTGATTCCGGATGCTGTTCAATTATCTTTGGCGCAGCTCTTATTAAGTATTCAACGCCTTTTTGCGGAACAAGCCTCCCGATAAATAGGATTATTTTTTCATGTGAATGTATGCCGAAGCGCCTCTTGACGGCGCTGCGATCAACGTTAACCTCATATTTTGAAGCGTCAATTGCGTTTGGAATAACATCAATCTTCTCACTTGGAAGATGAAAGTGCTCCTCAACTTCCTTTCTCATAGCGCTGCTCGTAACAATCACCCTCTCGGATTCATATGTTAACCACCATTCAATTCCATCAATCAGATAAGAATCTGGGTTGTGAAGACCATATGACCTACCGACCTCTGTACTATGTACTGTTGCTACAAGTGGAATTTTCAAATAATGTTTTGAAGATATGCCAGCTGGCGCAACAAGCCAATCATGCGCATGAATTATATCAATTTTTTCACGCCTACTTAATTCAGCGATTTTCTTTTCCATAAAATGGTTGAAGAGAAAAGTCCACACGATGAAGTTTGGATGGCCCAGTTCTATGAGGGTTCTATGAATCTTCACGCCTTCATTCTCTTCATAGAGAGGGGCTCCGGGAAACTCTAAAGTGACGATATGAGTGTTATGCCCCATCTTAGCAAGGCTCCTCGCTAAGCCTTCACAATGCCTAGAGATCCCGCCAACTATTCTTGGCGGGTATTCCCAAGTAAGTATACAGATATCCATCTGACTAGCACATCTCTATAAAGCAAGTAATAGATTTTAAATCATCAATATTTTTTGTCGATGATCTATTTTAAATGCATCAATCATTCTAGTGGCTTGAAACGGAAGCCATTTTCGACTAGAAAGCTTTCAAACTCCCTGAAAACTGTGCTATCTGTTCTATTCATTTTTAGGCATACGTTTTCCCCATTATTAAGGGGGCTTAAATCATATAAGGCAACCCTACTTAAAAGCGCAGGTCTATTTGCCAGAAAATCTGCGGCGATCTTTGGAATTTGTTCCTGAGATATCCAAGCAATGTAGGAGACATTAACAACTTCGTGCTGATCTCCCCTTTTAATGGATTGATGTGGATTAGCAATGACGCGCTTAAAAGTTTCGAAGCGGGTTTGATGAACTATTACCAAGCGGTGATATTCGCTTCCATCGTATACGATATCTTCATCTCCATATATCCTCCAGTTTTTGTTCTTACATGCATTCTTAAATTTCTCAATGAGGCTCCAAAAACTAGAGGGGTGCAGCATCTTCGCTCTCCTTTCCCTTCCGTGAAAAATGATGTCTTCCTTCCTATTATGTATTTCTTCTAGCTTAATGGATTACTTCCTCGTAGATTCTAATGGTGTTCTCAGCAACTTTCCTCCACGTGAACATTTCTAAAACTCTTTTCCTCGCGTTTTGACCGCACCTTCTTCTCAACTCTTCATCCTCTAATAGAATGCTCACAAATTTTGCTATGTCACTTGGATCATATGGGTTTATGTGGAATCCACATTGATTCGGCCCTGAGGGAACCACCTGCTCCCTCATGCCGCTTACGCCTCTTGCGCCGACGACGACCGGTTTACCCATACTCATTGCCTCAGTGCATACTATTCCAAATGGTTCATATTTAGACGGAAAAACGCAGACGTCTGCAGCCGCGTAATGTTTTATCCTCAATTCTTCTGGCAGAAACTCGGTTTTCAAGATAACTTTATCGTGAAGGTTAAGTCTTGCAACTTCTTCCTTCAATAATCCTTCCTGCTCTCCGACGCCAACTACAACTAGTTTGGCTTTTGGAACGCGGCTTAGGATCTCCGGCATCGCCAGTATCAGTGTATCTGCGCCTTTAACCCAAGTTAGCCTTCCTATGAATAATATCATGTATTCGTCATCCGCTATTCCCAGACTCCTCCTTACAGCTAGAGCCTCTTCTCTAGGAACGCTTTCAGGAGAATATTTTTCAGCGTCTATCCCATTATATACAACTCTAATCTTCTTTTCATCGTAACCCAAGCTCATTAAGTGATCGCGCATGGCATAGCTTACAGTTATTATTCTCTCAGCGCAGTCTGCTGAGAGCCTTTCCAAACGCTTTATCGTCTCTGATCCATCTCCGGTTCGGCCCTGCTCAGTGCTATGGACATGGAATATAAAGGGTTTATTAAGCCCCCTGCTGGCAAGAATCCCCCCTATTGAACCTAACCAATCATGTGCGACGATTAAGTCGACTTTTCTCCTTTCAGTCCTTACTAAGTCGTTTATCAGCTTGCTTGCTGACAAAATATTATAGAGAAAGATGTCGCCGAAGAACTTCTTTCCGCTTTCCGTCCACCGCTGTATCTCCTCAGGTATAAACATCGGTAGCAGTAGGCTAATGTTCATGTTTTCAACGATTGGCCTGTGGACTTCAACACCTATATATATGTCTCTTGTTGGCGCATCCTTTGTATGCATTGCAAATAAAGTTACATCATGCCCCATCCTAACGAGTTCCCTAGTTACATATTCAGCATAGGTTCCGAGGCCGCCAACAATGTATGGCGGAAACTCATATACGAAGAAGACTATCTCCATAATGCATTCTCCTACTACAGAAAAACAAGAGATTTTAGAATTTAATTTTTTTTATTTTGCTTCAGCTCTCATATAAGTTTATATCGGTTGACGTCTTTGTACCCCTGCATCCCGCTCAGGGTTTCATTGGACTTGGGCCACGCAGCGGCCATAAACCTCTAGCGGCCATAAACCTCTTTCTATGGAACGTAACCCCACTTTTCATCTCTTTAAGATCTCAACAAGCCTTCTATTACACCTCAGGCACTTTGATGCCCCTCTTGGTCTTGGATGCTAGAGAAAATTTAATGTTCTCTTTAACAGCATTTTATTCTAGGGAAGGTTATGATGGCATTTGTGTTCATCCGCGTCAATATTAATGCAGCGTCAAAAGCTGCATCTCAGATAATTGAGATCGAGGGTGTTGAAGAAGTTCATGAAGTAACTGGAGACATAGACATGATAGCCAAGGTTTCAGCGCGGAATATCGATGACTTAAATAAAATAATATTTAGGATCAGAGAGATTGAAGGGGTTCAGGGAACTGACACAAGAATTGTGTTAGCAAGCCGCATCAAGTGATGCTCTTAATCTGGAAAGGAGGCTGAGGGCGTGTCCAACTTATTCATAGATCCATCTTACTATGATTTTTAGGCAGTATATTATGATTCTTAGGAGTATTCTTGTTTCTGTTGACTCCTTTTTCTTCGTTTTTATTCTATCTCCGAATTCTACTGTTAGTGCTCCGAATATTCCCTCTCCAACGCTTCTGTAGGCATATAGTGATTCATCGTATGCTCTATCCCTTATTCTCGCTCCATAGGCCCTCAGCATACCTCAAACTCACCTTACAAAGCTCCTTCAAACCAACGCCTTTATGTAGAGCCTCGGAGGCATTTCAAGCCCCCTAAACTCTGAGTCAAGGCCCATAAGATTCAAAGCATAATCTAGAACAGCCGTCAAAAGCTTAACATCGTACGCTCTAACATCCCATCCAAGGGACGTGGCAACTTAAGGTTTTATATGTTTTCTAGTTTGAGATTTTCTTATGTTGAGTATTAGGTCTTTGGTTGAGGAGCTGGGTGTTTTTGAGAGGAATAAGGTTCCATTGGAGCTTAAGATTTTGGGTTTAGCATTCTATATTCAGCTTTCTAGCCTTAGGAGGGCTGCTAGGGCTCTTTCCGAGGTTCAGAGGGTTTCTAAGACAGCTGTTTGGAAGTGGGTTAAGAAGTTTAGTGAGAAGGTTAATGTTAATCCATCCAGGGTGGTTAGGAGGCTGATAGCATTGGATGAGACATGTGTTAAGGTTAATGGATTAGAATACTGGGTCTATGCTGCAATAGATGTTGATAGGAACGAGATCATATCCATGAGGGTTTACCCGTCCAGAAATGCATTGGCCTCAGGGCAGTTCATACGTGAGGCCCTAGAGTACTGCGAGGGAAAGCCAATGTTCATAGTTGATAATGCTCCTTGGCTTAAGCAGGCGCTGGAAGATTTGGGCTTACCATACAATGCTGAGCTCTTTCGAAGATAGAAGCCTAATAGAATCCGTATACTCATCATTCAAGCCAAAATATTCTTCAACAACATCAAACCCAATTAACAGAAGCGAGAGATATAGAAGGTCAATGGCATGCTGGAACCTAACAATAAAACTATTCACCCTATACTACAACCACATGGGGAGGTGAAGTTAAGTTGCCACGTCCCCATCCAAGAAGCATAAAAAAAGAAGACGGCGAAGAATCAAAATAGTGGTTGGACACGCCCATGGGGGCTGAAAACATTCATAAAATGGCCGCAAAATCTTATTAGAGAGCGTTTTTGTCCTCTCGATTTAGCGTCCTTAGCTCTTTCAGTCTTTCCTCAAGTATAAGTAACAGGGCTTTTCTAGCATCCTCTTTCTTTCTCCATACCCGGGGCAGCCTCACCATCCTAGCAGCTAGCTCCCCGTCACCTATGACATTAGATATCCACCTTTCAAAGTCACCCCTATTTAAATGAAAAATTATTGATTCAATGTTGACGTTTTTGATAGCTTCATAGAATTCCTCGAGGCTTGTGGCAAGTATGTCGGTTGGACATGCAAACCGCAGAAAGAACCTGAACCCTTTATCTGGCGGCACACGTCTTAATAGGCGCTTGAATTTAAACTCCGGCTTAATAGACTCCGCCCTACACCTAGCCTCGAAGTCGATTAATATGCTTATATATGTTATGAATGCCTCCACCGGACTTCCGTATGGATTAAATGAATCGTGAACTATTCCTGACTCACCGCCCTTAGTATACATGTAGTAAAAGTGGTCGCTTGTCTGCAGATAGCGCCAAATCTTAAGTAAATCTGGATCATTTATCTCTTTGACGAGTAAACCAGCTTCATAGAGCATATTGAATGATATATTCTGTTGGGGATTGCTTAACCAGGCGCTTACATCACGCTCAGCATCAGCCCACGATATAGTTTTGTCTGGAGGAACCTCTATTTCGCCGCACGGAGGATGCTTCTGCGCAGCCTCTGAAGGAATTGACCAGCATAGGTTTTCCCATTTAGAGACTTCTAGTGGGAGCCACCTTAAAAACTCAAGTATTCCGCTTTCAGCCCAATAGTGCTCACCAAATGTTTCGTAGTCGAGAAATAATGTTATCACTTGCCCTGGGGTATGTGCAAGCCATGCAGCATATTTATCCGCTGTTAGGGGCCATTGATCCCATTGAGTTGATGTGAACCGAAAGCCTATGTCATCAGATAACCTGTAATTACGTAATAAAATTCTAATTGAGGCGTTTTTAGCCCTATAGACGTAGTTCGGCGACCTCCAACCCAAAATTCTGTCGGCGCCTTCAGTGACTATTGTCTTAAACTTCATCTCCTCAACAATTTTAGCGATCTCATTATTGTATATGCACTCAGTGTTTTCAAATGTTTTTGGTGTATAATTAAATACATCTTCTATTGCTTGGCGGTGTAATTCAATTTGCTCTATGAACTCTGCTTTATCAAGATTATTTAGGCTTGCTAGCGAGTGATAATACGTTTGAGCAAGTAATTCAACGCATCCTGTATTAACCATCTGCTTAAACAAATCTATTAGATCTGGTTTCCACATCTCGCATTGCTCAATAAACGTGCCTGAAAAACTAAAGGAGACTTTAAAGGGCTTCTTTTCATTCCGCATTTTATCCATCTGCTCCAGAATTATCTTGCCAGCTGGAAAATAGCATCTCTCAGCCACACGCATAAAAATTTCCCTATTGACTTTTTGGTCAAAGTACATCTCGTAAAGGTCCTTTGCGCTGACGCTTTTGCGGGAGATAACATCAAAGTTGCGCTTTAATCTGAAGGGTTGATGGACTTCAAATATCAAACATATGTCGGCCAACTTTCAATTGCACCGAGTAACCATAATCATTTAAATATATAAAAATAGTTTTCAACAATATTATCCCTCACTTCATAGATTATTATAGAACATTTGGGGGCGGCCAACGTGAAGTACGCTGTTTTAACTTTAAATCACTGATAGAAGACAACTATTGAATGATGTGAGGAGCACTGCTTCTCATGGTTGAAAACAGATTAGTTTTAAGGTTAAGAAGGGGTCAGCTTAACTCGATAATTTGCGAAGTGCAAAGGAACTATCCTATAGAGGCATGCGGTGTTCTTTTTGGATCAACTATTGGAGAAGAGATTTTGGTCGAAAAAGTTGTTAACCTCAGAAATATACTTGGCTCAGAAAACTTATTCCAGATAGATCCAGAGGAGTTTCTAGCAGAATTAATGAAGGCTGAAAGTGAAGGTTTACAACACTTAGGTTTCTTTCACTCCCACCAGCTGAATGTGAAGCCATCTGCGATGGATTTAAAATATATGAGGCTATGGCCTGAAAAAATATGGCTGATAGCCTCAGCGCTAAACTCTAAAATCGCAGCTTACAGGGTCATTGACGATAAGCTGCATGAAGTCCATATTATAGTAGAGTAAAAACATCCCTTTAAACTTAGGAATTTAAAGAAAAGGGCGTTTAGGAAAAGAATAAAACCATCTGCTATGAAAAATTAAATACTGTTGTGTGATGTGACGTTGAAGAATGAAAAGAAATTAGTTGTTGTTAAGGTTGGAACGAGCAGTATAACTAAAGGTGACGGCAGCTTAGACATAGATGCAATGCAAGATCTTACAGACCAAATTGCGGAAGCCATGAAAATGGGCCATAAAATAATCCTTGTTACTTCTGGGGCCATAGCTTCCGGGTTAGCTGAACTGGCAATTAAGCCAAAGCCGAATGATATAGTTTTCAAGCAGGTCTGCGCTGCAGTCGGGCAAGCAATTCTCATGGAGCACTACCGTCAACTCTTTAGAAAGCATGGCTTAAAGGTTGCCCAAGTCTTATTGACTAAGGAGGACTTAGCAAATAGAATTTCATATGTACATACATGCAATGTTCTTGATAGGCTGCTTAGTTTAGGCGTTGTGCCAATAATAAATGAGAATGACGTCACATCAGTTGATGAAATAATGCCTATCATGAAGGGTTACAAGGTTAACTTCAGCGACAATGACATACTTTCTATCCTAATAGCTAACGCTCTTCAAGCAGATTTAATCATAGTCTTGTCGGATGTAGATGGCCTTTATGACGTAAACCCGGCGAAGAAAAAGGATGCGCAGATAATTCCCATAATCGAGAGAATTACTCCGGAGATAAAAGCGGCTGCTGAAGGGAAAAGCATCTTCGGTAGAGGAGGCATGAAAACCAAGCTTGAGGCTGCTGAAATAGCTATGCAGAGCGGCATACCCTTCGTTATAGCCAATAGCCGCAGAAAAAATGTGATAGTTGATATTCTACGTGGAGAGAAAATTGGAACGTACTTTAAGCCTACTGGTAAAATGCCGGGTATAAAGAGGTGGATAGCTTATGGAGCTGGCTCTAAGGGGGCTATTAAAGTCAATGAGGGCGCTAAGCAAGCTATTCTTAACGGCGCAAGTTTACTGGCAGTTGGCATAGAATCTGTTGTAGGTCAGTTTAAGATAGGCGATGTTGTTAGCATAATTGGTCCAGATAATGAAGAATTTGCGCGTGGCATAGTAAACTATTCCAGCGAGGAACTAAACTTGATAAAGGGCCTGAAAACAATGCAGATAAAAAAGGTTTTAGGATATATTAGACGTAAAGAAATAATTACTAGGAAACTTATGTATGTGTTTGGGGAAGTGGAATAGATGGGTGAGGATGTAAGTAACCTCGTTTTAAATATATGTAAGCGGGCTAAGGAAGCATCATACGTGTTGGCGAGGCTGCCAGCCGACGTGAAAAATAAGGCGCTGTATAATATGGCTGACGCTCTAGAAGCCCGCGCAGATGAGATTCTTGAAGCAAATATAAAGGATGTTGAAGCATCTAGGGCAAGGGGCGTTAAAGAATCTCTTTTAGACAGGTTGATTCTCAATAAATCAAGAATATCGAAGATGGCGCAATGTCTGAGGGAGGTTAGTGAATTACCTGATCCAGTTGGCGAGATCGTTAAAACTTGGGTTAGATCAGATGGGCTTATAATTGGGCAAATGAGGGTTCCATTAGGTGTGGTTGCAGTAATATACGAGTCTCGCCCAGACGTTACATCTGACGCTGCTGGAATATGCCTGAAGTCCGGTAATGCAGTTATATTGAGGGGTGGCTCAGACGCTATAAACTCTAACATCATAATAGGGAGAATCCTAAGCGAAGCAGCTGTTAAGGCTGGGGTTCCGGAGGGCGCGATACAGATTGTTCCGACAACAGATAGGAGAGCTGCCCTTGAACTCATGAAGATGAGGGATTATGTCGACGCCCTCATACCTAGAGGCGGAGCTGAACTTATTAAAGCCGTGATAGAGAACGCTAAGGTTCCCGTCATCGAGACTGGAACCGGCAACTGCCACATATATGTCGAGAAAGATGCTGACCTAGACATGGCTGTAAAGATAGTGATTAACGCTAAGTGCCAGAGGCCGGGAACATGTAATGCTGCGGAGAAGCTTCTTGTCCATAAAGATATTGCTCCAAGCTTCCTCCCAAAGGTTATCGGCGCTTTACGCGAGCATGGCGTTGAGGTTAGGGGCTGTGAGGAGACTCGAAAAATTGTGCCAGACGTTAAGCCAGCAACAGAGGAAGACTGGTATACCGAATATCTGGATTTAATAATCGGTGTTAAAGTTGTGAATTGTTTAGAGGAGGCTGTAGCGCACATAAATAAGTATGGAACAAAGCACTCTGACGCTATAATAACTTCAGACTTTAATAAGGCTCTGCTTTTCATTAGGGACGTTGATTCCGCGGCAGTCTACTGGAACGCCTCAACTCGCCTCACCGATGGAAACCAGTTTGGCCTCGGCGCCGAGATAGGTATAAGCACGCAGAAGCTTCACGCACGTGGGCCTATGAGCGTACAGCACTTGACAAGCACAAAGTATTTCATTCTCGGCAGAGGACACGTAAGAAAATAATCTTTGAAGGATCTCCGCCGTTAATGAGGGCTGGTGGATACAAAAGCATCGACAAGTTAACTCAAAAAATTATTTAAGAGACAAGAATGTTGATTGAAAGAGAGATTTTGACATCTGTGTTAAAGAAGACGTTGGAGAATAGCGGCGTCAGTATAGAGGATATCTGTAAAGAGGCAAGGATGCCGCGGGCAATAGTTCTAGAGATATTGAATAAGCTTAGCGGCGATAGCCTTCTGGAGGTCAAAGAAGATAGAGTGATCGTTAACGGTGAGCAGCGCCTAAAGATTGCTGTAAAAGCTGTGAATTTAGGGTCTGACATCGAAAGGGTTGCGAAGTTTCTCTCTTGGGCTGAGTTTGAAAGATTCTCAAGGTTATCTTTTGAGCTAAATGACTTCAGAGTCATATCGAATTTTCGATTCACACTGTTGAGGAAGAGGTGGGAGATAGATATAATTGGCGTCAAAAGGCCCATGGTCATCTCAGCTGACTGTAAGCATTGGCGGCGAAGGTGGAGCGGATCCGCAAGCGCCAAAGCAGCTATAGGTCAAGCTGAAAGGACAAAGGCTTTAGCGGAGGCGTCTAAACGCATCAAAAGTAAAATTGGTATAAGTGGTTGGATGCATGCGTATTTTATCCCAGCTGTCCTCTCACTTTTTCCCTCGCAATATAAATTCTATGAGAAGACTCCAATAGTGCCCATACTGCAGTTAAAAGATTTCCTCCAAAACATAATAATCCACTTAGATGAAGTCAACTACTTTTACGTCACATATGTGTAGCGTCCCGTCCTCGGCATTTAGGGGCGAAGAGTTCGGGGCTGTCATCTAGTGGAAAACAGGTTATCGCAGCTTCTCATCTTTAAATAAAAATCTTAATTATCTCTCTATGGACAGAATCTTTGATTTTAGAGGTGATAGATGTGTCCCAATTAAGTGAGGAGCTCACTAGAATAGTGAATATCTCTATGCCCTTTCCCGCCGAAGTTATAAGGGCTTATTCGCGTCTAGGGATGGTGTTTACAAGTGGTGATTTAGCTAAAGAAGCCGGCATTTCTAAGTCAACCGCCAAATACTATGTGAGAAAAATGGTTGAAATGCATATGATATCGAAACTTCCCTATAAAAAGAAATATCAGAAGTATGCTAATGCAAGGAATTTCTCAGATTGGCTCAGCGACTTAATAAAGCTGGCTATAAAGCCTCTTGAGGAGAGGAAATAAAAGCTTCATTGTTCTAGGTGACTAAGAATTGTCGTTGAGAGATTTGGCTGCAAATAGTAAACGGAGAGGAAAATATAGGCGAGGCAGGACTCTGACGATAAAAGAGATTAAGCGTATGAAGAAGCGTGGTTATCAGGCTGAGAGGGATCTTGTTAAGAAGCTCCGTGAACTCGGCTTTAAGTCTGTTAGAGTGCCTGTTTCCGCGCCTAGCAGCGAACCTTTACCCGACGTATTTGCGACCAGGGGGAAATGTATAATAGCCTTTGAAGTTAAGGCTCCGAGCTCTGAGAGAGTGTATTTCTCAAGGGATCAAGTGAAGAAATTATTCGATTTTTTAGGCATGTTTGAAGCATACCAGGTTAAAATAGCTGTATTGGCAGCGAAGTTTCCCTACAAGTGGATTTTTAAGCGAATAGATAAAATTGATGATAACATGATTCATAAAGATGAAGAGAGCAGCGTGGACCTCGAAAGCATCAATTGAATTGGGCGTAAACGATGATGAAGCGCTGTTGCGAGCATTAAAGCTTTAATTGGCAACTTGATTAATGTTGTATTTATGAGGGTTCAGTGGGGTCTGATAGGTTTTGAGAAGCGACATTGTTAAGTTTGGCGTCGAGAGGGCTCCTCACAGGGCTATTTGGAAATGTCTTGGAGTTACAGATGAAGATTTAGATAAGCCCTTTATTGGCATAGCAAATAGCTTCACTGAGCTTGTTCCTGGGCACATGCATTTAGATAAGCTCGCCGAGTATGTTAAGGCTGGCGTTAGGGCTGCTGGCGGAGTCCCGTTTGAATTTAACACTATAGCCATATGTGATGGATTAGCGATGGGGCATGGGGGTATGCATTACTCGCTTCCATCGAGGGAGATTATAGCTGATTCAGTTGAGGTTATGGCGGAAGCATATCACTTCGATGGCCTAGTTCTCTTGGCGAACTGCGATAAGATAACTCCTGGAATGATGATGGCTGCCGCTAGACTGAATATTCCAGCTATAGTTGTGACTGGTGGACCTATGCTCTCCGGCAAATATGGACGTAGACGCGTCGACGTAACAGCCATATTCGAGGCTATAGGCGAATACTCAGCTGGCAAAATAAGCCTAGATGATCTTAAAGCCTTAGAGGACTATGCTTTCCCAACATGTGGATCATGCAATGGTATGTATACTGCTAATACAATGGCATGTATAGCTGAGGCTCTGGGTCTATCGCTTCCGGGATGCGCAACCTCCCTAGCAGTCTTATCGAAGAAGGCTAGGATAGCCAAGAAGAGCGGAGAGAGAATAGTTGAGATGGTTAAAGAGGACCTTAAGCCAATAGATATTTTGACGAGAAAGGCTTTCGAGAATGCTATAGCAGTAGATATGGCTTTAGGAGGATCCACGAATGCAGTCCTACACCTAAAAGCTATAGCTGAGGAGGCTAACGTAGACCTCCCATTAGAGGCTTTCGATGAAATAGCGAGAAAGGTTCCACACATATGTGATATGAGGCCAAGTGGGCCACATGATTTAGAGGAATTAGATGTAGCTGGCGGGATACCGGCTGTCATGAGCATGTTACGCGATAAACTACATTTAGACGCGATAACCGTCACCGGCAAGACAGTTGGAGAAAACATCAAGGAGGCTAGAGTCTACGACCCAGAGGTCATTAGATCACCCAGCGACCCAATACACCATCAGGGAGGAATAGCGGTTCTCTTCGGCAACTTAGCTCCAAATGGAGCTGTAACAAAGGTTACTGCGATATCGCCAAAAGCGCTTGTGTTCAGTGGACCTGTAAGGGTATTTGATTCAGAGGAGGATGCTATGAAGGCTATATTAAATAGGGAAGTTAACGTTGGCGAGGTAGTCGTGATACGTTATGAGGGGCCTAAAGGTGGACCCGGCATGCGTGAAATGCTTGCGCCTACCGCGGCGATAGCTGGCATGGGGCTAAGCGATTCAGTGGCGTTAATAACTGATGGGAGGTTTTCCGGTGCGACCAGAGGCCCATGTATTGGGCATGTCTCACCTGAGGCTGCTGAGGGAGGGCCAATAGCTGCCTTAAAAGACGGGGATATTATACGCATCAATGTGCCGGCTAGAAGGCTAGACGTTGAGTTAAGTGATGAAGAAGTTAAACGGCGCCTCTCATCATGGAAGCCTAGGCGGCCAAAAATCTTTAAGGGGTGCTTGAGGAGATACTGGTATTTTGTGCAGTCCGCTGATAAAGGCGGTTCCCTTAAGAGTCCGTCTCCATGATCCCAATCGAGGTGCGTTAGGTTTGAAGTTTGATTTGACGCTTGCGCTTGCAGATAGACCTGGGCAGCTCCTCAGATCTCTTGAGCCGATAGCTAAGAATGGCGGAAACATTATATCTATCATCCATGAGAGGGATAAGCCTGTTGAAGGCTATGTGCCAGTAAGTCTAGTAGTCGACTTTCCCTCGCATCAGAGTTTCAGGAGGACCATAGAGGATTTGAGGAAACTTGGAGTAGCGGTAATAAAGTCTGAGGAGGTAGTTGAGAAGGCTAGGCTGTCATTTATCTTAATAGGCGACGTGGATGTTAAAGGTATTATTGAGTCCGGGATTAAAGGTATGCATATAGTGGGGATGGAGGTCTCAACTTCAAAGCTCGGGGAGGTTTCTGTCAGGCTAGAGGTTGAGGTTTCCGAGGGGGCTTCTGAAGTCTTCGAGGAGCTTAGGAGAATGGCTAGGGAACAAAATATCCTGTTTATTCCGCCAGTACATGTGTAGGTCAGCTGGGATATGGTATGAGGCTGTGTATAGTGGGCTTCGGCTTCCTTGGGAGGGAACTGCTGAAGACAATATGGGAGAAAATGTTTCTTTTAAGAGAAATCGACGGAGGCTTCATGGTTGTTGGGGTGGCTAACAGTAAAGGCTACGTTTATAATGGAGACGGCTTAGACGTTGAGAAGATGCTCAGCGTGAACGCTCTATCAGATTGCCTCGGATTCGAGGCCAATCCAGCGGTAGATCTGATTAACAAGGATCTATGCGACGTAATTGTTGAGGCAACCCCAACTAATATTAGGGACGGCGAACCCGGCCTAACGCATATTAGGCTCGCCTTAAGCAGGGGTATACATGTCGTAACACCCAATAAGGGGCCGCTCACACTAGCTTTTAGGGAGCTAAGTAGCCTAGCCGAAAAGAACAACTGCGAACTGCTTTACGAGGGGACTGTTGCAGGAGCCATACCGGTGTTCTCGCTTGTAAGGGAGTGCCTTCGCGGCGATAGGGTAATTAGAATCTCTGGGATACTGAATGGCACGACAAACTACATCCTTTCAAGGATGTTTTTTGAGGAGATAGGTTTTGAGATAGCCCTCAAAGAGGCTCAGGAGAGGGGTATAGCTGAGAAGGATCCCTCTTACGATGTTGATGGAATAGATGCAGCCTGTAAACTGGTTATATTAGCGAATGCTTTAATGAAACGTGATGTCGGGTTTGGTGATGTTGAAAGAGTTGGGATACGTGGGATAACACAGGAGGCTGTAAGCCTAGCTAAAAAGGCTAACTATGCAATAAAGCTGATAGGTACAATAGACAGGAGACTTGAAGTTGCGCCGAAACTAGTTCCAGTAAACCACCCATTATGCGTGCATGGAACATTAAATGCAATACATTTAGAAACAGATCTGGCGAGGGAAATAACGTTAGTGGGTTATGGAGCTGGAAAAGAAACTGTCTCAGCGATATTAAATGACCTAATAACGGTCTTGAGGAGGAGAGCCCGAAAGATTCATTAAAAACTTTGTGGGTGTAGTAAGTTTTAAAAGCTTCCTGTAGGTACCGCTCTTTAGAGGTGTGTTTGGTGAGAATCAGCTTTAAGGATATTGGCTTAAGATACTCTCTAAGCCCGTATGAGAAGCCGGTAACGTACGTGAAGCCCGGGGAGACCATCGTCATTGAGGTTGAGGATGCATCATCTGGGCAGATTAGGAAACCATGCGACTTAAGGGATAGGGGGAAAGCGCCTTTTGGCAACCCTCTGGTTGGACCCATATATGTTGAGGGAGCTGAACCCGGTGGATCAATCGTAGTCGCTATAAAAGATATTAAGCCAACAATAGGGCAGGGAGCCATATATTCGTCGGAATTTAATGAGAAGTATCTTACCGAAGTCCCAATATTGAGTTTTATTGGAGGATCCTTTCCGCGAAAGACGAGAATATGTGTGATTAAAGATGGCGCTGTCTTCTTCGGGGGCTTGAAGATTCCATATAGGCCGATGATTGGCACTATTGGAACTGCTCCACATCCAGAGGTCGAGAGCACATCTTCATGTATGCTTCCAGGAAGACATGGCGGAAACATGGATCTGCCAGACATCTGCCCAGGAAGCAGAGTAGTTCTACCAGTATTCCATGATGGAGCTCTACTTTACGTTGGCGACGCGCATGCAGCGCAGGGCGATGGCGAAATATTCGGCACAGCGGTTGAGATGCCCGCTGAAATAGTTCTTGAAATAGAGAATTCAGAGGAGAGCGTAGAGTGGCCGAGGGTAGAGAGTGAAGAAGAAATAATGTGTATTGCGACGACAAGCGCTGGAAGGAGCTTTGAGGACGCCGTGAGAATAGCTTTCATGAACTTAGCATCTTGGATCGAGAATAGATGCGACATGAATAGGCTGGATGCGCTAATGTTATGCTCAGTAGTCGGTAAGATTAGAGTTGGAAACCTATGGACTGTTGCCGCTAAAATCGAGAAAAGGTATTTGGATTGAGATGCTGGAGCGCCCTCTACGTCTCTTTGATCGAGACTATATTCATATCACTCCAGTAGGAAGCCTAGCGGTATAACAATACATATGCGATATGGGTTTTGCAGCCAAGCCGAAACCATATCCACTTAAGCCTATGCATTAACATTCTCCCAGAGAGAACATCGGCAGCATATGGCTCTCCCATAGAACCATTTCTTCCAGAGACAAATGGGGGGCCCATCGGATACCTGAGGGTGTTTGAAGGTGGCTTAAGCTGCCAACGCAAATCTCTATGGAAAGTATACTTGTCGATGAAATTGTATCCAATGTTCTCTCAGGAGACCCGGAAACCAGCATCCTGCAACCGCGTTGGCTCTCTCCGCGACTAGAGTCGGGAGATTCTTGCCTCTGGGGCGTTCATTGCCCTTTTAAGCTCCTACTTCATTCCGTCCACCTTCTTTAGGGCTCCATGCGAAGCAAACACGTAGAAGGCACTGCACAACATGGGTCCATGCAACGCTGAAGTCAGGCCTGAACCAGTAGAAGGCGGTGGATTAGAAGGTCTCCTGGAATATTTAAGTATACCCTACGCGGGCGTTGAAGTTGACGATAAAAGCATTAGAGGCATATTACTGCGGCAGCCACATATCAAGCAGTAATCTTTAGGTCTAGGCGAAGGCGCATGCATCCAAATGGTGTTTTTAATTTACGAAAGGGCGCCTTTCAGTAACAGCTTCGAAATCAACGGTTTTGTTAATAAAATATTTACGAAACGGGTAACCATATTTCTTTAATCGAGGTAGATTTAGATGGCGCCTTTAAAAGCCGTAATTTACGCTAGGATCTCAACAGAGGACCGCGTCGTCGAGAATCAGCTATTGGCTTTAAGGGAGTATGCTAAGGGTAGGGGTGTGGAGGTTCTCGGAGAGTTCAGTGACGTCGGCGTCAGCGGCTACGAGGTCATGCCTGAGAAGCGTGAGGGCTGGGTTAAGGCGGTTGAATTAGCCAGGCAGAGTGGGGCAGCGCTCTTGGTCTTCAGCTTAGACAGGATTGCGAGGAAATATGATTACCTAGTTAAGGCTCTCGAGGATTTGAGGAGCTTAGGAATACAGGTCATAGCCTATCAAGAGGAGTGGCTTCAATCTTTGGCAGCAATACCAGATGAAGCCCTTAGAAGACTTATATTTGATATCGTTGTTAGAGCTCTAGCCTACGGTTACCAGAAGTATGTTGAGAGCCTCAAGGAGAAAATTAGGGCCGGGATGGAAAGGGCTAGGCGGAGGGGCAGGCACGTCGGTAGGCCGCCTGCGGTGCCGGATGAATTTCTGCTAAAACTGCTTAAGAAATACCACGGCTTATCAAAGAAGGATCTATGGCGAATAACAATAGCGGAGGGATATAGAATTTCCTATCCGAGGTTTATTGTGAAAATCAATAAGCTCGCCAAGAACACTGCAATCAAAGAAAATTGAGGTCAAGATGATAGCAGCTTCATCAAGGTGTTTACGTCAGCCTCTACCTCAACTGGCTTTGGAAACTGTCTTAAAACTATATCTGGGTCCTTTAGCCCGTGGCCAGTGGCTATGCAGACTATGAGGTCATCTTGCCTTACTAAGCCGTTTTTGACAAGCTTTATTAGCCCAGCTATTGAAGCTGCGCCTGCCGGTTCAACAAAAATGCCCTCGTAGCTGGCTAGAAGCCTCTGAGCCTTAAGGATCTCCTCATCTGAAATCGTCTCGGCAAATCCATTAGAATCCTTAATTGCCCCAACAGCCCTCTTCCAGTTGACGGGCGAGCCAATTCTTATAGCTGTTGCTATGGTTTCCGGGTTCTCAACGAACTCGATTTCTTTCAACCCCATTTTTATTAAGTTGGCTATTGGCGCCGCTCCCTCAGCCTGTATACCAATCATTCTGGGCAGCTTATCTATTAAGCCCATGGAGTACAGTTCTCTAAAGCCCTTCCAAATGGCGCTGATGTTCCCGGCGTTTCCAACTGGAACGATAACTTCATCCGGCACCCTACCGTCCAGCTGATCCCATATCTCAAACGCTATTGTCTTCTGCCCTTCAAGCCTATATGGGTTTATCGAGTTAAGTAGGTATATTGGCTGCGTCAAGCATAGCTCCTCAACGATTTTTAAGGCGTCGTCAAAGTTCCCCTTTACCTGGATGACCCTCGCACCGTAGATCATCGCCTGAATAAGTTTCCCGAGGGCAACCTTGCCTGATGGGATGAGAACTACGCACTCTAATCCGGCTCTAGCCGCATAGGCTGCTAGGGAGGCAGATGTGTTACCCGTTGACGCGCATGCAACAATCTTTATGCCTAGCTCAAGAGCCCTCGTCACTCCGACAGTCATGCCCCTATCCTTGAAGCTTCCAGTTGGATTCTCGCCCTCGTTCTTCACGTAAACCTCTTTTAGGCCTAACTCGCTTCCAAGCCTAGAACACCTGTTTAAGCTGGTTCCCCCCTCACCTAAGCTCACAATTTTGCTTCTATCACTTATCGGCAGCAGCTCTGCGTAGCGCCAGACAGAGAGACTTCTTCCCCTCCATTTTTTAGCAGTCTCCGGCCTCATTAAATCGGCGTCATATTCAACTGATAGAAGATCCCCGCACCTCCGGCACCTATAGATAACTTCGCTCGGCGAATACATGAGGCGGCAGCTTAAACAGGCTAGGTTATATCGTTGCTGGTCAGCCATAACTCTCCAGCACCAGGATTAAGCATTACGCGCTAATACTATTCAACTAAGATTATTTAATATTTTGTTGTTATAAGATTTATTAGAGGGATGAAAGAGGTTGGTTACTCTAGAATGTATAAAGTGCGGAGAAAAAGTTGAGGCGATCGAGTCAGAGTACAGGTGCAGAAACTGCGGTAGCATTGGCACATTAGAATATAAAATCGACTACGAATCTATTAGAAACTCTTCCTTCAGCGGGGAGTTCTGTCTCTGGAGATATAAGAACCTCCTCCCAAAAGTAGATAATTACGCAACGCTCCATGAGGGTGGGACTCCGCTTTTTAGAGCTGAGCGCCTAGCGAGGCACGTAGGGATTACAAATCTATACCTTAAAGACGAGACGAGAAACCCAACCAACTCGTTTAGAGATAGGGCCGCTGCATTAATTGTCTCAAATATGCTTGACTTAGGCTATACGGCAGCAGTATGCGCCTCAAGCGGCAATATGGGCGCCGCCCTATCCGCCTACTGTGCCAAATATGGAATAGCGTGCCATGTGATTACACCGAAGTATGTTGATGTCGGCAAGCTTGCCCAAATGATAATATATGATGCTATTATCGAGGAGTACGGTGAGACAGTCGACGACTCTATGGAGAGAGCGGAGAAGATATCTAGCGAGATGGGCTGGTATCAGGCGACATCGTCTCTGAATCCACTCACAATTGAAGCCCAGAAGACGATAGCCTTTGAAATCATTGAGCAAATCAACGCCCCAGATGTAATAGTTGTGCCAATGGGCAGTGGCGGAACAATATACTCCATTTGGAAGGGCTTTAAGGAATTCAATGATTTAGGAAAGATAAAGGGATTTCCAAGATTAGTTGGGGTTCAGTCAAGCGGATGTTCACCCATAGTAAGCGCCTTCTTGGGTAGAGAGGAGACTGCTGAAAAGCCCATGACGAAGGCAACCAGCATATTTGTACTAAACCCCCCGAGGAAGGAACAGGCGATAATGGCCATTAAGGAATCTGATGGGCTAGCGATCACGGTCTCAGATGAGGAGATACTTGAGGCTGAACGGGAGATGGCGAGGCTAGAGGGGTTATTCGCCGAACCAGCGAGCTCTGGAACAGTGGCCGCCCTAAAGAAGCTTGTGAATGAATCCGCCATCGACAGAAGCGAGAAGGTTGTCTGCCTCATAACCGGCAGTGGACTTAAGGCGACGGATGTCCTGCAGACCCTATCTAAAAGGCGGAAGATGCTTCTAGTGGAAGCAGACTTAAGCACAAAGGAGAAGGTGCTACGCATAATATCTAAGAAGAAGACCTACGGCTATGAGATATGGAAGGAGCTAGGTAAAACGATGACAAAAACCGCAGTATATCAGCATCTAAACGAGCTGCGGAATAAAGGCTTAATCTCGGTTCAAACAAAAAATGGGCGGAAATACTTCACAATAACACAGAGGGGGAGAAAAGTGCTTAAAGCCATAGAGGATGTTAAAGCGCTTCTATAATTGGCTCATGAGATTAGAGACGTGGCAACTTAACATATAAAGCCTTTATATACTAAGTTGCCCAATCGGAGATTGGGGCAGCAAATTTTATATAGATATTATAGTTAAAACTTTACTAGTCGGATTTAAACTGTAATATTGGGGGATTCTTAATTGAAGAAGGAGACTGCTGAAAAAGTTTCATCTGAGGAATCTTTAAAAATTGTTTTTGCAGCGATTTCCACAGCCTTGGTTTGCGCTGCAACGATGCTCTTCAGCATTTATGTCCCGGCTACAAGGGGCTTCTTCAATATAGGTGAATCAATGGTTTTCCTTTCAGCCATCCTCTTCGGCCCATTTGTTGGCGCATTTGCAGGTGGAGTTGGCTCGATGCTTGCCGATCTACTCTTAGGCTACTATTACTATGCTCCAGCAACATTGGTAATCAAGGCCTCGGAGGGCTTCGTAGTCGGCTTCTTAAGCAGACTTAACCCAAAGCTTAGCAAAGTGAAATGGAGGATAATCTCATCAGCTCTAGGTTTGCTGGCTGGGACGCTGCTGATCACTATTGGGTCATTATACTACAGCGGTGAAGTTGAGTTAACCCTAGGGCAGATAATTCTGCCCCTATATATTCCAGAAGTCTTTTGGGTCGCCCTCGGATTTATAGTTGCAATCACCATGATACTGACGGGTTTACTTGCCGAACCCGGATTGGGTTGGATAATGTTCTCAGTAATAACCGGCGGCTTCATAATGGTTCTAGGGTACTTTATCTATGAAATGTATCTTCTAGGCTGGCTCTTCGGCATAGAAGCGTACGCAATAGCTGAAGTACCGGTCAATGTTGGGCAGATGACTGTGGGCTCCATAATAGCTATTCCCGTATCTAAAGTTATTAAAAAAATACTTTAAATCGAATAAAAGCATACTTAGCTGTGAAAAAGAATGTGAGGAGAAAAATTTGTTGCAAAATTTTTGCTTTGCGGCTTAATTAATTTCCCTGTTTAGCTCCTTTTTTTCTTTTATGGATTGGAGGCTTGTTGATGAGAGGCTTATTAGGAGCTGTGAG
>Ga0105158_1000245_pt1 | contig 24546 bp, 29 predicted proteins | sample LHCtaG_FD_81567 | JGI IMG/M metagenome (GOLD analysis project Ga0105158, IMG submission 81567) | Hot spring microbial communities from Little Hot Creek, USA to study Microbial Dark Matter (Phase II) - LHC4sed_matched | ecosystem: Environmental > Aquatic > Thermal springs > Hot (42-90C) >...
GGGGTTATAAGTTTTATGCAGATGAAGTGGGGCCACATGAGCGACGAGGTCCTGCTCGCTCATGGCGCTGGCGGAACATTAATGGCCGAGCTCATTAGAAACGTAATCTTGAGAAACGTAAGTCGAAGAAGCGTGTTCGATGGAATTGGCCTCGACGACATGGACGACGGGGCCACCATACCCCTTGGAGACTACGAAATCGTGCTGAGCATGGATGGACACACCGTGGACCCCATATTCTTCCCGGGGGGTGACATCGGGAGGCTGGCAGCAGCGGGCACGATAAACGATTTAGCGGTTATGGGCGCAAGGCCCTTGGCAATAATGGACTCGATAGTCGTCGAAGAAGGCTTCCCCTTAAGCGATTTGGAGAAGATCATAAAATCCATGGATGAGACTGTTGAAGAGGTAGGCGCCGCCATAATCCACGGAGACTTCAAGGTCATGCCCAAGGGCAAGATCGACAAGATAGTCATAAGCACCGCGGGCATAGGGCTGGCTGAGAGGGGTAAGGTCTTGAGAGATTCCAATCTAAAGCTAGGGGACAAGGTCATAGTGACGGGCTTCGTCGGCGACCATGGCATAGCACTCGCCTCCGTTAGGGAGGGGATAGCGTTTGAGGCCGATGTAAAGTCGGACGTGGCCCCGATCTGGGATGTCGTCGAGGCAGCCCTGAAGGTCGGAGGGATCCACGCTGCTAAGGATCCCACGAGGGGCGGACTCTCAATGGCTTTAAATGAGATGGCCTCAAAGTCGGGCCTCTCCATATGGATCAGGGAGAGGGACATACCAATAAGGGAAGAGGTCAAAGCGGCTTCTGAGATGCTAGGGCTAAACCCCCTAGAGGTGACCTGCGAGGGCGTCGCAGTTCTCGTCGTTGACAGTTCTATGGCTGAAGATATCTTAGAGGCGATAAGGAGGACAAGGCACGGAAGGCACGCCTCAATTATAGGCGAGGTGAAGAGAGAGCCCGCGCGCAGGGTCGTGCTCGAAACCGTAGTTGGTGGCAAAAAGCTATTAGAACCCCCTCTTGGAGAACCGACGCCTAGAGTGTGTTGAGGGGTGGAGACTAGCAAGGCTCCAAAAACGATTATCGAGTCGAGGATCAAGAAGCTGAAGGAGGCCATGGCCAAGCTGAGCGCCAGGGGCCTCTTGATCTCTCAGCCAGAGAACGTTCAATACGTGACAGGCTTCAGGGCCGTCGGCAATCCGCCCAAAAGCTCTTGGGTCTTCATACTAGGGGATCGTGAAGAGGTCTATCTTCTGGTCCCAGCCTTGGAGTACTACGAGGCCGAAGAAGAGGTCGAAGTAGCAAAAGTCGTCAAGCTAAGCAGGGACAAGAGTGTGGCTGAGGGTCTCCTTGAGTTCCTAGTAGAAGTAGGAATTCCACAACCCATTTACGTGGATGGCTTGCAGGACTACAACCTGATGGAAGCGCTGAGGAGAAAGATGGGAGAGCTAAGATTCATGCAATCGATCATAGAGGGCATGAGGGCCAAGAAGGACGAGTACGAAGTCTCGTGCATAAAGGAGGCCATCAAGAAGACTATGAGGGGGGTGGAGAGAGCGCAAGAGGTCCTACGCGAAGGTATGAAAGAGACGCACCTCTTAGCAGAGGTAGAAAAAGCGCTGTGGGAAGAGGACATAGACGGCCTAGCCTTCGACATCATAGTGGCCTCGGGTCCGAGGTCTTCATATCCTCACGCTAAGCCGTCGGCAAAGCGCATAGAGAGGGGAGAGAGCGTTATAATAGACATAGGAGTAAGGGTTCAAGGATATTGCTCAGATATCACTAGGACGTTTGTCGTCGGGAGTAATCGAGAGGTAGAAGAGACGTTGGCATGCGTTATCGACGTACAAAACACTGTGGTCCTAAACGTAAAGAGCGGGGCTAGGGCCTCTGACCTCGACGCGAGGGCCAGAAGGCTCTTCGAGGATAAGGGATTACACGAATACTTTTTGCATGGCCTAGGCCACGGCCTAGGTCTTTCGGTCCACGAGAAGCCTACTATATCTACTTTAAGCGAAGATATATTAGAAAGCGGGAACGTCATAACCCTAGAGCCTGGCGTGTACATCAAAGGAAGGTTCGGAGTAAGGCATGAAGACGTGTTCTTGGTTGGAGAGGGCGGTTGCATAAAGTTGTCGTGAAGGTGAAGGACGCATGAGGTTTTATCTAAAGGGCTACATGGTCTTGAGCAAGCAACTTGACGGAGCAGCCGTCAAGAGGCTTTCAGAGCTAATAGACGAAGCGAATAGGACGCTGCTCATTAAGGGGGCACCCAAGGACAAGGAGCATGAGGCAGCAAGAGTTGTCAAATGGTCGGTGAGCGGTGAAAAGGTTTACGTCGAGATCGAGTCCGGGAGATACGTCAGAGCGCACGACGCGCTATTTAGATTGAAAAATTACCTAGGCTCAGTGCTAGGAAAAGAGTTCAGAATAGGCATAAGGGGCCTTGGGGCGTCAACTTACGAGGTCGAGGTGCCTTGCTTCAAGGGAGGCTTCCAAGAGGTCTTGAGGCTTGTGGGCGACAGGGGCTCAGTGGAGAGGGCTGGCGAGGGCCTCTTAATAAGGCTTGAAGAGTTAAGCGAGGAGGATCTCGAAGCAAGGCTCGTCGACAGGCTCGTGAAGAGGGTACTAGAGGGCGCTATTGAGGTCCCGGCAGGAGAGGCGAAGCTGGTCCCCTTCGGCTTCGTGCTTGAGCAGTCAAGGCCAAAGGACATAAGGGTGAAGGTCGAGGTCGCTGCGGAGGCCGAGAGGTTGGGATGGATCAAGAGGTTCCCAGCAAAGGGGCAGTGGATCTTCACGGCCCCCATGGTCGGCCTCTTAAAGGTCATGAGGGACCTGATTATAGAGCATGTCTGCAGGCCTCTGGGCTTCCAAGAGTGGATGTTCCCGAGGCTCATACCGATGAGTGTGCTAGCGAAGCTCTCGAGCTACGTCGAGCACCTTCCAGAGGGCATGTTCTACGTGTGCGTGCCGCCTAGGGACCCCTCTGCCTTCGACGAGTACAAGAGGGAGTACGCCCTCAAGAGGGTCATACGCAAGGACTTGTTGAAAGAGGTATTGGGCGAGCCTGAGTACGTCCTCGACGCGGTCCAGTGCCCGCCCTTCTACCAGTTCTTCAGCGAAGAAACCGTCAGGCTGGAGGACCTTCCCATAAAGGTCTACGAGTGTATGGGCGGATGGACGTGGAGGAACGAGGCTGGCGGGGTTGAGGGGCTAGCTAGGACCAACGAATTCTGGCGAATGGAGATGGTCTACTTGGGCTCTCCAAGCGAGGTCGTCAGGATAAGGGACGAGGTCGTTTCGAGGACCGTAGAGCTTGTCGACAAGGTCTTGGACCTTGAGTGGAGGGTAGTCGTGGGGGCTCCCTTCTATTTGTCAAGCGAAGAGGCCAGCAAGAGGAGGATTGACATCTCCTCGCGAGAGAAGATACCCACCTTAGATGTGGAGTGTTACCTGCCCTATAGAGGGGAGAGAGATAAGGCCGAGTGGTTGGAGATAACAGCGGCGAGCGTGCACTACACCCACTACGTCTCAGCCTTTAAGATAAAGGAGGTCAAAAATCGAGAGATATGGACTGGCTGCGTCGGCCACGGATTGACGAGGTGGGCCACGGCCTTTTTGGCCCGACACGGCTTTAACTCGAGCTATTGGCCCGATCAAGTTAGAGAGTTGTACGAAAAGTACGGGCCTTATAAAGTCGTCAGAACGGTGGAGTGGCCGTCGAGTGAATAACTAGGCCTCACTCGCAAAAAGCATAACCATAGATGTGCGGTAAGCAGGAGATTGGGGCGTCAGTCCGCCCATCACATGTCATTGCTTATTGCTCTTAGACCGTCATCTCTTCATCCGCCGCGAATTACTTGGCTAGAGGGCTATATAGGCTTTTACATGATTGCGAGCGTAATCAATAACATTAAATTCAGCGCATCGTCAAGAGTATTATAGATGCTGCCTGCGGTGTTGAGGGTTGGCTAACGAAGTTATCGTAGGAGCTATAGCCGATGTCCACTCGCCTAAGTACTTAGAGGACTTCAAGAGAGTGTTGAGCAATAGCCCCGAGGTGGATCTGATCCTCCTTGCTGGAGATATGATATACAAGGGTCAAGTTGAGGAGTATGATAACATCTTAAACGTCATCAAGAGTAGGTACGATGGTTGTAAGGTGGTGGCTTGCTTCGGCAACGAGGAGTACGACGACAGAATCGAGCAAATAGTGAAGAAGTATAACGAAGTTACGTGGTTAAACGACGAGTATACAACCATAAATGTTAAAGGGCTAGAACTCAGCATTGTTGGGACTAAGGGCTGTCTGGACAGGCCGACTGCATGGCAGAGAAAGAACGTACCTAACATAGTTCAGATATATGAACAAAGGCTTAAAAAGGTCGATGAGGTGCTTGCGTCCGTAGTTCTTAAGAAGACGGACTACATAATCTTACTCTCACACTACTCCATCACGTTTAAGACCCTCATCGGAGAACCTCGATGGGCTTGGCCTGAGCTAGGGTCCAGTAAGTTCGAGGAGATAGTGAAGAGGCGTGGCCCGCATTTGGTCATCCACGGGCATGCTCATAATGGTCGAGTCCACGCAGTCACAATCAATAGGACGCAAGTGTATAACGTCTCATTCCCTGCTACTAGAAAGTTGACAATCATTAAGTTACAGAAAGTCAGAGAAGCAAGTGAAAGCGCGAGAGGACAGGTGAAGCTAACATCGTTCATGACGGGTAAGCCTTAAATTAAACCCTCTTTTTCATCGAATAACGAGGGGGCCGTAGGCTAGCCTGGTAGACTGCGAGGCTTGGGCCCTCGTGACCCAGGTTCAAATCCTGGCGGCCCCACCAGCTCGCTTTAACTTCCTTCTCACCGAGCCTACCCTTCGCTCGCCCTCCTCTGCGGTAATTGAGGAGGGTAATACGGCGAGGGTATGCACTCGACGCTAGGCCTTATCGGCTGTGCTTGTGGATATAGCTCCTAAGTCGATAGGCCTCGACTGGTACCTCGGTCTTTACTGGAAGGTCGAGCCCTTGAAGTTTCTTGACCGTGAGCGGGTAGTCGTGAGTCCACGTGCCGTAGACTAACGTCTTGGCAAGCTGTTCGGCCTTCTCTCTTCCGAGCTTGTCTGAGCTAGCTCAACGACCAATTCCTCGAGCTGTTTTATTGCCTTCTCGGCTATGTCGGCTTTTATTAAAGTCTCGTCGCTCACCTTGTCAATCCCCTTCTCCTTAACGACCCTGAGCACAGAGACGCAGGCACGGCCCCCGTTTTTGGGTCCGAGAGTTGCGGGTCTAATGGGCCCAAGACTGCATATGGATCCGTTATTATCTCATCGGCAGCGAGGGCGATCGGCGTCCCTTCGCTCATGGCGTAGTGGGGGACTATGACGGTTTTCTTGGCCGGGTGGGCCTTCAAGGTCATGGCTATTTGCGCCGCTACTAACACAAGACCTCCGGGCGTGTAAATAATCATGGTAATGGGGACGTCCGAGGGCGTGGTCCTCACAGCCCTGAGAACTTTCTCCGAATCCTCGATGTCTATGTACCTGTAAATCGGTATGCCGAAGAGGGAGACGCCTCTTGCCTTTGAATCATAGTTATGACGCGTGGCCTCGTAACGAGCTCAAGCCTTCTGATGAGGTTCATCCCCTCGCTCCGGATCACTCTTTGCCTCACGTAGGGCCACAGGAAGGCAAACAAAAAGAAGTAGACAAAAATTTATCCACAAAATGTCAAACATAGAGCTCACTTCAAAGTCTTTGATAGAGAATGGGTATAAAAGCTTTTTAGGTAGCGCGCTAATTACATCCACGAAGGGGCATCACTTCGTACTTCTTGCTCGTAGGCAGTTTTATAGATCATCACGATGTGAGCTGATGCATCACAAAGCTCTTAAGATAGGCGATGACGAATGCTGAGGAAAGAGACCTAGAAGCTTTCGGGTTCGAATGGGTGAAGCCCCGGGCGGGATTCGAACCCGCGACCTGCGGCTTACAAGGCCGCCGCCATAACCACTAGGCAACCGGGGCTCAGAATATCAACGTCGAGAAGCCATAAAAGCATTAACATCTTTGGCGATCCAGGCTCCCTTGAATAAGCTTTTATTTGGGCTTCGCTCTTTTCTAATCGCTCGATTAGAGCCGGGTTCGCCTAGTCTGGTAGGGCGCGGGCTTGCTAAGCCCGTTCCCCTCTGGGGAGCGGGGGTTCGAGTCCCCCACCCGGCGCCACTCTCCTTGCTTGTCATCCCCATCTCGGGAGGCGCTATCACTTATGTAATGATGAGGCGAGGCTTTTCCTATATAAACTTGCAGAAACCTTGAGCATGAGGGTCTCCTATCGCTTCGCGAGGGCAAGGTCATAGAATTAGTGACGAAAAATCGTTCGAGGACGGTACTTCGCTAAAAGGTTTAAAACTTATGAAAATGAAAAGGACGCATGCGAGAGCGTCTAGCAACCTTCGGCTTTTCTCCACCCTCTTAGTGACGAGTTCGTATTGCGTGGAAGGCTCATTTGAGACCATAGCGTCACTCACGTGTGAAGGCCTTGACGCAAAAGACGCTTCTCTTTCGAGTCAAGCCCTAATTAAGTGGATGGAATCCCTGCAGAACTTTATTGACCGCAGGTGGACTGATATATTTGGTGGGGCCCCTGTTCCTATATGACGTTGGTTACGGGGCCTTTAAGCGCCTCGAAGAGCTACTCGAGATGTTGAAAACCAGGAGAGTCGAGGTGCTCGTAGACATAAGAGCATTTCCAAGATCGCGGCTTAAGGGGTTTAATCGCGACGAGCTAGAAATCGAGCTCAAGAAAAATGGCATGGAGTACTTATGGCTTGGAGACAGACTCGGAGGCTTTAAGAGAGGGGGTTATGAGAGGTACTCACAAAGCGATAGCTTTAAAGAAGGGGTGGAGATCCTTTTAAGCGTCGCGCGCAACAAGAAAGTCTGCTTGATGTGCTTAGAGAGGGATAGAAGGTTTTGCCATAGAAGGTTCATAGTCGAAGTGCTAAAGAGTTTTGGGGTTGAAGTGAGAGATTTAGTGAGGGATCAATGACGTGTACAAGGTCTTGGACCTCTTTTGTGGGGCCGGGGGCTTTTCACTGGGCTTCGTCATGGAGGGCTTTAAAGTGTTGCTCGGAGTCGACGTGGACTGGATAGTCGCTGAGACCTATCGTGAGAACTTGAAGGTCGACGTCTTATGCGAAGACATAAGAAACATTCACTCTTTGGATTTGAGGGACGTCATAGGAGTTGACGTCGACGTGATAATAGCAAGCCCTCCGTGCGAGCCCTTTACTGGGGCTAACCCTCGAAGAGAGGTTGATGTGCTTGACAGACTCTACGGTGATGACGTTGGCAGGCTCTTCCTTCACGCTATAAGGATCATAGGCGACCTGAGACCTAGGCTCTTCATAATCGAGAACGTCCCCTCGATATTGGAGCCCTCGCTAAAGGAGGCAATAAAACATGAGCTCGAAGTAGTGGGCTACCCCAAGGTGTACTTCAATGTGCTTTACGCTGAGGACTACGGAACTCCTTCTCATAGGAAGAGGGCCTTCATATCGAACTTCAAGTTAAGGCCGAGGCCCCTTAAGAAAATCATTACAGTGGAAGAGGCACTGGCAGGGCTTCCAGACCCAGGGGAGATAAACGACGTCCCTAACCACGTAATTAAGCCCTTGCCTCCAAGGAAGGTCAAAAAGATTGCTAAGTTGAAGTGGGGGGAGGAACTAGTACTATACAAGGGCGCTGGAAGGAAAGTGTTGCCGAACTGGATCAGGTTGCACCCACTTAAGCTCGCCCCGACGGTCCTCGGAAGCTCTAGGTTTGTGCACCCCTACGAGAACAGACTGTTAACCGTGAGGGAGCAAGCGAGGCTCATGGGCTTCCCCGACGATTTCGTATTTAGAGGAGGGTTCGACGCCCAGTACAACATGATCGGGGAGGCCGTGCCTCCGCCGCTCTCGAGGGCCATAGCCAGAGAGGCGCTTAGGTTATTAAGGAGGTCTTGAGAGACTAATAAGCGACCTAAGATGAGCGAAGTCATTCCAGTGATACACAACGTGTTCAGCGTCGAGATAGTCAAGCAGTTCGCGAAGATATGCTATGGGTTGGGGTTCAAAATGGTTGTCGTGAGCAAGCCCAGCGGCGCGGCTGCTCAAGCAGGGGTACCCGAGGCGCAGAAGCTTGCCCTTAAAAAGGGTAAAGCCCTGGTGGTGCTAAGCGAGCTGGGGGACGTAGTCGAGATCTTCAGGCCATCTCTCTTCATCTTCATCACCCCCAAGAAATATGCCAAAGAATTGTTCGACGCCGAGCGAGTGGCCTCAGAGGCGCAGAGAGGTACTGTAGCGATAGTCTTCGGAGGTAGCGAGCCAGGGGTTTCGGCAAAAGAGATGGAGCTTGGCGTCCCAATGCACATAAACGTAGAGGATGACTTAGGGCCCTTGGGCTTTGCGGCCATAGTGTTACACTCAGTAGCGAAGTCGCTAGAAGAGAAGCTAATTATGGTGAAATAACGTGAAGATAGTGATGAAGTTTGGCGGTGTGTGTACGTCCTCAGGGACGAACATCCTGCGCATCGTGGACATCGTGCAAAGACACGTAAGGGAAGGAGACAAAATAGTGCTAGTGATATCGGCTATGGCTGGGGTGACTGACGAGCTCATCAACCTCACAAACTATGCCTTAGCCAGTAACATGAGTGAGGTCGAGAAGTCCGTGGCAATGATAAGAGAAAGGCACGTACAAGCATGCTTGAAGGCTATTAAGGATGAGGGGTTAAGGCTCAAAACGATACATGACATAGAGGAGTTGATCCAAGAGCTTTACTTCACGTTGAAAATAGTCTCTTACTTGAAGGAAGTTTCTCCGAGAACTAGGGATAGGGTCTTGGCTTTCGGCGAGAAAATGGCCACGAGGATGGTGTGGAGGGCATTATTGTCAGAAGGAATAAAGGCCGAGTACTTTACAGGCGGTCAAGCGGGGATTATAACTGACGATAACTTCGGCCGAGCCAATCCAATAATGAGCCTATGCGAAGATAGGTTGAGGGAAAACTTGGTGCCCCTTCTGGAGAGGGGGGTAGTCCCGGTCGTGACCGGCTTCATAGGACAAACTGTAGATGGTGTGGAAACTACGCTGGGCAGAGGAGGTTCAGACTACTCTGCCACAATAATCGGTGCAGCTTTAGAGTTCGACGAAGTGTGGGTGTGGAAGGACGTCGAGGGAATCATGACTGCAGACCCAAAAATCGTGCCCGAGGCAAAGCCCATACCGAAGATCTCCTACGAAGAGGCCACTGAGCTAGCATACTTCGGAGCGAAAGTGCTACACCCGCTCGCCCTAAAGCCCTTAATCGAGAAGCGCATACCGTTGAGGGTGAAGAACTTCTTCAACCCCGAGAACCCCGGTACGATAGTCCACCACGAGACCTCCAATGATAGGATAGTCAAGGCGATTTCCATGATCCCTCGAGTGGCGATCATAACCGTAAGCGGGGCGGAGCTCTACGAGGCCCCACTCGTAATTACCAGGGTATTCAAAGCGCTATACGACGTGGGAGCGAATGCAGTAATGGTCTCTCAAAGCTCGTCGCAAACCAACATATCGATAGTGGTACCAGAGGAAAAATCACAGGAGATTCTAAAAGAGCTCGAAGGGGGCCTTCCCAAGAACTGCGACATCGCTTGGGAGGGCGACGTGTGCGTGATAGCGGTCGTCGGGTCGGGCATGAGGGGGAGGCCAGGCGTTGCGGCCAAGGTGTTCAGCGCAGTGGCCGAGAAGGGGGTCAACGTTAGGATGATAGCTCAAGGGGCCTCAGAGCTGAACATATCCCTCGTGGTCAAGAGGGAAGACGCCATTAAGGCCGTTAAGGCCTTGCACGACACGTTCTTGGGTGGTTAAGATGGACAAGCTCAAAGTGGCGGTGTTGGGCGCCACGGGCCTAGTTGGGCAGAGGTTCGTTAGGTTGTTGGTGGATCACCCGTTCTTCGAAGTAGTCGCCTTGACGGCTTCCGGCAAGAGCGCTGGCAAGAAGTACTGCAAAGCAACTAAGTGGATGTTGGGACCCGACTTCCCCGAGGCCGTCCAAGACCTTGAGGTCCTCGAGACGAGCCCCGAGGCCGTTAAGAGGTGCGGCTACAACGTCGACCTGGTCTTCTCGGCCCTGCCTTCGGACGTGGCGAAGGAGCTAGAGCCTGCATTTGCTAGAGAGGGCTTCAAGGTTGTGAGCAACGCTAGCGCAATGAGGATGTTTGACGACGTCCCACTTGTGGTGCCAGAGATAAACCCTGACCACCTTCACTTGATCCACGTCCAGAGGCGGAAGAGGGGCTGGAAGGGGCTCATAGTCACTAACCCGAACTGCAGCACTATCATACTCACGCTCTCGTTGAAACCAATAGTCGACTACGCGGGAGTGGAGGCGGTCCACGTAACCACCATGCAGGCGGTTTCAGGGGCTGGCTTCTCGGGCGTTACGTCCATGGCCATAATCGACAATGTCATACCGTTCATAGCCAAGGAGGAGGAGAAGATCCAGACTGAGAGCTTGAAGATATTGGGAGGGCTCTACGAGGGCTCCGTGAAATTCGCTGACATAGCGATCTCGGCATCGTGTAATAGGGTCTGCGTGCTCGACGGACACCTTGAGAGCGTGTTCGTTAAGTTGAAGAGGGACGTGGGCCTTGAGGAGCTCAAAGACGTCTTGAGGAACTTTAGAGGGCTCCCACAAGAGCTCAAACTGCCCATGGCGCCGCCCTCACCAGTTATCGTTAGGGATGAGGAGGACAGGCCCCAGCCCAGACTCGATAGAGAGGTACACAAGGGCATGAGCGTTGTGGTCGGAAGGCTCAGGTATGGCAAGGACGGCTGGCTTAAGTACATGGTTCTCGGCAACAACGTTGTGAGAGGTGCCGCGGGCAACTCAATACTGATAGGTGAGCTCATGGTTAAGAAGGGTTTCTTGTAGCACGCGAAGTTGAAACCCTTATCTTAGCCTGCTGAACCTTGTTCTCAGACGTGCTGGTCAAATTAGAATGAAGCTTCATTGAGCGAGGGAGGCTCGTGAGGGGCGAGGAAGTGATCAGGGAGGCCCTCGTGGACTGCAAGCCCTACTTAACTTGTTGGAAAGAGGTCGAAGAAGCAGTTGAGAGGCTCTTAAAGGAGGCCTCTGATGTTCGCGACTTCGTCGAGAGGCTCGAGAGGTTAGCCGCGAGCGAGGCCAACGTGCTCTTGAAGACTGACCTGAGGATACTAGCTTCTGAGGTAAGGTTAAGACTCAAGAAGTGAGCTTTCTATTTGGTCGAGCACTTACAGGGGTTCGCGTCGCACTTAGGACACTTCCCTCCATAGCGCTTTAGCGTTGCCTCCTCTATGTCTATTGAAAGGGCATTGGCGACCGTTACGAGCCAAGCAAAGGCGTCTGCCAGCTCCTCTTCTATTAACTTCCTGTCCCCCTTGACTATAGCACTACCAAGCTCCCCTATCTCCTCCACTAAATATATGAAGTTGGCCTCGGCCGACCGCCGTGCATCCTTGTGCCAATACATCTCCCTAATGAGGTTCTGAAACTCCTTAATGTGCATGAAGCATCCCTTTTTAGATGGGCAGGAGCGCGGGGAGCGCCAGCACTAATGCTATCAGGGCCACCGCGATGGCTATCACTGCGTAAGGGGGCAAGGAGACACCCCCGGTCTCCTCCCTGAAGAACCTTATTAAGCCAGCCCCGGTTATCGGAGTGAACTCGGCCCTCCTTCCACGGGACTTGCTGGCCTTCGCAGATTTAGTTCTAGCCTTCTTCGACACGGCTCAACCCTCAACTCTCAGGGGCTCCTTTATTATCTTTGCTGTCCTCCCACATTTAGGCACTACGGTACTAAGCCCGCTGGGGTCTTCGATTATGAGGGTGAACTTTAGCCTGCCCTCTATCGCCATGGTTAGCTTGTCGAGGGTTTCTAGGCACTTCTTCATCTGCTCTTCGTCTAGCTCGCTGGAGGCCAGGAACTCAATTATCTCCTTGGCCCTGTGGAGGAAGCCCTCTATCGTCGATATGACTCCTTGGGCGTAGGGACCAGGCGTTATCGTCACCCCAAGCTCCGGCATCTTTACGGTGGCGTAGCTCGAGCGGACAACTAAGTGGTTCACGTCGTCGGGCTCCTCGACGACTACGGTAATCCTCAAGGGGTCCTGGTGGGGGTTTACTTCCATGACGTCGGTGTGCTTGAAACCGCAGTTCCTACAAATGGCAGACAAAAGGTACACGCTACCAAACCCTGGAAACTCGTAACATATCTCGCTCACCACTAGCGACGACTCCTTGCCGCACATGAAACACAGCGTTTCAAACTGGTTAACGCGGCGCGACTCGGCGTTCTGCAGCTGCTATCACCTTTTATAGCCTATTTTCCTTAAGAAGCCCTTTCTCTCTTCTTCCTTCTCCTTGTCCTCGACGCCGACGACCGTGTAGCCGTCCACCACCCCTATGACCCCTCTCCCTTGATCGGTTTCTACCACGATGACTTGCAAGGGATTGGCAGTCGCGCAGAATATCCTGCAGACCTCGGGCACCATCTTTATGGCATTCAGCACGTTTATGGGGTAGGCGTCTCTTATGAATATCACAAAAACGTGACCCGCGCCTATGCTGAGCGCTGCCTTGACGGCAGCCTCGATCAACTCGGGGTCGTTGCCGTCCTTCCTCACGAGACGGGGTCCTGAGGCCTCATTGAAGGCTATCCCAAACTTTATGTGCGGCGACGAGTTAACCAGGGCTTCGTATAAGTCCTCAACAGTCTTTATGAAGTGTGCCTGGCCAATTATGACGTTCGATCCCTTAGGGATCTCTAGTGGGATGGCCTTAATCTTGAGCTCGCTCATACGTCTTTCCTGTCCCTCGCCCTCGATTTAAGCGTTGAGGTGGAACCTGCCGACCACCGCTTGACCCGCTGAGAGGCCTCCATCGCCGGGAGGTAGGGCTCTATGCCTTAGTAAGGTGAGGCCGTGTCTTGAGACCTCTTTCTCGATAACCTCAATCAATATTTCGTTCACGGCGGCGCCTCCAGAAACACCTACGACCTTTACCCCTTCTTCTAGCGCTTTGGAGCACGCTATCTCGGCTAGCCCCTTGGCTATGGCTACGTGTGCCACCTTAGCTATGGAGCTTGGCGGGTTGTCCCTCATAGAGGTCAAGAGCTGTAGCACTATTTGAGAAGCGTCGACCATGCTAAGCTTGCCTTTATCGACTACCGGAATGTCTACTGCAACGTTAGAGTCGCCCGCACGGGCTAAGGCTTCAAGCTTCATGGCCGGCTCGCCCTCGTAAGACCTGTAGGTGCAGACCCCCAGCATGGCTGAGACCGCGTCTAGGTAGCGGCCAGTGCTCGAGGAAGGCACGACGTTCAGCCCCGAGCGCAACTGCTTCACCACGACAGGTACTTCGCGAGGACCGTACTTGAAGGCGCTTGAGAACTTATTGGTCAAGAGTTCCTCGAGCTCCTCGAGGCTCATTGCTTGACTCAGCAGGCCGGCCAGGGCTCTAATGGGATAGTAGGCGCAGAGGTCTCCTCCGGGCAAGGGGTAAGGCTTGATACATCCCACTCTCTTATATCGCTCATACGTCGTCAAGAGCACCTCGCCGCCCCAAGCCGTGCCGTCGTCTCCCAACCCGACCCCGTCCATTACTATGACCGCCGCCTCGTCGTTGGGCCCAAGTCCCGCCTCTGCCATGAGGGAAGTTGCGTGTGCGTGGTGGTGCTGGACCCTTACTAGTGGGACTCCAAGCTCCTTACTGAGCTCTTCGGCAAACTTTGTCGAGGCGAAGGTCCGGTTCAAGTCGCAGGCTATTGCATCGACTTCTTTTACCCTAAGAGCCTTCTTAAAGAAGTGATAAGACTGGACCAAAAAGTCAAGCGAGTCCAGGTTGTCGAGATCGCCTATGTGTTGGCTCACGTAGCACTTGTTGCCCATCAAAAAAGATGTGGTGACGTTTAAGTCCCCTCCAAGGGCCACAACGCACCCTCTCTTGTCCTCTACCCCTGAAAACAGTATGGGCGACGGCGCGTACCCCCTCGATCGCCGTAGAAATGTGGGCACTCCTCCCGACACACGGACGACTGAGTCGTCACAGCGGTTCACTATGTCTCTATCGTGAGTCAGGAAGTAGTCGACTATCCCCGACAACCTCTTCAAGGCGTCGTCTATCGTTATGGTCATGGGCTCTCCGGGGTAATTGCCGCTCGTCATTATGACGGCTGGCTCATCGACGTACGTCAACAAAAGCAGGTGTATGCCGGTGTATGGCAACATGACGCCTATGCTGTCGAGGCCTGGGGAGACCCAAGGCGATATGGGGCTCTTGGGCTTGAACCTCAAGACGACTATGGGGCGCTCCTTGGACGTGAGGAGCTCCTTCTCGATTTGGTTGATGTATGCGAAGCTCTCTACGCGCTCGAGAGAGGGGGACATGACGGCGAACGGTTGCTGGGGCCTCCTGCGCCTCTTCCTGAGCTTCAGCACCACGTCGTCGTCGGTCGCCAGGCACGCTATGTGAAAGCCCCCTATGCCCTTGACCGCGACTATAAAGCCCTCCTTGATTAGTTTAGCCGCTTCCTCAATAGGGTCCTCGCATGGTACCTTGGCCCCAGAGTTGTCGAGTAACTCGTTCTTGGGGCCACAAAATCGACAACAGATGCCCTCAGCGTGGTAGCGCCTATTGGCTGGGTCCTCGTAGTCTCGCCGACAGAACTCACACATGGGGAACTTGACCATGGAGGTGCGCTCGCGGTCGTAGGGCAGGTCGACTATCATTGTGAACCTGGGCCCGCAGACAGCGCAGCATGTGAAAGGATACTTGGACCAGCGAGGGTCTCCGCTCATTAAGTCCTTCACGCAGTCGTCGCATATCGCTATGTCGGGCGGGATCGAGGAGCCGCTCTGCTTGACCTTGTGGTCGCTGGGCATTATCTGGAAGTCCTTGAAGGCTCCAGTAAAATCGAGCCACTCCACCAATACGCTGTCGATGCGAGCGGGACCCGGCTTCTCCAACCTCAACCTCTCGACAAATTTTTTGATGGCGTCTACGCGGCCCTCGACGACGATCTCAACGCTTGCGTCGCCCAAGTTGACGACGTAGCCCTTGAGATCCATTGACACGGCTAGGCGATAGACGAAAGGTCTAAAGCCCACTCCCTGGACGAGTCCGGTTACGTAAATCGTTGCCCTCGCTAAGTCGTTCATAACCTCCAAGGACGAAGGGCGAGAAGGCTATTAAATCCTGCGGATCGTTAAATCCTTGAGACCTCGACTTTCTTGACTAGCCTGTACATCCTGCTCCTTCTCTCGCCCCGCCTCTCCAAGACGCCGCTATTATACAACCTCAAGAGGTACGTCGAGACGGTGGACAGCTTCAAGTCCTCGTTGTAAGTCCTCCTGTAGGCGTCGAGCATGTCTTTGCTCGTAAACCAAGAGCCATCTCCGAAGTTTTCTTCGATAACCTGCTTGAACTTCTCCATGAGCGTCTGCTCTTGGGCCTCGTTCTGGTTGTTGGTGATCTCAGCCGACGAGACTATGTCTATCAAGTCCTTGACCATTTGAATGCGCTTCCACGGTATGTTCTTGCCTTGGAAAATTATGATCATCTTCGAGCCATCGGGGAAGGACACCGTGAACCTGAAGTCGTTGAAAGCCATAACTACCACAAATAGACTACACTCTACAACTCACAATCTACTTTCACACTTCACAGTTTTTAAAATTTACCGTCGCAGAACTTTTACATAAATGAAGACAGGCAAACTCACAAGCAACATCAGGGGGCGCCATCTAGGTCAAAAAGGGTTTTCACTTAATGTTAGGGAGGTAGAGGTAGCCGATCTCAAGAAACTTACCTTCATTCTTCACTCAAAGTAAAAAATCTAATGTTTTCTACAAACAAATTAAGAGTAAAAGAGGAAATATCATGTAAACTGTGAAAAATTGATTTCAGATTTTTGAGTAGAGCTTTCTACAAGAGACTTCGTTTCTCCAAGGAGTATGTAGAGAGGCCCGCGCACCGACGTGCCGCTTCACCGCTCCCAGACCCCTCGGTTTCCACTGGAGAATAACTGCAAAAATTTACTAAACTGAAATTGTGTAGAAGAGAAGTACTGCAATTGTTTGTTGCCTTTGCTACGAATTTTTATCCTTTCCTTTACTCTCTTTTGAGAGTAGATCTTTACTTGATTTGAATTGAAAGGAAAGTGTGAGGAGCCTCCAGTGGAAACGCAGGGGTGTGGCAGGTGTATTTCAAAGAGGCGCCTAAGAGGCCCTTGGCTTCAGCGTCGACCCCTCAGCAACTTGGACTTTTAGCGAAGGGAAAAAGTTTTTGTGAACCTCTGTTAGAATACGATACTGAACTAATTACGAAGCGGGGTGGGGAAGCCAGGTTATCCCGCGGGGCTCATAACCCCGAGATCGGTGGTTCAAATCCACCCCCCGCTACCAAATTTTATTGCGAGTGGTAGCACATCAGAGAGGTTAAGCAGGGGCTCTGGACGCTAAGGGACCTCAGAGATTCGTGTAAAGTAGTATGCTGAAGAGGAAGTATGCGCTCTTCCCGCTTGCCGGGTACATTTCTCCAGAGCGCAGCCGAGGAAGGCCCTTCTTCATCTAAGACGCAGAAGAGGGTGAAGTGGGCTTCTGGGGGCGCATGTAGGAGAGAGTACTAAACTAGCACGCTCCCTTGGACCTGTACGCTTTCTACACGACGGCCCTCGCAACGGTAGCGCGGTACTTGGCATAGACCTTGTCCTTTCCAAACATGATGAAGTCGTTTAACTCTACGTTGAAAATCGTAGTTATGATCTTGAAGCGCGCATCGACTGGTAGAGGTCTTATGGGAGCGAAAACTAGATTTCCTCAGGTCCACTACGTCAAGTCGATGATGAGCCTCCTCTCACTTAATCGCTTGAGATGAAGAGTCGGTAAGGTGCTGAATTGAGGCCTCCACGTCCTCGAACTTCATTTTAGCTCAGATCCTAGTCTGCGCTCGGCAAATCATGTGTCGACTATGTCGACCAAATGTTAAAAAGTGATATTTCTGTTCAACAGATTAAGTCTCGTGACTTTTAGGAAAGCGGAGCTCCGCCGGATGTACGACGTTACCTCGGCCTTCTACGACGACCTCTACGAGGGTGAACAAGTCAGGAAGTTCGAGGTTGCCTCCCGCCTCATAAAGTTCTCTCCTCTTATTGGCAGTGTGATGCTGGACGCGGGCTGTGGGACCGGGCTCATAACGGAGAGGCTTCGGGGCAAGGGGCGCTTTATAGTCGGGGTGGACTTCTCAGAAGGAATGCTTCGAAAGGCCAAGGAAAGGCTCAAAGCACGCGATGTAGATCTCGTGCTGGGCGACGTCGAAAGCCTGCCCTTCCGCTCTAGGTCCTTCGACTTCATATTGTGCCTCACGGTCCTTCAGAACTGCGACCCCTTAAGGGCCATAAATTCGCTCCTCTGCACGCTAAAGGACGGGGGCCTCTTGGTCCTCAGCTACCTGAAGAGGTCGAGGTGTGCGACTTTAATAGAGGCCGCTTTCGGGGACCTCGTCATTAAAGACGTCGACCCCACTGATGATATCCTCATCTTAAATAAGGAGGCAACGAGCAGGCTTAAAGGGAGGGCCGCCGTAAGGTCATATGGTCTCTCGCGTTAGGGAGGCGCTCAACAAGATAAGGTGGCACAAGGACCTAGATCCCAAGGACTACGAGGTCCACGTAGTGCACAGAGGGGCTCCCGGCGACATCAAGGTCGTCCCGGCCTCCTGCATAACTGAGGTCTTGAGAGGGGGCTTTAAGTTCAGGGACGTCGACGGGAACGAAAAAGTGATCCCGTACCACAGAGTGCTACTCATACGCAACAGGGTCAGCGGGGACGTGCTGTTCTCGAAGGGCGAGTAGCCTCAACAGTCCTTCACCAGCACCGCATAGAAGAAGCCCGGCGTGTCGTGTATGTGCGGGTGAAATCTGACGAGCTTATCAGCGTGCTTTGAGCGGCTCGACAGCCCAGCGCCTCCGACAGGCCTCGGCCTCTCGATCGGTTGCAGGCCCAGCCCCTCTACTGCGTAGTTGATGTTGTCTTCGCATTCCTCGACGCTTATGGTGCACACGGAGTAGAGTAGCCTGCCCCCCTTTCGGAGCAAGTTGGACCCGGCCTTTATGAACTGCCTCTGGTACTCGCTGAGGCCTTGGACGGCTTTTTCCGTCAAGTTGTCGTAGAGCTTCGGCCTGACGCCTATGGCGGAGCACGGGGGGTCTACTATGACTGCATCCACCTTGTCCCTCAAGTCCTTCAGCTCCAAGTCGGCGTACCTCGAGTCCATGCACAAGGTCTTGGCGTTCTTTACCCCAAGTCGGTGCAGATTCTCATTTAGCGCCTCTACTTTCTTCGGCGAGCGGTCGATTCCTATCACCAGCCCCTTGTTCTTCATGAGCTGGCTGGCGTAGGTGAGCTTTCCGCCCGGAGAGGCCGTGAGGTCTATCACTAACTCCCCCTCTCTAGGATCTAGGGCCCTGACGGCCAAGACGGACGGCAGGGACTGAGGGTATATTTCGCCCCTCGCGTAGAGCTCCAAGCTCCTTATGGGCGGTAGTTTATAGACCGAGGTCAAGGTCTCGGCCACTAAGCCCTTCTTCAAGAATTTCAGCTCCCTTGAGCTTATCACGGCCCTTCCCACGGCCACAGCCCTCCCCCTAGGATCCGTTATCGTCACGACATCGCCCCTTTCGATTCCTTCCATGTTCTTCACCCCCGGTGCGTAGACGTTAGCCCCGACCATGACCGCCTCCGCTGTCAGCTTATCGACTACTATCTTCTTCTGGAGCTCGGGCACGTCGAACGGTCCTAGGACCTTAATGAGCACGACGTCGAGATCGGCGAGAGCCCTCACCTCAAAGCCTAAGGATCGGAGACCTTCCTCCACCTTGTCGACGGAGCTCTTGAGGGTATTTACCCTAACGGTGTACCACGAGCCAGGGGACGAGAGCGCCATTATTACTTGGTCCGCCGCCCCTCCGTAGACGGAGCGAATAATCTTCAGGGCCGCCTCTGAGGGCTGGTACAGCGGTATCAAAGACCTTCATACCCCGCTACCTCTCTCTTTAGCTCGTGGCCACAAATGCTACACTCCTCCAAGAACTTGTAATACACCTTACCACAGGCTGTGCACCGATAACGCCACCTTATCCTCTTCTCTATGCCCTTTGCCTTTATACTGTGGCACCTTATCTTGAGGCGCGAGGCGAGGTTTTGTACCGTGTAGTCGTCGGTTATCAGGACCAGGTCGCGCCCCTGCCTCTTGAGCTGAAGCGCCAAGGCGAGCACTTCGAGATCTGTCTTAGACAGTGAGGTTATGTCGCCGCTCTTCCTCGCGACTTCGACCACTTCTCTCAAACAATCTCTAGCCACCTCTACGACGTCTAACACTTTAGCGTCCAAGAGGACCTCTACGCCAGCCTTATGCCTTAGGGTCTTGACCTCCTCGATGACCTTAGGCACGGTGAAGCAGTGATAGCCCTGCAAGTACTGCACTGCGTTGTCCACGAGGAGCGCACTCGTATCGACGACGGCGCAACCCTTATCCCTTACGTGGGCGTTCCTTTCCTCCACGGATGCGTACCTCATAGAACTTCTTGTAAAAAGCCCTCCTGAAGTCCTTGACCCTGACGAGCTCTACTTGGTGGCTCGACTTACATATCTCTACGACGTCCCCTACGCCTACGTGACAGGTGAGAGCTCCGTCGGAGTATATAGAAGCTGCTCGGGAGCTTTGCTTGAGGAACGACACCTCGACTCTGCTACTTGGTGGGAGCACTACTGGTCTGACCCCTAACTTCAAGGGGTTCAACACCACGGTCACTAGGCACTCTACGAGGGGGTCTATGAGAGGACCGCCCGCTGAAAGGGCGTAAGCCGTGGAGCCGACGGTTGACGACACTAAAACTCCGTCGGCTCTTCCGCTGAATACCTCAATTCCATCGGCCTTAACCGTGAACTCCAGGACCTTGGCGGGTTCCGACGTGAGGACGAGAACGTCGTTGAGCGCGACGTCTCTCTCCAGCCCATTCACCCTCACGGACAACAAGCTCACCCTCTGCAAGTGATACTCCTCTCTCAGGATCTTGTCCAGGATTTCTCTCAACTCTTCGGGCTCCGCCTCGCAGAGAAAGCCCATGTAACCCATGTCGACGCCTAGGATTCTGAGGGGAGGCTTGAGCTTTCGCACTGCTTGCAGTATCGTGCCGTCTCCTCCGAATACTATGATCATATCAGAGCTCTTTAAATCATGGATGGATGAGGCCGAGCGCCTGACATCCGGGTCTGCCGATGCGTTAGCAATATCTCGATCGATGAGGACCTCCAGACCTCTTGCCTTAAGCAACGGCAAGACCTCTTCTATGAGTTTTAATGACTCTTTCAGGTCTTGTTTTGAAACTATACCCACGCGCTTGATCTCTAATGCACATCACCTTGGTTCAATAGGTCCATTTGAGCATTTATCGCGTCCGCATGATCTTCCTCTTGCCCAAGAGCTCCCATACCTCTACCTCGGTACCTACAGCCATTTTGTTAAGCAAGTCTACCTCTATCGCCTCTTTGGACACCTCAAAGACCTCGTAGCTCGAGAGGTCCATCAATTGGACGCTCGCTGGCGTTATCGATATTACTTGAGCAACCTTCTTTCCAACTATAGGGACGTCGACCTTCTGATCCACTGGCACGACCATGCTCCTCTTGACTCCGTCGAAAATCCCTATGGCGGTTATTCGGACTTTGGCTGAGCCATGCTTCCCTGGCTTCGACTTCTCCACCTCGACTATCTTGCACGGCTCCTCGTCTATCACCACGAAGGAGCCTTCTTTAAGCGAGCCAGCCTCCACGGGCTTTCGAGACAATACTAACCCTCCTTTCCTTAAACAAAGAGCGTTAACCCTCTTCTCTTTTTAAATGTTTGGCCCTCCTTATTAAATATCGGGCAAGCTTTTCAAGAGCCTTTCTTCTATGGGACACCTTGTTTTTTACCTCAGGAGACAGTTGGGCATAAGTAAGTCCCTTCAGGCCCTTGGGCTCGAATATCGGGTCGAACCCCCACGACGATCCCTTCGGTTCAAAGGATATCCTCCCCCTTACTTGGCCCAGGAACGCGCGCATCCTCCTTCCGTCGTGAAATACCACCACAGACTTAAAAGTGGCCGTCCTCCTCCTCTCGCCCCTCATCAATTTGAGTATCCCGTTAATCCCTATGGTTTTGAAGGCATATGAAGAATATGGCCCCGGAAAACCGTTGAGTGCGTCAATGAATAGCCCTGCGTCCTCTACTATGACCGGTCTCTTCAGCAGTCTGTAGGCCTCCCTTGCCCTAAATTTGGCTATCTCCACTACATCGTCGGACTGAATTTCAGGTATGTCGACCTGCACGACCTCGACCTCTATGCCCAGCTCTCTCAATATAGAAGAGCTCTCGCGGGCTTTGTGGGGGTTATTACTGACGTAGGCGATCCGCGTGAGCATTGAAGTCTACTTCATTGCACGTAATATTTATGTGTATCCCCATAAAGTCTAACTGGAAGGTGGCAATAAGGTGCGGAGGAGCAGGGAGAAGGGGAAGTCTCACTCGACAAGGCCTATAACGAGCGATGTAGCGGCGAAGCTAAAGGTGTCTGAGGACGAGGTCGTTTCTCTGATCGTCGATTACGCCAAGAAGGGCTACCCTCCATCAATGATCGGTATCTTGCTCAGGGACCAGCACGGGATAGCATTGACCAAGGCCATCATAGGGAAGAAGCTGACTCAAGTACTCGCTGAAAAGGGGTTGGCCCCTCAAATTCCGGAGGATCTTGCTAATTTAATTAAGAAGGCCATAAGAATAAGACGCCACCTAGAGGAGCACCCAAAGGATTATTTCTCGCTCCGGGGCCTCCAGCTCACGGAGTCTAAGATACATAGGCTTGTGAAGTACTACAAGCGAAAAAGGGTGTTGCCTCCAGATTGGAAGTATGAGCCTGGGAAGATAAGTGTAATAGCATAAGCTGAATAAACCATGGCCTCAGGCGATGAGCGGCTTGAAGGGCTGTCTGCGCTAAGCGATGCGGCCCTCCAAATAGTTGAGAGCATGGAAAGCTCTTCGGCCGACCTCTACGTAGTAGTAACCCATTACGACGCTGATGGATTGGCAGCTGCATCAATAATAGCAAGGTCGCTCATGAAAATTGAAAGGCCTTTTGCAATAAGAGTCGTGGATCAGCTCGATGAAGAGACTTTAGCCTCTCTCCCAAAGGGCGATTACTACATCTTCGTCGACTTGGGTAGCTCGGCGGTGGAGGCCATAGCAGACAAAGGCCTCCTTCCGGCCAGTGTAATTGACCACCACGAGCCTCTGAGGAGCTCGGAGGTCGTTAACGAGAAGCTTAGAGAGTTAAACCCGCACTTCTTCGGGCTCAATGGTGGAAAGGACGTCAGCGCCTCGGGGTTGGCGTACCTCGTGTCTAAGAGCATGAATACCGTAGACCGCGAGGCGGCATACCTTGCCATGGCTGGCGCCATAGGTGATAGACAGGAAAGCGCACAAGGCTTCGTGGGGCTGAACAAGTTAATAGTTCAAGAGGCGATAGAGAGAGGTTGGGTCAGAAGGTTTACAGGGTTAAGGCTCTATGGCGTACCTCGCCAACCTCTAGTGAAGTCGCTTATGTATACTGTGGACCCCTTACTGCCCGGCTTGACCTACGACGAAATGGCCTCTCAACATTTCCTCGAAAGCATAGGCATAGCGTTAAAGAGGTCTGACGGCTCTTTAACGACGTATAAGGATTTGAGCGCCGATGAGGTGTCTAAGTTAGCTACGGCGCTTATAAAGCACCTGCTAATGAAGGGGTTTAGCCCTCAGTCAGCAAATGCCCTCTTCGGCCTCATCTACGAGTTCCTCTACGAACCCGAAGATTCGTCGCTGAGGTATGCTCACGAGTTCGCGCAGATGCTGAATGCGTGCGGCAGGCTGAGGAAGCACGGTATTGGTCTAGCTATAGGCTTAGGGGATAGAGGGAAGATCTTGAGCCAAGCGGAGGCTATATCTCTGGAATATAGGAGGAGGCTAGCTCAATACCTGTCTCTACTGCGTAGCGATCCATCCTACGTGCGTACGCTAAGTAACGTACAAGTGATGGACATGAGGAACGTGGTCGATGAGAGGGTATTGGGGGCCATCGCTTCCATAGCCATCTCGTCCTACATGTGCGACTTGTCCAAGCCCCTGATATCGGTGACCTATTCGACCAAAGGTAAAGTTAAGGTATCGGCTCGCATGCACGAGACCTTATCGAAGCGGGGGATAAACCTGGGTGCCATAATCAAGAAGGCCGCCGAACAAGTGGGTGGTAGTGGAGGCGGCCACGAAAGTGCCGCTGGGGCCATAATTCCCTTGGAATCCCTCGACGACTTCGTCAAGACGGTGGATCTATTAATTGGCAGGGCTTTGAAAACGGGGGCGCGATTTTGAAGAAAGGCAGAAAACGAATAACGCTGGAGCTTCTTGTACTGCTTCCAGGTCTTGTCGACGTTGTGATAAGAGCTTTGAACCCCGATAACGCGACTTCTCCAGAAGGCTTAAAGTTAGAGGTCAATAAGGTCGATGAAAATCATTTAAGCATGGTTGTCGAGGCTGAAGACATCGGGACGGTCATAAACACTATGAACGACGTATTCGCCTGTCTGCAACCCCTTCTCAAACTATTAAGCAAGGGCGGTATTTCTTAGCGGCTGTTAATGAAAAGGTTTAAATTGTCGTCTCTATGCTTTAAGCGACATCGTGAAAAGCGCTTAGCAAATGCACGTAAGAGGTGGCTATGAGTGTCCTCAAAGAAGGTAAAAGCAATAAAGACGCAACCTAAGGCATGGATAACCATACTAGCGCCCAAGTACTTCGGGTTCGTCGAACTAGGCAAGACTATGACGTCTTCGCCTACAAAAGTCATTAGGAGGACCCTTTGGACCACTCTCTACAGCATTACAAACGACTTTTCACATCAACACATGAAGTTGCGCTTCCAGATAATTAAGGTCGAAGGTGATAAAGCGTACACCATCTTCAAAGGACATGAACTCGCTAGGGACTACGTGAGGAGCTTAATTAGAAGAGGCTCCTCGAGAGTGGACGCCATCTTCGACATCGAGACCAAGGACGGATATCGATTGAGGGTGTTCATGTTAGCCGTGACGGTGAAGAGAGCCAAGACCTCTCAGAAGTCCGCTATAAGAGCAATAATGAAGCAGGTGGTGGAGGAGAGGGCGTCGCAATTAAGCTTCGAGGACTTCGTTCAAGAACTAGTTCTAGGGAAGATTTCGTCCGACGCCTACAATAAAGCTAAGAAGATATACCCGCTAAGAAAAGTCGAAGCATTGAAGAGTAAGCTCCTCCAAGTGCCGCCTGAAAGCGAAGAGGCAAGCGTCCTTCAACAATTGGCTTAGGCTTTCGATTTCCAACCTTTGTGTCCTGGCGACATACTCTGTATTTAAATGTCAA
>Ga0105158_1000246_pt1 | contig 24504 bp, 20 predicted proteins | sample LHCtaG_FD_81567 | JGI IMG/M metagenome (GOLD analysis project Ga0105158, IMG submission 81567) | Hot spring microbial communities from Little Hot Creek, USA to study Microbial Dark Matter (Phase II) - LHC4sed_matched | ecosystem: Environmental > Aquatic > Thermal springs > Hot (42-90C) >...
ACTGGAACGCAGAGAAGTGGTAGTACTCCCGCTGGAGCTTGGACTACAACTACTCCTCTAGGAAAGAAGGAAAGCAAGAAGGACATGGCATTTATCATGGCCGCTCATAGAATCCCCTACGTTGCTACCTCATGCTCCTCTTATCCCATTGACTTATATGAAAAAACTAAGAAAGCTAAACTTATTGGAGGAATGCGGTATATCCACATTCTTGTTCCTTGCCCTCCTGGGTGGCGGTTTGATACTGGACTAACAGTTAAAATTGGCAGATTAGCTGTTGAGTCTGGGATGTGGCTCCTCTACGAGGTTAAGAATGGCATTTTTTATTTAAGTCCTCCAAGCAGGAGGATTTTAGAGAGCCCTGAAAAACGCGTTCCGGTTAAAGAATATATTAAAGCTCAGGGCCGATTTAGAGGAATAGACGAGCGCGAGATAGATCTCCTTCAGGAAATGATTGATAAAAAGCTGGAAAAAGCAGCTAAACTGGACGGGGAACCGCTTTTCTTTTAGAGGTGTTTTAACATGCGCGGCGTCTTCGAGGTAAGATGGCATGGCCGTGGCGGGCAAGGCCTTGTAACAGCATCGAGGATACTTGCGGTTGCAGCTTTCAATGAAGGCTTTGTGGGCGTTCAGTCTATTCCTTGGATAGGTGCCGAGAGAAGAGGAGCCCAAATAGAAGCTTATAACAGGATTTCTCACGCACCGGTCTTACTACACTCTCAGGTGTATGAGCCTGACGCCGTCGTAGTAGTTGACCCATCTATACTATCCGGAAATGAAAATGGTGTTATTCGTGGCTTGAAACGCGATGGTTTCCTCGTGATTAATACGGCTCGCTTAAATATTACTCCGTTACTTCGTGCTCCGGAAGGATGTTCAGTTTATGTGGTCGATGCTACCTCTATATGCTTGGAACTTGACCTTCAAGTTGCAGGGTTGGAAGTCTTAGCTATGCCTATGTTGGGTGCCTTCGCTAATGCTACAGGCCTCGTGAGCCTCAAGAGCCTTGAAAAAGCTATAGCATCTTCTTTCGAAGCTGGAGCTGTGAAGAAAAATATAGCTGCTGTCATAAAGGCGTACGAGTTAACAAGAAAAGTTCATTTAAAGCCTGAACAGTATGTGCCTCCAGTTCCCCCTTCAAGGCCAGCGAGGATACCTGAGATTCGACATTGGACTGATCTACCCCCAGTTCCTGTATCAACCCCAAGTAAGGGGAGTATAGGCAAAACAGGCGAATGGCGCACACACAGGCCCGTGATTGATAAAGAAAAGTGCAGTAAGTGCCTCTTTTGTTGGATGTATTGCCCTGAAGCCGCAATAAATGTGGACGATAGTGGCTTTCCTGAAATAGATTACGATTATTGTAAAGGTTGTGAAGTATGCTTTAATGAATGTCCTAGGAAAGCTATAAGCATGGTTATCGAAGAGAAGTGAGGCTGAGCGCATGGAAACTCTAATCCTAACCGGGAATCACGCTGTTGCATATGCAGTAAAGATAGCTAGGGCAAGCTTCATTTCATGTTATCCGATAACTCCTCAAACAGGAATAGTAGAAAAGCTATCAGAGTTCATTCTTAACGGTGAGTTGAAAGCGGTCTTCGTACCAGTTGAGTCTGAACATTCAGCTATGGCGGCCTGCATAGGTGCAAGCTTAACGGGAGTGAGGACGTTTACGGCTACATGCAGCCACGGTTTGGCATACATGCACGAGATGCTTCACTGGGCCTCAGCCACTAGGCTTCCAATAGTTATGGCTGTCGTAAACCGAACCATAGGCCCCCCTTGGAACATTTGGGCTGAGCATGGCGACTCGATATCTCAAAGAGACACAGGCTGGATTCAGCTTTACACGAGCAACCATCAAGAAGCATTTGACACGATCATTCAAGCATATAGGATAGCTGAGGATCCAGATGTCTTTCTCCCCATCATGGTATGTTTCGAGGGCTTCGTCATTAGTCACACTGCCCAGCCGGTAACAATTCCTAACCAAGAGGACGTAGACGCATTCATACCTCATGAGCCTTGGAGACACATCATAGTTGACGTCGACAACCCGATAACTCATGGAAACCTCCAGATGCCCGAAGACTGGTTTTATGAGTTCAGATACCTGATGCATAGAGCCATGGAGGCCGCCAAAGAAAAAATAATTCGTTGCTCGATAGAGTTTGAAAAAATTTTTGGACGTAACCACGGCCACCTAATAGAAGAATATAAATGTGACGATGCGGACGTCATCCTTCTCTCCATGGGATCCATAGCTGACCAAGCTAAGGTAGCTGTTGACGTGTTGAGAGAGGAAGGATATAAAGCTGGAGCTCTAAAGCTTAGAGCTTTCAGGCCATTTCCAGAGGAGGAGCTCAGACGCGTCGCAAAGAGAACTAAGTGCATTACAGTCATAGACAGAAACCTCAGCCCTGGAAAAGGAGGAGCGCTAGGTTCAGAGCTTAAAGCCGCACTTTACGGTTTCAAAGAAATGCCTATGGTTATGGAGTGCATTGCTGGTTTAGGAGGCAGGGACGTGACTCTTGAAGAAGAAATAAGCCTACTGAAGCAATCATTCAGAATGATAGAAGAAGGTGAGGAGCCTAGCGGCATAAAATGGCTCGGACTAAAATAAAAAAACTTAAACTTTTACTTTATGTAGCTGTATAGAGCCCATTTCCTCACCGTTTTCTGCGACTTTCACCGAACCAAAAAGTACGGTTGCTACCTTGTCTGGTGGAACCGAAGTGTAGAGAAGCATTTTCCTTGTAGCATAGTTAATCTTCTTCAGAATTCCCACTCCAAGATACCTGTTTCTCTTGTCTAGAAGCGCAACCAGAAGATTTTCAAGTGACTCTTCGCGAAGCAGGTACACTTCTCTCCCTTTAAATAACAGTCCTAACATTTCAATTTTTTCCCAAACATCAACATAACTCGGCAAAACTAAAGTTAACGTGTCGAATGAAGCTTCTGCATACACTGGGCTAACTCCCAAAATTCCTGAAACTTTTCTTTCCTCATCACTACTTAATGTGTTTCCGCTGAACAGAGTGGTGTATGCAACTGAAACCTTATTTATATCTAGTTCGACGTTTATGCCTCCATGTAGATGCTTTCTATAGGCCATTTCGCGGAGGAACTTCCTTGTTTCTCTGTTTCTCTTACATGACGCCAAAGCTGGAAGCCTTATAATGTGCATCTCTGAACTTGAAAACGCCTTAAGAATTCCCTCAGCCTCCTCATTATCTTGCAACGCTACAACAATGGAAGGTCGTAAAACATGTAATAATGATATTATTAAGTCTCTTGCTCTAAAGCCCGAAATCCATCCCGGAGTATCAACAAGCACGACTTCGCTTCCAAGCATAAGCGCTTTTTCAACCATTAACTTTACACCTGTAACCATTCTATGTGGGTATGCCGACGGTGTAGTCGACCCTACGAAGTAAGCGTCATTTAATTCAACCTTAGACATGTCTACTACCGACTTGTCGAGTAATCCCATCGCCACAAAGCATGGCGGCCCTATGTCGCTTTGCCCAACATCCGCATCCACTATAGCAACCCTTAATCCTTTTTTGAGAGCCATATTTCCTAGAAAAACTGTAAACGTCGTTTTGCCGGTATCAACGCCGCCTATCACGATAACTACAGCTGGCTTTTCGACCTTGTCCAGCTCCTCAACGGCAATACGCCATTGTGATGGTACATCTTCCTTTACCCGTTCAATACTGCTTGACACGATCCTCAGGATTGCTGATGTACACGCTTTTAAAGAGAGAGTTTTTCCCTTAGGAATCATTATATGTTCTCCTGCGTCAAAAGTTCCACCCAGTACCGTCACCCTGCCTTCTTTGACCTCTATGTTAGCAGGACCTCTTATTAGTATACATTCCCCATCATTCACATTCTCAACATGTTCCAATGATCTCCCTCGAACCTTCCATTTATGCTTCTTATTTATTAGGCAGAAAAAATTTCTTTCTTAGGAAGAGGAAAATACAAAGTTGATTTTATAATTTATTTTCATCTACTCCCCTTAGGATCCCCTTCAAGTCTCGAGGCGACGCTCTTCATACGGTGGTGAGTCCATTGACGATGGAACAGTTAAGGAAAATGCCCTCAGGAGTACGTAAAGTCGACTTATTGCTTTCCGGCGGCCTTCCAGTTGGATTAATAACTCACATCTTTGGGCCTAGAGGTGGAGGTAAGACCACTTTCGTCATCCACTGCGCTTTCACAGCTTTGTCTCTTGGCGCATCTGTATTTTACATAGATACAGAGCACTCTCTTCACCCGAAACGTCTAGCACATCTCTCACATAAAGAGAACTTAGAGAAGTTTATGATCGCTAAACCATTCTCTTTCTCAGAGCAGGAACGATTAATTGAGCGATTAAGCATCATCGCTCCTCCATTCTCTCTTGTAGTCATCGATAGCGTCACAAACATGTATCGGTTAGAGCTCGAAGAGAAGGAGCGAAACATTTTTGCGAATCGCAAACTAAACATGCAGCTTGCTGAGCTTCTAGCTTTAGCTCAGAATACTTCATCATCCGTCATTCTAACAAATCAAGTCACGCTTGATCCAGAAACAGGCGAAACACGCCCAGTAGGCGGAAACGTTATATCTTACTGGTCTACGGTTGACCTAAAAATGGAACGCGTTTCACCCGACAAAGTAAAAGTAACTCTAATTAAGGGCGGAAGAAAAGCGGGTTCCTCTGTGGAACTAACGCTCTCAGAGAACGGGCTCACATAAAAATTAAAATTGATGAAGGTGAACATATTCATCAACTGGAGGTCTAAGAAAATGGATCTACTGACATTGTTACTTTTAATGTTCTGGTATATTCTTCCCGCTTATGCTGCTAATGGATTGGCTGTAATATTTGGAAGAGGAAACCAGTTTAATGCACCTTTAGACTTAGGAAAAAATTTCATTGATGGAAAAAGAATTTTTGGAGAGGGGAAAACAGTAAGGGGTTTTGTGGGCGGTGTAGCTACCGGAACAGCTGCCGGCGTTGCTCAGTCCATTGCTGGGGAAACACTAGGCGCTCCAATTTTACTGTTCTCTCCCCAATCAGCCTTTCTCATGATAGTAGTAAGTACATTAAGCCCCGAGAACGTAGTCTATCTAGTCACAATTAACGCCCTTTTATTTACCCCTATTTATTTTGCCCTTCTGGGGTATCCTTCAACAATAAAAGAAGTGATTTTTCCAAGCATCATTAAAGGTTTCCTTCTCTCGCTTGGAGCTTTGACAGGAGACCTAATTGGGTCATTTATCAAGCGCCGCTTAAACATAAGCCGCGGTTACCCTGCACCTGGATTAGACCAACTTGACTTTGTAGCAGGAGCCATCATACTTTCCTCAATAATCTATGTTCCGCCGTTTGAACTTATATTAACAGCAGTAATAATCACGCCATTAGTACACCTTGCAGCCAACATTGTGGGGTACGCTTTACATCTAAAAAAGGAACCATGGTAACTACTAATAACTCTTTTTCAATTCTCGCTCGGTCATTTCATCCACTTTTTTGCGCTTGTGGCTAAATTTTTATCGTTCAAATTCTTCCTGTAAGTCTTACTAGTACTTCTTTCATAATCAACGTAGCACATTCTTTACAGTACCTTTCTCCGTTAAGTTCGACGCTTTCTTCCTCGTTCAGTATTTTTCCACAGTTCACAACCGCGCAATGGTAAACCAAACTTGTTCCTCCATAAAAAAGTTTTTCACCACTCTTCTTTTTACTTTTACTCCCGAAATCAGGACTGAATTTAGGAGGAGAAAATGTATTATACAACTTTTTTTGTCGGAACCGCTGGAAGTGGAAAGTCAACCCTTGCAAATATATACTCGAAGTGGTTGGGAGAACAGAACATAGATGTGGTTACAGTAAATCTTGACCCAGGAGCACGTTACATTCCATACACTCCAGATGTTGACATAAGAGAATATGTGGTTCTAGAAGACGTGATGGATGCATTTAATCTAGGCCCCAATGGAGGACTTGTAGCTTGCGTCGATATGATGGTCAACTTTATAGAAGAAATTAAGAAAGAAATTGACGACCTAGGTGCAACACACGTCCTGGTGGACACCCCAGGTCAGCTGGAACTTTTCGCCTTCAGGGAATCAGGGCCAATAGTGACATCCTCGCTTGGAGGGACTCAAAGTGCTGTTTGCTTCTTGATGGATCCCTTTCTCACACGCACACCACAGGGGTTCGTAAGCATCATGCTCTTGGGGGCATCTATCCAATACCGCTTCTTTCTTCCACAACTTACCGTTCTTTCTAAAAGCGACATGTTAACCGGCCGGGAAATTCAAAAAATCATTGGTTGGGCATTGGATCCACAGACATTAATCGAAGCAATAGAAAATGAAACTCAGGGAATGAAAAGAGAAATGTCACTTGGCATATGTGATGCTTTAGCGAAAATTCACATGTTCGACGTTCCAATACCCGTCTCCTCAACCAAGCTTGAAGGTCTCGATAATCTTCAAGCAGCTCTGGAGCGGATATATACTGGCGGCGAACTAGCAACATAAATAGGTAGCTCAATATTGGATACTGGAAACTTTTATAGGGAGCCAGCTCTCGAGAACCTAAACTGATAATGTCCCTTAAATCCCGTCATGAACTATGCGAGGATGAATGAAATGTCCAACGAAGTGGTTTCAAAAATAATCCAAAAAGCCCTAAATGAGGGAAGAACCTATCTCCTAGAGCCAGAAGCAAAAGAAATAATCAGAGCCTACGGAATACCAACAACAAGTTTCAAAGTAGCAAAAACACCTGACGAAGCGGTTAGATATGCTGAGGAAATAGGTTATCCCATCGTCCTCAAAGTGATCTCTCCCGACATAATACACAAAAGCGACGCGGGAGGAGTAAAAGTCAACCTTAAAAACAAAGGCGAAGTTGTAAAGGCTTACAACGAAATACTTGAAAGCGTGAAAAAATACAAAAGTGATGCAAAAATCACCGGAATCTTAGTTCAGGAATTCTGCCCGGAAGGAAGAGAAGTAATAGTCGGTATGGCCAAAGACCCCCAGTTTGGACCAGCGCTTATGTTCGGGCTAGGGGGCATCTTCGTAGAAGTCCTCAAAGACGTTTCCTTCAGAGTTGCCCCGATAACAAAGTATGATGCGGAAGAAATGATAAAGGAAATAAAAGCATACCCGATACTACAGGGAATAAGAGGGCAACCTCCCGCAGATGTAGAAGCATTAATAGACATACTCCTAAAGGTTTCAGCCCTCGTCACAGAATACCCCGAAATAGACCAACTGGATTTAAACCCTATCTTCGCTTACCCAAAAGGAGCAAAGGCCGTAGATGCTAGGATCATACTATCAAAACAGTAACAAGCAATTTCTTTCACAGCGAAGAAAACTATAAAAAGATACGATTATTAATACTCCAGATGGAGCAGGGGTGTCCGAGCCAGACACATGAACCGCGGGCTAAGTCAAAGGAACGCGGCTGAGGCCCGCGTGGCGTAGATCCAAACTGGGAGCGTATGCCTGCGTGGGTTCAAATCCCACCCCCTGCACCATCCTCCTAATTCAAACAAATGCTCGCATCCTCTCAATTTCTTTGTTTCAAATTCCTTTGCGTTTTTCTGTTAATGTTCTGTGAAATTTCCCTCTCTAAGGGTTCATTTTTTATTTTAGTTGTTTTACTGTTTCTTATTTATGCGTTTATAGGTTTGTTCGTTGGGTGTTAGAGTGATTAATGTAGAGGTGTCAATGGTAATGGATAAAATTCATCTTAAAATAACTGAAATCAGAAAAACCCTTGGAACTATTTGTGATGATTTTCTCCACGTGATTCATTCTACAATTGAGAAGATGGCCAAATTTAATTGCTTTATTAACTTTATTAAAATTGTTCCTAACATTAAGTGAGTTTTAATTTTTGAATACTTTGGCTGCGATGGCCCGTAAACCCTAATTTTGTTTTTGACAAGCTTAAAAAATTGGCGTTTAAATTTTTTGAGCTTTATTATTTAGCTTAGTGTCCGTGTTCAATTAGTGTTTTGATAATATACGTAGCAGTTTGTTCTTCTCTAATCAAATCAGAAAAATGTAGTATTGTAAAATCATTTTTACATGCTTAAGTTGTCGGCATTATTCGTTTCATTTTTATAGCTCTGGCCATTTTTTGTATAATTCTGTAAACCGTTGAGTGCCGAGCCCCCTCGATGAGCATCATTATAGCCTTTTTTGCACATTGAAGCTGGTCGATGTCTCCTATTATGCTTACCGTGTGCCCGTATACTGATATGGCCGCTCCACAAGTTTCCTCTATTATTCTTCTACTTTTTCCTTCTTCTCCTATTATTCTTCCCTTAATTCTTGTGAGTGCGTTTCTGGAGTCTCCTACTATTTTTGTTAGGTCTATAACTTCCAACATTTGATCTTCGTCCATAAGGCGGAATGCCCTTTCAGGACTGAACCCTCTTGCCATGGCGACTACTATATCTCTCGCCTTCCATACTGCAAGGGGGTCGTCTGTCTCCTCCGTCGTCTCTATCGTTACAGTTCCCTCGTTACTATCTATTGTTATTTTGGTTTTTGTTTCTTGTTCTAGCTTTTTCTTGACGCATCCGTTTTTACCTATTATTACTGCCACACGTTCCTTAGGAACTTTCACGTGTTCCTTTGCTTCCATGGGGCCTCCTCTCCTGTTACTTGGTAATATAATTCTTCGAGAGATGGCACTTTTACACCTTCACGTGAAAAATATGTTAATATGTTTTTAAGGTCTCTGACGAGAAAATCGTTAGATAACGGGTGACTAAGCATTACCGCTTGGGAGAGATCTATGAGTACGGGCTCATCCCACCAGAGGATATTATACTCACTTATATCCGAGTGTACGAGCTCTGCTTTCCTGTAAAGCTTGGAAACGTAATCTATCACTTTTTCAAATGTCCTCTTCAACTCTTGAATGGTAAGCTTGACGTCCTTTATTTTCGGAGCAGGCACCCCCTCTTCCCCTATAAACTCCATCACTAGAACATTTTTGCGCTGAACTATAGGCTCAGGCACCCTCACTCCTACATCGTATGCCCGCCTAAGATTTTTAAACTCTTTTTCAGCCCAAATGAACATCATTCCACGCGTACTTTTTTTAATCCTAGAAAAGCGGGGGTCACCAACTATGTAAACCCAGATCTTCTTGAAGTCAAGCGTCGCTGTGCGGTAAACTTTAACAGCAACTTCCCCATTGTCACCTACCCCCCAATAAACGTTTGCCTCCTTTCCTGTCGAAACAACACCCATAAGCTTCTTGAAATAACCTCTATTCTCCAGTTCATACAGGGTCATTAAGGTGCTCGTGTCGAGGACACCCTCAATAGTTTTAAAAAGCTCAGCTCCCTTCTCCCTAGACATTTCTTCATCTGCTTCCTCTTCGGCTTTCCATATGTCTTTCACCAAAAGGAAAATTCCTCCTCTAGTGATGTGAAAAGGCGGAACCGCAAAGTTGCCAGAAGCAACTTGATTGATGCGGGGGGTGGGATTTGAACCCACGCAGGTTTGTGCTGTTCAATATTCTGCACCACCGGGTCTCCTACCATTTTGGATCTAAGCCCGGCCCCTTTAGCCAATATAATTTGGCCAAACTAGGGAACCCCCGCGCACATTATGCTTGCTCCGTTGAAAATGGGATTTATCTCTATTCTTTTATAGCTTTTCCCTCCTTGTCACCTGCAAGATCGGTTTTTTAGACTCTTTTTTATTCAGGCGGCGCGTCCCAGGAGGAAAAGTGAATATATTTGTTTATTTGATCTTGTTTTGGGTGAGATTTTGAGTTTAAAATCACTTATCGAGTCCTTATTTAAGAATTTAGGTGACGTGACCAATGAACTTCTCCAAGAGATGCGAGAGGAATATGGACGTGTGCCCTTCATTGCAGAATCTATTGGGCGCAATAGGCCTGAGCTACTTGTACTCGATTCTCTTTTGTCTCTTTTCACGCTTAGAAGGACGAAGACTCTTCCTCGCAAGGTGGCTGAGCTTGTCGCGTTATCAGCAGCTGTGGCTCTAGGGTGTGAGCATTGCATAGACTTCCACATCGAGGCCGCGCTTCATGAAGGAGCATCCATCGACGAGGTATTTGATGTCATGATGATCGCTGGCCTTATGGCTAGGAGTGCTAAGCTTGCTGTCGGATTAAGAATTTTCGAGAGAGTACTTTCAAGGATTAGAAGGAAGAGCGGCGAGGAGTAGCTCGCCGACATCTAATATAGCGATATTACCTCCCGCTTTCAGGAGATTTTGCTTGCACGCGGGACACGCTGTTATTATGGCTTCAGCTCCAAGCAACTTTGCCTCCTTCAGCTTTGAAAAAGCAAGCTTTGTAGACGTTTGAGGGTTGGTGGCTCTTAGGAGGCCTCCTCCACCGCAACACTCCGCCTCTAATCCTTTTTCTTTGAATTCCAAGAGCAGCGCTCCAGTCTCCTTTATTAGGAGACGTGGCTCCTTCACTATGCCACATCCTCTGGCCAGCTCGCAAGGATCTTGATACGCCACCTTTCTGTCTATTTTGGAAAGTTTAATTTTATTCTTCGTTATCAAGTCGAGGAGGAACTGTGAAGTATGTTGAACTTTGAATGGCACCTTCACCACTTTAGGATAAAGTTCTTTCCATGCACGTAGGCAAGCTGGGCAAGATGTCACCAGAACTTTTACCCCTCTTTTCCTGTACTCTTCAACATTGCTTTTCGCTATTTCTGCAAGTACGCCTTCTTCTCCCGCCATCACGAGTGGCATGCCACAACACTTTTCATCAGAAATTAGCATATAGTTAACTTTTGCTCTCTCAAGAAGCGTAACATTTGCCACAGGTATCCCTGATAGTGATGGCGCAAAAGCGGAATTGCATCCTACAAAGTATCCGACTTCAGCCTTAGCATCAATCCTTTCCTCTAAAGGAAAGTCCAGCTCAATACTCCATATCCCTCTCTCGTCATTCCCCATCCCGAAAATGTTTCCACTTGACCTGACATTTTCCACAAGTTGTTCTATTGACTTTGAATGTTTAATTCTTCCTCTGAGGCGCTTTACCACCTCGGGCGTCGGAAGATTGACAGGACATACGTTAACACATGCAAGACAAAAAGTGCAGTTAAAAGGAGTGGTAATGATGTGATTCACTTTCCTTGCATCTTTAGCCGCATACACACCAATTTTTTTTGGGCTTCCGAGAACACCAGCATTAACTAAGGGGCAAACAGATAAGCAGGATCCGCAGTGAAGACACCTGTCGGTTTCCTGCAAGAGTTTTGCTTCCAAATTAGTTTCCTCCTTTTTTTAAATAGTCTAGCGCCGCCTTTCCCGCTAGCCAGCCTGTAGTGATCGCGGCACCTAGACCTATTTTTTCCTCATGGGAGACTGGGGAACGTGCAAAGAAAAGGTTTTCCACGCCCTCAACTTTAATATCATACTCTTTCTTGCTTCTTGGAGGTAGCCCCTTGATTTTCAGGACGCGGTCTAGCATCCAGCCTGTTGATAAAATTAAGGTAGATGGAACATAACTGCCTTCCCCTGTTGAAACCTCCACCACTCTACCTCTTCTAAGCTTAATTTTGCTTACTATTTTTCCAAGTGCAATCTCGACGCCCGCTTTTTCACATTGACTTCTTAACGAGAAGTACAACCTTTTTCCTGGAACTGAAGGTGGAAAGGATGGAAGCTCAACTACACGCGTTTCCAGTTTTTCTTCGACCACTTGCCACGTTTCCCTTACGTTTCTGAGACCTAAAACCGGCGGGAAAACCACCCAATCATAATTTTTTGCATTCTCTTCTCTCAGCTTATCGGTTAAAACCTCTGGACTGGATTCAATGCTACTCGCTAGTTGGAAGGGACTTATGGCAGGCAAGTCCAGTTTCACTGTTTTTACTTCAATCCCTTCACTTCTCATCTTTCCCGCTATTATGTGAGGAGCGTAACCCGTCAATCCCGGAAAAGCAATCAAAATAACTTTGCTCCCTGCAAGCGCCTCGGGGGAAGCGTTAAGCATAGTGGACTGAACGAGATATGTGCTTTTGACCGTTCCCAGCGGAGTGATAATTTTCATGTTTCGCCCGCCCCCCCCAGCATAGAGTCCTTCACTCCTAAGCTGGAAATCAGACAATGCACTTAGAACAGTTTTCTTTCCTGCTAATGCGTAAATGTGCCACGGATTCTCCTTCACGAACTTCTCAAGTGCGGATTCAACGTCTACGACGCACTTACCCTCGTACCGCCCCAAAACATCTATGGTTCCAGAAGAAGCTTGGCTACAACCGTAACCGGAAGCTATAACAAGAACCTGAAATCCTCCCTCGCCTATTATTTTCGCAGCAGTTAAACCCGCCACGCCAGCCCCTACAACTATCGCATCCACTTCACTCGTCAAGACCACCCGCCAACCTATACATTGTTTTGAAAAATTCTATTTGCACTTTTTGGCTTCCTTCTAAAGCCCTGCTGTTTTTCCATTGTTCCTTCAAGAAATCACCTAGCATATCCAAAGTTTCATCAGCTTTAAATCCAAGCGACTCCGCCATAAGATCGGCCACCCTATAAGCACACATTTGCGCTTGGCATTCTCCCATACCCATTCTAGTTCTTCTCTTAACATCCCCTAACGTCTTGGCTGCTAGAACCCTGAATGCCGTCTCAATTTCACTGCGCGTCACCATTTCGCACTCGCAAACAGTATCCTTTTCCTCTCCGAGCTCTTTTCCTAGTGATTCATAGCGTTCGAGCGTGTCTCTTATAGGCACTTCTGGTAACTCCTCCTTATCAGTTCTACAAGGTGCCCTTAACCCCAACTTCGTGCAAATTAAGTCCGCGGTTCTTTCAGCCATAAGCCTATATGTCGTAAGTTTTCCCCCCGTGACGGTGACCAACCCCTCCACACCGCTCTCCTCATGGTCTATCACCAAGAATGTTCTTGCGGCCTCCCTCCCCGACCCTCCTTCAAGGAGAGGGCGGGCACCCGAGAACGCTCTAATTACTCGCAATCGCCGAACTAGTGGCATGAGCTTCTCTCCTTCCCTTAAGATCAAATTTACTTCTCTCTTTGTAGGCAGAAGATTTTCTGGACTTTTAACATACGTTGACGTTGTTCCAAGAATAATGGTTGTCTGATGAGGCACTATTATGTCTCCATCCGAGGGTGGTCTCAGCCTGTTTAGAACGGTATTTGTTAATCTCTTACTTATGACGACAAGTGTTCCCTTGTTAGGTTTGACTTCGAGTTTAACGCCAGCTTGCTTGCACACTTCTCCAGCCCAAGCACCCGTGGCATTAACCACGATGTCTGCCTGTACTTTTTCTCCACTTTTAACCAGTCTTACTCCAATAACTTCTCCTCGCTTAACGAGGAGTCTAACTGGAGTATATGTGAATATTTGAGCGTTGTTGTTTCTGGCGTCAAGGAAATTTGCGAGTGCAAGCCTGAACGGGTCTACCGCGGCATCATCCACTTGATAAGCTGCAATTAGGTTTGGGTTCAAGTATGGCTCCCTGTTAAAGCTCTCCTCGGTACTAAGCTCCTCCACTCTCACCCCTGATCTTTTGCATCCATCTAAGAATGATTTCTCATACTCCAAGTCACTTTCTTCAACTGCTACAAACATTCCTTTCGTATCCTCTATTACGTGAGGTGCTATTTTTTTCAAGATCCTGTTTTCTCTTGCACACTCGCTGGCTGACACAGGATCCTTTACCGCGTATCTTGCTCCGCTATGTAACAGCCCATGAGCCCTTCCACTTGTTCCTGATGCCAGATCACCCTTTTCAAAGAGGGCTACTGTTACTCCCCGCTGAGCGAGGTCCCTTGCAATACCTAGACCAGTAACTCCTCCTCCTATTATCGCTACTTCCACTCTCAACATACATCAGCTCTGCTTCTGTATAAAGTCTGCTATCTCCGTTAGTTTTGCAAAGAGGCCCTTTTCATTCAATGCATCATAAAGTTCTAAATGTAATCTGTAAAGCTTATCGTATATTTCTCGCTTTACAGGGTCAGGGTTCTTTCTCTCTTTTATATGAACTATTTTTTCAGCTGCCTCTGAGACGGATCTGTATACACCTGAACCTACTCCAGCTAGTATAGCCGCGCCTAATGCTGTAGCTTCTTCAATTGTTCCTATTACGACCGGTAAATTGTAGACATCTGCCTGGATCTGGTTCCAGAGGTCGCTTCGCGTCGCTCCTCCTGTAATTCGCATTTCATTTATGGAAATTCCCATTTGCTTCATCACGTCAATGTTTTTTCTTATCTCGAAACACACTCCTTCCATTAATGCCCTTATCAAATGTTTTCTCGTGTGCCCTAATGCGAGTCCGAATATTACTCCTCGAGAATTTGGATTCCAGTATGGGGCCCCAGCCCCTACGAAGTGGGGTAGGAATAGTATTCCGCCGGAGCCAGGTGGTGCAGCTTCAGCTTCCCTATTAAGTATGTTGTAAGGATCCTCCTCCAATATATCCGCCAAGGCCTTCTCGGTGTGCCCCAATTGATCTCTAAACCATCTGTATACTGCACCAGTTGTGAAAATGCTTGCCTCAATGACCCATTTGCCCGGATCTGCATGGCAGCTACAAAGCACCCTCATTTTCTTGTCCCACATGGGTTTTTTAGAGTAGGCAAGAATGAATGTTCCTGTTCCCGTTGTAGCTTTTATTCTTCCCTCTTTAACGACTCCTATGCCTACAGCGCCACATTGCTGATCCCCTCCTCCAGTTATGACAGGAGTTCCCACCTTTAACCCTGTCACTTTACTGGCCTCCATTGTTATCTCTCCTATTTTCTTTGCGGGTGGCTCCGCTCTTGGAAGCTTTTCTAATGGTATTTCTAAAGCATCGCAGATCGCATTAGACCACTCAAATTTTTCTATATCGAAAAGCATAGTTCTTGATGCATTAGACCAATCAGTGATAAACTCTCCTGTTAATTTCATCAATAGATAGTCGTGGACTAGCATGAACTTGTAGGTCTTCTCGAAAATTTCTTCTTCATTCTTCTTTATCCAAAGTATTTTTGGAGCCGAAAAGTAAGGATCTATTGTTAGTCCAGTTATCTTGTATATCTTCTCGCTTCCGACAGCTTCTCTTATTAGTGTGCATTCCTTGATCGTCCTGCGATCCTGCCATACTATGGCATTCCTTAATGGTGTTCCATTTTCATTGACTGGGACTATAGTTTCCCTCTGATTTGTCACACTCACTCCTGCCACTTTGTCTGCACTTATCTTGGCTTGAGAAAGTGATCTTTTCATAGTGTTACAAGCCGCCCTCCACCAGTCATCTGCTCTCTGCTCAACCCATGTAGGCTGAGGATATATGCTCAAGTACTCTTCATACGCTCTGCTAACTTCTCTCCCTTCCTCATCGAATATTATGGTTCTGCAACCTATTGTTCCAGCATCTATTGCTACTAAATACTCCAAAAATCACCCTCCTGTTCCTTCCACCTAAACCTCTTCTTTTCCCTCTTTTATTTGTAAACATTTTCCTCTAACATGCATGCTCGTTCTGTTCTTTTCCTCGATGTTCTTTAATTCTTGAACAAGTTGCGGAAGAAAGGCGCCTACATCGCTTACTATGCCTAGGGCATATGTTCCTCTATCTGTTAGTTTTGTCACTGCACTGGGGTTTATGTCCACGCACACTATTTTAACAGTTGAGGGTAGCATGTTCCCTACAGCTATGGAGTGAAGCATTGTAGCAAGCATCAAAACGAGCTTTGCTCCCTTCAAATGCTTGCGCATAGCGTCTTGAGCTTCTAGTACATCTGTTATAACCTCTGGAAGCGGGCCATCATCACGAATGGAACCTGCAAGGACGAACGGCACTTTGTTTATAATACACTCATACATTACACCCTTACTTAGAACTCCTGCTTCCACTAGTCTTTTTATTGAGCCATATTTTCTAACTTCATTTATCGCCATTAAGTGATGTCTGTGTCCTCCTTCGTAACCTTCAAGTGTTTCGAGGTTCATCCCCAAAGACGTGCCATATAAGCTTCTTTCAATGTCATGAACCGCCATAGCATTACCTGAAAGCAACACATTGACATAACCCATTCTTATAAGTTCAGCCAGTGCATCCGACGCGCCGGAGTGAATTACTGCTGGGCCAGCTACTACAACTATTTTTTCATTTTCCACCTTCATACGATGCATCTCTTTTGCTAGGATCTTCACTAGAGATGTTGTTGGTTTCTCTGGGGAAACATCGCTTCCCATGAAACCGAAAACCTCTCTTTTTCTAGACCTTTCAGGAGGGACAACCTTTATTCCTGATTCGTTGAGAACTACAAGATCCCCCTTCTTAACTTTTCTCATGGGAACACAAACAGGTAATCCGTTCTTAACCACTATAACCTTGTCCATTTCAATGTTCTCACATTTAACCCATTCCTCATCAAGTCGAATATAAGTTGGATGATTAGTTGTTGAGTAAAAATTGTCGGGTAAAACCCCATCAGCCGGAGCGGGCGCTAGTTTAACTTCCTCCACTTCTTCCACGAGGATCGCGCCAATTTTTTGAATTTCCTTTAAAAGAATCCTGAGATGTTCTTCATTCTTTCCCTTTATAAGTATCTTAGCGTACGAATGTTCGCTCTTTGTCTTCCCAATGTTAAATTCTAAAACTTCAAACTCCCCATCTAAATCATATATTGTCGCGAAAACTCTCGGTAAAATCAACGAATCTATTATGTGCCCTCTTAGTTCAACTTCAGCTTCCTTCAAGGTCTGCACCTTCCCAGAGTTACTTGCTTTGTCTTCAATAATGTTGTGGTTTAAATCATTTCTTGAACCTAAAAAAGAGAAATATTAGCTAAAGGTGGGGTAAATGCTGTTTTCACCCAAAACTCTAACCTTGTTTTTATTTTTTCTGATAGTTTTTATCCTTTACCTTTACTTTAATGGAAATAGCTTCGTTCTAATTGTGAAAAAAAGCGAAATTTGGCTTATGAAGAAGAGTAAACTGGTTAAAGCTGGTATTATTCTACCTTTAGACTCCAAAAAAGAATTGGAAAACATCCTCAAGATGTGCGGCTTAGATGTCTCGCTTGAATTAGTAATATCTAAAGAAAATGTACGCAGATTCCTGTATCTTTACTGTCCCTCAACCGAATTTCTTCACTCGTTGAGTTTCGTACAAGTTAAGCCGGACTTGGATTTAAGCGCAGTCTTTTTCTCGATTATAGGAGATAGAACGTTTAGGAAAGCCTCGGTCATCAAGGAGAAAAACGTCTTGCGTTTGGAAAATGCAAGCGCTCCCTTTTTTGTCTCTATAATGACTTTCTCTTCCGTTTCGTCTCAACAGATAAGTGGGTTAATTGAAAGCCTGAGGAAAACATCAGAAAAATTCGATGCGACCATTCACTTAGTTCTACCTCTAAACTCTAGGAGTACTTCATTCTCTAAACTTAGTAAAAATCTTACGAACGTAACGCCGGGTTCGTTCGACATTACGTTATCACCTTATGTTGTTCTTCTAAGCAAGAATTTATCCTCTTTAAGGGATATTATGGAAAACATCAAAGCATTCATGCATCCCACTTACAATGCATCTTTCATGAAGGGCAGTCTAATTTTAAAGAACTTGCTCAAAATCACTTGCCGTCTTTACATATCAAATTCTTCCTCTTTTCCAGTTAACATGGATACGCTTCGTAATACTATCTTAGAAGACGCAAACACTCCAAAGCCGTTATCATTTACTATTCCTCAAATCACACTAGGAAAACTTCCCATTAAGGATCGTGTAATCAACCTTAAAATAGATCAAGGTTTCCTTAACCCTGCTCTACTAATAGTAAGGCAACTTAGTTCACTTGCTTTGCTCATCAGAAATCTAGCATCTCATCTTCCATATAAATGGTTAATTCTTGATTTTCAAGGGGTCACGCTACAGTTAAAGGATACAATAGGCAGCGGGCTAATTTTATCGGAGAAAGGAAATTTTACGCCGATATCCCTTGTTCCCCCTCCAAACACACCTCTTCATGATTATCTTGCAAGACTTGTGAACCTCCTAGCCGAAGTCCTCAAATCACCCGCCACGGAAGAGGTCATGATTCGAGCACTCATGAGAACGACAAATTATGAGCACGTCATTCCATTCTTGCTCGAAGTAGCCCGCACGACTCCAGACGTAAACTGTCAAGAAGAAAAAAGAAAAGAGTTCATTTCAGACGTAGAACGTGGCACCCTAACAACGTTATTTAAGGAAAATCGTCCGTCATTAATGGAACTATTCTCTGCCCCAAAGGTTTTCTTAGATTTAAGTGGGTTAACATCCAAACTTACACCAACTTCAATCGAATTTTTAACCTCCATAATAATTGACTTGTGCCCTAGACGTGAATACGCTCTTCTAATAATTGCATCACCACCGATTCTTATCAACTTACTAGACGGCGTTATTAACAGAGCCTCTGGAACTCCCATTCTCCTTTTTTCAACTTTTAATGATCTCTCTTCTCAATACTCTCAGTATTTTAAATCCATCATTATAGAAAATGAAGACATTAACCAGAACAATAGAACATTCTCTCTTTTAAGAAAAGATTGTCCCCCGTTGGTTTTTCACCTTCCACCACAAGGGTTCACGCTTAATTCCTGTTTTCCTGCTCCAGAGCTTGAGGCAAAAATCCTTGAACTACTGGAAAACTTCCCTTACGTTACAGAAGAGCTCATATCACAAGTATCAGGAGCATCTAAGAAAGATGTTTTTGAAACATTAGTAAAAATGGAAAAGAATAATCCTTGCGTTAAGCGCCTTTACCTTCCTATACCTGGTGGAAAACGTCTCCCTGTTTTCTTCCTCCAGACGAATAAGGAAGCAAAAGAACTAATTTATTCATATGCCCATGATCTAATCGAAAAAATATGCAATGAAACAGGCCTATTACTGATACAAGCTAGGGATCCGAGGTTAGGGCTAGACGGATTTATAAATGGTCATCCATTCAAACTAGTACTGACAAAAGCAGAAAAAGATATCAAAAACTTATCACAACAGCTCAAGAAATTACTTGAGAAGTACAACTTCGTGCTGGTAATCTTTCTCGATGAACGAGATACTAAGTTGGCGTCAGAGTTAGAGAAGCTTTTTGGAAGAAAAATTATAACAACTCATTTGGGAGAACTTAATCAGCTACCATTAAAACTTGAAAATAAAACATCGTCCATCACCAAACCTACACTTATCAGAAGAGCATGACAAAATCATTAATAGATAAAAATAATTAATTCCGTAATTTCAATCCCTCTAAATGCCGACTATTATTTGGAGGGCGCTATATGGGCTACACTTTAGTTATTGCTGAAAAGCCTAGTGCCGCCGAGCGTATCGCAAAAGCGCTAGACGAGAACGGTAAACCAGAGGTCTACGAGGAAAACGGTGTTCGTTACTACAAAGCAATTAGAGACGGAATAGAACTAGTGATAGTGCCCGCTATAGGGCACCTGTTCTTAGTCAGCCAGAAAGGCAGCGGTTGGATTTACCCCGTGTTTAACGTGGAGTGGGTGGCTGCTTATCGTGTAAATAAACGTGCCTCAAACACTAAACACTTCATAAACCTCATATCAAAGCTCGCAAAAAACGCTGATTCGTTTATTTCAGCCACTGACTTTGATATAGAAGGCAGCCAAATAGCTTACAACATACTCAGGTACGCATGCGGATCAGAAAGCCTATCAAGGGCAAAAAGGATGAAATTTTCAGCTTTAACTAAAGATGAACTAATAAATGCGTATTATTCTCTTTCAGAAACTCTTGATTGGGGGCTTATCGAAGCTGGCAGGGCGAGACACGAGATAGACTGGATATACGGCATAAATCTCTCTAGGGCGTTAATGACTTCCCTAAAGAACGTTGCCGGGAAATACCATACCTTAAGTACTGGCAGGGTTCAAGGTCCGACTCTTTCCTTCATAGCGAAGAGAGAGCGGGAGATAAAGAGCTTTGTGCCAAAGCCTTACTGGACAATTTCAGCCCAGGCAGAAATAAACGGCGGAATATACGTCCTTCAATACGAGAAAGGAAAATTACTGACAAAAAGCGAAGCAGAAAAAGTTGTTGAAGAATGCAGCGACAAAGCGGGAATAATTACTGCTATCTCATCATTCGAAAGAAGTCTTAGCCCTCCGCCTCCATTCGACATTAGTAGCCTCCAATCAGAGGCATACTCCCTCTTCGGCTACACTCCAAGCCGAACAATGGCAATAGCCGAAAGACTATACTTGGCAGCTTTAATATCTTATCCTAGAACCGGAAGCCAAAGGTTTCCCCCTTCCATAGACTTGTCATTTATCCTAAAACAATTAAAAGAGCATGAGCGATATGCACACATAGTTGAATCCATTCTTTCAAGAGGAAATCTCTCTCCTACTGAAGGTAAAAAAGAAGATCCAGCTCACCCACCAATACATCCGACAGGGACATTGCCCGAAGAAAAACTCTCACCTGAAGAAGAAAAAATATTCGACTTGGTAGTACGGCGTTTCCTCGCGATATTTGGTCCCCCATCCATCCGAGAAAGCGTAAAAGTCACAGTCACGGTTTCTTCCCACGTCTTCTACCTAAGAGGTGCAAAGACAAAAGTTGCCGGCTGGCAAGAAGCTTACGAGCCATACGTCAAAACAGAAGAAGTAGAGATTCCGTCAGTAAGGGAAGGAGAACAAGTTAGGATAATTAACGTTAACTTGGAAGAGAAGTATACTGCACCCCCTCCACGATATAACCCAAACAGCCTCCTGAAACTGATGGAAGCAAACCAAATAGGGACAAAGGCGACCCGGGCAGACATAATAGAAACACTTTATGAGAGACGTTACATAACGGGGAGACAAATCGAAATAACAGATCTCGGCTTCTCCGTAATAAACGTTTTATCAACTTATTGCCCAAGGGTTCTTTCGGTGGATTTAACGCGTGAGCTCGAGGAAGCAATGAGCCAAATAGAGTCTCAGAAAAAAACGAGGCAGGAAGTAATAGTGGACGCGATAGATAAACTGACTCCGATACTTGAGGACTTCAAGCGAAGGGAAAAAGAGATAGGCGGCGCGCTTAATGAAGCCCTCTCCAAGATACAACAGAAACAATTTTCCCTTGGCAAGTGCCCCCTATGTGGAGGAGAACTAAAAATAATTAGATCAAAAAAGAGCAGAAAACGCTTTATAGGTTGCTCGAACTACTGGAGTGGTACATGCAATTTTAGCGCTCCACTTCCCCAAGCAGGAATGCTTGAACCAACAAGTAAAACCTGTCCAAACTGCGGTTTCCCAATACTTCTCGTCAGGAGACCTAGACGGCGCCCCCAAGAGTTATGTGTAAACTGGCAAAAATGTAAAGGAGCTGAATGATAAATGCCAGGAAAATGCTCTATATGCGGAGAAAGGACGCTTGAAAATGAATCTTATTGTGAAAACCATCAGTTAGCATATGAAAACATAAAACGGCAGTATCAATACTGGAAGGATGCCCTTCAAATCAGTTGGCAAGAATATCTACGAAAAATAATGGAAAATAAGAATGCTGGACAATGGGTCAAAGAAGTTGCAAGGGATCTGATCGAAAAACAAAAAAACTAAATGTTAAAGTTAACTTTAATTAAGATAGCTTACAGGAGGGTGAAAAACTGTCCAGAAAAGCATCAGCAAAAACTGTGGCTTGGTTACAGAAAACGGTAACGAAGATGGTGGCTTGGCTACGCAATCCCCCAAAAATAATCCTCGCTGTAGCTCTCATAGCTTTCTCCTTATTCCTTCTAAGCGGCGGAATTCATTTTATGATGAATCCTTCGCAAATAAGTTTTGGTTTCATAAACACGAGTTTTCAAGATCAATACTTAACAGAAGGGATTGCAGTGGCAATCCTGATATTTATGGGATTCATGGGAATCGCTCTTACCTATGAGGCCACAAAAAACATGTATAATCCAAGCTATGCCACGAAATTACTAGCAGCCGGGCTAATCTTAATCATAATAGCAGTGATATTCCTCCACTTGATGCTAATTCAAAAAGCACCTTGGCTTTTCCAAGCAGCAAAATAGCCTTCCCTTTAAACTTGTTCTTAAGTTCTCTGAAGATTTTTATCTCTGCTTAAGGTCGTTTAAATATTCGAAGAAGCTGTCCTTGTTTTTAGCAGGAAAAGGTAAGATTAAAAGAAAATGAGGAAAAGAATCTACTGTTCAATTACTCTCCAGTAAACGTATATTTTCCTTCTTGTTTTGCCCAATTGATGGTTTCTGGGTCTATTCTTTTTAGTTCACTTTCGGGGAACATGCTTAATAGTTCCCATCCAAGGTCTAATGTTTCTTCTATGCTGCGCTCCTCATATTCTCCTTGGTTTATGAATCTTCTTTCGAATAAGTCGCCGAACTCTAGGTATTTTCTGTCCCTTGGGAGGAGCGCTTCCTCGCCGACGACGGCCACTAATGCCCTAAGATCAACAGCTTCGCTGTAAGCATAATATAACTGGTCGCTGACCTCTCTGTGATCTTTTCTGGTCCGCCCCTTTCCTATTCCTTCCTTCATAAGCCTGCTTAGGCTCGGTCTAGGATCAATGGGTGGGTATATCCCCTTTCTGTGGAGTCCTCTGTCAACTATTAGTTGCCCTTCAGTAATGTATCCGGTGAGGTCTGGAATCGGATGCGTAATGTCGTCGTTGGGCATTGTCAATATTGGCATTTGCGTTATTGTTCCCTTCCTTCCCCTTATGCGTCCAGCTCTCTCATATATAGTTGCGAGGTCTGTGTAAAGGTATCCTGGGTATCCTCTTCTTCCCGGAACCTCTTCTCTTGCAGCACTTATTTCCCTCAGAGCTTCAGCGTAGTTCGTCATGTCTGTGAGTATCACAAGAATGTGCATATCATGTTCATACGCTAAGTACTCCGCCGCCGTTAGAGCTACACGCGGAGTTATTATTCTCTCGATAGCAGGGTCATCTGCAAGGTTCATGAAGAGAACGACCCTCTCCAGCGCTCCTGTTCTTTCAAAGTCCGCTCTGAAGAACCTCGCCTCCTCCGCCGTTATGCCCATTGCGGCAAAGACGACAGCGAATTCCTCTTCTTTCCCTAAAACCTTTGCTTGCCTAGCTATTTGAACCGCTATCCTGTTGTGAGGTAGCCCTGCCCCCGAAAATATCGGAAGTTTTTGTCCTCTAACTAAAGAGTTTAGCCCGTCTATTACACTTAACCCTGTCTGAATGAACTCTCTCGGGTACTCCCTTGCATAAGGGTTAAGAGGGTAACCATGAATGTCCAACTCATCTTCAGGAATTATTGGTGGACCGCCGTCTATGGGGTCTCCTGACCCACTAAATATTCGCCCCATCATTTCTATTGAAACTGGCAGTTTCATTGTCTCCCCAGTAAATCTAACCGTAGTGTCCTTAGCATCAATGCCTCTCGTCCCCTCGAACACTTGAACCACTGCTTTACCTAAACCGACCTCTAATACAGTCCCTCTTCTCATTTCTCCGTTAGGCAACTCGATGAGAACCACTTCATTGTAAGCTACATCCTTTACACCACTTACTATGATAAGTGGTCCAGCAATCTCGGATATTGTACGGTAATACTTTTGTGTTGAAATAATGTCACTCCCCTAAACATGGTTAAGCGCCTACTTGAAAATTGTTATGATGTTTTTTAAAGTGTTTCGCTAGGTAGCCTCTCTCTCCCTTCTTTTTATCCGGAAAAGGTAAAAGGTACATAATGTAAAAGTGGTATGCTACTAGTTGTCTACTAGTCTCCAGAACTCCACCTCTTCGAGAAAGCTCCTTCCTATTTTGATTCTAGGCTTAATGTTCAATGCCTTTTCCATCATAATCTTCTGCTCTATTCTTGCCACCATTTCACGCGTTCGCCTTACAGCATCCGGATTTACACTTATAGAAGTGGCTCCCATTCTTACTAGGAACTCTAAGTAGTCTTGATAAACGCTGGGGGCTTGTCCACATATAGACGTAGTGACACCATATTTTTCGCATATCTTTATAGTGTAAGCTATCGCCCTGAGGACTGCTAGGTTACGTTCATCATAGAGTTCTTGAACAGCCGCGTCGTTTCTGTCCACTCCTAGTACCAGCATCGTGAGGTCATTGGTGCCAAAGGAAACTCCATCTATACCCTCCTCACAGAACTTATCTATGAGGAAGACGCTGCTTGGCACCTCAACCATTATCCACAATTTAAACTCCGGATCACTTTCCCTGTCAAGTCCTTCCTCCTTCATTATTTTCTTTACTTCCCTGAAAACTTCTACCGTACTGACGAAGGGAATCATAACCCACACGTTTTTCAACCCGAATTCGTCCCTAACCTTCTTTACAGCTCTGCACTCCAACCTGAAAATGTCCGGCTCCTTAACGTATCTGTACTGGCCTCTGTATCCTATCATGGGGTTTGGACCAACGTGCCCTGCTTCTAGCTCGTATTTTTCTCCTCCTTCTAAGGATAGGAACTCGTCTGGCTTA
>Ga0105158_1000250_pt1 | contig 24141 bp, 27 predicted proteins | sample LHCtaG_FD_81567 | JGI IMG/M metagenome (GOLD analysis project Ga0105158, IMG submission 81567) | Hot spring microbial communities from Little Hot Creek, USA to study Microbial Dark Matter (Phase II) - LHC4sed_matched | ecosystem: Environmental > Aquatic > Thermal springs > Hot (42-90C) >...
CATCCCATCCAAAATCACGAAGGTTTTCTCGTCGGCAATTATTGGATATTTTAGGACACCGTCTTTGAGAATCTCCTGCTTCAACAGTTCCAAGTAAAGCGGAGAGCCCTTCTCATGGGGCTTAAGCTGCTCAATTGGCAGAAGCTTTATCTTAAATTGAGAGTTTTGGGACAAATGTTGGAACCTCTATTTTCTCCGGTTCATAATCCATAAGCTTGCCTGCAAGGAACTGTTCATAGGCGCCTATGTCCAGCAAGCCGTGGCCGCTGTAGTTCATGGCAATCACCTTTTTCTCGCCGTTTTCTCGACACCGCAAGGCTTCGTCTATGACGAATTTTAGGCTGTGGGCTGTTTCCGGCGCAATTATAAGGCCTTCTGTTTGAGCCAATATTTGGGCTGCCTTGAAAACCTCGGTTTGGTGATAGGCGACTGAACGCATGTATCCGTGGACTATTAGGTATGATATTGAAGGCGCCATTCCGTGGTATCGCAGTCCCCCAGCGTGGATGGGGGGACAAGCATAGCCATGCCCTATCGTCAACATTTTCAATAAAGGTGTCATCTTTGCGGTGTCTCCAAAATCGTAGGTGTAGACGCCCTTGGTTGTGTGGGGGACAGCCTTAGACTCGCAGGCAACGAACTCCGTGTCCGATTTGCCTTTAAGCTTGTCCATCATGAAGGGGTAGCAGAACCCAGCGTAGTTGGAGCCTCCGCCTATACAACCGCAGATAACATCTGGATACTCGCCTATCATCTCAAACTGTTTTTTGGCTTCTAAACCGATGATGGTTTGGTGCAAAAGCACGTGGTTTAACACCGAACCCAGCGAATAACGCGTGTCCTCGTGGGCGAGAGTATCTTCAAGGGCTTCGCTTATGGCTATGCCCAAAGTTCCCGGGTGGTTTGGGTTCTCCTTCAAGAGTTTTCTTCCAAAGTTTGTCTGGTCGCTGGGCGATGGAAACATTTCAGCGCCATACAGCTGTGCTACGGTTCTTCTGCCGGGCTTTTGCTGATAGCTGACGCGAACCATGTATATGCGACATTTTAACCCGAAAAGCATACATGAATAAGCCAAAGCAGTACCCCATTGTCCAGCACCAGTTTCAGTGACAAGCCTCCTAATGCCCTGCTCCTTGTTATAATAGGCTTGGGCTATGGCAGTGTTCGTTTTATGGCTTCCAGTAGGGCTGAAATTTTCACATTTAAAGTATATTTTCGCCGGAGTCTTCAAGAACCTTTCAAGTCTCCTCGCCCTATAAAGCGGTGTGGGACGGGGCAGCCGCAGATAGGCATCTAAAACTTCTTCTGGAATTTTGATGAAGCGTTCTGTTGAAACCTCCTGTCGTATGAGTTCTTTTGCGAATATGCGTTCTAACAATGTTGGGTCTATGGGCTTTAAGGTTGTTGGGTCTAAGGGAGGGGGCAGCGGTTCCGGAAGGTCTGCTTGGATGTTGTACCAGGCGGTAGGCATTTCATCCGGGTCTAGCATGGTGAAATATTCGCTTTTCTGAACTTTAAGGCTCAATTTAACTCACCTCTGTACATTTTAGTACATTTAAGCACATAATGATCAACGAACATATTTATACTTTATTGCACAAAAAAGCACATTAAGCGTGCGGGAGCATGTGGAACACTATAAAACAGCACTTGGAAAACTATCCGGAAAGACTGAAAGTGGCCCGAATCCTAGTGGAAAACGGCTTAAGCGTAAAAAACGGTAAAATCTACCTAAACGAAATCGAGATTCCGCGGGCTCGTATAGCTAAGGCTGCGGGTGTTGACAGAAGAACCGTTAACGAAACATTGAAAGCCATAAGGGCTAATCGGGAACTGCGCCAAATCTTTGAAGGGTTGAGGTCGGCTGGGCACTCTTTGAAAGAGATTGCCCGCCACTTGGAGCTCGGAGTGGTTGAAATAACTCCGGTGGACGCGCGGATTCCGGGCATTTTAGCCAATTCAGCCATGATATTGGCTAAAAACGGTTTGAGTATTAGGCAGGCGATTGTTGACGACCCGGAGCTTTCCCCGGAGCCTAAGCTAACGCTTATTGTGGAGAGGAAAATTCCCGGGGAGCTTATTCCGGAATTCTTGAGGGTTAAGGGCGTCGCAAAAGTTTCGGTTTACTAAACTTTTGGGTTTTCAAAGGCTGTTATTATCCACTTTTCTCCCCGCTTTTCAATGTGCACCGTTACAATGTCGCCCTTTTCCGTTGCCATAAGCTTGTTCCATTCAAGCGGTGTGAGGTCTTTTGGTGTAGCTTCCACCCACTGGTAGGTTGCGTTGTCTAAGCGGAGGACTATGTGGGTTGTCCCATCCTCCACATACTCGTATTTGCCTAAAACCTCGGCGCTGACCTCGATTTCAGTGATTACGCCGAAAAGCTTTAGAAATTCCAGTCTTGTCGCGCGCACAAGCTGTTCGCTTGTTAAGCCTTCTGTGCTCATTTTTACTGCTATTTTGCTTGTCTCCTCCGCGTCGACGATGGCGAAGCCCGCCAAGTAAATGGTTTCATCCTTTTCGCCAGTGCCTTCCCGCCAGTAGATGGGCACATACCACGCGAGCCGATAATTGCCCGGTGATATTTGCACTGGATAAAGCAGAGGCATTTCAGCGTCATACATGCCCAAGGCGGGTTTTGGCAGTCTTCCCTCCACAAGGTCTTCAGCCGTCATGCCTGAAATGTAGTTGGCTTGTCTGAAGTCATAGAAGTATATACTGCTTCGTGTAGCCTTGAAAACTCCGGAGAGGGTTCTTTTGTTGCCCACCGGGTTTACGCAGACTAGGGCAACTACGTCTCCTGTTTCTGGGTCAACTATGTAGCGGGTGTCCTCCGTCATTTCGAAGCGTTCACGGCTTGGCGGAATAAACCATAGGAAGCCTCCAGCCCAATAGTCGAAACCTGTGCCCCTCCGGAAGTTTCCCATCTCGTTTATCATTTCCTCAAGCCAGTTTTCGTCGTAAACCTGTGTAACCCATGTGGGGACTTGATGAAGCGTCTCTGCTTGCCGGTAAAGGTTGCCCTTTTCATCGTAAATTATGGGGGGCTCATAACGCCTAATCAGGTCGAAGCCCACATTGTAGCGGGTTATAACGTAAGCTGTCTCGTTTGTTTCGAAGTTCCATGTTATGTAGGCTACGCCATAACGCCTAGAAATATCATTCATGTATGAGCGATAATGGATGTTGTGGTCAAACCATAAGCTTTCGCCGACCGCGAACTCCTTTTTCAAGATTTTGGGAGGAATTAGCGGGTCTGTGGCATCTATTATTACGAAGCCTTTCACATAGTTTTCAGCTATAATGTTGCTTGAGCCTATAACGGCAACCCAAACCAGTTCGCCTTCAGGCGTTTTTGTTATGTGGCAGCCTAAAACTTGGGTGTTGCTTCCAAACTCTGACATGTGGCGTCTAGCTATTGAAGTGGCAAGCTCCTCTGTGACAAGGCGCACCATGCCGTCTGGAATCTCAACACTAAAAGGCAGCCCAGAACCAGTGTGGATGAAACTGGTGAAGTATACAGCGTTGGCAACCCTTTGAACTTGCCAAAAAACGATGAAACTGGAAACTGCGAGAAAATAAGCCAAAAATAGGGCGGCAGCCAATTTCGCCTTGATTTTTGTTGAAACCTTCCAAGGCAAACGGCGACGATGATAATAGTAATAGCCTCTATCTGTTTGTTCTTCTTTGCTTACGGGTTTTAAGGTTAAAGCTGCCTCAATGAAGGCGACAAAAAGCCTTGAGAAAACAAGTATGTATGTGAAAACGCTTAACGGATGTTGGAGAAACTGGATTAGGAAGAAGAGGAACAAGCCTAATAGAAGCGAAATTATCCGTGCTGGCTTTTTCCATCCAGTTTTCCTGGGTGGTAGAGGCATGTACCAAACGAAAGCCCAAATTAATAGGAATATGAATAGGTTCAAAGCCTTCCACCAATCTGCTGGTAATATTTGCCCCTACCAAGAAAAGTTTTGCCATCTTATTAAACAAGTTTTATATGCTGTTGAAAAGGTATTTAGGGCGTTAAAAGAGGGTGAAATGTTATGGTGGATTTTGACTTCACAGAAGAGCAAGAACTCTTCCGCAAAGCGGTTCGCGAATGGTGCAGCAAAGAACTAACACTGGAAAAGATTAGGGAAATGGACAGTAAGGGTGAAATCCCCAAAGAAGTCGTCAAAGGCTTAGCCGATTTAGGGCTTCTGTTGATGACGGTGCCAGAAGAACACGGTGGGGCTGGTGCAGACTGGACAACGGCATGTATTGCAGCTGAAGAGTTGGGATACGCAGACATAAGCATAGCAGTGCCGGTGCTTTTCCTAGTTGAGGCCTCTTGGGGTTTTGTAACGGACAAGTATTGCAGTGAACAAGTGAGAGAGGAGTTTATACGAAAAGCCGCTCGGGGAGAAGCCTTTATAGGCATTGCCTCCACAGAAGCCGGCGGAGGCTCGGATGTTGCTGCGATAAAGTCGACGGGCACAAAGGAAGGAGACCAATGGATTCTTAACGGCGAGAAAACCTACATAAGCGGAACAGAAGAAGCCAAAAAACTTGGCGGAGGTCACTTTACGCTTGTTAGGACCTCGCCACCACCGCCGGGGGCAAGTCACCGCGGCATGACTGCCTTCTTCCTACCTATAAACGCGCCAGGCGTAGATGTTGGTAAACGTTTCGAGGAAATGGGGCGGATGGCCATCTCCACTGGCAGCATAGTCATGGACAATGTTAGGCTTTCCGACGCTTACCGCATTGGCGAAGAGGGAAAAGGCTTCTACTTGACCATGGAGGGGTTTGACAACGCGCGGCTACTGATAGGAGCCACATGCCTAGGCGCGGCTCAAAGAGCCCTAGAACTTGGCATGCAGTATATTAAGGAGCGCAAAGCCTTTGGAAACCCCATTGGCAAGTATGAGGGCATCCAGTTTGACTTGGCGGACATGTGGGCTGAACTGGAGGCTTTAAGGTCGCTTGTTTATAGGACGGCTTGGATGAACGACCAGAAATACAAGCATGGGCGTTTCACACCGCTGGAAGTCACAAAGTATATCTCGGCTGTTAAATTGAAGGTGCCGCCCTTCGCCTTCAAAGTTTTCGAACATGTCATGCTCTGGATGGGGGCATGGGGCTACACAAAGGACTGCCCGCTGGAAATGGGACTGCGAGGCATAATGTCCTACTATATAGGCGCAGAAGGCGCCATGAACATTCAAAGAATAATTATAGCAAGAGAACTGCTTGGCAGAGACTACATACCATACAAATAACCGCCCAGCCAAAACGGCGACTCACAAATGGACTATGAGATTAAGTGCACTGCTTGTGGAAAAACCACAACAAGCCTCCTTGACTACAAATGCTTGAACTGTGGAAACCCCTTGGACATTAAAGTTGAAAAAGCCTTCAGCAAAAATGGAATCCGTAAGAAAGACTACGGTGCTTGGCGTTACATCCAATTTTTCCCATACATAAACGTTAAAGAGGTTATAACGCTAGGCGAGGGCTGGACGCCTCTTGTTAGGGTTTCCGAAAGTCTTTACTTCAAACTTGAAAACCTAAACTCCACAGGCTCTTTTAAGGATAGAGGCTCAACGGCGCTTGTCTCCGCCATCCATAAGGAGGTTAAGAGGCTCGGAGGCTTCATCGCGGAAGACTCTTCTGGAAACGCGGGTGCATCCATAGCCGCCTACGCAGCCAGAGCCGGATTAAAAGCCAAAATATATGTTCCAGAAGGCGTTTCTGGACCAAAACTTAGCCAGATAATGTTTTACGGTGCTGAAGTGGTCAAAGTTTCAGGAAGCCGAAGCCGTGTAGCCGAGAAAGCCCAAAAGCCTGAAAAGGGTAAAATCTATGTTGGGCATATTTTCCACCCAATTTTCCGCGACGGAGTAAGAAGCTTAGCCTACGAAATAGCCGAACAGCTGAACTGGAAAAGTCCAGAACGGGTTTATTTGCCAGTGTCGGCTGGAACACTGCTGCTAGGCGTTATAAGCGGGTTCAAACACATGGCAGAAAGCGGTGTAATCGCCAATACGCCAAAAATCGTGGCTTGCCAAACAAGCCAAGTTTCACCCCTATACCACCGTTTCAAAGGCTTGCCCTACCACCCACCAGAAAAGGTGACGTCTATTGCCGACGCCTTGGTCAGCACTAATCCGCCGCTTCTGGAACTTATGGCTAAGGAGCTGGCGGCCATCGACGGCGACGCTGTGATGGTTGAGGAGACGGAAATCGTCCAAGCCTTCCATGAACTTGCTCGAAGAGGCTTTTTTGTAGAACCAAGCTCAGCCGTCGCTTATGCTGGCTACCAAAAACATTTACAAAGTGGCGAAACAAAACTAAAAGAGAAAACAGTGGTAGTCTTGACTGGAAACGGGTTAAAAACTTCTATGAAAACCTAACAGAACATTGCGCTGAGCCGGTTTAAACGACTGTTCTAATGTGTAGATTTTTATGCGTCACAAATAAGACGCTATTTAGGGATTTACGTGTCTAACAACTCAGAAAAGAAGCCTAGGCATTTAATCGAGGCTTTATCTACGTTCTTTTTATGTTTGTCTCAATACGTGCCGGTGGCTGGACCTTGGTGTGGCTTAATGATTTTCCCACTGGTGTTTTACGTATTTGGATTCTTTTGGAGCTATCCAGAATTTAGAGAACAGCAACTACACATTTTCCTCTTCGAGCCAAGACTCATGTTTGGGAGAGTTGTCGCGTTAATTGGCCTACTAATATTTCTTGCGGCTTTTGTCCAACTACTTAAAGCACGCAGGAAAGGCCTTATAACTGGCGGGCTCTACTCGGTTGTTAGACATCCCCAATATTTTGGAGTCATAATTTTAACCCTTGGATTAACCATCATGTCCATACACTGGTCGGGATGGAACACCAACGTCGCCTTAACGTGGCTTATTGCGGTTTTCGGCTACATTCTGCTTGCAAGCTATGAAGAATACTGCCTTTTAAAGAAATATGGAAAAGAATACGCTAAATACAAGCAAAGGGTCCCATTTATTTTTCCCATAAGCCTAAGCAAAATACCTGACCCGCTCCTCGCAACATTAATAGCATTAATAATCACTTTCCTGCTAACACTCGTATGAATAAAGGCGCACTTTTCCTTCGAAGCAGCTCGATTGAGAACGTGATTGTTCCTTGAAACATGTTTAATCGGGTACCCTCAAGGAAAAATTTATATTGTAATGCTGTTTCTCATTGAGACGCATTAGGAGGTTGTTTGACTTGTCATCATCTGCATCTGGAATCCCAGTTCTTGTGTTAAAGGAAGGCTCAAGCCGTTCAAGGGGAAGGGAAGCCCAACACACTAACATTATGGCTGCCCGCATAATAGCTGAAACCGTGAAAAGCTCCCTCGGCCCGAAGGGCATGGACAAAATGCTTGTGGACAGCTTCGGCGACGTTACCATAACCAGCGACGGCCGCACAATTCTCGACGAGATGGATGTTCAACACCCAGCGGCCAAGATGATGGTGGAGGTGGCCAAAACCCAGGACAACGAGGCTGGAGATGGAACAACAACAGCCGTTATTTTGGCTGGAGAGCTTCTGGGCAAGGCTGAAGAACTTATAGGTAAAAACATCCACCCAACAATCATAATAGACGGCTACAAGAAAGCCTTGGAAAAGGCGCTTGAAAGCCTTGAGAAAATAGCCATACCCGTCGACCTAAACTCTACAGAGTATTTGAAAAAGACGGCTATGACTTCCATGGCGAGCAAGCTTGTAGCCGAACACAGAGAATACCTCGCCGAACTAGCCGTCAAGGCGATTCTTCAAGTTGCAGAAAAGGAAGACGGCAAATACAAGGTTGACGTGGACGACGTTAAAGTGGAGAAAAAGCCCGGCGAGTCCATAAGGGACACAATGCTCATAAACGGCATAGTCCTCGACAAGGAGGTCGTCCACTCCGGAATGCCCAAACGAGTAGAAAACGCCAAGATAGCATTGCTTGACACATCATTGGAGATTGAGAAGACGGAGTTTGACGCGAAAATCAACATTGAAAGCCCAGAACAAATGGAAGCCTTTCTGAGGCAGGAGGAAGCCATGCTGAAGGACATGGTGGAAAAGCTGGCCGCGGTGGGCGCAAACGTTGTCTTGTGCCAAAAAGGCATAGACGACATGGCCCAACACTTCTTGGCAAGAAAGGGAATCCTCGCAGTGCGGAGAATCAAAAAGTCAGATATGGAGAAGCTTGCAAAAGCCACAGGCGGGAAGATAATAACAAACTTGGACGACATGACCTCAGCGGATTTGGGCTATGCAAGCCTTGTGGAGGAACGCAAAATAGGCGATGACAAAATGACCTTCGTCGAGGGATGCAAACATCCCCGCTCAGTCACAATCCTCATAAGGGGTGCAACAGAACGAATAGTGGACGAGGCTGAACGCTCAGTGCACGACGCCTTATGCGTTGTCCGAGACATAGTTGAAGAACCAAAAGTTTTGGCCGGCGGCGGGGCTCCGGAACTTGAAATTGCCCGCGTTCTTAAAAAGTATGCGGAAACCCTGCCGGGCAGAGAGCAATTAGCCGTGAAAAGCTTTGCAGAAGCCCTAGAAGCTGTTCCAGCAACCCTAACCGAGAACGCTGGTTTAGATCCCATTGACATACTTTCGGAGCTTAGAGCCAGACATGAGAAAGGCGAAACATGGGCTGGAATAGAAGTGCACTCTGGAAAAGTTCAGGACATGAGGGAAGCCGGAGTCTTCGAACCCATATCAGTTAAAAAGCAGGTTATAAAATCTGCCACAGAAGCTGCGTCAATGATTCTGAAAATAGACGACGTCATAGCTGCAGGGAAAGCCAAGACTCCCCCAATGCCGCCTAAAGGCCCCTCTGGAGGCGAATATCCAGGCGCTGGGGAGTATTAGGGTACGTCCAAAACAGAAGAAAGGAAAGTTTGGATAGGTCCCCCGAAGCTTACCCGTTTCGAGAAGGCTAGGATAGTAGGGGCTAGAGCCCTCCAAATAGCCATGGGCGCCCCCATTCTCATTGAGCCTCCGAAGGGGTTCTCAAGCCCCATAGACATAGCCCTAAAAGAGCTTGAGGCAGGTGTATTGCCCATAACCATTAGGCGGACTCTTCCAGACGGCACATATCAAGACATACCATTAAAATGGCTGCTGGAAGGCGAAAAGAAGCAGGCTGTCTCTTAAGCCACCCTATTTTTGCTCAGTTCCTTTGCAGTTTCAAGGGTTTTTCTGATTCGTGTCCAGTGGGCGCCCTGCCAGTAAATTTGGCCGCATTTTGGGCATTCCCAGAACTCGTTGTAGTAAGCGAAAGTGCTTTTTTCAACTTTGTCTGCAACCTTTTCCTTTGGAATAGGCTTAACTTGCACGTTGCATTTTGGACAACGCGATTTAGCCATGTCTATGTCTAGCCATATGCCGAATTTTTGGGAGACCTTCGCCAGGTTTTCAGCTTGCGTCTGCCCATCCACGTAAAAGGCTTGTACGCCTTTGGCGGTGGCTTGCTGGTAAAGCTCCAAATCTCTAGTGAGGAGGATTCTTCGTTCTCTTTTAGCTATGGCTATAAGCTGCGCATCGTCCAGTTTGTTGGAGTATTTCACATTATGCCCCAGCATGCGAAGCCAACGTGTAAGTTTCCCAAGCATTCCGTCAGCAATAAACTTCAAGGCTTCCAAGCCCCGCCTACAATTATTTCACCGCATCCAGCCTCGGCAACTATTTCATTTTCATCCATAACTAGCTGTCCACCTACAAAGGTTTTTACGGGTTTTCCCCTAACATGTTTGCCGTTGAAAGGCGAATATTTAGCCTTTGAATGGAACTTTGAAGCGTCTATGTAATATTTTCTTTTTAGGTCTACGACCACCAAGTCAGCTTTGCCGCCTTCTGTAATAGTTCCTCTGCCGTCCAACTGAAAGATTTTCGCCGGATTTTCAGCCATCAACCTAACAACATCTCTCAAATCCAGCATTTCAGCATTCACGGCCATAAGCATTAAGGGAAGCGAAGTTTCAAGTCCAGGTATTCCCACCTTGACATCCCAAACCGAATCTGATTTTTTCTCCTCTAGTATGTGGGGCGCGTGGTCTGAAGCCACAACGTCAACCATTCCACGTTTTAAGCCTTTCCAGAGATAATCAACTTGACTTTTATCTCTTAAGGGGGGCATGGTCAGCGCAATGGTTCCCACACGTTTTAAGTCTTCGGTGGACAAGAATAAGTGGTGCGGTGTAGCCTCGCATGTTATTGGAAGCCCAGCCTTTTTTGCCATATAGACCATTCTTAAACCTTTTTTGGTGCTTATGTGGCTGAAATGCACTTTCGCAGCAGTCTTTTTAGCGATTTCCAACACGCGCCTAACAGCGTTTGCCTCGGCTTTTTCAGGGTGGGCTTTAAGAAAAGCCTCAATGTCGTTGCAGCCCTTTTCCCTAAGCTTTTTCTCGGCTTCTTTCAACATGTTTTTTTCTTCAGCGTGAACAGCGATGGGCACCCTTGCCGCCACCTTTTTGAAGGCTTCCGCCAAGGCGTTATCGTCGTCTATGTTCAGTCCACCCACCTGTTCGCTTAGGAAGAGCTTGAAAGCCACAGCCCCCGCCCTAATTATTCTGTCAACTTCTTCAAGGTTTTTGGGAAATTCCGAGTAAAAGCCTACATTAACCAAAGCTTTCGCCTTCGCTTTTTCAATTCGGTTTTTCAAGTTTTCAGCACTCATGGTGACTGGGGTGTTGTTTGGCATGTCTAAAACCGTTGTGAAGCCGCCGGCGGCCGCTGCAGCCGTTCCGGTGTAAAAGTCTTCCTTGTAGGCTTTGCCCTCATCCCTCAAATGCACGTGAACATCAATCAAGCCCGGCAAAACCAAAAGCCCGTCAAGGCTTAGTTTTGCATCGGCCTTTGGCATTTGGGCCTCCTTTCCAATTTTGAAAATTCTGCCATTTTCAATAGCTAGCCAGCACTCTATTATTTCGCCTTTCACGTATGCTTTCAAGTCTTTTAGAACTAGGTCAACATTCAATAGGGTTTTCTCCTCTTTTGCTAAATTAAAAGCACATTAAATAGATAAAAATAGCTTGAAAAACGTTAACAATTCTGATAAGGCTTGTTTTTAAGGACTTCATCAACTTCAGCTTTAACCCTCTCGCAGAGTTTCTTGCTAACCATGCCTTTTTCAAGGGCTTTTTCAAGTTTTTCCATGTCTAAAACCTTGGTTTCGCCGTCTGGGCGGATGCATATGTCCACCTCTAAATCCACGTAGCGAAGTGTGTTTGGGTAGGCTTCCACGGGCGTGTTTATGTTTATGTAGGCGCCTTTCCATTCGCCATTTCTCGAATAATAGTTTGTTGTTATGTGCCACTCGCCGAGTTTGGTTTCGCTTATCGCCTTGTCCCCAGCCTCTTTTGCAGTGCCAAGCCCGTCGTAATGGCCATTTGCCTTAATGGTTCTACTGTAGCGGATTTGGCCGTTTTTTACAGATTCTAAGAGTGCTTGTCCAAGATGGAAGACTGCGCCGCTAAGCTTGACATGTTCCACATCCACTGCTGTGCCTTCCTCTGGAAACTCGGTGGCAGTCTGTTCCTCGAAGAGTTGTTTGACCTCTGTTGGGTTTTGGCCTTTTTCCAAAAGCTTTTCCGCCATCTCCAGCGCTGCTGAGACTTTGTCTCCGCAGCTCTTGTAAAAGTGGTGGCCGTCAAGGGTTGGAGTCACAGAAGCCCTTAATGCGTCAAGCTTTTTCTTTGACGTGTAGGGAAATTCAACATCTATGCAGTATAAGCCCTCAACTACGATGGTTGGAGCTTTAGCGGACAGCGCCTTTTCAGCTAAGATTTTGGCTTTTTGGGCGAGGACTGCTACTTCGTCTTCTAAAAAGTTTCTGGGCTTATGGGCTGCTGGCTCCCGCCAAATGATTCCCCAGCCCTCCGGCGACAACTGTTTTCCCAAAGCGTAAAGCTCTGCCCTTTTGGCCATGTCTCGGATTTTTAGGCTTACACTCACATGGCTTTTCTGGGCAAGGATGGCGCAAGTTCCGACGATTTTAAACCGGGTGGTTAACACCGGGTTTTTTCTGCCGATACGTTTTCTCTCAACTTGAACTAGGATTTCGCTTTGATCTTCCACAAGCCGTGCTTCTTGTTTTGGAAGAACTCCTATGGTTTCGTTTTCAATTTTAACGTAAACGTTTTTCTCGTTTTCGCCGACAATGCAGCCCTTGTATATGCCGTCTACGCTTATGTTCCATTTCCTTGTAATGGCGTCATCGAGGTTTTCATGCAGGATTGACTGGAAGGCGTTTATTGCTTGGCTTGTGCCTAGGGCTACAACTCCTTGAAAGTCGTATCTATCCTTTATTTTTATGTCTGGAGGCTCGTTGTTGTCTGGGATGCCGAAGCGGGATTTTATGGCTTGGGATGGCTGAACTATTTCGAAACCGTTCTCCAAGAGCAGTTTTGTTAAGGCTGTTGTGTATATTCCCCTAACCTTGGCTTTCAAGGCTAGCCAACCTTTTCAACCCTGTAAAGCCCGTTAACTCTCTCTACTTTGAACTTAACCCCTAGAAGGTTTTCTGCCAGCCAAATATTTGTTTCCAAATGGTCTGACAAAGTCCTTGCAAGGTATGCTGACATTCCCCTTGCCAGAGCCACATATGGAACAAGCATGTCAGCCAAATGCATGTCCACAGTAGCCCTTGAAGAAACCTCCGCGAGAAGTTTCTCAGCTGACTCCATTCCCACCGCTTCGCTGGTTTTCCCCAGTTCACCTATAGCGTCGGCGCCTAGAAGCGCGCCCTTGTCTGTTTCAGCCCAGAGGACGATGGAGCTGCCCTTCTGCAAGGGGTTTGACCGATCATTTATTATTTGGATTTCTGCTGTTATTCCTCTTTCGCGAAGGTAGTTTTTCGCTGCTGCCGCTTGCCTTTCAGCAACCTTCCTATCCGCTAGGAAAGTGCAAACGGAAACTCCTTTGACGGCTTTTAATGTGCCAAACTCCTCCATTAAGAGCGGTTTAGGCTCCTTGCAAGGCTCAACAGTTAAGGTGACTTCGCCCATGCCCTTTGGGTAGTAGCCATACTTGTGGACTGTTATGTTGGCGTTTACGCCCATGCGCCTCAAAACTGAAAGGAACACGTTTCGCATATAATTTATTGTCGGTGAGTGAGAAACATCTGTTCCACCCTTTGAAATATGGAGTTGTATGGCTTTTTCCGCGAAAATGCATATGGGCAGAACAGTCATTATCAACATTGGAATGCTTCCAGCAGTGCCAATCTCAGCCTCAAACCTTCCGCCCCTAACCCTACCGGGCGTGAACCAAAGCTCTCGAGAGTTTAGAACAGCACCCTCAACTTTGGCTTCACAAAGTTTCGCCGCAGTCAAAACAGCTTCTAGATGCTGCGGCCTCAAACCCGGCTGCGGCCTGTTTTGCCTAATGTTGTAGATGTGAAGCGGCTTTCCAAGTATAGAGGCTAAGGCTACTGAAAGCCTAAGAATTGTTCCGCTTCCGCTTTTCTGGCTTCCATCAATTTCAATCAACAGCCATTAAACGCTCCTTTGCCAACCTCGGATTTTCCACAAACAATTAATAAATACGCCACAAGCGTATTAAGGATTTGAAGAGCGTGAACTTAACATGAACGAAGAGAAAGAGCGCATCGAAAAGCTGGCGGAGAAAGTGGAAGAACTACTCGTTGTTTTAAACAATATTGCAGAAGACCTCAGAATGGTTGCTGCATCCCTCAAAACCGTTGCAGTTTCAAGGATTACCCAGCCAGCAGCGCCGGCGGCACCTCCAAAGCCGGAAACCCCGCAAGCCGAGAAACCATTAGGCATCGAGGATGTTAAGATGATGTTTCCAGAAGATTTGGAAGGCCTCCTCAACTTTGAGGACAAAGGCGAGTACGTCAAGATTACGCCCCGCCAGTATCTCGGCGCAGAAAACTTTGCAAAAATAGCCCAAATAGTGCGCGGGGCTGGAGGCGACTACATAAGCGCCGGAAAAGAAAGTCACTTCCGCATCCCGAAAGTTAGGGCATGAAGACTTAATAATATCTTATTTCAAAATCCTTGAACTCGCCGGTATAATTCTCCCATCTAACCTCCACGTTTTTAACCCATGCACCCGGCGGCCCCCGTTTGCAAAATTCTATAAGCTTTCTTACGGCTTCTTCTTCGCCCTCGAAGACTGCTTCAACTCTGCCGTCTGGAAGGTTGCGAACCCAGCCCTTAACACCGTGCATTCTGGCCTCACGGCGGGTTTCATGTCTAAAAAACACTCCTTGAACGCGGCCGCTGACAAACACGTGGGCCCTAGCCTTCATGGACAGCCTTCTCCATTCAACGATATGCTAATTTTAAGGCGTTTGTAAGCCTTCACTTTAACTTAACTCTCTCCGAGGGTCGTTTCTAATAATGCGGCGTTTGCTTTAAAAGCAAACTCTAAAAGCCCCATCTTGGAGGCTAAAGGTTTGGAGGCTAACCATGGGAAACTTTTGTTTACGCCCCGAACTTGACGTCTTGCAGGGAAAGGCTGAAGTTGATAAAAGATGCGGCTGAGAGGACGGCTAGAAAATTGAATTTAGGCTTCGAAGTTGTTGCTTTTAAAGGTGGGGAAGCACCCATATACGTTTACTATAAGGATGGTGCCGAAGAGCCTGTTCCCCTTTACTGCGACAAAAATGGAGAGCAAAGTCAAGAGCATGTGTGCAGGGCCCTGCGGATCATGATGTTCGTCTTATCCTTTCATCCAAAATATTCAGCTTTAAGGAGAATAAGAAAAGCAATCATGCAGTTTTCCTGAACTTTATAGATTGGTTTTCAAGGGTTATCTCGTAAACCTGATTAACGTCGAAGTCTATGCCTAGGCTTTCATACTCCTGCTCCGTCAAGAATAGTATAATCTTTGGAATTGTGAATTGTGCTCGTGTCGGAAATATGGGCAGTTGCTGTTGCAAAGCCTGGAAAACTTCCTGCACAACCCTTGCCTCTTCGCTTTGAGGTCTTATGGCAAACTGGGGAATGGGGCGTTCTTCAACAAGCTCGATGCGTTTTCCAAGGTTTCCGTCAATGTCGCGAATAGACTCAATTTTGTTAACTCTAACGCGGAACATGTGCATCACAAGAGAGGAGGAGATACTGCTATTTAGGGCTTAACTTTTTAGGGCAGTTTAAGCATTGGAAACTACTCTTTGAAGGGAAACGCTATGTGGAGAAAGATAAAAGAGGAATTAGCGTTCATTAGAGGAAACTTCCTAGTGCTTCTTTTAAGCTACACTATTTTCAACTTGAGTTACGCCCTTTCATCGCCCTTCGAGTCGCCTTTCCTGGAAAAACTTGGGGCATCTCCCTTCGTGATTGGAGCATTAGGCTCCTTGGGTTCATTCATACTTTTCCTGGTTCGAATTCCGGGAAGCTACATTGTTGACAAGCATGGAAGGAGACAGATAATTGTAACTATGACTTACGGCGTCGCCTTATCCAACATCTTTTTCATTTTGGCCCCTAACTGGATTTTCTACATGGTTGGGGTAATTGCCACAAACATTTGCCTAATCTACCAGCCAGCCCTAGAGGCCATTGAAGCGGACTCGCTGACTCCAGAAAGGCGTGGTGTTGGTTACGCCGCCTTTAGGGTTCTGCCCTTTCTGCCTTCAATCTTTTCTCCGTTAATTGCCGGAATGCTTGTAAGCCTATACTCTGTTGATCCTGGAATGCGCATGATCTATGGAATAGTGCTTGCTTTTGATTTGGCAGCAGCGATTTTGCGGCATGCTTTTTTAAAGGAAACTTTGAAGAACGCAAAGCCATTCAATTTAAAAGAGTTTAAAATAGCCTTTAAGGAGTCTTTGCGGGAAATTTTGGATTCTTGGAAGCTTATGCCAAAAAGCCTTGCCTTCCTCCTAGCATCAACTTTAATGATGGCTTTTACAGACCCCTTCTTTTACCGATTCGGTTCCTTGTATGCCCTCCAAGTGGTGGGTTTAACGGATGTCGAATGGGGAGCTATTATCGCCATAAATTTGGCAACAATGCTTTCTTTAGGGCTTTTTTTGGGGAAGGCGGTGGATGTTTTCGGCAGAAAAAAGGCTCTTATAGTGGCTCATCTGATATTCACGCCCGCAACCGTTTTCTTTACACTCTCGAAAAGTTTCTCTATGCTAGCCATGGCTTACGTTTTCTTCGCCATAGCCTCTGTCCTTTTCGGTTCGGCAACGTCAGCTCTGCAAGCTGACATTGTTCCAAAAGAGAGGAGAGGCAGAATTTTCGGAAGCATCGGCGCCCTTTACATTCTTATGGGGGCGCTGGGCTCTCTGGTTGGAGGCTTTCTATATGAAAACGTGGGCTCAACGGTCCCCTTTTGGTTATGCATTCCCCTAGATATCATCGCCCTGCTAATCGTGATTTTTAAGGTTAAAGAACCCGAAAAAAGGGAGGCCTGAACGCCTATTCCATTTCGATGGTGGCTGGGGGTTTAGGTGTAACATCATAGTAGACGGCTGAAACGTTTGGACATTTTGCCACAATTTCTTCAGCAGTTTTTTCAAGGGTTTTCCACGGTATTTCCGAAACCTGCGCTGTTAAGAAGTCTTTTGTTTGGACAGCCCTTATGCTAACCACATAGGGCCTTTTTTCCGGCATTTCACCAACCATATAAAGCACTCTTGTTATCTCCGGGTTTTCGCTTGTTATTTTCGCCTGCAGCGAAACAAGTTTTGGAATAGGCATCTTGAAGACTTTTCCATCCACTGCGGCAACCCTTATGCCGACTATTCGGCCGTAGCTTCTCTCGCCACCCTTCACGCCTGTGGCCTTATCTCTGAAAAATTTCACATGCACGTTTCTTGAAGGCACGTTGAGGAGCCGCGCCACTGTCTCCTGCACATGCGTCTTTGACGGCATTGGTGATTCCTCGTTGTCGATGATTGCTGCGAAATACTGGCTTGGCCTATGCTCTGCAAGATTGTTTTCAACTATGGTTGTCGCCTTTTTCAAAGCTTCAAGCTTGTCTAGACGGATTTCGCCGACCACCCGCACCGATAATCCCGGCCCTGGAAAGGGTTGCCTTTCAGAAACATCCGGAGGCAAGCCTAAGTTTCTCGCAACCATTCGCACTTGCTCCTTGTAAAGCGTTAGCAGAGGCTCAACAACCTTGAAGCCGAACCTTTCCATGGGGTTTATGCCTACCTGTTCAAGGACGTTGTGTTGGGTTTTTACGCCGCCGACAGTTTCAACAACATCGGCGCGGATTGTGCCTTGCACTAGGATGCTGCAGTCTTCTTTTTTGGCGGTTTCGCTTAAAACGGCGTAGAAGGTTTCACGGAACTTTTTCCGCTTTTCTTCGGCATCTCTTAAGCCTTTCATGGCGTTTAGGAAACGTTCGCGGACATCCACAATTTTTACGGGCACGTTGAAGGGGTCTTTGGCGAGGATTTCCGCCACCTTTTCCGGTTCGCCCTCCCGCATGAAAGCGTCATCCAATATTACGCAGACAAGGTTTTCCCCTATCGCCCTTCGGGTTAAAACGGCGCATGTAGTGCTGTCAACACCGCCTGAAACAGCTACTAACGCCTTCTGGCTTCCTATGGCTTTGCGTATTTCTTCAACCTGCGTTTCAACAAACCGCTTCGGGTCGAAATCTTCCATTTCAAAGCATCCCTTCCTAGGTGATTAGTTGTTTTAGCGCCTCGCGGCTTATATATTTGCCACCTCTCGGCATTTTAGAAATGCCTAAAACCTTTTCAAATGCTCTCATTGAAACGGGGGCTTCAAGCTCGCGGAAGTTTGTGAACCTAATGAAGGTGGCTTTTTCCCGCCCCCTCAAAAATTTAAGGTAGCTATCAAAAGAGTCTATGCATGTCTCGCCCCCGTACTTTTTCCAGAGTTCTTCGGCTTTTCCAGCCACCCGTTCAACAAAGTCTGCTATTCCCTTGATTTGCATGGATGGACGTTTAACGTAGAAAAGCAGTTTTTCAGCCTTAATCGGCCCTACAAGGTTTCGCCGCACAAAGGCGTAGACGCTATGACCGCCTTTTGCTCTTTCGCAAAGCTTGTTCCACCACTTCTCGTCGGAAATCAGTATAAAACCACAATGTTCCTCTTCCAACGGGGGACCAGCCATGTCCTTGTTAGGTATTTTTCGTTTTATAAGCTTGAAAATAATGTTTTCGGTGGAAAGTCCGCTTTCACTTCCTACAAATTTTTCATGGATTGAATACAAATTTGGGAATGGAAACAGCTGAAATTTTATGAGGATTTTTAAAAAGCGGCAGCCGGCCTCTCTCTAAACACCTATTTAGATGACTGTAATCGATGGTTAAAGTTTTTCTGCAATTCGCTTCCTTATACACTTAGCCTTCAGAAAGCTGTAGGCTGTAGGAGGCTTCCACACATGAAAACTAAAGATTTAAAAGCCTTAAATGAAGCTTTGAAAGAGTTAAACGAAAGCTACAGCGACTTCCTATGCTCCATGAAGGACACCGTGAAAGAAGTTAAAGCTACAAAAAAGCTTTGGCATAACGGCGAAAAACCTTGGCTTATAAAGTTGGGCCTAGCACTGATTGTTTTTCCAGAACCAGCCATAAGCGACATACTTGGCAGTCTTCTAATAGCCGCTGGAACAGTTCAAGAAGGAATCCGCCGCCGCGCCCTCCACGTGGAGGATATACCGAAAACCTTCAAAGGCATGATGAAGGAGCTGCAGGCAGCAGAGGAAAGCCTAAGCCTTTCTGGAAGGCTTGGTTAAAGTCTTATATTTGCCACATGTTATAAGCATAACATGTTTGGGTGAAAGCGTGAAGCTCGTAACAGTACTGTTGCCGGAAGCCTACCTTGAAGGATTAGATGAACTTGTGAGGGCGAACATGTATCCCAGCAGAAGCGCCGCCATAAGGTCGGCGGTCAGAGACTTGCTCAAAAAAGAGCTTTGGGAGAGAAGAGAAAAATAGGCTAAAACCTTCTAGTAGTGGGCAGTTAAACACTGCCAAGCAAGATTTCTAATCCTTTCGGCTGATTCCGCCGGGTTTTCCGAGAGGGTTATCGCCCGCCCCACGATAAGAAAACGAGTACCAGCCCTCAGTGCGGATTCGATGATTCCACCTTGGGGCCCTATCCCCGGCGAGTATATAGGAACTTTCCCGCCTAACGCTTCATGGATTTCTCTTATCTTTTCTGGGTAAGTGGCTCCGACGACAACACCGTCGGCGCCCCACTTTAGCGCCTTTAGTGCAAAAAGAAGGTATTGCGGCTTATTCGACCTCGTCTCCGCATCTATAACCGTCTGTCCATAGCCTTCTTGTGCGCCTTTGTGGCTCATGTAAGCGAGGAGAATTACGCCTTTCTGCATTTTTCTGGCAACTTCAAATACTGGTTTTAGGCCTTCCTCCCAGCCTACGAAGGGGTTCGCTATCAACGCGTCGAAGCCTGCAACAAAGTAGTATTCGGCTATAACCTGGTTTGTGGCTCCTATATCGTTAATTTTAGAGTCCGCTATCACTGCAAGTTGTTTTTCGTGGGCTTGCTTTATTAGCCTCTGCAAACCATCGAAAATGCCCAACGGCAGAATCAAATGGTAATTGATTTTCACAGCGCAAACATAAGGATGAACAGCCTCCAGAACACGTTGCGCCCTATCGAGGAGGGTTTGACGGTTTTCCGGTTTCTCGAAAGGAAAGTCTAGGGCTAATACAATGTTTGTCTGCTTGTTTTTGGATATCTCTTCTATTCTCTCACGGAAAGCCAATCTTAAGGACACCCTAAACTTGTTTGAGTGTGGGGCTAAAAACCTTTACTATCTCAATCTCGCCGCCGCAAGCCGTTTTAATGTAATTTAAAGCCGTTGAAACAGCTTCCTCCAGTTGATGTTTGGCTATTCCGGGAGCACCATAACCCACCAACAAAACGTTTTTAGTTTTCTCCGTAATTTTTGTCTGGTCCGCATCTCTATGGGGGTAGATGCACAAAACCCTTTTTGCGTCAGCTAAAACCAGCATGTTGCTTTTCAAGGCTAAAGGCTTCTCCATGCCAATTCCAGTGAAAGGTTCACCCTCCTCTGCGAATCGCACGTTGAAAGGCGGCGAAAGCGTGTCTTTATCGAAGCCGCTTATGGGCGTTATTGTCTTCATCGAAGCCAAGTTATAGGCGTCAACGGCCGTTGAAATGGTGGGGAGCTCATCGCCATGCAACACCCGCCTCAACAATGCTTCGCCTGAAGGCCTCGTCTTTGTTGGGTCTATGCCAAGCTTCCAGTAAAAGTCTCTGTAGGCTCGAACAATGGAGTTTTCCTTCAGCTTTTCCAAGTCATACTTTGCCCTAACTTCAGCGTATAAAGCCCTTTTTAGCTCCCGTATTCTCTCGTTCTCCCTCTCCACAGAAACATCGTTTATTGTGCCTATGCATATGGCTAGTTCTGCAAATTTGGCGGCAACTTCGGCGCACCAGTACACTTGAATTTGCATTTTGCAAACCTCCCTTGTTTATTTTGCGTGAAAATTGTTAAATATTTACGGTTTTTACGTTACCCCTTAATAATAGGCGAGTTTGCAGCCCTTGGAGCTGCCTTGTGCTGGACTGTTTCCGCCGTCCTATATAAGAGGGCTTTAACCAAAGTTTCGCCGGTTTCAGCGAACACCGTGCGGTGTGCCGGGACAAGCCTAGTTTTAATTTTGGCTTTAGCCTTTACGGGCAAAATTGGGGTTGTTACGGCACTGTCAACCCATGCCCTTTTCCTTGCATGCACCAGCGGCATCATCGGTTTAGGGCTTGGCGACACCCTTTACATGTTAAGCCTTAAAACCATAGGTGTTTCAAGGGCGGTTCCAATAACGTGCACCTATCCCCTTTTCAGCCTTGTTTGGGCTTTCCTCTTTACCGGCGAAACCATAAATTCCCATGTTGTTCTTGGAGCAGCAGCGATAGTTTTTGGGATATGGCTTATAAGTACAAGTAAAATGAATGAAACCTCTGAAAAGTCGGAGGGGAAGCTCCACTTAAAGGGGATTATTTTTGCCGTTTCAACAGCTATATTTTGGTCAATGGGCATCTTAATGGTTGACTTAGCCGTGAAGGAATCCCAAAGCCTTGAGCAAGCCTACGCCGTGAACACCGTTAGGATTATGGCTGTTTCGTCCTCCTGCTTTCTTCCCTGCTGGCGAGCATGGGAAAACTTGGCTCTTTGAGGGTTGGCTTGAAAATGCGGTTCTGCTGCTGGCCGGCGGATTAGTCGCCTTAGCCTTGGGATGGTTTTTCCTCACTTTCAGTTTCACCCTAATCCCAGAATCCCAAGCCCTTCCCATCTCTTCAACAACTCCCCTGTTTTCAACATTGGACAGTTTAGCCTTTCTCCACGAGAAAGTAACGGCTAAAATTGCCTTGGGATCCATCCTGATTGTTGCCGGAATATTCATGGTTTTCGCATCTTAATAGCGGAATTTTCAACAGATTTGTGAAAAAGGCTTATATGGTTGAACCTTGAACCCTCGGTGTGGGTCGTGGAGACCCAACTTAGTGAGATTGGGAAAATTTCTGGAAAACCAAGCGGAAAAGCCTTATCCCTTCTGAAGGAAACGAAGCGTCGCCATAAACTGCTTCCGACAGCAGAGTTGAACGCTGTTGTCAAAATCGAGGCAAGCCTGTTGAAGGGTGCTAGGAAATACTTTGAGGAGCACGGCTTCGTTGAGGTTGTTGTTCCCCACTTGACAAGGGCTACCGGCGCGTGCGAAAACATCGCCACAATGTTTGAGGTGAACTATTTTGGGCGGAAGCGCTACCTAAGCCAGACAGCCCAGCTTTACCTTGAAGTTTTAACGCCCTTCCTCGGCAAGGTCTGGTGTATTGGGCCAAGCTTTAGGGCTGAACCATCCGTGGACGAGCGCCACTTGACGGAGTTCACCCTCATAGAGTTGGAGTTTGCCGGAAACTTCAAGGAGCTTCTTGAACACATTGAAGGCGTCATATGCTCAATGGTGGGCTGTGTTCTCGCCGAAAGGGAAAAGGAGTTGGATTTTCTGGGTGTAGATGTTGAAAGGCTTAAGCGGGTTAGGAAGCCTTTTGAGAAGATAACCTACACAGAGGCTGTTGGACTGCTGGCGGATTACGGTGTCAAATGGGGCGACGACCTGAAAAGCGTGCATGAAAGGGCGCTTGTTCAAATGATGGGCAACCAGCCGCTCTTTGTGACGCATTTCCCAAAAGCCATCAAATTCTTCAATATGCGGGAAAACGACGAAAACCCAGCCATTGTCAACAGCGCCGACCTGCTTTTGCCCATGAGCGGGGAAGCTGTCGGCGCCGCTGAGAGGGAATACCGCTACGAAAAGCTTTACGAGAGGCTTGTAAACTCGACAATGTTTAAGCAGCTTGTCGAGAAGGGCGGAAGCATTGAAGACTTTGACTGGTACCTGGACTTTTACAGGGAACACAGCGTTCTCCATTCGGGTTGTGGCATAGGCCTTAACCGAGTTACCCAGTTTGTGTTAGGCGTGGACGATATTAGGGCGACAACAGCCTTTCCATTGAACAGAGAATCCATCCTCTAACCTACCCCATTCTCTTCTTTTTCCTGTATGCATTGCGTCGCGAAGCGGTATAGTTTTATACTGGCGTGTTTTAGGTGGAGATTGGCGGACTGAAGGGATAGGCGTTTACATGTCTGTCTCTCCAAGTGTGCGCGAGGTTCTTGCGAGGCGAATCGCCGGCGAGATTATCCTATCCAACAAGCCTGGCGCCACCATGCGGAAGTGGAGGGAGCTTTTCGGCGTCTCGCAGACTACGCTTTCTGATAAAATGATGCTTTCTCCTTCTGTTATAAGCGATTATGAAAGTGGCCGTCGGAAAAGTCCTGGAACAAGGTTTGTGCGGCGCTTTGTTTGGGCTTTGTTGAAGATTGATGAGGAGCGGGGAAGCCGTTTTATCCGCGAATTCGCCAAGCTTACAAGTTCGCCGAGCATGGCTGTTATTGATTTGCGGGAGTTTCCCATCCCCGTCCGCGTTGAGTATTTGTGTAAAGCCATAAAAGGCGAGGTTGTGGCCTGCTCCAGCCTTAACGTTCGGGAGGTTTTGGGCTACACGGTGGTGGACGGCAGGAAAACCATTGAAACGCTTTCTGGTTTTGAGTATTCCCAGCTTTTTGGCGCCACCACTGAGAGGGCATTGGTTTTCACGAATATTGGAAATGAGAACTCGCCTATGATGCTTGTGCGCATGAGCAGCCTAAAACCAAAAGTTGTTGTTTTCCATGGAGTGAAACCCGACGAGTACTCGATTAGGCTGGCGGAATACGACCGTATCCCCCTAATCTACTCGGCGCTGCCCACCATTGAGCAGCTTGTGAAGTCATTGCGGAAGCTTTACCGCATTGCCCTGCGTAGGAAGCTTGGCAAGGCAGTCCGCCCACCTCCAAAAGTAAGCACTTAAACGTTTAAGCGTGGGTGGGTGTGGTTAAGCCTTGATAAAGGTTGGGTGTTGCGGTTTTCCAACCTCTATGAAACGCTACTTTGAAAGCTACAGCCTTGTGGAGTTGAACAGCACTTTTTACGAGTATCCACGCATGGAAACGGTTGGGGGTTGGCGGGAAAAGGCGCCTGAAAACTTTGAATTTACGGTTAAGGCTCATCAAGATATAAGCCACAAGGCGAAGATGCGGGTGGACGAAAACAGCCTAAAAGCCTTCGAAACCATGAAGCAAATATGCAAAACATTGAAGGCAAACATACTCCTATTCCAGACGCCGGGGTCCTTCCGCCCAGACAAGCTCGGCGAGGCAGAAAAATTCTTTAGAGCTGTGGATCGTGAAGGCTTAACCCTTGTGTGGGAAACTCGGGGGCCAGAGTGGGAGAAACCCGAAGTCGTGGAAAAGCTCAGTCAAGTTTTAAGCCGCTTAAACGTGGTGCATGTAACCGACCCTTTCCGGGTTTTGCCAGCCTACACAAGCCAAACCGCCTATTTTCGGCTGCACGGGTTAGGCGAAGAACTCTACTATTACCAGTATACGGATGAGGAGTTGCGGAGGCTTGGCGAAATCGCAAAAAATTTTGAGGTGGAAGGCAAAACAGTTTACGTGCTTTTCAACAACCTCTCCATGTTTGAGGATGGACTGCGCTTCATGCAGTATCTTTCAAGCGGAAAATTCCCAAAAATCACTGGCGCGGTGGGTTTGGAATCCGTTAAAAGCGTA
>Ga0105158_1000252_pt1 | contig 23961 bp, 28 predicted proteins | sample LHCtaG_FD_81567 | JGI IMG/M metagenome (GOLD analysis project Ga0105158, IMG submission 81567) | Hot spring microbial communities from Little Hot Creek, USA to study Microbial Dark Matter (Phase II) - LHC4sed_matched | ecosystem: Environmental > Aquatic > Thermal springs > Hot (42-90C) >...
AGCGTTTTGTTGGAAGACTTTTAGGCCTAGGAGATATAAAAGCAATACTAGAAAGAGTGAAACAAGCAGAAATTGAGGCAGATGAATCAAAAGTAAGGCGGATTATGGCAGGTAAAATGACCATCGATGACTTGTATGATCAATTACTTAAATTGAAGAAGTTTGGGTCTATAAGAAAAATTTTGGAACTTATTCCAGGAGCGCCTGAAATTAGTACAATTGATTTAGACAATATAGAAGATAAGCTAGAAAAATGGAGATTTATTATACAGTCAATGACCAAAGAGGAAAGACAAAATCCTGAAATTATAAATTCATCTAGAATAAAAAGAATTGCCCGAGGGTCGGGAGTTGATGAAAAAGAAGTGAAGGAAATGTTAAAGCAATATAATGATATGAAATTATTAATGAAAAGAACGAAAGGAAGGCTCCTTAGAGGGATTATTAGATAAAAATATTAAAAAATAAAGATTCACATAATACACTATATGATTGTAGAGTAGAAGGGAAAGATTTTTAAAACAAAATTATATATCTAATGAAAACAGAGAGACCAAAAATGCCTAGATCGAAGGGATATAGAAGAAAAACAAGAAGTTTGCTTACCAAAGATAGGAAAGTAGATTGTGGACTTTCATCAATCATAAGAGAATATAATGTTAACGATAAAGTTGTCATAGAAATTAATCCTTCAATTGTTAAAGGAATGCCACATCGTAGATATCATGGTAAGGTTGGTATAGTTGAAAAAGTATTTAGACGAGCGCTTCTAGTAAATATTAGAGAGGGAGGAAAAGTAAAAAAGGTAATAGCTAGACTCGAGCATGTAAAACCCTTTAAGTTATAAATGTTTATGTATTAGGAGGAGATAGAAAATTATGGAGAAAAAAATTATAAAAAGACCTATAACAATGGCAGAAGCAAAAGAGATTTTAGAACGTATAAATTTTGAGGAAGCAGACCAGATTCAGAAGAGGACCATTGATTATTTGATAAAGTTTACTAAAGTAGATTCGAAAACGGCACAAAGGATCAAGGAGAGACTTATAAAAGAGGCTGAATTGACAGAGGAGGAGGCTATAGAAGTTATTAACATATTTCCAGCATCAATAATGGAGCTAAATACTATTATTGCGGGTTGGAAAAAAATATTTCCTACTGAAAAGAAAAAATTAATTTTAAATATTTTAAAGGAAGAAAAGAGTAAAGGTGAGTAAATATCTCCTTTAAAGAAAGAAAATTTGAAGAATATGCTTATTTGCTAGATTTTATACCTAATGGTAGAACTGTGGTCATAAAGGGTAAAGAGGGACCATTAGTTCAAGCCATCGGTGAAGAAAACTTAATACTTTTGGAAATTTTGGCAATGAACAATGTTTCATTTGAGGTTGGAGAACGTATTTACATAGGTAGAGAGGGTAGAAAAAAGATTATAAGTGTGCTAGGTCGAATAAATTATGCGGATTTAACGCCTAATGCCAAAAATGAGTTACCTTATGTCTGTGAAAAAATAGTTTTAGCAAACGAACAAAAATTTGTAAAGTATTTTAATGAGGCAATGCCTGTTACGCCAAGACTACATAGCCTGGAACTTATTCCAGGAATTGGAAAAACTTATATGAAAATAATATTAGATGAAAGGGAAAAAAAGCCGTTTACATCTTTTGAGGATATAAATAAGCGGGTTGGCATAAAAGATGTTGCGAAACTATTAACTAAAAGGATAATTGAGGAGCTCCAAGGAAATACTAGAATCTTCCTTTTTGTTAAAAGGTAATTTATCATTTTGTAGTTAATTTTAAAATTGCCATAGCAAGATCGCCGTTGGTTTCCTCCAATGCAGCTCTGGCAACTTCTTTTGACACGCCTGCTTGTTGAGCAACTAAAAGAACGTCTTCTTCGCTATAACTTTTTGAAATCTGTTTTTCTTCAACTATACCACCCATTATTTGATATATTTGTAAGCCTTGTGCAACTACCTGTGAAACGGTAGGATTTTTTATTATAATTTCTTTTTCTGCGGTATGTATTATAACCTCCTCTACACCAGGAATTTCTTTCATATTCAAGCCTAGACGATCCATTAGCTTCTTTGCTTCTCTTTGATTTATTCGAAAGCCCAATTTTACCCCCTATTCTTAATACATAAACCTGATTTAAAACGTTTAATTTGTAAATATGAGATTGTAGCTTTACCAATTCCTATTAAATCGCCTTCGGGAGTTACAATAAAAACGTCTGATCCGACGAAAACATTTTTTCCTAATTCCTTTATATTACCAACAAAAACGGAAGAGCTGTTTTTTACAAAATTAACTTGATCAGCTTTAACAACAGCTGTATTTTTTTTTTAAACATTCTAGACTTAGAAAGAATTTTGTACGCATCAGAAGTTAGAGCAATGGTACCATTAGGTCTAAAGGTTCCAAATAATGTGCCGTCATAGAATAATTGTTTAATTTTCCCTGTTCTTTTTGAAAAAATTGGTCTAAATTTATCAATGGATAAAAGGTTATGCAAACCTTTACCAAATATATAATCAATTACGAACATGATATCTTTATTTTCGCGCATACTTAATGGGAGACAAGGTTAATATAAAATAATTTTTAATTTAAATTAGAAAATGAGGCCTCTAGCTGGATTTATAAATTAGATAATAATAGCCGGATAATAAAAATATAAGTAATTGAAAATATAAGGCATAACTAATGAACTGCGAAATTTGTGGCAAAAAAATAGATGGTAAAGGAAAGAAAATATTAATTGATGGATCTCTTTTACATGTATGTACATATTGTGCGTCATTGGGAGATAGAGAAGTTAGAAATAGTGCAGTAAAATACGAGGATAGAAGACAAAAGTTTGCTTCTTCAAGAAAAACATTTGAAAAGAATGAGGACGAGATGGATATTGTTCAAGATTTTGCAACATTAATAAAACAAGCAAGAGAAAGAATGGGACTTTCACAAGATGTATTAGCGCATAAAATAAATGAAAAAGTTTCGGTTATAAAATTGATCGAAACAGGTAGATTGAAACCTAGTATTATGCTTGCGAAGAAAATAGAACGTGCTTTAAAGATAAACTTATTTACAAGGATAGAGGAATAGTAAGGGTATCATTTTATATGGAAAAGGTAGTATTGGTAACATATCCTGAACCGTATTGCATCAAAGAGGCTATTGCCTTAGCGAATAGCGCAGGATATGAGGTAGTTAGAATTGTCACTCAAAAGTATCTACGAAGATCAAAGTATGGACTTGGTGCGGGAAAGTTAAACGAACTAGTAGACATCGTTAAGAACAATGAAATTGACAAGGTAATATTTGATGAATCATTAAAAACTTCTCAGGCATATAATCTTGCAAAAGTGCTAAAAAAAGAAGTCATAGATAGGGAAAAGCTAATATTACAAATATTTAACAAAAGAGCATCAACATTAGAGGCAAAATTACAGATAAGGTTAGCGGAACTTAGATATGAACTAATGAGAGCAAAAGAAAAAGTTAGACTAGAGAAAATGGGTGAACAACCTGGCTTTTATGGGCTAGGAGAATATGAGGTAGATGTTTATGTCAATCAGATTAAAAGAGAAATAAATTTTTTAGTGAAAAAATTAGCTGATATAAGACGCCAGAGAGCAATCCAACGTAAAGGAAGAGAGGAGAAAGAACTGCCAATGGTTTCTTTATCAGGCTATACTGGAGCTGGAAAGACATCATTATTTAATCATCTTACCGGAGAATATTTATATGTGTCAGATCAAATATTTTCTACATTAAGAACGACAACAAGAAAAATCTTGAATGAAAAAAACATCCTCATTTCTGATACTGTTGGATTTATTAGAAAAATACCACCCTACATGATAGAGGCATTTAAATCAACCCTTGAAGAACTAAGATTTGCAAACATAGTATTATTAGTAATTGACGCGAGTGAATCTATTGAAGAAATAGAGACAAAATTTAATACATCATTTAGTATATTGTTAGATCTTGAAATAAATCCTTTGAATATAATCGTCGTTTTTAATAAGTTAGATTTAATATCTGAAGAAAAAATTAAAGAAATAGAAAAAATTTTTGATAATAAGGGATTAGAATATGTTTTTTGTTCTGCTAAGACAGGCTCAGGAATGGATATGCTCTTAGATAAGATAAAAAGTAAGCTTATGGAAGAGGAGAAAGTGTATTTTCTAGATTTCCAGACTTTACCCTTAATTTCAAATGTAATCGATTTTCTAAAAGATACATGTAATGTTACAATAGAGAAAATGGAAAATGGGATAAAATTAAAAGTTAGAGGGGGAAAAACAATTTTAAGACGTTTTGAGAACCAACTTGAATATGCAAGAGGAAATCTATGTGTTAAGGATAGGGCATAGAATAGAGAGAGATAAAAGGGTGACTACACATGTTGGGTTGGTCGCTAGAGCTTTTGGTGCCAAAGGAATATTTATAATAAACGCAGAAAATGAAATAAAATCTAAAATTGATCAAGTAACAAGGATTTGGGGAGGCCCGTTCATTTGCGAATTAATTGAAGGCGATTGGAAAAAGTTCGTTCTAAATTGGAAAAATGAAAACGGTATAGTAATACATTTAACAATGTATGGTTTACCAGTAGAAGAAAAGATAGATGAAATAAGGTTAAGAAAAGAGAAAAAATTGATTGTAGTTGGTGCTGAAAAAGTTCCCAATGAATTGTATTATTTGAGTGACTACAACATATCAGTAACCAATCAACCGCATTCGGAAATTGCAGCACTTGCACTTTTTTTGGATAGATTTTATGCTGGAAAAGAGTTAAGTTTAAAATTTAGTAATGCAAAACTAAAAATAGTGCCAACGGAAAGGGGTAAGAAGGTAATTGAAAGTAGAATATGAGGATTCATTTGTAAAGGCAGCCAGCTTACTTGGTGGAGAAGAATATATTAGAGTAGCAAGAGCTCTACTAAATAACGAAAATGCAACAGATGAGGAGATAGCTAGTGCTACTGGACTGAAAATAAATATAGTCAGGCGCGTCCTATACGACCTTTTTGGCCACTCCTTGATTTCTGGAGTTAGAGTAAGAGACCCTAAAAAGGGATGGTTCGTGTACAGATGGCAAGCACGTAGGGATCAGACTGAAAGTTTTATTGAAAGTCAAAAAAGGAAAATATTAGAAAAACTCAAACAGAGGCTTGAGTATGAAGAAAATAACGAATTCTACCATTGTGGAACAAATACCTGCCAAAAATTAACCTTCCTCGAGGCAATGGAAAATTTATTTAAATGCCCTGTTTGTGGTAAAACATTAAATCTTATTAAAGATGAAGAATTTAAAGAGGCGTTAAGATGGAAAATACAGCAAATAGAAGAGGAACTAGAGAAGAAACAATAGTTAATGATAACCTTATAAATGAACTCAAAGATTTTGGATGCAACGAATATTTAATAAAACATAGCATTTTAGTTGCAAAAATTGCAAACAAAATTGTTCAATATTTAAAGAAAAACGGTTGCATAGTTGATGAAACAGCAGTTCTAAAGGGTGCACTATTACATGATGTAGGGAGAACCGTAGAGCATTCTGTTAGACATGGATATTTAGGTGGAGAAATATTACGTAAGAAAGGCTATGATGAAAAAATCTGCTTAATAGCAGAAAGGCATGTGGGTGGGGGAATAAGTAAGGAGGAAAGTGTAAATTTAGGGATGCCACCAAAAGATTATTTGCCAGTTTCTTTGGAAGAAAAAATAGTATGCTTGGCAGATAAATATGTAGAAGACAACGTTATCAGCCCAATTGAAAAAACACTTAGCAAACTTGAACAACAATTAGGAAAAGAGAATATTGCAAATAAAAGAATATTAGAAATAAAAAGGGAAATTGAAGGATTAATGCAAAAGAGAATGGATGAATTAATAAAAGAAATAAGTGAAGAGTAAATTATTAAGGTATTTCTTTTGATAAACTTTCTAAATTATCTTTGATTTTAATCAGTTCTCCTTTTAAGGCACTTAATTTCTCTTTTAGAAGAGAACATTCTTTTTCTAATTCCTCCCGCCTCCTCCTTTCTTCTTCATATCTTCTGTTTGCAAATAGTTCTAACTTTATTCCCTCCTTAACAAATTTTTCGTACGTTTCCTTAATTAATTGACCAGCCTTCGTTTTTCCAGCTAAATGATTACGTATCGTTGCCTCTGTTCGACCAAGTTCTTCCGCAATTTGGCTTACAGTCATATTTGCCTTTTGTCTAGCAAAAGCTGCCGCAGCAACGGCAAGCGAGTCTATCCAAGTTAGTCTTTCTTCAGGATTCTTCAGTATTTCATCTAATATTTCCTGTTTAGATAACGTGCCTATCAGTAAACAGTATTCAAGTTTATGAATTTCATCCCTACCTATAGGATTTAATGACACTTCAACTTCGTTCATCAGCCCCACCTCCTATTTCTGATGTATAAACTTGTTGTCTATAAACTTTTAGCGTCTGTTTAGGATAAATCTGGATACCTTTGTTAGTTATTTCGAATGGATGACGACTCATTGAATGGGAGGTGCCTCTCATTTTCCAGACAATTATACTTCTGTACAATTTACCGTCTATTTCATCTAAATCTAATCGGACTATACCATCGACCGCATGCTCAACTCCGGGACCACCAAAACCTCTTTCAGTGATACTAACCTGCGATACAAGAAGCGAAGTACAACCAATTCCTGATAAGAGTTTCTTTAATTGGAGAACTACACTTCTTGCTATGACCGGCTTTGTTATATACAATGTAGTTACAGAATCGACCACAACCCTACTAGCATTCAAGTCTTTTATTGCAGTCCTTAATACATCTAGTAAGGTTTGCACATCATCAACTGATTTAACAACATATCGTTCTCTTTTGGCCGCTTCACCAATTCCGCCTGTAAATGCATCTATAACTGCAAATTTCCCTTGTTCCTCAAATCTTTTGGGGTCCCATCCAAGTTGCGCCATATTTATCCTTACTTGAACAGGATGTTCTTCTAATGCTACATAAATTCCTGGCTCTCCTCTTATAAGTCCATTATAAATATATTGCATCGCAAAAATTGTTTTTCCAGTTCCAGGACCACCGGCAATCAATACAATATTTCGTTTGGGTATTCCACCATTTACTAGTTCATCAAAGCCCGGAATACCGGTAAAGATTCTCTCTATTTCCATTTTTTCTTTCACCCTATTATTGAATTAGTTGACTAAATAAATTTTATAGCGAGGGGTGGATTTGAACCACCGGTCTGCGGGTTATGAGCCCGCCGGGATAACCTAGCTTCCCCACCTCGCTATAGTTTCGGCAGAAACTGGAAGAATTTAAATTTTTTGTTTTATTCTCAATTAAATTGCCTATAAAATAAAGATTCATCAAATGGCGCGTTTATCTTTAGATCAAAATTATAATATTGTATAGGTTTGGTTAAATGACGATGGGCGGAGGGGGGAGGAATATAAATTCCTGGAGTAATGTTTCTTGGCATAATTCTCTTTTCCTTAGTTAGGTTTGGGAAACGTGATTTGCACCTTTTACATTTAAAGCCTTTGTTTTTTCCTAAAGATTTTGTTCGATGATTACATTTAGGGCAAAGTGGATTTTCATAAATGTAGTCTTCTGCTAGTTCTAGGATATTTATATATTCAATGTTTAGTAGTTTTAATGGATGCCCTCTGTTAGGGGGCCTTACGCCACCACCAACTTCTATATGATCACCAACTCTTAATTTGAGAATAATGTTTCTAAATACTTTTGTTGGCTCATAAGCAGCACAACTTATTTCTGAGGTACCATCGCTTAACAAGAAAAATACATGGCCTCCTTTTGATATTACAGGATTGGTTTTTATATAACCTTTGACTTTTACTGAATAATATGGTTTCACGTCACATATTCTAAATGGAAAATTTAGATGCGCATTAGTTCCTTGATTCGTTTTAAAAATAAGAAAATGTGAAATTTCTTCGTCCACTTTTATCATATTAAAGGCTTCAACTAATTTATTTGGATAAATACCTCTGATGCCAAATAAAATGGGATCATTACCATGTGGAGTAATTAAAATTCTCTTACTGATAGGATCATAATTATTATATGTGTATGGGAAAGTCTGTTCTGACATTTTTATTATAGATTTTTCATCAACTTTCCTTGGGAGGCCAAAATTTTTTGGAAGCCGGTAACATATTAATTCATAAGTGTGTTCTATTAGAGGGTTAGCTAATGCAGCTAATGCGCCAATAAGGCCAAGGTCGCCACCGTAGGTTTTATGGAGCAGATTATATTTTTGTATAATTGATTTAGCCCTTTTTACACTTAAAACCTTGTATAAGGCCTCTTCTGAAAAATTTATAAGTTCACTTGTAATAAATTCTTCTTCACATAAAATTATAGCTGGTGTTGATTTTTTAGAGGCTTTAGTGTAATTTTTGTAAACTATTTGATTAGCTATATCAAATACTTTATCTTTATTATCGTATATGAAAATTATTGAGACAGCACCGTTGCCTCTTGTTTTCCAAGGTATATTTGGGTTTAAACGAACTAGATGAGGATAATCGGTGAATGAAACACCAATTGGAATTAATTCTTTTATTATCTGTGACATGGCATAAGTTGTACAGCCATAATATTGAGTGTCTATGTCATCTAAACTTAGACGAAGGATTTTTTTCTTGGACATTAACGTAATAGTGGAAAATGAAACTATATAAAAAAATTGGGATTTATACTATTAAGTAGCACACTTGTATTAAAGGACTAATTTAGTCGGCGCTATTCTTCAACGACTATCATTGTTAGCGTGGAACGAACTTTGTCTAGTCTTCTTATTTTCCATGTTATTGTATCCTTTACTTTATCCATGCTGTCGGCTTGTATTTTAGCAATTATATCGTATACACCGTATACAACATATACTTCTTTAACTTCTTCGATCTTCTTTAGTTCTTTAACTAATTCTTCTTCTGTCCCTAAATCAGCATTTATTAGAACAAATGCTAATGGCATATTTTATCCATCTTAATAAGAAAGAAGACAATATTAAACTTTTCTCTTTAATCTTATGTGCGAAGAATAAAAAATTAAGAATAGAACCAAATAAAAAATTCTTATAAATATTAGGAAGAACTAAGATCGTAGATAAATTAAAATGAAACTTTACATAATAAATCTTAATGAATGTGATCCAAGGAAGTGTACAGCAAGGAAGTTAAAGAAATTTGGTTTAGTCAAATTTATTGGAAGGAGAAGAGGAATGGCAAAGGGAGCAATTCTGTTAAATCCCTTTTCTGATAGAGTACTATCAAAAGAAGATAAAGGAATAATAGAAAATAAGGGAATTGTTGCACTAGATGGCAGCTGGAAAAAGATTAAAGAAAAAGATTTTTTAACGTATAGTAGACTATTTATTTTCAGAGCATTACCTTATCTTGTTGCAGGAAACCCGACACACTATGGGATACCAACAATGCTGAGTACCGCAGAGGCATTGGCTTTTGGTTTATTTATTACCGGTTTCAAGGAGGAAGCATTTAGGATACTAAAAATATTTTCTTGGGGAATGAAATCATTTGAACTTAATCGCGAATTATTAGAAATGTATTACAATGCAAATAACGCAAAAGAAATTATTTATTTACAGAGTAAAATTTTGGAGCGGAACAATAAAGATTATATCTAAGTTTTATGATAAATTATTTGGTATACGCTGGTGGACAGCTACGGGAGAGATTCTGTGGAAACTCCTTCCTCCATGTGGGAGCGTGGCGCCGAGAGGCGCAACGGGAAACCGTTGGCAACGGAACAGAAACGAGACCAACCTAGGCGAATGTCGATGATATAAGTTGAGAATGCCTAGTTGTTGGATGAAACGGCCGCCCCACGCGGAGCAAGACCAAATAGGGCGATGTGATCCCACTCGAAGCCCGGGTAGGTCGCATAGTCAAATGCTGTCAAAAACAGAAGAAGGGTTACGGCCAGCGTATACCTTATTTTTTTAGTGATTCAATATATCTTCTATATTCTTCCGCTGACATTAAGTTCTTGACATCAGAATCCAAATTTGATGGCTTTATTTTAAATAGCCACCCTTCCTTGTATGGTGAAAGATTTATCTTTTCAGGATTTGTTTCGAGAATTTTGTTTACATCAACTATGGTCCCACTTAAGGGAGAGTATATTTCAGAAACAGACTTTATAGATTCAACTGTTGCAACAACTTGAAATTGCTTAATAGTGGAGCCTACTTCAGGCAATGAAACATAAACTATGTCGTGTAATGACTTTACTGCATACTCCGTTATACCTACTATAGCAATCTCTTGGCTGAGATCGACCCATTCATGCTCTTTAGTATATTTTAAATGGTCTGGAAAAATATACTGTGACATATTTTCTCAATGTAGGTAAGTAAAGTATAGAAAATAAACTTTTTCAAACCTTATTCTCGGATATTATAATATTTGATTCTTTTGAAAATTTTGAACCACATGAAGGGCATTGGAAATTATAAAGCTTAAGAACATAATATATTGGTTTGATATTTTCGTCAGAATATATCTTGTACCCACATGCTTTGCATACAAATTCTATCAAATTTAACTCAGTATGTATGAAATAAAAAGCTAAATAAACATTTTAAAAAGGGAAAGGTAATTTGCATCGAAAAAAGATTATCCTTAAAAATTATGCATTAGTAATTTGTGAAAAAGCTGATGCCGCAAAAAGGATAGCAGAAGCCTTAGGCGATAATATAGAGGTATTTGATACCAAAGGAATACGATTTTATTTTGCATCCAATAATGAAAGAAGGTTTGTTGTTTGTTCGGCTCTTGGACACCTTTATGGTTTAGGAAACTGCCGTAAAGATAGAAAAGTTTACCCTGTATTTGATCTTATGTGGTTGCCTTTAAATGATATTGATAAAAATAAAGCAAATGTAATTGAACGAATAAAGGTTATTGAGGAGATGGCGAAAAATGCGACAGAATTTATAAATGCATGCGATTATGATGTAGAAGGAAGTACAATAGGTTTCAACATATTAAAGTATGCATGTAAAGTTGATTTCCAAGATGTATTAAGAGCAAAATTTTCTACATTAACAAGAGATGAACTTAGAGAGGCATTTAAAAATTTAAAGAAGAAAATTGATGAAGGATTAGTAAAGGCGGGGATAACAAGACACATTGTTGATTACCTCTGGGGTATTAATCTGTCTAGAATCCTGATATCTTCTTTACAACATACTCAATATGGAGGGGGTGCTCTTAGTATAGGACGCGTACAAGGGCCAACTTTAAAGTTTATTGTTGACCGTGAGATAGAGATACAATCTTTTGTTACTAGACCCTACTGGACATTAAAGGCACTTATTGAATATGATGAGGTTAAAGCTTATGCATCCTATTTTAGGGATAGGGTGACAAAAGAAAAAGAGGCTTTAATGATAAGTAAGGAGAACGAGGGGGAAACGGGAATAGTAAATGAAGTGAAAAGGACGAGAGTTGAGTTGAAAGCGCCAACACCATTTAATACTGGGGATTTACAAAAGGAGGCTTATAGATTATTTGGATTTTCACCAAGTCTTACGCTAAACATAGCAGAACAACTCTATTTGCAAGCATACATATCATATCCTAGAACAAATAGTCAGAAACTACCCAGAACAGTCAACTATTCAAATATAATTAGAGAATTAGGAAAACTTAAAGAGTATCATTCTGATGCAAAAATACTCTTATCGACAAAATTAAGACCACACGAAGGAGATAAGGATGATCCAGCTCACCCTTGTATTTACCCCACAGGTGAAATAGAGGGTATAGAAAAATTAAACGAACGACAAAGAAAACTTTTTGACCTAATTGTTAGAAGATTCTTCGCCACCTTTGCAGATAATGCAATAGTAGAAAGACTACAACTTTTAATCTGTGTAAAGAAAAAGCATCTATGGAAAATAAATGGTAGACGGTATATTAACTTGGGCTGGATAAAATTTTATGGGGAATATTTTGATACAGAAGAAACTGAGATACCAGCTCTAGATAAAGGAGACAAGGTTCTGTTAAGAACTGTAGTAGTGGAAGAAAAATTTGAAAAACGGCCACCCAGATATAATAAGGGAAGCCTTCTAGAAAAAATGGAAAATGAAAATTTAGGAACAAAATCAACTAGAGCCGAAATTATAGAGACATTGTATAAAAGAAAATACATAGTTGGCGAAAGTATGAAACCAACGAAATTGGGATTCCAAGTAATAGAAACTCTATCAAAATATTCTGAAAAGATAATTTCAACACGTCTTACAAAAGAAATGGAAAATTCTTTAGAAAAAATTGAATTAGGCAAAGAAGAGCCTGAAAAAATTTTAGAGCAGACATTTTATCTTACTTGGCAAGCAATAAATGAGTTATCCTGCAATCTCGAGGAAATCGGTTTAGAATTAAAAAGCGCAATACAAGAAACGACACTAGAAAATAAAACCTTAGGAATGTGCCAAAAATGTAAAGATGGATCTATAATCATTATTTATAATCGAAAAACAGGTAAAAGATTTGTTGGATGCACAAATTATAGAAATGGATGCAATTTTATTGCACCTTTGCCACAGAAGGGGACTCTACAGAATACGGGAAAAGTATGTGACAAATGCGGTTGGCCTGTCATACAATTACGTAATGGAAGAATTTTTTGGAAATTTTGTATAAATCCAGAATGCCCTTCAAAGGTGAAGTAAAGTAATGAAGGAAAAAAATTGCGAAATTTGCAAAAGAAAAGGAGAAAAAACGTTTTGTGATTATCACACCAGGGCATATTATAATATAGTCAAAAACTATGATTACTGGAGAAACTCTTATGAAGAACTTACCTGGGAAGAATATTTAATGAAACTTATAGCAAATCCGGAATGTGGCAAATGGGTAAAGGAAATAGCTAAATACTTAATAAGTAAAAAGATAGAGAGATTGGATATATGACGCTTAAGCGAAAAATGAAAGTATTACATAGTACTCTGTTAAATATAAAATTAAAAATCTGGAAAAGTTTAAAGTTGGATTTAATTAGGAACAATATTTTATTTTTAATCATATTCCTTTACTTCGCATTTTATAGTTCTGGAATAATAAACACGATATTAGAATCAGGAAGGTTGCCTTCAACCGCACTCTTCACACCTTATAAAAATTATCAGACTTGGATAGAGTTTATAGTTGCAGTATTTACCTTTATAGGAGGAGGTTTTGGCGCTTATCTTATTTGGAAAGGGGCAAATAGTATTTCAATTAAAGATGCACGTATTAATTTAATTATAGGAATAATTCTCCTAATCATTTCTACAGCAATTGGAATAATTATGATGTACACAAAATACATGATCTAGGACAAGACTTTGATTGACCATTAACAAGATCAAAAAATCATTTGAAAATCGTGACCAAAAATTTTATTTATATCAATTCTTACAAAATAAATGATAAAAATTCTTACTAAATATAGGTTGTGAAGGAGAATTCTTTAGATTTGTAAACATTAGTATATGCGCTCGCCCCTTCATTTTTGCTAAAAAATATAGGAACAATCGAATCACTTTGTCCTTATCCTTGTGATATATATTGACAAGTTGAGGGTAAGAGTCAATAATAACAAGCGATTTATAAGAAAAAGTTAACAAAATTGAAAATAAATCTGATGCATCTAGTTCAAAAGGATAAATTCTTATTACATTATTTGAAAAATTTTTTAGTTTCCATGCATTCGGAAAAACGCTTACAAAAATGATTCTGTTTGAATATATAGAAAATACTTTTTCTAACAATTCATCCTTTTCTTTACTTGTTGCATATTTATAGAAAACAGTAGAAAATTTTTGATCTGAAAAAAGTTTAATAAAGCTACAAGCTATAGACATACGATTAGAAATAGTCTTAAAATGATAAATAAAAATTTATCTACTGTAGGAATAAACTTGTACTTTGAGAGTAGCAATGTTAGGGTAATATATTATTTAAAGACACTTTTCAAAAACAAGAAAATTTATTTTAATATTGTTGGGAGAGCAGAAGACGCGGATATAATAGTATCGAGTAAGGATGATGGAGTTTATAATGTTCGAACATTAAATGAAAAAGAAATTACATTTGAACCAAATGTTGATTTTAAAAAAATTGTACAAAAATTATTTAGGGAAAGGAGTCTTCTTCTTGGCATAGATCCAGGTGATAGAACAGGAATAGCAGTTTGTTATGGAGAAAAACTTATTCTGAATGAAGTAATCTCACCTTGGGAAAATGCAATATATTTTATAATTGATATATTAAAGGAATTTAATTGCAATAAAAAAATTGTTAAGATAGGATGTGGCAGTTCCGACAATGCAGATAAGTTAAAGGAAATTTTGAAAACTCGATTTGATAATATAGAAATATATTTAATTGATGAAAAAAGTACAACAAAAAATGCAAAATTAAGGAAAAATCAAGGTAAAGAAAAAGATAGAATTTCAGCTTTAAAAATTTTACAGCGTGCAGGAAGAAGAATCTAGTAGCTTTTCAACAGAATTACCATCTAAGTTAGTACAAATAGCATTTTTTTGAATCCATTCAGGCAATAATTCAAAAATAGACTTTGAAGCAAATCTTGAATCCAAGAAGAAGATTATAGAATAGGATGTATTCCTTGTTACTCTTCCAGCGGACTGAACCGCCTTCTTGATTGCAGGTTCCAACATCGAAATAAGAAAAGCATTTTGCGAATAAGTTTTCTTAATGTAACTCATCTTTAAAAAAAGTTGTTTTGAAGGCGGGGGTATAGAGAGGCCTACAATTATAACTGAACGCATTTCACCTTCTTGAAAATTTTCTCCTTCAGAAAAGCGACCTCCTTGAACTGCAAATAATATTGCACCCTTATCCTTACAACTTTTAAAATTTGAACAGACAGTATTTGATTCTTTTATTGTCATAGTAGGTAATTCCTTGAAGAGTGGTCGTTTAAGATCATAATATGAGAATAATGCTTTTTCTGTCTCTTGAAGAACAGTATAAGAAGAAAAATATACGCCTATATTGGCGGATAGAATTGAAGATATTGTATAAATTCGTCCAGCAATCTTTTTGAACAATTCGGACGACCTTTTCTTGTATTTGGTTGTTAGCCCAGTATCTATTATCACTTGAATTTTTTTAGGTAAATTTTTCGAATTAATTGAATAATATTTTGTTTTAATAGGATCTAGCTTTAATAGTGTGCAATAGATTTTAGGTGAGCCGATTGTTGCAGACATCATTATAAAAGACCAGAATTTGTTTAGAAGAGAATTAAGCTCTTCTGAGGGATCTACATTTATGAAAACAAGAATTTTATCTTTATCAATATTATCTACATAAAGTAAAATGTTTGGACAAGAAAGAAAGAGAAGCAGATAATTTAGGAAAAGATAAATTTTTATTAGATTTTTTGCCACATATGGATATTTACTATTAGAAGTAACAAAAACGGTGTTTAAATATGTTGAAAGCAAACTTTGCATTTCATTTAATTTATCAAATCTAAAATTGGCTAGTTCACTTTTAATAAGCGATTTATCGTATGCAGAAATTTTATCGATGATAAAACAAATCTTATTGAATAAAGGATAAAGAGAAGAAAGTTTTTCAGCTAGCTTAAATAAGCCTAATCTCTGTGCTTCACTAACACCATATTCAATTTCACTTTCTTTAATTTTAAATGTATATAATTCTGATAAAATATCTAATAAATTGTGCGATTCATCTAGAATTGCTATAGTTTTTGAAGGATTTTGTAAATTTGAAGAAAGATTAGAGAGAAACTGTTCTTGTAGAAAGTTGTTATAGGTTATAATACATAATCTTGAGGAAAGTGAGAATCTTTTTAACAATTCGTAAGGGCAAACGCGATAAATTTTAGCTTGCAGTAGAAGTGATTCGATGTTATCTAAATTATATAGAATTTTAGATAGGATTTGCTGGTCAAAATAGTAGCAATTTGATCTATAATAGCATATGTTAGCTAAACTTGCATACTTACATAATATATTTAACGATAAATTGTCAAAATTTTGAGTTTGATAAAATAGACAAAGTTCACTCTTTGAAAATAAAAATGAAAAGGGAAAATATTTCTTTTCTTGTATCTTTTTGGCCTCACTAATTACGTGTTCGATTTCGCGTTTTGTTCTACATAGATACAGTATTGAAAGATTAAACCTCTCGGCTGCGTCAAGTGCGGCTGAAAGGACAGATATAGTTTTTCCGTAACCACTTACAGCTTCCAAGATAAGGTTATACTTGTTTGCTATACAGGATTTAATAAATTCTATAGCCTCAAATTGGCCTTCACGGTAATATTGATATGGAAAGTAGGACATCAAAAATATATTAAGAAATCATATTTATCCACCAAGCATTCCAAAAGTTACATTTTTATAAGGAGGAATACCGTCTCTTAGAGAATATGGAGGACAGTTATCGAAGGTACATCAACAAACTTATAGAAATTGGGGAAATTAAGCTAATTAACGATATTGTAGACAAGGATCGTGATGTACCAAAAATACTATACTCTAACCAGGATACGCCATTTTTATTTACTAGGGTTAAAAATTTTGAGAATACAAAAATTGTAGGCAATATTTGCCCTTCACCTAGACACTTGAGTTTTGCATTAGACATAAATCAAAGCAATTTAATTAATAAAATAAATAAAGTACTTTCGAATATAAAGAAACCTAAGCTTATACTTAATAGGGGAGAGTGGGTGGAGAAAGATGTAAACTTATTCAGCTTACCTATACCAAAATATTATAAAAAAGATGGAGGATGCTATCTTACTTCTTCAATAGTTGCCTGTAAATTTCCAAATTCAGAAGATGAAAATTTATCGGTTCATAGAATAATGATAACTGGCAAAGATTTAGGTGTGATTAGAATTTTGCCTAGAAATTTATATAGAATATTAGAGGAAAAAGGCGGCAAAAGCGATGTGGCAGTAATTATTGGCGCACACCCAGCTGTTTTCTTAGCGGCTAGTCTCTCTTTAGATTATGGAGTTTCTGAATACTATGTAGCAAATTCTTTTTTCGATGAGAAAATGAGATTGGTTAGAATGGAAAATGGAATAAAGGTGCCAATAGGCGCAGAAATAATTCTTTTAGGTGAAATAGATTTAAAAGAAAGACGAAGGGAGGGGCCTTTCACAGATATAACAGGTACATATGATACTGTACGCGAAGAACCTGTAATAAAATTTAATAAAATGTTTGTGCCAAAAGACGAAATCATTTTTCATGCACTCTTACCAGCAAGTAATGAACATAAACTATTTATGGGGCTTCCTCAAGAAATTAAAATAATAAATACATTAAAAAGGAATGGAATTTATGTAAAAGACTTGAACTTAACTAATGGAGGATGCGCTTATTTCCATGCAATAATAAGTATAAGAAAGATTAATGAAGAAGATGGCAAAAATACCATTAGGTACATTTTTGAAAATGTGCATCCAATAAAATTAGTAATAGTTGTAGATGAAGATATAGATCCTCATAATATAGATGAGGTTGAATGGGCACTCGCCACCCGTTTCCAAGCCGATAAAGGCTTAACTATTTTACAGAATCAACGTGGGTCAAGCTTGGACCCTTCAACATTCAAGACCGGAAGAACCTCAAAAATGGGTATTGATGCAACCTTACCTTTAAATTTGAAGAAAAGTGTTTTTAAGAGGGCGCAAATCAATGAGTAACTTTGCAGAAAATGTTGCAAATAAAATTCTTAATGCATTGAGCAAATTTTATGAAAACGATAAAAGAATTAAAATTGTTTCAGCACATATTTCAGGCATATCTTACGAGAACATAGGTGATTCCGGTTTATCCTTTCTAAATGATATTGCGAAGGATGGAAAATTTACAGTATATACAACAGTGAATCCCATGGGCGCGGACATATACAATAATGCATTCGATTTAAGTGAGACGTTTATAGCTAAGCAGAAAGAGATAGCGGAAATTTATCTTAGAATGGGCGCCGTCGATTCTTTCACTTGCACACCTTATGATTACTTTTCACTTCCAAAAAGGGGATCGCATGTGTCTTGGGCTGAATCTTCTGCTGTAGTGTATGGTAATTCTTTTCTAAAGCTATTTACCAATAAGGAGAGTGCGCTTAGTGCTTTAGCAAGTTCTATATTAGGGGAAACAATCTATTCGGATCTGCACATAAAAGAGAACAGGAAAATTACCTTGGCCTTTAAGTACAAAGATGAAATCAATGAACTCATCCTAGGCTTGTTAATTTATCATATAGGGAAGGAAGTGGAAAAACCTTTTGCTATAAAATTGCATGAAAAACTTTCATCATTAGAAAAGAAAGCGTCAGTGGCTGCGCTAGGAACAATAAGCAATGTTTCCTTGTTCAGTATAAACATAGATGGAAAAGAGGTAAAAGAAACTTCTAAAATTTTTAAAGATGAACTTAAAAAAGAATATGAGGAGTTAAATACTAGTGAAAAAGGGGAAGCAATTATTTTAGGATGTCCCCACTTGAATCATACAGAGATACTAAGTCTCCTTAAGAGAATGGATGGAAGGCACTTTAAAAAGGATTGTATAATAGCTTGCTGTAGGGAAGCATATAGAAATGTCATAAAGTTCTGTGACCAAAGTTTATTAAACAAAAAGAGAGTATTCTTTTTCCAAAATGCATGCCCTATTTTTTCACCTCTATTGAAGGCGATGGACGTCAAAAACATTATTACAAATTCAGTTAAAGCAGCACATTACTATAAGTACAGAGGTATTGGAGTTAATCTAAAGAAGCTAGAAGATATAATTGAAACTGAAAGTGAATAGAAATGAAAAAAATTGTGTTAAAAGGAAGAGGGCTAGTTGAAGGAAAATTTTTCGGAGAAATGATTATTTCAAGAAAACCATTATCTTTTTTGGGCGGTATTGATGTGTTATCAGGAAAAATTTTAGACTCAAACAATAATCTTTATATGGAAAAGATAAGTGGAAGAATATTCTATTTGCCCACTTCAGTAGGAAGTACCGTGGGAGCTTTTGTAATATACAAGTTACACAAAGACAATTTAGGGCCACAGGCTATCGTTTGTGAAAAAGCGGATAGCATGCTAGTAACAGGTTGTGCAATTTCAAATATTCCATTAGTTGATCAAATAAATGTTGAAGATCTTCCAAAAACAAATATAATAAAGAAGTGTGAAATTGACGGAAAAAAAGGGACGTTAACTATCTTAGAAGACTAGAGTGACAATTTAGATATAAAGTCTTGTGATGAACTAAAAATTGAACTAACAACGTTTTCAACTTTTCTTCGATTTTCTACATTAGTATATATTCTTATCATATCAACGTAACCACTTATCGCATTTAGTATAACATTTTCATTCAAGGGCATGAACCAGAAGATAGGACCTTCGGAAGATTTTGTGAAAACACACAGTTCATTTAATGTTTCACGTTTTGAGTTGACAGGTAGGGAGGGGGCGGTTGAAACATCAACATATACTGTTTTTTCAGATACATTTGCGTAAGTACTTATTGCTTTTATTAGTGTTTCACGCACATGTTTTTGGGTTAATATTTGATAGATAAAGGGGTCTTTTCTATGAACAATCTTTTCATACACACACTTTATTAGCTTACGATTTAAAACATTCTCAATTAATGTTTTAGATTCTTTCAAAGAATCTTCTTTTGAATACATTATCTTTGATAATATTGATTCGTCGTCTAATTCCATTAAAGATTGTATACTTCTGAAATCTGAAAAATTAAGAATGTCGTCAGCTAACATAAAGGCTTGAACTAGCATTATTTCAGAAGCTCGGACTGTTTTATGGAAATATACTGCCTTAAACATTTCATACCTTGAAATAAAAAGAGCTTCAAGCGAATATATTGCTGCATAATCAAGTGCGAGTCTATTTTCTTTTTCATGCACTTCGAACGAGTTTAGCAATCGATGTACATCAACTTGTCCATATTCTACTCCTGTAAAATATGCATCACGAAGAACGTAATCTACAACATCAACACTCAATCCACCACCTATTATTTCATTCATAAAAAGTGGGTCTTCTTTTGATTGGCCTACAGCCAAATTTGCTATATTTTCTGGAGAAAAACCATATTTTTCTAAAATGTCTTTTATACTAGTTTCTGTGATCACCCTCTTTGTAAGATCCTCGTGTGTAAGACCCCTTTTAGAAAATATTACTTCTTCAAAAAGATGAGAAAACGGGCCATGGCCTATATCATGCAGTAAGGCAGCAACCCTTAACTTTTGTAAGTCATCTTTAGATAAAAAATTTTTTGCAAAAAGTATATCGCCAATATATCCTGCTAAATATAGTGTCCCTAAAGAGTGTGAAAATCGTGTATGAGTGGCACCTGGATAGGCATAGTGAGCGCCGGAGAGTTGCTTTATTCGTCTTAGTCTTTGAAATTCAGGAGTGTCGATAAGTTTTTGCTCTAATTCAGTTAGTTTAATGTAGCCATGTACTGGATCTTTTATTTCTAACAATTTTCTTTTCCACCTTAATTGGAAGCTTGTACACTTGAGTTTATTTTAACTTTTCTAAAACTATGGACCAGATGGATTCATGAACTTCTTGAATAGGCCGGTCGCCATCTATTATAATCCAAGAATTTTCATAAGCTAATTCTAAAAAGCATTGGCGCACACGTGAGAGATAACTAAGGTCTTTCTCATGAATGTCACGATTTAGTGCCTTTCTTTTGAAGGAAATTTCTGGTGGAATGTCTAAAATGATAGTTAGGTCGCATTCAGGTAAATTTTTATCTAGATTTTTAAGCCAATCTAGAGGTAAACCATTTGCAACACCATATGCTAAGTTTGATTGATAATACCGATCAAAGATGATTATATAGTTTTTTTTCATATATTCTTCAATTTTAGATTTTAGTTCCCAACGATTTGCTGAAAGAAGCATATGCTTTACTTCTAAGGGAACAGATATTTTATTTAAAAGTATCTCTTCTATAAGCTTGCCTACTGGTGTTTCATAATTTGGAAATGAAAATTTTATTACATTATAATTTGATTCAACCAGCCTTTTTAATAGTAAGTCTGTTTGAGTTTTTTTCCCGGATTGATCAATTCCTTCTAAAGCAATTAACAAGATTTATCTGCAATAAAGGTTTAATTTTCAGATTTAAAAATTATGCGATACTTCTTATAATATCGAATTAAAATTAGTAGTCTTATGTAGAATAAAAAACTTTAACTTTATAATATTTTTTGTTATAGGGTGGAGCACATGAGCACTATAATAAAAGTTTTTACTGCCAAGAGGGTAGTTACAAGACCTTTTTTAAAAAGGGAAAAAATGTTACTTATCTATTCTCTTACACTAATATTTGTTTTAGCTGTCGGTGTAAGATTACTTTCTGCTCAATATGGGTTTTATATTAATGAATTTGATCCATACTTTCAATACATGTCTACGGAGTATATTGTGAAAAGTTTTGATAGAAATGGATTTGCTGGCATATTTGACTATTTTAACTGGATAGACAGAATGGCATGGTATCCTGAAGGCAGAGATGTGGCTTCAACCTCCTTTAGTGGACTTCATTATTTAGGCGCATTCTTTTACCTTTTTTCTAGGAATATTCTTCAACTAAATATTAGCTTATATGATTTCTTAGTTTTACTGCCAGTTGTTATTGGTGGACTAATTTCTTTAGCAATCTACTTCTTAGGAAAAGAAATAGGTGGAGAGGCTGTAGGAATTTTTGCAGGATTACTTTCCACCTTATCTCCACCGTTAATATCACGTGATTCATTTGGGTGGTGGGATACCGAACCTTTGGCCTATTTGTTTGGTATAATCGTCTTTATTTTATTCTTGAAAGTTGTTGGAAAGGAAGAGATTTCTATTAAAAGTCTTGTAGAGGCTTCAATTGCTGGAATTTTATTGGGGCTATCGATGACTATTTGGGGAGGAGCGATGTATTTTGTTGGAACTCTGGGAATTCTAGTTTTAGCTTCATTATTTTTTGTTAGGTCTTATAAAGTATTTTTTGAGCACACAATAGTTTTAACCATATGGAATTTGCTTGTTAGTATGATTTTTAAGAAACCGGGTTATATGGTTATCTTCAATCCAGCAAATCTTGTAATATACATTGGAATAGTAAGTTGTTTCCTTTTGATGCTTAAAGAGGAAAGAAAAGAAATAAAAATCGAAGATAAGATTTACTCGATTTTAACGGCTGTTTTAATAGGCTTAGTTTTGGTTAGCTTTGGTGCAGTAGGAAGACTAACACAAAGGTATCTTTCTGTAATTTTCCCATTTGAACTATCACAGGAACCTATTGTTGAATCAGTTGCAGAGCATGCTTCATCAACAGCCGTTGAATACTTTACCTTCTTCTCTATTATACTATTTTTTAGTGGTTTCAGCATCTATTATGTTCTTAAAAACATTGAGATCAAAAAGTTTTCTGCAATAATTTTTGCAATAACTGCTTTATATTTTGCTGCATCTTTCGGTAGGTTAATGATTTATTTAACATTTAGCTTAACAATTTTGGGTGGTATAGGAATAATAGTTATTATAAGAACGCTTTTTCCGCAACCTTCTAAATTTTCTTTAAAAAAGAAAGGTTCAGAAACTACTTATACCAGTTTCAAGTTAGTTTTCATTGCCTTCTTTTTAATTATTATGATTTTCAACTGTAGTGTATGGATTCGCTATGCAGATCAGCCTGTATCTCTTGTTACAGGCTCTACTGCATTCAAAGTCATAAGTAACGACTGGATAGAGGCTTTATCATTTATTCGTGAACAAACGCCTGAAGATTCTGTTATTATTTCCTGGTGGGATTATGGATATTGGATACGGGTCATAGGCAACAGAACAACTCTAGTTGATAATGCGACATTAAACACAACAAAGATAGCATTGGTAGGTAAAATGTTTCTATCGGATGAGGAAGAGGCGATAAAAATGATCAAGGAACTTGTACCTGAAAAAAAGAACGTGTACATTTTGGTGTTTACCGTTGGACAGCAAATTCAACAAGGAGTATATTGGATAGGAGGGGGAGGAGAAGAGAGTAAATTTCCTTGGATGGCAAAGATTGCAAGATTAAATGAAAAAATGTACTATAATAAAAGTAACAATCAACCTACAGAATATTTTTGGGAAAATACACTTTTAGGAAAAATGCTTCCATGGTTCCCAACTCAGGCACAATATGGTAATCAGATAATAACAGTTTACTATTATTATCAGAAGATTGGTGAAACTGGCAACCCCTATTTTGAGTTAGTATATAAATCACCCTTTAATTCCTATCTACAAGTACTTATCTATAAAGCCAAGCTATAACAAATAGACAGTATTATTTTATCAAACTCTTTAAGTATGCATATTTGTCATCTGGAGAAAATTTGGGTGGGTGAGGGGAAATTGTCTGAGAACCACATTTTGGACATAAATCTTTTAATGTATATAATAGACATTTAGGGCATTTTTTTAGTAATGATTTCATTTTTAATCACTTCAAACTCTTTTTATTAGAAGCTCGCACTTATTTTTTTTAGCTTCTTTTTGAAGTAGGTCGTTAACTTGTTTTAAAAAGTGTTCAGCAATCTTATAATTTGGCGCTGAAAGGGATAGACGATAATTTGGTGCACCAATGTATTTAATGTTTATTGATATATTATTTTCATCTTTTAACATAGTCGCTGAACTTAGAACTTGTTTAATTACATCTAACCCATTAGGAGCGGTAGAGGTGATCTGTATTATTTCATTTACAACTACTGGAGGGGGGGAAAGTTTTTCTTTTGCAACTTCGTATACTTTTTGAGAAAAATTTTCTGGGAGAGAAATTTTTGTTAAAATTGAAGGCCCTTTTTGC
>Ga0105158_1000253_pt1 | contig 23928 bp, 20 predicted proteins | sample LHCtaG_FD_81567 | JGI IMG/M metagenome (GOLD analysis project Ga0105158, IMG submission 81567) | Hot spring microbial communities from Little Hot Creek, USA to study Microbial Dark Matter (Phase II) - LHC4sed_matched | ecosystem: Environmental > Aquatic > Thermal springs > Hot (42-90C) >...
GCTGGAATTTGGGATACTCCTTATCACTGGAGTGTAGCATTAAGACTCCCGGGAGCATTTGACGTATCTTTCGCAAAATGGATTTTTGAGAAATATGATCTCTTCGACATAAGACCTGCCAATGAGAAGCTTCTGAACGAAACTACTGAAATCAGGGTTTCGGAGGGAAAAGACAAGATAATCGTTTACACCCCGTTCAACACGGATATAAAGCTAAAAAGCGATGAGTCATATGATGAGTGGGAGGGTATAGATCTCGAAGCAAGAAGAATCTTTAAACCGAAAGTTGAAAAAACAGAAAAAAGCTTAGTAGTAAAAATGACTGAGTTTAACAACGATCTTTTGATAATCGGGAGCAAACACTAAAGAAAGCCATTAGGCACAAGCCGACTAGGCTGCTGTGACGAAACATCTGTATGCGTTTAGAACAGGAAGATTTATTACGTAATGTTTTATGCAAATATTAAGACGAATCCAAAAGGGTCTTGAACGACAAACTCACGGACCCCATACGGCTGGTCCGTAGGCTCTATAATAATCCTAACTTTAATCTTGCCATATAGAATACTGGCGTTTACGACATAGAGGCATAATAATAAAATTAGTAGGCTTCAGAAACCCGAACCTAAGTACTGTTTAGCTACCTTTTTGCGCAAAACATAAGTTCAATCTACCAAGCAGAAGTGACTCCTTCTAAATGATGATTCTCCGGCATGCTATATTGCAATTTAGCCACCAATATGTCCTGATACCAAGCTAAGGCTTTTAACACCGTCACGAGAAGTATCAAGGCAAAAGGCTCGATACGCATGCAACACCATCCCCTTTTTCACTAAACTCCCGCAATTTTTAGCTTTGAAATTGCATAAAAACAGACAATAGATGCAGCGAGAATCCTAAAACCTAGCGCGCGAAGAGGGTCATAGTCTCTGCCGAAGGTGGTTACTAGCCTCATCCTGCCGCTTAGGTGTGCAACACCGTAGGCTACGTGAGGAGCCCTGCCCTCGTAGCTGTATTTCTATCGAGCCTTTTGCCTTCCTCCCTACCCCTATGTCTAAATGTTTTTCAGCATTTTTAAAAAACTCTTCTTCATCATCTGAGGCAGTGTGTTAGTAGAACGCTACAGCTGTTCTTTGGAGCCTGATAAGACATATATTCCGAAGAGATATCTCAATGCCCTTTCCTCTTTCTTCATCTTCCTAGTTAGTTCTAACCTTTGAAATATATGTCTGCAAAAGCGGCTTTAGAAAGCAACTCTGCCCTATTTCCAAGCGTATCTATGCAATCCACCTCGAGGCCGAATTCTATTGCCTTCGGAACTACTTGGATTCCGTCTAATGCGGTAATTAGACCATGTACTGCCTTCGCCTCATCCTCGAATGGTGGATAGAAAGTCGCCAGTGTGTCAAGGGCATCGGCCAGAGCATCAATGATGTTTACCAAGCCCTTGAGCCCCTCTGCCCAGTTCTTGATATCTTCCTGTGTCCTCAACGCCTTCCATGCCTTGTCCTGTACAGAATCTACGATCTTCCTGTACTCGTAGAAATCTCTAAACATTCCACTCTCCCAGTTATCTGGCTCTTTTCCCTGAGGCGTGTAGTTCTTAGCACTCTCTAAGGCTGTATACAGACCTGCACTAACCTTGTTGATATAATAAGGCTTTAAAATGTTTTCAACAAAATCTTTTTCAACGACCTCTTTTGACAACTGGGGTCTGCCAATATACTCGTTAATCGCCATAGTGATAAATGGCTTATAAGGACCATCTGGAACTTGCTCTAAAACCATATCAATAAGCTCAGGTATAAGCTCTTTTTCAATATATGTCTCTAAAAGATCAAGCCCTCTTTCAACGGCTTCTTTGGCTGCTGTAAAACGTCCATCTGTGAGAATATCATAAGCTAACTCTAGTGCTGCACCCGCAAACTTCTCGCCGATAGATTCTTTCCTAGCATTCTTTAAAGCTCTTAATTGCTCAACGATTTTATGAATATCCTGTACGATTTCTTGGAAGTCTTCAATTGCACTTTCAGCCTCACGTTGGGCATACTCATTGAAGTTTATATAGCCAGAAAGAGCAACATAGAAACGCTTAATAGCAACCATCTCCCGCCACGTTACTCCGTTTGCTTCTATTTCATCTATCCATTTCTCAGCTTCAGCTACAAAATCTTTGAATGGGCTACTTGGCAAGGCACATTCATTCAAGTCCTTAAGCAAACCCCTTACTTTAGCAAGTTCCATTTCCTTATCCATGGTTTCAACTTGCAATGAGAAGTTTAAGCCCTCAGCAGGAATATTAATCCAAAATCTCTTCACATATCGAAGAGTTTCATAACTGTACGCGGGATGTCCCGATGCATAGGCAGTTACGTAATAATTGCCAACGTGCATATCGTCGATTATGATAAGACCATTTTTCGGCTTTATCCAAAAAGGATAGCATTTCTCCTTGCGGTCGCCCATTTTCGTCCAGAAATGCATGACAACCTCCTCACCGATGGGATTCCCTTCCTCATCGTAAACGCTGATCATGAGCCTTGTATCTTGTCGACAAGGAACATAAGAAAAGTTGCATTCTACAAACTCGCCTCGGCGTTCAGGATCCGCAGCTTTGATTGTAACTCTAACAGTATAGTCGCGCGGATGGCCAGGTATCTTGAGCCTGCTCATCCATGCAAAGAAGTATTGGCTCTCCACAATCTGGCCACTTTTTATCTCGATGTCCTCCTGCTGAAATGGCCACGAGATACGCTTTCCAAGCGTTTCGAAGCCAGCCATCGCCTTTGGGTTTATATTAGGGTCATAGTATCCTTCCAGATGATGTAGTTTATCTGGTTGACTGTAGAGTACCTCGATGCCTTTTTCTTTGAGGAGTTGTTCAACAGCGGAAGGGGTTGCGGCACTACAATCTGGAGCATACCAGAAGGTCCCATATACGCTTTGTGCTGGAGAATCTGTAATGACTACAATAACCTTTCGTGCTTCCTCTCGAAAATCGAACTCGCTAGCCACAAGCATCATCTGATCATAACTTGTGACAGGAACCAACCACTCGCCCCCACTTAGCTGTACGTTATCCAGCCATTGATGTATCTCTTTGATTTCCATCACACCACTAAATGGCATTGTGAACGCCCAACTGTCATATGATTCAGCAGGATAATTCCCCTTAGTACTTTCATCATATTTCACAACGGCCATACGGAAGTCAACATGCTCGGACTGAAGTCTATCGACAAACTCATGAAGCTCAGAATGTACTCCGGGCATTTCCTCTTCCATCGACCCGGTCATGTCGATCAGAAAAACGATATCTAGCTTCTCACTCGTAACGGATCGTTCCCAGAAACCATCCCCTTCAAACTGACAGTAATAGCCGGGTTTGTCAAAGGTGATTGAGCGCTCTTGAATAACATGTCCCGTAGAGTTGATGAGCTCCTCAGAAAGGCTGAAATCATTCAAAGATAGCCCAGTTACCCAATTACCCATCGAGTCCTTCACCGAAACAGAGGCCCAAAGATAGCTTTCTTCCCAATAGGTGCCCCCACCATACCAGAACGAGAAGTTGTTTAAAATTAATTGTGCCCTTTTCTGGACAGGATTGAGCAAGAGGACAAATGAGGCTGCGGCAACAGTGGCAATGCCTATTATGATAACAACGATTATGCTTTTTGGCGTCAGTACCCCATCATCTCCTCGGGTGGAGGTGGGGTCGAGTATAACGGTGCCCCAACCGCGCACAAACCTTAGCCTCATCAGAGTTTTTATAACTACATTTAATGCAGTACCCCATCCGAACCTCGAATAACGTAATTTCCCCTTTAATATAAGGTTTTCATAGCCATAGGCGGTTCCTCAGAGACCCTATTCAACTCTAATCAACTACAAATATACTATAGTGCGCGCTAAAGCATTTAAGGAATAGCTTATTGCCTGGGAAAGGCTGGTGCAGATTTGATGGTTACAGAGATTGCTACTATTTGGAAATGGGGAGATGAATTCGAAGATGCCGGGAGGAATCCAAGAAGTACGTTAGCAAGAGTGAAATGAGACCAATAAGGGGATGCGTTATAGATGTTGTAGTACGGCTTGGGTGAAAATCTCTACGAACATGAGTCACAGAATAGAGTGGTTGATCTTGCTAGAGAGTAGCGGGGGGTCGATTTGAACGACCGATCTCAGGGTTATGAGCCCTGCGGCATAGACCTGGCTAGCCCACCCCGCTATGTTTTTTCTATATTTTTAGTTTTTTAGTTCTCCGAGAGGAGGTTTTGGGCGGCGAATATATAAAGTTTTTGTCAAGGGTTGGATGCATCGCCTGCGAGATGGTTGTTTCTATGTTTTAAAGCTGGTTAGCATAGTCTTGTGAGTTGCTTTTGCTTTTTTTAAAAAGTAGACTAGACCTGTTTCTAGGATAAAGGGGCAGGGAGTGCGGAAAATTGCCTTTCTTCTATCTTTTTCAGGCAGGTTTTAACTCAGCCGTTTTAACGTAATTTCAAGAATTAATATTGGGCAGGAGGCAGTGTTTTTATTCGTTTTAAGGGATGTTTTCCACCTTTCTCCGGGGTCAGAAAAGTTTATAAATTACGTTTACGTTTACGTAGCTGTAAACGTTGAAGGGGATTAGAGTGGTTTACAGGAAGGGTTCCAGCGAGGTCGAGATAACTGGCGAGAATGTTAACGAGGTTAAGGAGATGATCAAATATATTCCAGAAATCTACTTAGAGCTTGAGAAAACTGAGGAGAGGCTGAACGAGTTAAAGTCTACGCTGAGCGTTCTACCAGGCTTCGTAAAGTATGATGAAGAGGGTAAGCCGGTACTATCCGTCAGGGAGGAGTTTCTCACGAGCAGGGAGGCGATAATACTGATTCTGAAGTTTGCCGAGAACGGTCTGAAATCCAGCGAGATAGGGGAACAGTTGAGCAAGAGCGGCATAGTTTCAGTAGGCTACCCCTCTAGGCTTTCCGAAATGCTTAGAGAAGGTATTGTCACTAGGAACGAGCTGGGGAACTACGTGCTTACTGAGAAGGGGAAGATAATTGCTGACGAGATTGTTAACAGGCTTGAGGAGGTGGCTTTGAGGTGAGCGCCCCCCTAACGCTGAGGCTTGAAATACCAGATAGGAACATTAGGGTGGAGTTCACCGGTAGCAGGGACGAGGTGGTGGCAAGCCTCCTGAAATTCCTTACGAGCATCTACCCTCATCTCAGCATTGTTGAGAGAATAGTCTACACACCCGATCTAGAAAGCTTGCTTTCATCGATCTCTCAACACGTGAAGATAAGCGATGGCGAGATAATAATACTTGGCGAAGAAGTCAAGACTACGGAGAACAAGATTCTATACCTGCTCGCAGGCTGCCACGCTGCCTTCAAGCTTGGGCTTCGCGATAAAAGCAGCGTGAGTGTTGAAGAAATGGTTAGGATGATTTCTAACACGTCTAAGAAGACGATACAAAATACTTTGGTGGAGCTCGTTAAAAAAGGCCTCGTCCTCAGGCAGGCTAGGGGCATGTTCGAAATATCGATTAAGGGGATAATGACGCTTTCCGGAGGTGCTGAGAGTGGGGAACCAGCGACAAAGCCTGGTTTCACTCAATAGGATTAATCAACAGCACGGGCTACGGGTTCTCGACGAGAGAGAAATACGGCTTAAGATAAACAACGTTGGCACATTTAAAATAGAAGATTTCTCACCCATATTTTTAGACGATGCTCTATGCTTCAACAATATTATTGCTGTTGATGTTTCAACAGTAAAGATAGGAATAAGCCACTTTGGGGAAGTTCACGCGGTTAGAGGTGCAACTGTAATTAAGAAAAATAATTCGCTCACGATAAACAGGACTAGGCCGATGATAGTTCTTGGAGAAATATCTGATGCTCAAGTCTCTTTCGAATTAGAAGAACAGCTGAAGAATATTAACTCGGCAAGGAACTCAATAATATTGCTAGATGGCGATTTAAAAGAAATGATGGGAGTAAGCAAGTCTCTGAGTTTATTCGAATCGCTTAAAAATACTTCAAACATCATTATTTCGATCTCAAAGGGTCTCATATTCCCCTCCATAAGGCTGCCTGAGGAAATTAACGATTCCCCATTTGTGGGGAGAATAATGAATGGGAAGAGCAATAGAGCGTACCTGGCTAAGCTCAGACTTGGGGCCCCCCTACTGAAGATTGAGGCATATCCAGAGATGGAATTAGAAGAGCTTAGTAGAGCATTAGCATCGCTCATAAGCATAGATGGTGTTGAGTATGGTTATCCCGAGGCCCTGAGGATTGCACACATATATTCTAAACTCCTGCCGGTGGAAGTTTTAACACTCAGGTGCGTTATGCAAAGGAAGTTTGGAATAGAGATTTTAAGAGAAATAGACAACCGAAAGATACTTTTGGGAGGGTTTTGGAGCTGATAACAATTCTTAGGAAAAACGGAGTAACATACGAGCTTCTCGAAACCCCCGGGAGAGATAGAATTGTGGGAAGCTACTTGATATTAATCGATACGGACGCTAAGAGAAAGCTTCTGCTTCAAATCATAGATGTAAACTACTTGAGCATCCCGGGGGAAGTGGAGGAGATAATAAGGATAAGCAAGAGGGAGGAATCGTACCTCGTCTTGGAGGAGGATGAGGGTCTTAGAAAAATACTGGATGAACTCTTAGACTCTAGAGTGCTGGTGTGCAAAGTTCGTGCAGCGTTCTCTCTTAGCGACGAGAATATAGATTTTCAATGGGCTCCCTCCAGGCTGAAATCTAGGATTTATGAGCCGAGCAATGAGGAGCTTAGGGAGCTGGTTGTCAGCAAATACGCTATTCCGGTTAAGATTAGTAACAACGCTGAGATCGATTTAAGTGCTTTAGACGGAGGGTTGACTCTAATAGTTGGTAAGAAGGGTTCCGGAAAGTCTAATCTGTCGAAAACACTGGTGGCGAGGCTTTTAGAACACGGTGGGCGCTGCCTCGTGTTTGACATAAATGGTGAATACGAGCCTGCAACCATGAGAGGTAGGTTCATAGTGTTGAAGCCTGGTGAAAACATGTTTCTAAGCATATCCGGTCTCGGCAAAGAGCTTTTCATCACCTTAATGGAGACCATCATGGGCCTGCCATCTTCCTCAGTCTGGGAATTGAGAAGGATACTCGACTCTTTAGAGAGCAAGGGTTTACTGAGCTTGAAAAACCTTTGCAACGAAATATTCTTCGGAAGGTTTAACGACCTTGTTAAGGAGGCACTTATCAGGAGGCTGACTGTTTTACGAGAGAGCGGTTTGTTCAGCGATTCTGAGGCAACGGATCTTGACGGGCTGCTTAAGGAAGCTTCTGATAAAGCTATAGTGATAAACCTGAGAGGTCTGCCAAGGGCCTTTAGGCAACTCATAGTAGAGACAGTGCTCAACAAGATTGTGAGGATGCTGGAGGACGGTGAGATAAAACCGCTCTTCTTATTTGCAGAGGAGGCTCAATCCTATCTGGATGAGAAAGCCTGGGAGGATTATATAACCCGGATGAGGCACATCGGATTATCAGTAGTCTTCATAACTAATGAGCCTGATAGCTTGATGAAATTCGTATACAGGCAGGCTGACAATTGCTTCATATTCAGCCTGATGAATGAAAACGACCTAAGCTATATTTCAAGAATGTCGAAGATAGATGCGGAGTCTTTAATGAGCCTAGTTCCAACGCTACCCGTTGGAAAATGTTTAGCATTCGGAAACATAACCAACAACATCCCGATGATACTTATTACGGATAGGGAAAACGTGTTTAAAACCGGAGGTACTCGAAAAGTATTATTGGAGGCTGTGTCTAGAAGCTAAAGGTCTCCCACCCACTGTACTTAGCTAGCTCTCCCAATTCATCGTTTATCCGAAGCAACCTGTTGTATTTCGCGGTCCTCTCTCCTCTGCAAGGTGCTCCAGTCTTTATCTGGCCAGCGTTAAGGGCGACAGCAATATCGGAAATATAGGCGTCCTCCGTTTCCCCCGACCTGTGGCTTACGATAACCTTGTAATTGTTTTCGACAGCTGTTCTAAACGTGTCAAGCGATTCGGTGAGAGAACCACACTGGTTTAGCTTAAACAGTAGAGCATTTGCAGCCCCATTCCTTATGCCTTTGATAAGCCTCTCTTTATTGGTTACGAAGAGATCATCGCCAACTATTTGTACTCTTGAACCCATTTTCCTAGTGATTTCTGAGAATGATTTGAAATCGTTTTCTTCAAACGGGTCTTCTATTGATTTCAGCTTGAATTTAGAAACTAATTCAACGTAGTACTCTAGAAGTTCGCCTTCAGTAAGATTCTTCCCGTCTATCCTATACTTGCCGGAAGAAGGGTCGTAGAAAGATGATGAGGCAGCATCTATGCCGAGGAATACCTCTGAAAAAGAGTATCCCGTCTCCTCAATCGCTGTGGAAAGTAGCTCGAGAGCCTGTTCGCTAAGGCTGAGAGGCGGTGCAAAACCCCCTTCGTCGCCGACGTTTATGGACGACTTACCGTACTTCTTAACTATCACGCTTCTAAGGGTCTGGTAGACTTCTACCCCTGCTCTCAGCGCGTTGGGAAATTCCCTGAAACCTGCAGGTATTATCATAAACTCTTGTATGGATAGGTCGTTTCCAGCATGCTTGCCTCCGTTTATCACGTTCATCAACGGGACTGGAAGAACATTGCCCTTGTTCTCTCCAAGATATTGGTAAAGCTCCATCCGGCTTGCATTGGAGGCTGCCAGAGCATTGCTTAGAGATACCGCGAGAATAGCGTTTGCTCCTAGTCTAGATTTGTTAGGAGTCCCGTCCAACTCTAGCATTTTACTATCTATCTCGTGTTGTCTTCGGGAATCTAAACCGGTTAACGCTGGACTTATTACCTCATTAATGTTTCTAACAGCCTTAGAAACACCTAAGCCGTGAAACCTTTTCTCATCCCTATCTCTAAGCTCAACAGCCTCGTATTTGCCGGTGGAAGCGCCTGAGGGCACACCCGCTCTACCCATACTTCCTCCCTCAAGCTCAACGATTGCCTCAACGGTCGGATTGCCCCTAGAATCTATAATCTCCCTTCCCCGAACTCTTTTTATCCTGAACACGCTGTCCTCCATTTTTTCCGGAGGAGGCTTTCCGGAGCGTGATTTAAGGTTTGCTCATAATAGTGTCGGTAGTATGAATTCTGCAAAGAAAGCGATTATTAATGCTCCGTATATCAAGTCCCTACCTAGATACTTGTTTATTTTTGTTACGTACAGTACTACTCCTACCACAGCCATGGGAGCGTAGATCATTGATAATATTCGCAGTGACGCCTGTAATACCATGTTTGAGAATAATGAAACGCTTTTTTCAACGGAGTTAACGATGTTTTCAAGCAATTCTGTTAGCCAGTCGGGGCTCATTCGCTCGCTCTCCCTGATAATGGGTGTGAAATATTTCATCGCAATCCTGAGCATCATCATTCTTCTTCTACTATTCTGATTTCTTATACCTATTTAAGTGCCAATGAAATTAAAAGTTTTCTTTCTCTAGGAGATATTAGGGTCTTTTTCAACTGTTTTCGCGATTCTTAAAAATCTCTGATAAATAATTTGGTAAAATTATTTGACAAGGTTTAAATATATGTGTAATTTAAATCACACCGGTGCTCTAAATTGAGTAATGTAGAAATCCCGCCTCCACCTCCTCCGCCTCCACCTTCTATGCAATATGTTGTGGAGATTCCTCTCTCGTATCAGATTCAAACTTCAACGATAGTCTTCGAAGAGAAAGCGTCCCGTCTCGAATTACTGGTTAGAATTCTATGGTCATTTCTAACAACGCTAGTAGGTTTAGTATATTCTTTAGTCTTTGGAATCATCCTAGCGGTTTATAGTATTGTTGCATCAATTCTAAACATTATTAACTTCTTTGCAATTCTAATTACTGGAAAACGTTGGAAGCCGGCTTTCAATTGGCAATTGAAGCTCATAACTAAAAGCGCAACGCTGAATGCAAGGCTTTATAATTATTCGTTGAGAAGGATGCCGTATTTTGGATTAATGACTGATAAGAGACCACCATTGGAAATGGAACCCGAGCCTTCTAAAACTCCTGTGGGAGTATTAGCTTAATCCAGTGGTTCATTAATAACCCGCTGATTTTTCTTTTCTCTAATAATGTAAAATTCACAATTTAAAAAAATAATATTTGTGGTAATTCTACTCCTGAACCGCCCCATACCTATCCATCTTACTTAATAAAGATTTGATATCTGTCTCTTTAACCCTTATCTTGCCTCCTGCCGCTTCTTCTGCAAATTTTATTATCAGAGGCAAATATTTACGGTAAACATCCAACCTTTTCTTTTCCCTCTCCACACTTCTTTTTCTAGAAAGGTATGTGGAAATCTCTCTACTCGTATTTCTCAACCCGTTTAGAATCTCTCTCTCTATCTCAGGTCTGTCCGCAACATATTCTTTCCCAACTGTCTTATAAGGTATTTTTGTAGAACATATATGTACGATTATTCTAACAGGATCTACCCTTGGGTCAATCTTATAACGCTTCCAATTCATCAGCTTGTTAACAACCTTGTACGCTACATCGTTAGCCTCGTCGTAGAGGAGAGGGATCCTGTTAGCATACCTGTATATTATTGGAGACCCGTCTGGGGGCGGTGTTATCTTGCCCCCGTATGCTATTCCTACCTCCACTATGAACGGGTGTCCCGAGTATGCTTGCGGCCTCCTGCTTTCAACAGCCAATACTTCGGGTTCAAGCTCTTTCTTAATTCCTTCTTTCAGAAGCTCCTCTCCTATCGGTGAAAGAACGCCCGCATCAGGTGGGAGAAAATCATCGTAACTCTTAAGGGCTTGAGTAAGCCTCACGATGTCATCCAATCCAAGGCTTCCAACGCTTTCATCAGGCGGAAGTTTAAGCTGCTCCAGTATCTTCCTGGCTGTTTCCTTTCCTACTCTGTGGAAACTTTTAGTCAAAAATGAAAGAAGAGTCTTCTTCTTATTTTCTTCAACAAGCCTCTTCACCATCTCGACGTCAACACCGTGGGGATGAGGCAATGTTTCCCTAGGGGGATTAGGCATTTTAAGAGTGCTTCGAGAAAACCTGATCAGCCTACCGTAAGTATCTACTAGCGTAATGTTGCCATAGGGCGTTACTAGAGCGCTGAGCTTAATATATTCAAGTATTTTCGGGAAGGCTCTAAAATAGTCGCCTTCAAGAGTAAAGCTCACAATGGTCCCGTTCCATCCAGTGGAATTAGGCTTCTCCTTTCTTTCTAAAATCATCGGCTCATTCTTCTTGATATCTATCATTATCTTGAAGAAAAATATTTTTTTCCTATATCCGACAGTTACTTCAAGAGGGTTATTTGTAGTTATCTGACCGTAGAGATACGCCATCTTCCCTCCTAGTCCAAAGGTGCCCCTCGACTGTATTAGTGTGTACTTGGATCCGAAAAGTATTTTGCCGAATGCGTTGGGAATGTGCTCCGGAGGAATGCCTCCCCCATTGTCTGCAATCTTTATCCTAACAATATTTCTTTCACTATCCGCCTGTCCTTCAATATTTAAAAAGAGGATTATATCAGGCAGTATCCCCCTAGCTTCACATGCGTCTAAAGAGTTTTCAACAAGCTCTCTCACAGCTGTGTAAAGTGCCCTAACTGGATTAGAGAATCCAGCTATATCCCTGTTCCTGTAGAAGAAATCAGCTGGGCTTATCTCCTTAAACTTCTCCTCCTGACTCATCTTCTGTTAACTCACTCCTCTCAACCCAGATTCCCTTTTCCAACTCTTTCCTCTTGTTTTCCAAATACCGGAAGACGGTGCTGAATTGAGCGCCCTCAAGTATTTTAAGGATCGTCCTGAAGGCTATTTCACAATTTTCTTCGTTGCCAATTATTCCAACGTTATACTTGTATATTGCTATTTTAACATCTGCAAGCTTTTCAATCCTCCTCCAAACCTTTCCGTCTCTTCCTATTATTCTTCCTTTAAGAGTCTTCATTCTCTGCGAGGATTCGCTTGCAAAATCTCTAAGGTCAATCTTCTTTAATGCAACAGCATCATCAAGAAGTTTTAGAGCATCCTCTCCTGAGAATCCGCAAGATATTGCATCAGATACTTTTTTAAGCTTAAAATATACTTCAGGGTTTTCAGCACTATATTCTACCTTAACCAGTCCATCAGATTCCACATGGATTTTTACACCCATTTTTTCCTCAAGCTCCTTCTTAATTTCACCGTTTCTCCCTATTAAGACGCCTACTCTTTCCTGCGGAATATCTAGGAAGAGGACATTAACCAATTTTCTTAACAACCTCCTCCACTGGCACCACTTCGGCGACCCAACTCTTCCTTAAAAAGAACCTATTTATGTTTTCAATATCCCTCCTTAAAAATTCTTCCGCCAAGGGGTGTGTCACTGGAACTGCTTGCGAGACATCTATAATAAAGGGTTCGCCGTTCCAGATCATTACGTTATACTCGCTAAGGTCGGCATGAACCAGCTTTGCCTTCTTGTAGCTTTTAGCCACGAAGTCAATTATTTTCTCATAAACTTCATACGGATTATCGAGCGATGGCACTTCTTTTAAGAGCGGTGCTCTCCGTCCATTCTCGCCGAGGAACTTCATTATCAAAATATTCTTCTGAACCAGAATAGGCTGGGGAACGGGAAGCCCTACCGCATGCATCGTACTCAAATTAGCGTACTCCTTCCTTGCCCACGTATATACGAGTGACCTGCTGTCGCTCTTTACTCTTTCAAAGCGCCTATCACCAACTATGTATTTCAGCATCATGCGTCTTATCTCCGTGTTGACCGTAAGGTATATCTTAACAGCAACCTCAATGTTGCCTTTTGCAACAGCATGGTAGACCTTAGACTCTTTACCTGAGGAAACCTCCCCGTTAAACTCTTTCAAAACTCCTTTCCTCAACAAATCATAAAGCTGCATCAATACTTCGGCGTTGAAAACTTCGCTGAAAACCTCGAAGTCCTCGCTCCTCTTAACTTTCATTCTTTGAAGTTTTTCTATTAGTTTCTCTCTAAGCTCAAGCTTGTCAAACACTTTCCCGCGAGTCATAATGCCACTATCCTAATGATACTGTTTCTACCGTTTTTAAGCAAAAAAGTATTATCCACCAGCCTGCTCTTCAACTTCGCCGGCAAGCTCCTTCGTGAGGAAACCATTTTTGACAAGGTAGTCTATCTGACCAACCGTATACCTGTGAAGAATCTCGCCACGGTCAGGCTGAAAGGACCATGGCTCAACCAGAACGATATCATTTAGCTTAATCCATATTTTTCTCCTGAGCTTCCCCCTTAGCCTGCACTGCCTAACCTTGCCGTCGGAGCATAGTACCACAGCCCAATTCGAACCTAGAAGCCCCTCTACTTTTCCGAATAACTGCCCCTCAGAGGGCATTACTAGGGTCTCGGAAATATCCCTTTCACTATATACTTTTCTCTTTCCCATATGTCTCCTTGCATCACATGTTTGCTCTCCCTAATAAACTATATGCTAAGCCTTTTTAATGGACGCGTGTTTAAAGACGTATTATCATCATCAGCATTACTCCACCGATTTCCCTAACATTACTCGCCTTACCCAAGCCTCTTTCCAAAACAACCTTTACAACTTTGTTTCCAACAAGGTTGATAGAGTTTGCTTTTTCGATAAGGCTTAGAAGCTCTTTTTCATCCATAAGGATGCCACCGTAAAACTTCTCAGCCACGTTTATTTCTAAACCAGTTTCGTCACGAATAGTCTTGCCGAGAAGCTCCATGTCGCATGCTCCCACTATCCGAGTGGTACCGACGACATGTTCCTTCGCATAGAATTTTTTCTCCATTTTCAGAGGCTCTTAACAGGTGAGACTGCTCCGCAGCTTAAGCAAACCAGTTGTACTATGCCGCGCTTCTCTTTACTCAGTTTGGTGTCTGGTCTCTTGCATACAGGGCATTCCACGTAGGCCTTTATATAATCAGAGATTACTGAATCGAGCTGCTTATCGAGTATCCTGCCCTTCAAAACATAACGTCCTTCTCCAATTTCAGAATAAGAAGTGGCTAGTCTAAGAGTCATGTACTTCAGAATATGTTTAGGATCCCTGTTTAATATGTCTGCTATTTGGTTCAAGTTCTGAATTATCGTCTTATTCTTCTCGTTTATGCATTCAACGCTTGGCACATTCAGCCTCTCCCTACTTTCAGTCTTAGGTACCTTACTGAGTCCTCTGTCTAACCATTCTAAATAGTCTTTTTCACTATTTTTTTCCTTTATCACTTTAATTAAGTGTGAACAGAAACTCTTTAATAACGCTTTCTCTCAACAGTAAATGACCTCATGAAGCATATATTGATAGTGGGAAGCGTTGGGAAAGACGAGCATTTCAAGATAGACTCTTTTTACAGACTGCCTGAGCCGTTTCACCCCTTCCTTAAAAAGACGATTCCCGTTTCTCAGATCAGTCGGCTTTTCGGCTCTGAGTGGGATAAGGAAAAAGTATACTCTGTTTTAAAGCATCATAGTGTTTCACCTGTCCACTATAGCTATGGTGGTAGGGCTCCTCATGTTGCGTATGGTGTCGCGAGGCTTGGGGGCAGTGTTAGACTGATTACGACTTTCGGCAATGATTATGATTTGCCATACCCTGGCTTTTTCGACGGGGGCTATTATAGTCACTTAGCACGTAATAACGTTGGGATGAATCTTGCTATCGTTGAGGATGGTGACAATGCAAGCAATCTTAGCTCTGAAACCTTGAACTCTGGGGTTTGGGCCGTCATGAATAAGACGACATCCACCATTAGCTGCATAAAGGATCAGGAGAATAACGAGTTCTTCATAATAGATGATGTAGATGGTGCAAGTGGAGTTGAGAAAACCCGTCCTGTGCCAGAAGCCGAGTTTGAATCTGCTGGCCTGCTCTTCGTAACCTCGTCTGAAACACCTTTTATGAAGAGCTCAATACTCGCAGCTAGGAAGAGAAATATAGAGGTGGTTGTTGACGTAGCTTCCTACGGAGTTACTGAAGACTATGTCCGTGTAATGGTTCCGAATTCAAAAATAATACTTGGGAACAATAATGAGATTAAGCAAGTAATTGACTTTTTGAAGCTTAAGAATGTTAGTGAGCTTTTCACAATCGGGTCAGAGTATCCTTATGCCATTGTGTTAGAGGATAAGCTGAATGGATTGATAGAAATACATTACAGGGATGGCGGGTTTTCAAGGATAGGGCCTGTAGAATTCGAAAAAACTGGGAATGCAATAGGGTGTTGCGATGGTATTGCTGCAGGCATTTTAACGGGCCTCCAGAAAGGATTGAAGCTTGAAGAAGCCTGTAAAATAGGTCTGTTAGAAGCGTATTCAATATGGAAGGTTGAAGGCGTTCAAGAGGGCATGTTAAGCTTAGAAGAATTGAGAAGCATGTACATGAAGGTTTTCGGGGGAACTCCTTTCTAGGAGGTAAAAAGTTTTTAAAAACACTAGTGACGGGGATACGGGAGTTGGCTGGAAGCGCTGAGCTAGGGGTGAAAAAGATAGAGTGGGCCCGTAGGCACATGCCTGTTTTAAGCAGGGTTAGGGAAAGATTTGCCAAAGAACGTCCCTTCGAGGATACTGTTTTCTCAGTGACTCTCCACGTTACTAAGGAGACTGCTAATCTAGTAGAGACCCTGAGGGATGGTGGTGCTGAGATATACTTAACTCCTGCAAACCCTCTTTCAACCGATAATGATGTTGCTGAAGCCCTCAAGCATAGGGGGATTAATGTTAGGGCTTGGAGGGGCATGGACCATGAAGAGTATTTTGGAGCAATAGACTGGGCCCATTCCCATTCTCCATCAATAATTATTGACGATGGTGCAGACTCTATCGTAAGAGCTCATGAGAAGAATATTTTTTCAAATTTCAAGGTCTACGGTGCCTTGGAAGAGACAACTACTGGGGTTATAAGAATCAGAGCGTTGGAGAAGGAGGGTAAACTGAAAATACCCGTGTTCTTCATAAACGAAGCGCAGTCTAAGAAACTGTTTGACAACCGGTATGGGACAGGCCAGTCTGGGATCGATGGAGTAATAAGAGCAACCTCCATACTGTTTGCTGGTAAAAGGGTTGTAGTATGTGGCTATGGGCTAGTTGGAAGAGGAGTTGCGAGCAGAGCCCGCGGTCTGGGCGCGTCTGTAATAGTCACTGAGACATCGCCCATAAGGGCTCTTGAGGCGGTTATGGATGGTTTCACAGTGATGCCAATACTTGAAGCTGCTAAAATAGGAGATGTATTCATAACTGCAACTGGCAATATTAAAGCTATTCCCTATGAAGCAATATTGTTAATGAAGGACGGTGCTATTCTTGCGAATGTTGGGCATTTCGATGTTGAGATAGATGTTGCGACACTTTACAAGGAGGCGAAGAGCATTGTTGAGATCAAGCCGTTCGTGGAAGAGGTCTTGCTTCCCAATGGCAAGAAAATATACTTGCTCGCGAAGGGCAGGGTTGTAAACCTAGTGTTAGCTGAGGGCCATCCCCCAGACGTGATGGATATGAGCTTTTCAAACCAGGCCTTGGTATCAGAATACATTGTGAAACATAAGGATCTTAAGACCGGGATTTACAATGTGCCGGAGGAAATAGACATGATGGTTGCATCCATGAAGCTTGAGACGATGGGCGTTAAGATAGACGAGTTGTCTGAGGAGCAGAGGAGATACTTGTCCTCATGGAGTATCTAGGCTTCTTCGAGCAGACCTATTGCTTCTTCATCGTTCAAATCTCTCTTTAAAACTTCTCCGAGCAGAAAGTTGGGTCTATGAGATACTACACGTACGTATACAAAGCTTCCAAGCCTAGCGGGCTGTTTTAAAACTATCGGCTTATAGTAAATGTTTCTAGCTATGAAGCTTCCTGGAATAGTGCCTCTTTCATCGACGAGTGCCACCCCCTCCCAGCCTACCCAGGCCCTGTTCTTCTCCTCTTTATTTTCCAAGCTAATTTTAGAAAGGATCCTGCTCCTTGCTGAAACCACTTCGGTAGGAAGCTTTGGCAATTCGGATGCAGGAGTCCCCGGTCTAGGATAGAATTTAGAGACGTTTAGAAAATCGGGTTTAACCTCCCTTATCACTTTAAGGGTTTCTTCAAAATCGGCATCACTCTCAGTAGGGTACCCAACTATAATGTCTGTTTCAAGAGATATTTTAGGAATTTCTGCTCTCAGTTCTGAAACAATCTTGATAAAATCCTCTACAGAATAATCTCTATTCATCTCTCTAAGAACCTTATTGCTTCCGCTTTGAAGCGGAATATGTATGAATTTGAAGAACCTGCTTTTCTTCAACGCTTCTATTATTCTTCTAAGGTTCTTCAGGGTCCCCCATGGGTTCATCATACCTATTCTAACTAGGAATACCCCGCTAACCCTTTCAATATTTTCAAGAAGCTTTATTATGTTGCTCCCCTTATCTAAACCGTATATTGCATTATCTTGTGATGAAAGCCAGATTTCCCTGATGCCTTTTTCGACGCGAGTCTTAACAGCAGAAACAATTTCATCAATATCGTAGCTTCTTAGCCTTCCCCTGGCAAACCTGGTTGCACAATAACTACAGGCTCCTAAACAGCCTTGAGAAATAACTATTTTACCTATAAAGGGGTTTTCCCCCATACAGGGAAGCAGATTGCTGAAGCTTCCACTGTTCAGGTTAACATATCTTCCCCCTTCAGAGACTTTTTGCACAGCCTTAAAGATCTCCTCGCCTACGGCAGGCCCTAAGACTCCTTCGACGCTTCTTACCTCCATAATCCTGTCTACTCCAATTATCTTGGGGAGACAACCCGTCACAATGACCTTCTTGTCCCTTCCTATAGTGCTGAGCTTATAGAGAATCTTACTTTCTGTGGGGGTTTTAACCCCGCAGGTGTTGACTATAACGATATCCGCCTCCCTCTCATCATTCACTAGGCTGAAGCCGCGGCTGGCGAGTACACCAGCCATAGCCTCGCCCTCCGCCCTGTTCACGGCGCATCCATAGTTCAGCAAGAATATCTTATTGCTCAATCCCAGTCTCTTTCCTTATTTTTCAGTATCATGCTAGGAGAAGCGGGCTTTCTGATAAGCGTTTCCGAGTCACTAAAGAAGAATTAAAGTATAAAAAGAAGATTAGTCCTAAGGGATTTAGGGCCGGTAGTTCAGAGGTAGAACGCTGGCTTCGCGAGCCAGATGCCAGGGGTTCGAGTCCCCTCCGGTCCATTTTTTAAAAATGACATTAAACATGAACCTGATTCATGCGGATCTTTCATAAGGAGATTAAAGATTAAAATGATGCTCTTAGTCTTAAGATTGGATACTTTGAAGCAGGACATGACAGTAATAGTAATACTTTCTTCCGTCTTTTTCTCCATCTCCGTTTGGAACCTAGGTCAGATGGATATTCCTCTGACTACAGTTAAATTCCAAACCCCCGGGGGCGAAGGATTTTACGTCCTTCTCAATAGTTCTGAGAGAATTGTCTCAGTCAACGTTCTGCTTAAGAAAACGGCTGATTGTATTCGGTTTTCAGCATACACGGAATCTCCGGAGGAATTTGTATGCGTGATGAAAACTGGTTTAGATGGTTGCTTCTACCTGCCTAGGATTGGAAAAAACATCATCCTTAAAATAGAACTATTATTCGACGATGAAGACCTCGTTGGAGACCAGACTGGCGGCGCCCAGCCGTTCCCAGCGATGACCGCCTACCCGGACGGTAGGGTTGACGCAAAAGACCTCGCGTTCATAAATGATTGTTTGAATAGCGTTGAAGGGTGGAGAGGCTGGAACTATATGGCAGACATCAATCCCGATAGGTCGATAAACGGTATGGATCTGGGAGTGGTGCTGAACAATCTTGGCAAGACTGGGACGTACATTAAGAATCTCACAGGGGTCACCGTAAGGTTTGACGTCGGTGGCGAGAAAACTCCTGATGAAAAAGGTTTTGTCCAAATCCCCCCGGGTGCTACGAGATTTACTGTTATGCGAAACAAACAGCCCATAGGCGCGATGGTTACTTTCTGGGAGCTCAGAGAATTCTCCTTAGATGGTTACTATTGTTGGAGGAGTATTCACATAAATGCTGAAAGCAGTTGCATCGGCTTCATCCTAGGCCCCTCTTCAGGGGAAATTGCTGAGATAATAGTGGTGGGTATGGGAAACAGGATTATCCCAATCAGCTCGATTAAGGGGATAGGTATTGACAACGATGTTTTGAAAAATCTGGTAGATGAGCAGGATAAGGTTGAGTATCCTCCAACATACATGTCTGAAACATATTTTGACGAGATATACTTTGTGAGGACTGCGGAAGAATACTTAAAGCTTGAAGAACCGTATGAATGCGTCCATCCTCCCCTAGGGAAACTTATTATCGCTACAGGTATTGCGGTTTTCGGTTACAATCCTTTCGGATGGCGGATTATGGGAGTAATGTTCGCCACACTCATGATACCGGTGATGTACTTTCTGGGTCTTAGGCTTTTTGAAACACGAATAGCTGCATTCGTAGCTTCCTTCTTATGGGTTTTCGAGTTTATGCATTTCACGATGGGGAGGATCAGTACTGTAGACACTTATGTCGTCTTCTTCTCCCTGCTTTCGCATCTTTTCTTCTTCACTTATTTGAAGAATTCTTCGAAGAATAAAGTCGATAACCGACTACTGTTTTTTGCTACCATCTTTTTCTCCCTTGGGTTCTCGACGAAATGGACAGTTCTTTTCGGATTCATCGGCAATGTTCTTCTCCTCACCGGATTCAGGCTTAAGGGGCTTATGAAGAACCAGGTTAAATGGTCTTCCAGAATCGACGAGCTTATACGCTACCCTATTTCACCGTTATTCTGTTTCCTGGTCATCGGAATAATAGTGTATTTCTCAACGTTTATTCCATACATGATGGTCGGCCATTCCCTTTTAGATGTCTTCGGCGCTCAATTCGGAATGTACAGGTATCATGCAACCTTGGAGGCTACTCACCCGTTTGCGTCACCATGGTGGAGCTGGCCCCTGATACGTACGCCAATCTGGTTTTATGTTTCGTATTTGTGGAATGGAATGGTTTCAACAATAACTTGCATGGGTAATCCTGTGATCTGGTGGTTTGGCACAGCCTGCCTAGCCTTCGTCATTGCCAAGTCGGTTTTAAAAAGAGACGTGGCCTCCATATATATTGTTTCAATATTCTTTTCCCAATGGCTGTTTTACGCATTAATATCGAGATGCGTATTCCTCTACCATTTCTACCCTAATGTTCCCTTTCTAGTATTTGCTGCAACTGCATTGCTTAACGATGTTTGGAGAAGAAGCAAAAAGTATGGATTTTTCATCATCGCAGCGTATCTGATTATTGTTGTAGCAGTGTTCTACTTGTATTATCCCGTGATATCGGGTATGCCGTGTCAAATCGCTTGGAAGGACTCTTTAAGACTATTCGACAACTGGATCTTTTAGGTGGTGCAGATGGGCTCGGAGGAGCTTGTCGATGTTTCGATAATCTTCCCAGCGTACAACGAGGCTAGGAGACTTCCCTCAGCCGTGGAGGAAACGATTAGCTTCCTAAGGGGTTTTGCCAACTCGTATGAGATAATAATTGCCGAAGACGGGAGCACGGATGGAACTGATAAGGTTGCTTCACAGCTTTCAAAGAAATACGATTTCATCAAGCATATCCATAATGACAAGAGGCTTGGGAAGGGTAGGGCATTAAAGGAGGCTTCAAAAAAATCTAGGGGGAAGATCATAGTTCACATGGATGTGGATCTTGCAACAAATATTAAGCATCTGAGAGAGCTCGTGCAGTCTATAATTGACGGTTACGATTTCGCCATAGGTTCTAGACTGCTTCCTGAGAGTAGGGTTGAGAGAACCTCTTTGAGAGAATTCACGTCTAGAGTCTATAACTTCATGGTGAGAATGCTTTTTAAAACAGGGATTAGAGACCATCAATGCGGGTTTAAGTCTTTCAGGAGGGAGGCTCTTATGAAGGTCGTTGACGAAGTGGAAGCTAATCATTTATTCTGGGATACTGAGCTATTGGTTAGGGCGTTGAAAGAGGGTTGCAGGATAAGGGAGATGCCTGTCGAATGGAAGGAGGGTGGAGTAACTAAAGTAAGGCTTTTCAGAGATTCGGCTACGATGTTTCTTCAAGCATTGAGGCTTTGGCTGGAGCTGCGGATGAGGCGATTCCACGTGGGAAAGCATTGATGCTAAGACAGTTTTTAAAGAACTTTAAAAACCAAGTATCTTCTACCTCCTAAAGTCTTATCGTAAATCTTCTCGAATTTTCCCGATTCGTTGAAGAACCTAATGTTAATGGTGAAGCCATTGTCTTCGGCAAAGAGTTTTTCATAGTCTGTTATCACTATGAAATGTATGTCGTATTGTTTGATAAGCGTATAGTTTCCCCTAAACATTTCTATTACGTCTGTTTTAACCTTTTGAATTCTGTCCCACCTTATTCCGTGGCTCCAAAGCCATCCTTCATACCCCAAGACTATTTGTCTACCTGCCAGCGTGGGTATTGGATTGAGGAAGTGCGTGCCTGTTAAGAATATTGATTCAGGAGGCGTGTTATCCCGCACCCACTCGGCAAACTCAACATCTGCTTTAGGCCACATTAATAGGTCTTCTTGAAAAACCTTAGCGTGGCTAAGAAAGCCTGAGGCGGTGCTGAAGAATAATACGATTACTAAAAACGCATATCCGAGCATTACTTTTAAGCGTTGCATATGGGTGTTAGAAGCCTTTCTCAAGTCTTCTCGAAGAATTCTTGAGAACTCGAGAATGCCGAAAGATGCTACTATCAATATAAGTATATGGCAATGCAGGAAAACCTTATAGTTATCCCAATCCCAAGGCTGGAACCTTATGAAGTTCCCCAATAAGAATACCAATAAATATGGTAGGGAAAAGTTTCTAACGAATCTACTGGTCTTGAAAAATCCGAATACAAACGGTATTAAAACAATCCCCATGTTCATAAACCAGAAGAGGGCTAGAAATGAGATGCTTCTCAATGCTGAAATCAGAATTCCTAGAGGAGTATTCCAGTTTAAAGACATTATTTTGACAGTGTTTTCCTCAAGCCAACCGATGCTTGACCCGACGAAGCCAGCTCCCACCTGCATCCTGATGAAGAGAAGCTGCGGGAACGCTAGAATAGCCATCGGGATGAGGAAGCAAGCGAAGAATTTCAAGTTCTTTTTAAACAAGACGGATTCGAGGAAGAATATGATGGACACTGTTAAGAATGAATGGGGATGTATGCTCGGTAGCAAACCCGTTAAAAAACCTGAGAGGAAGATCTCTCTAACGCTCTCTCCACTTCTAATAGCGTGGAAAATTAACGTGTATACTATTATAGAAATCCCCATGCCTAGTGAGCTCGCTCTCTGAGGCATCAGCATTACTATAACGGGATTTCCAAAACGTATGCCTGGCAGCGGCGAAATACCCGAGCCGGAATAATCCGTCGGCAAATTTAGCATCCAATTCATAAAGCCATATTTCGTGATATCGGTAAACGCGTAGAGAATGCCCAAGTTGCTAGAGAAGAAAAATAATAATGCTGAAAGTAATCCAACATTTTTCCTTCCTGTAATTCTAATGGCTAAGGAGGCTATCCAGCATAAAAGCGAGACTTGGAAAAGCACGTTGGGGATCATTATGCTACTTCTAAGGTCGAAACCAGTCTCCATCAGTATTGAAGACAGAAAATCTACCAAGGGAGGGTAAGACATCGATGCATTGAGCATCACCGGATACTGAGGAGGAAAATTATTCCTGTACACGAAGGAGTTGATCACTGAAATATGGAAGCAATAATCCCCAGTCACGTAGGAGGAACCATACAAAGAACCAGACTTCTCCCTCAAAACGCATTGAAGATTTAGAGAAGTGAACGCTATCAATCCGAATAAGATAATGAAAAGCCTCTCTGCTTCAAACGTTACGACCCCTTTTATCGATTGCCTCTCCCTCATCAGCATGAGAACTATTGCAACCATGATTACCGCGATTCCAATTCCAATGGTTAGAAAATCAAGTCCGCCGTGCAAGTAAGAGATTAGGTACAGGATCGTTGCTGATGCTGCGTGTCCAACGAGTATTGAAAAGCATATTCTCTCCTCCAAAGTGAGAATTGTTCTGAGAATTTTCGAAAGGGCTGCGCCAAGGGAGATACTGAGAAATATGAAAAACGCTCCCAGAGGGCTTACCGCCATTACCAACAGCCTTCTCAACTCTTACTCGCGATTTTAATAAGTATTGTTTTTTCAGGAGTGGCGAGTAGCCTAACATGATTTTTAACGGTTCCGACAAGAGTCGATGATCGCTTTAGTCTCCGGGTGCTACGAAAACACTTTTTAAACCCCCATTGACGTCATAATCCGACTTAGAAACGCTTAAATAAGCGTTGCCCCCCTCTATGTTTAGACCACACCAAAAACGGCGTGCCCCTAGATCTCGGTACGCACCGGGTATGAAGAGGGGACTCCCGGTGTGGTTACATGATGTTGAGGACTCGAAAAGAGTCTGATGCTGTTTGAACATGTGAGGATAGTCCACCGTCCGAAGGCCGTTACTCCCAAACCGGTTGATCCTGCCGGACCCCACCGCTATCGGGGTGGGACTAAGCCATGCGAGTCGCGCGGCCCGGTCAGCGGGCAGCGGCGTACGGCTCAGTAATACGTGGTCAACCTACTCGGAGCACCGGGATAACCGCTGGGAAACTGCGGCTAATCCCGGATAGGTGAGGAGGCTTGGAACACCTCCTCGCCCAAAGGCTGGGTTGACGATGCTCAGCCCAGCGGCTCCGAATGGGACCACGGCCGATCAGGTAGTTGGTGAGGTAACGGCTCACCAAGCCTAAGACCGGTACGGGCCCTGA
>Ga0105158_1000254_pt1 | contig 23884 bp, 22 predicted proteins | sample LHCtaG_FD_81567 | JGI IMG/M metagenome (GOLD analysis project Ga0105158, IMG submission 81567) | Hot spring microbial communities from Little Hot Creek, USA to study Microbial Dark Matter (Phase II) - LHC4sed_matched | ecosystem: Environmental > Aquatic > Thermal springs > Hot (42-90C) >...
CATAATAGTGCAATAGATGAGAAAACTGTCGAAAGACTTTTGGAAGAAGTGGGACTAACACCGGCAAAAGAATTTTTACATCGATATGTTCACCAACTTAGTGGAGGTCAAAGGCAAAGAGTTTGTATTGCAAGAGCACTTGCATTAAAACCTAAGGTAGTAGTATTAGATGAGCCTACAGCGGCATTAGATGTTACAATAAAGGCGCAGATTCTAAACCTACTTATAGAGTTAAAAGAAAAATATAATTTAACATATGTGATTATAAGCCATGAGCTTCCTCTTCTAAAAAGTATAGCTGACAGAGTAAGTGTAATGTATGCGGGTAAAGTTGTAGAAGAAGGGCCTGCTGAAAGAATATTTAACAATCCCAAACACCCTTATACTCTAGGTCTACTCGAATCCATACCACCACCAGATCCAAAGAGTGCTAAATCAAAAACGTTGCCTACTCTTGAAGGAGAACCACCTTCCCCAGTGAACCCTCCAAAAGGGTGCAGATTTCATCCAAGATGCCCAAGTAGGTTTGATTTATGTGATAAACTAGAGCCAGAAGATGTAGAAGTGGCCTCAGAACATCATGTATCATGTCATCTTTTCGACAACAGATAATTTTCACATACGGTAAAATTAATATTTATAAACCATTTAACTGTAACGGGAAGCAATGATATCCAAAAGAAAGAAATATGATGGATATGAGTCTTTTAGTTACCTTGAACCTGGAAAAGACTACAAGGAATTTAAACTTGCCAAACAAGTTGGAAGAGTAAATTCAACAATAATACCATTATCAAAAACCGAAGAGGAAAGGGTTCAAGAAATCTTTGAAAAATATCTAACAATTTCCACACATGATCACCTAGAGGTTTTTCCAGAAGACCCATCTGAAACTGTCGAATATTTAAGAAGAGGGCGACTGTTCACAGGATATGAAGGTATTGCTGCCTCAGGCCTTGATGTAATATTCGCTGCATTAAGTGATGGTGTTGCACTAGCAAAGTCTCCAGACGCCTGGGCCTGGGAAAATGTTGTTCATCAGATTGGAATGTTCATATCGGATATCGACCACCAAGATCTAGCCTTCATTGCTAGAAGAGTAGATGACATTCCTAGAGCACACAACAATGGAAAAACAGCTATAGTAATTCACCTGGAATCAACACCTCACATAGGAACTGAGCTAGACAAAGTAGATGTATTATATGGCTTTGGAGTCAGGGTAATGGGAATAACGTACAGTGAAGGCAACGAGTTCGCTTCCGGAATAGCTAACAAGCATGACGGAGGCTTAACAGACCAAGGATACAATTTGGTTGAAAGAATGAACAAACTTGGAATAGCAATAGACATATCACATTCAAGCGATAAAACTTCACTTGATGTTATTGAAGCAAGTAAAAGGCCTGTTTTTGTAACACATGCTGGAGCAAGAGCGTTATGGCCTTCTAGAAGAATGAAGCCTGACAACATTATACAGGCTCTTGCTGAAAAAGGTGGAGTGATAGGTGTGGAAGCAGCACCTCATACAACCTTAACATATAATAACAGAAGACATTCGATTGAAAGTGTAATGGAACATTTCGAGTATATTGTAAAACTTGTTGGAATAGATCACGTTGCATTTGGTCCAGATACACTGTTCGGTGACCACGTAGCGTTACATCATACATTTGCAAAGGAACTTTCTATAACAACTGCATTCAGAGATAACCTTCCAGAATTCCAAGAAGTTCCATTCGTAGACGGCTTAGAGAATCCTTCCGAGTACCCAAACATTGTAAGATGGCTTGTGAAGCATGGATATTCTGATCAAGAGATTGCAAAAGTTGTAGGAGAAAACGCGTTCCGCGTGATCAAGGAGACATGGTACAAGTAAAAGAAGAATACGATTTATGCTTCTGCGGAGACGTTTACGCAGAAGACCCCTCCAAATTATTTATTGGAAAAAAGATAGAGAAAATATTCAGTAAATGCGAAAACGTCATAGTAAATCTTGAAACACCGATTGTAGTGGACAGTAGACTTAAACCGATGAACAAGTACTCTGCACTAAAAACGAGCATCGAAATTATCGATTTTCTCAAAAAAATTGGAGTAAATGCGGTATCTTTGGCAAACAATCATATAATGGATTATGGAAATGATGCAGCAAAATTCACTAAAGAAGCTCTTTCAAAAGAGAAGATAAAAAGTTATGGCTATGGGAATACGATAAGTGAGGCCTTTGAACCATGCATACTAGAAGTTGACGGGAAAAAAGTTGGAATAATAGGGTTTACAACAACATTTGTTCCTGAAGCATTAAGTAAGGAGGATAAGCCGGGAGTAGCGGGAATCAGAATAATAACGCGAGTGGAGATAGATCCGAGAGAAATATTAGAGGAGCCGGCGGCACCATATATTGTAAGGGGTGAAGTATTAAAAAACGATTTAGCCTTCTTGGACAAAAATTTGGAGTCGGTGAGGAATAGATGCGATTATCTTATTTTACAACCCCATTGGGGTGTCGGTTTAGCACCCTACAATAAGATTGTTTTAGACTATGTAAAAGATTTAGCAAGACACTCAATAGACTCGGGTGTTGAACTTATTGTAGGAGGACACCCACATACATTTCAACCTATAGAGGTTTATAAGGGAAAAACCATCCTTTACAGCCTAGGAAACTTCATATTTTATCCGATAATGCATGAGATGGAAAATTTGGGTATAATTTTATGCGTAAGTTTGGGGAAGATGAAAGCCGATATTTTCTTTGTTGAACAAAAGGATAATAGTTTAGAAGTTATAGATGAAATTAAGAATAGGCCTGAAATTCAATATTTCATGTATTTAGCATTAAGGAATGGAGTGAAGCTATGGGAGAGTGATACGTTTCTCGAACTAAACATTTAAATAATTTTCAATTTTATTAAAATATTATAAAAATTTTTAAATTCATTTGAGATTGTCGCAACAATGGTATAATAAAATTTAAATAATTAACTTAGTGAACTTTGTGGAATGCAGAGACAAAAAGGATATGGAATAATAGCCATAATCTCGCTACTCATAATAGCTACAGCATCACTAGCTTCACAAGCTTTAACACAACCTAAAGTTGGAGGACAAATTGTTATCGGACTCGTAGCTGAACCTAAGGTCATCGATCCAACAACTGGTGCATGGCACGCATCTTTCGTTGCAGCACAAATATTTGATTCACTATTGAATACTGACACAAAACTAAACATTGTACCCAGTCTAGCTGAATCTTGGAAAATCTTAGAGGATGAGAACGCATACGTTTTTAACTTACGCAGAGGAGTCACATGGCATGATGGAAAACCCTTCGGGCCAGAAGACGTCAAATTCTCTTTTGAAAACATAATTTCAAAGTACGACATATTTGGTGCAGCATACTTTAAGAATGCGAAAGTCGAAATATTAAACGAAACCGCTGTCAAATTAAAACTTGAGCAACTGCTTCCTGCCGTACAGTTGACCCTGTTAGCTTCAGTCGATACGGCAATTGTCCCAAAACATATTTTGGAAGGACAGGATTTCGAAAAAAGCGAGTTCAGAACAAAGCCTATCGGCACTGGACCCTTCGTATTCAAGGAATGGGTAAAAGGAAGCCACATACTATTAGAAAGGAATCCTAACTATTGGGACAAGGGTAAGCCTTACCTCGAAAAGATTATCATTAGATTTATAACAGATCCTATGACAATGGTTTCAGCGCTTGAAACAGGTGAAGTAAATTATGTGTTCAGGGGACTACCCTATGAGGCGGCGGCAAAACTTGGTACTAACCCCAACCTTGAAGTAATAGCGCACACAAGACCACCCTACAAGATGACATTGCAAATTAATACAAATCATACAATATTAAGTAATGTTGACGTAAGAAGGGCAATATCTTATGCACTTGACAGAAAAGATATAGTCCAAAAAGCAACCCTAGGACTCTGTATTCCAACATATAGAGTATTACCAGACACCGTTCCAGCTTCACCTAATCTGGCAAAATACGATTATAATATAGATATGGCTAACCAGTTACTTGATAAGGCAGGATACCCCAAGGGTGCAGACGGAAAAAGGTTCAAAATAGAGCTTTTGACGAGAACGGGTGAAGCAGAAGAGGCTGCTGTAGCAGACCTAATCAAAGATCAACTTGCGAAGGTTGGAATAGAAGTTGCCTTAAAAAGAGTGGACTTTGGAACTATGCTAGACCTAGAAACAAAGTACCAGTATGACTTTGTCCTAGTGAAACGTTGGGTTGAACCAATGTGGTCATACCAGCTGTTCCATTCATCATGGATACAGCCAGGAGTAGCCTTTTCTAACACTATGCTATACAGGAACCCACAAGTTGACCAACTACTTGATTCATGGATGAGGGAAAAAACTCCAGCAAAGCAGACTGAACTCCTACAAAAGCTTGAAGAGATATTGACGAGTGAGCTCCCAGAAATACCATTATATAATGTAGTTTTCTTGAACGTGAAATCTCGGAACATAAAGGGTACAGACATACCTGTTGGAAGATACGTTTTCTGGGACCAACTAGTAAATACGTACATTTATGAGGAAACAATAACAACACCGCCAACAACAACTACAACAACGCCTCCAACTCAGCCTGACTATACTTTTATCATTGCAATTGCAATAATAATACTAGTGGCAGTATTAGCATTACTATTACTTCGGAGAAAAAGATAAGAGAAAAAATTTCCCCTCCCTATTTTTTATTCACTAACATCAAAAACATAGGCCTTGGTAAGGTTAATGATATCTTTTGGCCTAATTTTAAGGAGAGAGTGAGTTGAACCTCCACCCCCTATAACAAAATCATGTTTGAGAACACGTTCATCAACAAAAGTTTTCACACTGTTTTTGTGAAGTATCGGTGGAACACTTCCTACCTCATATCCTAAAATTTCTTTAACCTCTCTAGCCTTAGCTAACCTTATATATTCTGAGCCGGTTGCATTCGCTACCTTTTGAAACGAAACTTTTCTATCACCATTCAATATTATTAGGAAAGGTTCATATTTCTCGTTTAACACAAGTATACTTTTTATAATACAGTCTTTGGAAACTTTTAGCTTTTCAGCTGCAGCGTCAACTGTCATGGTATGCTCTTTAAAATATAAGATTTCGGCATCTATACCTTTTTCTTTAATATATTCTTGAAGCATCCTATCATTGTATTGTTTAAACACAATGTTATGCGTCATAAACTATTTTAAAAATTTTGCTATTTTTTATAAAAAAGAATATAAATCGTACTCTCTTCTACTAAGAGGACCGCTATGAGCCAGACCTTTAACAGAAATCTTCTGGGCAGAAGATGGATTTATGTTCCAATTGGGGCGACCATACACTTAATACTTGGCTCCATATATGCTTTCAGCGTCTTTAGAAAACCGCTTGAAACACTTTGGAACATATCGGTTACAGAAAGCGGTTTACCCTACCTTGTTTTTCTAGCCGCATTCGGATACATGATGCCTTTCGGTGGGATGATTTTAGAAAAAATTGGACCTAAAAAGACTTCGATAGTTGGAAGTATACTTGTCGGAACAGGATGGATCTTGGCAAGCTTTTCACAAAACATTTATGTTTTAACATTACTTTACGGTGTTCTTGGAGGAATCGGTGTAGGTATTACATATGGTGTACCTATTGCTGTTTCTACAAAATGGTTTCCAGATAAAAAAGGATTGGCTATAGGATTAACGGTTTTAGGTTTTGGGTTATCAGCACTCATTATGGCACCATTAATGACTTATTTTATTATAAGTATTGGGCCTCTTTCAACATTCGGTTACCTTGGAACTGCATTTTTCATAACACTAGTCATACTTTCATTACCTCTCAAGTTTCCACCAGAAGATTTTAAATTCGAAAGCAAAAGCAGTGCTCAAACAGGAAAACTTTCAAACGATTATACCCCATATCAGATGCTTAAAACGAAAAGCTTTTACGCGCTATGGTTAGCGTATACAATTGGAACAACAGCAGGATTAATGGCTATAGGCATTTCAGCACCATTCGGTAGAGAGGTTGCAAAAGTTGACCCAATAACATCAGGATTGGCTGTCTCAATCTTCGCAGTCTTTAACGGCTTAGGAAGACCGCTGTTTGGTTGGCTTACGGACAGAATTACTCCAAGGAAAGCAGCATTACTCTCATACACTATGATCGTTCTAGTATCATTGGCATTAGCCTTTTTTGGAGAAGGTAATGTTATTCTATACTTAATTGGCTTTAGTGTTCTATGGCTTAATCTGGGTGGCTGGCTTGCAATAGCTCCAACGGCAACAGCATCATTCTTTGGGACAAAGTTTTATGGAAAAAACTATGGCATCGTCTTTACAGCATACGGTACAGGAGCGATTATAGGAACATTAACCTCTGGTGTACTACGTGACATTACAGGAAGCTATCTTTCCTCATTCTATATAGTGGCACTACTTGCGATTTTTGGAATAGCAATAGTAATTCTACTACTTAAGAGGCCGGTGACACAGTAGAACACTATACCCCAAACCATTTTTTATTCTCGCAAAATTTATATTTGAATAACTATACTTTCATGAACATATTATATGATAGAAATAGATGGCGGCGAAAAAAGTGGTAGTGGTACAATATTAAGACTTTCCATAGCTCTAGCCTCAATACTAAATGAAGAGTTGCATATTTATAACATTAGGAAGAAGAGGGATAATCCAGGGTTAAGGCCTCAGCATTTGGAGGCTGTCTTGACAGCGGCCAAGCTAGCTAATGCTGAAGTTAAAGGTGCATACTTGGGTTCAAAGGAACTTTGGTTTAAGCCTACTACGATAAAAGGTGGAAATTTCGAAAGCGAGATAGGTACAGCTGGAAGTATACCAATGCTTTTTATGACAGTATTGCCAATGTGCGTATTTAGTAAAGATAAAGTGAATTTGACTGTTAAAAGGGGTGGCACAGACGTAAGAGCTTCACCTACAATAAACTATCTGAAATACATTATGTTAAGGGTTTTAGGTAAAATTGGAGTTAGGGCAAATATTGAAGTGAAGAGGTATGGATACTATCCCGTTGGAGGAGGTGAGGCAACACTTTCAGTTGAACCTTCGAGCACATTGCAACCAATAGCGTTAGAGGAGTTTGGTAATGTGAAGGAATTGCGTGGCATTTCAGTATGCACATACTTAAGGGATAGGAAAGTTTCTGAAAGGCAGGCTTCTGCAGCATTAAAAGAGTTGAGGGCAAAAGGTCTAGAGGCAAAAATTGATATCGTCTATGATGAATCAAATCCACTGCAGAAGGGGAGTTCAATAGTCTTATGGTGTGAAAGCGATAAAGAAGCGATTTTGGGTTCAGATTCTATTGGAGAAATAGGTAAGTCAAGTGAAGTTGTAGGAATAGAGGCTGCTAGAAAGCTTGTCTCAGAAGTAGAGAGCAAGGTCACAGTGGATGTTCACATGGCTGACATGCTTATACCATATGTCGCTTTATCAAAGGGGGAGTCAACCTTTACTGTTAGAGAAGTTTCAGACCATTTAGAGACGAACATTTGGCTCTGTGAAAAAATTTTGGGAGTAAGTTTTTCAATAAAAAAGGTTGATGGAAGATTTAAGGTTACAAAGATGTGAGAGACTATGGTTAAGGTTAAGGTTAGGGGAATATATTCTACGGCATTAAGCAAGCTTTTCATTGAAAATGGTTTTAAAATAGTGCAGCCGTCTGTAGAAATTGTTAGAAGGCTAAATCTTGACCCAAACGAAGAAGAATTTGATGTGGAGGTTAGAGATAGGCTTGACAGGAACGGTGTGATAGTTATTGGGAAAAATGAGGCTGCAAAGGATGTGGTGAAGGTTTTGAAAGAAAATTTGGATGACCCAATTTTTAGGTTTTTGACAGCCCCACATCTAGTCAATTGTATTATTGACGTAATATTGCCTCTATATTCTAAAAGAAAGTTGGACGAAATGAGGAGGGCTGTTACGCCAACAATAGATGACCACCATCTTTTCAAAACATGGAGTAACGAAATTTCATCGTATGTTGAGCAGGCTGAAAAATTACTGGAAATAGGGTACCCTCTAGAAAGTGTAAAACAGCTTTTTTACTCGGTTATAGAAAGATATCTTCCAAGAGAGGGTGAGAGGATAAGAATCTTACATTATAAGCTGAACGGACAAGTGTATGAGCTTGGTACGGCTACTGTAAAAAAATTTTTTGAGAACAGACTAGAATATTCAAGGATTATAAGAAGTAATGGATACTATGATGGGCTTCAGGTCCGGAAAGAGCAGAATGACATCGCAGAATCTTTTACAGAAATTGGGGAAATGTATATTGTCACAAAATATTATTCTAGCAGTGGTGGATTTAAGGGTGCCTACATAAACTTTGGAACAGGAGTCGAGCTTATCTTGAATGGAATAAGGTATGTTGACCTCGAAATCGACCTATGCGTTTATCCCGACAATTCAGTAAAAATGGTTGACGAGGAAAAGCTTGAGGAAGCACTTGCTAAGGGCACGGTTAGCGAAAAACTATATAATATGGTTAAAGGAAAAGTTGATTCCATAATTTCAAAGAGTTCTTTAATCTAAAATTTTAACCATATAATATGCGTCTTCACCGTCAGGATAATATTTTGGAATAAGATCCACTATTTTGAAATTGAATTTTTGGTAAAATTTTATGGCATCAAAGTTTCTACATCCCACCTGCAATTCAACTTGTTTCACAGTACCTTCTACCTCTTTTAAAAGCTTCTGCATTAACATACTACCAACACCTAAGCGTCTATATTCTGGCAATACAGCTATAGAGATAAGCAAACATTTAATTGATTTAATAGAATAAAGTATGTATCCAACTATTCGGCCTTCAATGTCTTCAGCCACTAACATTCTAGTCAATTTTCGCTTCAAAAGTTCAGTAAAAATTTCCTTAGAATATGGGAATTTAAATGAAGCATTTTCTACTTCTAAGACACCATGTAAATCATGCTCATCATATTCCCTAACTCTTATCATGTTTGTCCAACCTCCCAAAATGTTTGCTAATTAAAGTTTGAATACTGCTAGTGGCACAAGCATTTCATCTAAACTTAGGCCACCATGCGAACCCTTTTTAGCACGTTCTCTGTCTCTTTCAGAATATGGATAGAGTAGGGCATCGTTTGCAAAGGCAACTGTGGTCAGATCACCTATTCTTTCTTCAACCTTAACCCTTTCTTTAGTGTCCTTAGGTGTGCCATAAAAGCCTTTATCCAAAAGTTCTTGCGAATTTAGTATCTTGAAACTTTCTAGCCTATTTTGGAGCAAACTTTTTAATTCATCCACTTTTCCCTGCTTTGTAAATAAAAATGTTGCTCTACTATCTCCAGCTGGAGGTATTATTAGTTGCTCAAATATTTCTGGCATGTCCTTTATAAAAAGAATCTTTTCAGTATATGCTTGCCCATGATCGGAAGTTAATATGAATAATGTTTCAGACCTTATCCTACTATCTAATTTTTCATACAAAAACGTTTTAACCAAATTTTCAAAGAACATGAATTCGGTTACAGCTTCCTCCGAAAAGGGACCGTACAAGTGTGAAATAGTATCATATCCTGGATAGTAGGCTATTACTAGAGTTTGACTTGAAGATTCCAGAACCTTTTTAAGGTTAACAATAAGGTCTGTTGCAAGCGCATACGTGCTTACCTTTTGCCCTCTATAAAGTATCTTAGATAGGCCACTATCTATTGTAGAAAATCTTGTAAATATGCGTACATCTATACCTTCTTCTAAAACTTTTGCAGTCCAAGGATCTTTTTCGATGACTAATTCTTGCATTATACTTTCATTGGGAAGCCAACCGTAGACTGGATTAAAGTTCAGCATATCTAATATTAGACCGAATGATTTCAAGTACATTGTGTATCCTATGATTCCATGTTCTACAGGTGTGAGGGTTGTGAAAATGCTTGTTAGGGCGGTAGAAGTAGTTGATGGAAATGTTGAGGTTATTGGCATAATATGCCCTTTAGCATTGGAAAAAAGTGTAGGAAAGGTTTCCAAACGATTCCTTAAAAAGTTATATCCAAGCCCATCAAAAATAAAGAATACAACCTTATTTATGTTGGAGAACTCGGCTGATTCAATAGAAATTTTAGGTGGCAGAAGACTTCCTATGCCAAAAACCTTTCCAATAATAGAATATAAATTGACTACATTAAGATTCGTGTAGTCTGGTGCAATAAATTTTTCGTCAAAAATCTTTTCCCTTAAAGGTTCAATGGAGCCTTCTACAAAATTTCTGCCTAAAGTCATCTTACTCATCATAGATACAGCAAGCATTTTAAAAAATATTTATACAACATTATGATCAAGAATATTTATGGAATTCTTTGAAACTGTTATTAAAAGAAGGTCTGTTAGAGCTTTCAAACCTGATCCTGTAGAAGAATGGAAGATAAATAGACTTTTGGAAGTGGCCAATCTCGCACCTTCTGCAGGAGACCTTCAAGCTTACGAAATAGTTGTTGTAAAGGATAGGGAGAGAAAAAGGAGACTCTCTGTTGCAGCATTAGGACAAGATTTTATTGAAGAGGCTCCAGTAGTATTTGTGTTCTTAAGCAATCCTAAAAGGTCTGCTAGGAGATATGGTAGGCGTGGTACAGAACTCTACTGCATACAAGATTCAACCATCGCAGCCGCATACTTACAACTTGCTGCAACTGCTCTAGGTCTAGGCAGCGTTTGGGTTGGAGCCTTCCATGATGAGGAAGTAAGTGAATGTGTGAATGCTGGAGAACTTAGGCCAGTGGCAATAATTCCTGTAGGTTACCCAGCTGAAGAGCCGACCACTACACCAAGGAGAGGGGTAAACAGTATAGCATACAGTGAGACATTTGGAGAACCATATAAGTATACACCAACAGACAAGATGTTTCTAAGACCAAAATATTGATCAAAAAATCTTTGAAACCAAATTTTTTTCTAACCCATCATCTTCCTAAATAAACCTTACAACATACATAAAAAGAATTGAAAATAATTGATTGCTTTATTGTCTACTATTTGCTTAAATAATGCCACGATAATATTACTCCTATTGTGGTTGTAACTATCGCGAATGAGCCGAGGTAAAGGAAGTCAAATGCAAGACTTGCCATACCCGGCGAGCCCAATAGTAGCTGTCTTGAAATGTCCGTTGCATAGCTTATAGGGTTTACGTTGACGATTGGCTGAAGCCATTCTGGCATATATTTTGCTGGAAACATTATATTGCTCGCGAATATGAGTGGCATGTTAAGAAGATTTACTATCGCCTGCTGTGTTTCCCAGCTTGTAGAGCGTAGTGCGAGCATTACGAAAAGTGATGAAAATCCTAGTACCATTAGGAATAGTGCAGCATATGTTCCTAGGATACTAAAAAATGTTACTTGTGAAATGTCGAGGCCTAAGAAGACAGCTATTATTAAAACAATTGATGCTTGCACGATTGCCCTAATTACGGCGTTGAATACTTTGCTTAAAGGTATTATTCCCCTTGATATTGGTGTACTGAGAACTTTGCCAAGGAAGCCTAAACGTCTATCCCAAACTATTGACATTCCACTAAACATTGCCGTAAACAATGCAATGAAAGATATCATTCCAACAGCAAGAAAAGAGAAGTAGTCTGATGTTCCGAAAGTTGATTTCATTATCTGTTGGGATATCTGGTTTATCATTTCTTTGGGAATGTTTAGGCCGGGTATGTTAAATGCACCACTAGTGAATATCGCATTAATATTTAAGGCCCTACCGAATAGAGCAAGCCAAATCAGAGGTTGGACAAGAGACATTAAGAGAATAAAAGGTCTCTTATACCACTTCTTCAACTCCCTATTTGTTAAGGCCCATAACCCATGCCATGGACTCTTGTCTACTTCTAAATTTTTATCGTTAGAGATTTGCGTTCGTGTGTTCATTAGGATCTAGCCCTCCTTATTGTTCTTCTCATTGAAGCGATTTCTTCCCAGCTTGCCTGAGCGTCTCTAAGCTTACGTCCTGTGTAAGCTAAATATACTTCATCTAATGTAGGTTTCGTCAAAGATATTCTTGAAATATGTATTCCCCTAACTCTTATCGCTTCAATAATTTCTGGCGCCACTTCTTCACCCAATTCTGTTCGAACAATATAGGTTGAATTGTTCTTTTTAACGTCCTTCACATGCTCTATGCCAAGCAAAATTTTAGATAAGTCATCGTCATCCTCTTTTACCTCAATTTCTATAATATCTCCGCCTATACTATTTTTCAATTCTAGTGGGGAACCTATTTTTAGTACACGGCCGTGGTCTATTATCGCAATTCTGTCACACAGAGAGTCTGCCTCTTCAAGATAGTGGGTTGTCAAAAATATTGTCATATTGTATTCATCCTTTAGCTTCTTGATATAGTTCCATATTGCAGCCCTAGTTTGGACGTCAAGACCTAACGTTGGTTCGTCCAAAAAGAGTAGCCTAGGCCTGCTTACTAGGCCGCACACAAGTTCAAGCCTTCTCCTCATTCCACCAGAGTAGGTTTCCACAAGCCTATGCGCAGCGTTCTCTAATTCTACAAGCTTTAGGAGCTCGTTTATTCTCTGCTTTGAAATACTCCTTGGGATCCCGTATAGGTCTGCACATAGTAGAGCGTTCTCGTATCCGGTTAAATCTTCGTCAGCAGTATATTCTTGTGGCACAACACCTATTAGTTGTCTAACTTCTTTAGAATCTTTTACTATATCATATCCACTTATTAAGGCTGTTCCAGAGGTAGGTTTTAGCACAGTAGTCAACATGTTTATTATTGTAGTTTTTCCAGCACCATTTGGACCTAGAAGGCCGAAGATTTCACCCTCATTTACTTCAAAGCTTACATTGTCAACTGCCTTAACGGTACCATTAAATATTTTTGTTAAATTTTTAACTTCAACAAGGCTCAAAACTTTTCACCTCCACCATTAACCTTACCTGTTTCATTTAGTACACTTTCAATCCTTTCACATGCTTCCTCTATAATCTCACAAACTTTATCAAACCTTTCTCTATCAGGATTGATTTCAAAGCTTCTTCTAAAATTGACTATATCAGTAAAAAGTCTAGTTAAATACATTTTCATTTGAATGTCCTCTTTACGTGGTGTTAAACCAACTTGACTTAATATTGTGGGGATCATGAACTTTAATGAACCAAATTCCATTTCAACATCCTTTGCATTTTTAAGAAAAGTTCTACCCTCTTCGGTAAGAGTGTACCGTTTCATGCCTTCTACACTACTTTGAACCTCTTTAATAAACCCCTTATCCACCAACCATGCAAGTAGTGGGTAAACGGATCCAGGACTAGGCCTCCAAAGGCCTTTAGTCTCCTTCTCTATTGTATCCATTATCTCTGAGCCAGACAGTTCCCTTTCATTTAATAGCTTTAGTATGGTTAGTCTTAGGAAACCTTTTGGGACGCATGCAGTATGCTTTTCCCAGTGCCTATGCATCATATCGACATCGATATCGACCCCGATACAACTGTATATAAATATTGTGTAATTTTGTTAAATGTTAAAAAATTTTATTTATGTGGTATTATAAACTTTGTTGATGCCAAAAACAAACGCCGTCCTATTCGATCTAGGTGGAACACTAGTAAAGGGTTCAGACACCTTTGAGGTCGCAAAAGTTTATGCGTCCATAATGGAAAAATATAACGTTGTAAGGAATTTGGAGGAAATTGCGAAAGTCTATGAGGAACTAAATACTTCAAGCCTATTAAAGAAAATAGTCTTAATGGAGGGAAGATTTTGGGTAAACTTTAACCTACTACTACTTAAAATGCTTAATGTTAGAGAAAACGTTTTGGAAATCGCTGACGCCATGGACAGAATGTGGTGGAACCATGTTAACATAACATTGTACGAGGATACTGTCCCTACATTAGAAACTTTACAATATAATAACATTGTTTTAGGAGTAATTTCAAATTCCCTAGAAAGCGATATCGAAAATATTTTAAAGTTAGCTGGCATTGAAAAGTTTTTTACTATAAAGGTTGGAATAGATACATTCAAAAGCGTTAAGCCTGAAAGAGAAATTTTTACCAAAACACTTGAAAAATACTGTTTAGATAGAGAGAGGACAATGTTTGTAGGAGATTCTCTAGAAAACGATTATATTGGGGCATTAAATGCTGGCCTCAGCGTCATACTGGTTGATAGACATGATAAAGTTAGAAAAAAAGATGTAAGAAAGATTAGTAGTTTGATAGAGCTTATTAACTACCTTTAGAGCTATAGGTCCCTCCAGTATTTTGTTTGGAAATCGACATCAACTTTTGTAATTATTTCAACAAGGGCTGGTTTCCCATTCTTTGTTTCCTTTATAGCCCTTTTAAGTGCAGGAGAAATTTCGTCAGGTTTCTCGACCCTTTCACCATATCCGCCCAAGGCTTCAGCTACATTAGCATAATTTCCAGAGAGTTTGGAGGTTGAGGGAGTCCATTCAAAGTATGTTCCCATTCCCGAATTGTTGACCAGAATCGTTAGTATGGGAATCTTTTCTCTTACAGCTGTTTCGAAATCCATTCCAACCATACCGAATCCAGCATCACCTATAAAGTTTATAACCGTCTTATCTGGGCATGCAAGTTTAGCGCCCATTGCCCCTCCAAGAGAGTAGCCTAAAGTACTGTGGTGACCCCAGCCCAGGTACCCACGCGGTATGATTGCTTCATAGAATGGTGCGAGATGGTCTCTTGGACAGCCTGCATCATGAGTTATGATAGTATTCTTTCTGTCTACGGTTTGGATTATTTCCCATACAACACGATATGGGTTTATTGGTACCTCATTTGAAGTTAGCTTAGGCATCCACTCTCTCAACCACTCCTCCTTTAACCTTCTAATTTCATCCTCTAACCCCTCTCTTCCTGGAAGCCTCACATTCTGCCTTTTAACTTCTTCAATAAGCTGTCTGAGTACAAGCTTAGCGTCGCCGACTATCACGTAGTCTGCATAATAGTCCTTGTTAATATCCCATTCATCCACAGTTGATTGTACAATTATTTTACCCTTAGGAATTGGTGCACCAATTACTGAAGTAGTTAAACCCCTTGTTAAACTCGCGCCAATTGCTAGAACAAGGTCAGCCTTTTTCAGGAAATGTGCTGCAACCTTGCTTCCTGTTCTACCGCCAACGCCAACTGAAAGGGGATGGTCTTCTGGAAAGATACTTTTGGCCTTTAGTGTCGTCATAACCGGCAACTTTAGGAGTTCAGCGAACTCTCTAACTTCATCCCATGCTTTCGCGTAGAAGGCGCCTTCACCAACATAAAGTAATGGGTTTCTAGCATTGGACAAGGCTTTAACTACAGCTTTAACGTCTTCAGGATCCCCTGCACACCTCCATCCCTTAACAGGCTTATACGATAATACTGTATCCATATTTTCTTCAGCCAAATCTTCCGGAACTTCTAATACGACGGGACCAGTTTTACCAGAACGCAAGTATGTAAAAGCCCTTCTCAGAAACTCTTCTGTCTGCTTTTTAGAATTTATTCTTTCAACCCATTTAGTTACCTTATGTAAGGTGAAGAGGGCGTCAAAGTCTTGGATAGGTCGAGTTCCAATCCTGTCCAACGACGATTGGTCAACAAACACTAGAATAGGCACCATGTCCGAGTAAGCTTGAGATATTCCAGAAAAAGCATTTTCTATACCCACACCACCTGCAACAAGGGCTACACCAGGCTTAAAGCTAACACGTGCAAAACCGTCAGCAATATTAATTGCAACCCTCTCCTGGCGAACCAATATTGTTCTAATACCGTATTCTGCGCAAGGGTTTATCAGCTTGTTAGGGGGAAAGCATGTGACAAAATTCACACCCTCCATCTTCAAAATGTTAACGATAGCTTCCTTAACCTTCAAAAAAAGCACCTCATATCACTATGGTATAATATCACTTTTTTATACTTTCTGAACATAAAATTAGTATAAAATCGGACTACTTTTAGAAAACTATTAAAAGAGGTAGATAGCCATCGACCTATAGGCAGGGGCGTTAATTGAAAAAATTTCACATAATATTATTTTTAGCAATAATTATTTTATCTTCTATTATGCCTCATGCCAACGTTTATTCTATGGATGAACCGAAAGAACTTATCGTCGACGGCTTGGTAGAAAATCCAATGAAAATTTCTTACAATGAACTAAAGGATTTTCCGCAAGTTTGGGAAGTAGTTGAGCTCTGGTGTGTTGAAGGATACAAAGTTGTGAAATATAATTGGACAGGTGTACCCTTAATTTATTTGCTTTCAAAAGCGAAATTTAAAGATGGTTCGAAGGAAATCATATTTTATGCTTCCGATGGCTTCACTTCAAGTGTAACTCTAAGGGAGGCTTTAGAACCTACAGCAATTTTAGCCTTAGAAGCTAATGGAACAAATTTGTCTGAAGTTAAAGGAAGAGAAGGAGGTTATCGCATAATTTTACCCTGTAGATGGGGATATAAGTGGGTTTCACACGTTTCAAGAATTGAAGTCATCGATTATGATTATAAGGGATTATGGGAGTCACTGGGCTATCCTGATGAAGGAAAAATGTCAATATGCCCTGAAGCATTAGTAAGCGATGCAATATTCAGCTTAAATATTGAAGCATACAAAATTAATGTTAGTGGATTTACAACTGGAAAAATTGGGAAAATGAATTTTAACTATAATGAAGAAGTTTTAAAAATAGATTTGAGTTTTTCCTCAAATTTTGAGACGTTTCTGAATCTTTTCATAGAAGAGGGAAAAGGGTACAGTGGTATAGATTTGCTTGTGGATGGAAGAAAAGTTAATTTAACATTATTGGGAAATCAAAACATTAAAGCAATTTTATTAGAAGGTATCGAAGGAGAACATACTATAACAATTTTAGCATATGAAAGTGAAATTAGAGGACATGGAAACGTTTCTAATACGATAATCTACTTAATAATCCTAGTCGCTATAGTTATGGTTATAATATATCTAATCTTTGTTTTTGAATATAGGATTAAGAAGAATTTTAAAATTTAAAATGGAATTATGATAAAAGTTTTTAGGCTAATGGCATAGAGTATATACGGAGATGAATATTAATTTGTATAAGAGGTTCGAGGTTCCAACATTAGCTTGGTATGGACAAAAAATGCAAGAACTAGTATTTCCAGAAGAATGGCATGTATCATTTTTGCCCATGGAAGGCTATAATAAACCCTTAGTAGGAAGTGATGAAATTGTTAGAGCGCTCAAAGAGCCTATTGGAACAAAACCACTTAAAAAGCTTGCTGAAGGAAAAAGGGAAGCCGTTATTGTTGTAGACGACATGACTAGGGTTACAAGAGCATATCAGATTATACCTTATATCATGCGTGAACTAAAGGAGGCTGGAATTTCTGACGAACATGTAAGGTTCATTATGGGAGGAGGCCTACATGGGGCATGGTATAGAGATGATTTTTCCAAAAAATTAGGTGAAGACATAGTTAGAAATTATCCAGTATACAACCATAATCCCTTCGCAAACTGCACTTATGTTGGGAAAACTAGTATGGGGACACCGGTTGAAATAAATTCGGAATACCATTCGTGTGACTTGAGGATAGGTATAGGTAGTGTTGTACCACATCCTATGACTGGATATGGTGGTGGTGCAAAGATAATTCTTCCAGGAATAGCATCGTATAACATGATATTCTATAACCATATGGTTGTGCATAGACAGAACCCTCCAGCTGAATCCTACTGGGGCTTTCTCGAGGGAAACCAGACGAGGGCAGACATCGATGAAGCCGGCAAGATTGCTGGAATGGACATGAAGGTGGACGTTCTTTTGAATGGTGTCGGAGACAGTACAGATGTATTTGCAGGAGACCTTCAGATGGAGTTTACTGAGGCGGTTAAAGTTGCAAGAGAACACTATTCAACAAAAGGAGTTCCTGATAAGGTGGATGTCATAGTAGCGAACACTTACGCTAAAGCAAACGAGGCTACATTAGCATATTCTAACTGGAAGAATAAGGTTAAAGAAGATGGTGTCATGGTTATAATAGCTCAAGCACCGGAGGGACAGAGTACACACTACTTATATGGTAAGTTTGGAGTAAACGAGTACGCTCCAGGACATAGTGTTCCATCGAAGCCACCTTTCAAGAAACTGATAATCTTTTCCGAGTATAAGATTCCGGACCCATTTCTTCCTATAGCTGAACCGTCCAGCATAATATGGCTTGATGATTGGAAAGAAGTAGTTGAAGAAATTAAAAATACTTTCAATTATTATCCGAGTGTTCTAATTCTACCGAACGCTGAAGTACAATGTGATGAAAAAGTTTTAAAAAAGTTTAAATAGAAAATACCTAGAGTTTTAGTGTGGTGAAATATGAAAGATTCTACATTTGGATTTTTGGTTGCCTTGCCTGGAACTCTATACATTCTTGCTTTGGTCGCTTTTCCTCTAGGACTTCTTTTTTGGCTTAGCTTTGTTAGATTCGATTTTTACAATCCTATAACATTTGTTGGACTATCAAATTATATTAGGGTTGTTGAGGACAGAGTTTTTTGGATTGCTTTACAAAATACTATAATATATAGTGTAGGGGTCACCATTATTACAATGCTTTTAGGAATATTAATGGCTGCCGCTGTTTCAAGAATAAGAACATTTTCAACACTTTTTAGGACGCTCCTAATTTTACCTTGGGCAGTCCCACTTGTTGTTTCAGGCCTAGTTTGGAGATGGATGCTAGATCCAGGTGTAGGCATATATAATTATTTGCTTGTTAGTTTAGGATTGATTGAAAAGGCGATTAACATTTTTGGAGAACCTACGTATGCTATGATAGCTTGCATATTATCTGATAGTTGGACCAGAATACCATTCACTTTCATACTTGTTTTAGCTGGAATACAATCTATACCTATAGATCTTTATGAAGCAGCAAGAGTTGACGGAGCCAACATGATCCACAGTTTTAAAAACATCACGTTACCCCTTTCGCAGAAGAGCATCTTGACCGCGGCGCTTTTTAATAGCATGTTCTCATTCAGAACTATTGATGTTATTTGGTCTATGACAAGAGGGGGGCCTGGAAAAGCAACTTACGTACTGGGAATACAGTTAGTGGACTATTTAGTCATGTATCAGAATCTCGGGTTCGGTGCAGCGTTGGGAGTTTTGATGCTAATACTTGTTTCTCTGTTTACTACAGTAATGATTTATTATCTTCTGAAGAGGTGAATTATAATGGCTTCTGTTCGTAAGTCAAATTTACTTGTTAGAATTATTGAACATAAATTAACTCCGTATATAGTAACAGCTGCATTTTCTTTGTTTATGATTTCACCCATCATTTTAATGCTGCTTAATTCCTTTAAGAGCCTTGCAGAGGCCTTCACTTGGCCGCCGACACTGTTTCCAGTAAATCCGACGTTGGAAACATATCAAAGGGTTATAGGAAGTACAGTACCGCTGACGATGAGAAACTCTCTCATACTTTCTCTTACAACAACCTTTTTGGTACTTGTAATAGCATTACCTACGGCTTACGCGTTGAGTAAGTATCCATTTAGAGGGAGCAAAATGATTCTGCTTTTCTATTTAGCTTCAAGAATCGTTCCACCTGTCTCACTATTGGTACCTTTTTACATCATGTTAAGTTTAATGCGTCTCATCGATACATATTTAGGATTAATATTAGTCTATATTTACATAACTCTACCTATAATTATTTGGGTAATAAAGGGATTTTTTGACGAATTCCCAAAAGATTTAATAGACTCCGCACTAGTTGACGGATGTACAAGGCTTGGAGCCTTTTTTAGAATTGTACTACCAACCTCAGCTGTGGGTGTAGCTGCTTCAGGCATAATCACATTCCTTTGGAGTTGGAATGAATTTCTTTTCCCAATGGTCTTTACTACCTCAAACAATGTGGCACCATTAACCACTGGAGTTTTCGAATTTGTCGGAGACGAAGTTATTGAATGGAGTTCACTAAGTGCGGTAGGAATTTTTGCAAGCCTTCCAGCAATAATATTCTTTATCTTTGCACAAAAATACATAATAGCTGGACTTACAAAAGGTGCATTAAAATTATAGATAATTGTATTTTTTTATTATATAAAAAAGAAAAAAATAAAAACTTGGGGAATTATTATTGCTAGAAGGTTGCTGCTATATTATCTGCGTCTTTCTGGGCATTAATTAATGCATCATCTACACTAACAGTACCTAGAATAGCCTTATGCCACCATTCATTTAATCTTGCAAATATGTCATCTGCACCTGGAGGATAGAGTTCCATCTTACTAAGTTCTATTGCTGCCTTCTTAACTTCAGGTAACGGCATCTTCTCTACAACATCTGCTCTTTTGTACAACGGTGCTGCTAATGTTTCATTCCCTTCAAAAACTAATTCATTCCATTGAACTTCATAGCTTCTATAGAAGTCTGCGAATAACATTGCTGCCGCTTGCTGTTTTGGATTAGCGAAAGGATTAATACTCCATGGTTGCGAGGAATGTTCTTCAGTAGCTGGTTTTGATTTCTCGTCGTAGGAGAGTGGGGCCATGGCAATCCAATCATCTTTAATCTCTGGATATAGGGCAGGACTGATGTATCTGTTAATGTTAACTGTTCCATCGTGTATGAAACCTACTTTACCACGGCCAAAGAGTTCACCTGGATCTGTCCAAGACCATCCAAGGGCTTCGCGGGGCATTGCACCTTTTCTATCCATATCTACAAATAATCTGAATACCCTCCTGAATTCATCGGAGAGGAAGAATATGTTCCCCCTCTGGTCCAAGAATGAACCACCTTGTGAGAAAAGTGGTGCCGCAAAGGCTCTCTGCATGTACCTATGATCTTTACCTGGCATAGCAATACCATAATATCCTGTACCCAGGGTCTTTCTCGCCCACTCGGCGACCTTTGCCATGACTTCGACTACTTCAACCCATGTCTTTGGCGGTTCAGATGAACCGGTAGCTTGTTTAAGCCAAGAAATTCTAAAGTAGGGTATGGCAGGTTTAGTGGCGACAGCACCAGTGAAGTACCAATGTTCACCAAACTTGCAAAGTAGCTTCATTGCTGGCGAATAAAGTTTCTCTGCTTCTGGTGGCCAAAGATGATCTAATGGTATAACCCAACCATTTTTTACAAGCTGGTTACCGTAAAATGCTCCTCCAGGTGTAACTAGGTCGATAGCATCTGATTTTGCTGTCAGAATACTGACTGTTTTTAGCCATAGTGTCAGTTCTTCCATTTCCTTTGCTTCCACATGAATTCCTGTAAGGTCTTCAAATCTACACATTGCCATCTGTGTAGCAGGGTCGTGTGCAAGACCACCATAGTTAAGGAATTTTATTTCCTTTACACCTTCTACAGCTTTTTCCCATCCTTCTGGTAATTTGTATCCTCCTATAGCCGCTATTGGTTCAGCCCTATAGGTTTTTAATGTAGGAAACCTCTTTATCCAGTGGTCTGGTATAGGACCAATTTTGACATCAGTCAATCGCTCTTCGAAACCTGGTTTATCCCATTTTATAAGGTCCCATGGCATAGTGGTTGTAGGTGTTGTTGGTGCTGTTGTCGTGGTTACTACAGTTGTTGTAGGCACAGTCGTTGTGACTACTGTTGTAGTTGGCTGTGTTACTACTGTAGTTACTGCTGTTGTGGTCGGCTGTGTTATTGTTATTACTTCAGGCGGTCTTGTTGCAAAATATGCTGCAGCACCAATAGCGATTAATGCCACCGCACCGAGGCCAACATATAGGAAAGATCTTCTATCAACCTTTTTAGGCTCTTGACTCATATTTCCTCTGGTTATAAGATAATTTTATCTTGTTTATAAACATTTCTATTAAAAATTAGTTTAATTTATTATTTTAAAATTCAAAATTTTTAAGAAAATTGTAATAGACTATTTTTGGAAGGTGTTTGAGCATTTATAATACATACGCTCAAAAAATTCCTTCATGTAATACACTTTTACTTATGCTATCCTTTAGCTTGGAAAAGATAACACTGCAGACTAAAATAGTGAATCATTCATAATCAAAATTTTAAGAACATTTATTCAGAAGTTTTGTAATAAGATGTTACTAAGGGTATTTCAAAAACATTCGAATAGCTTTTTTACTGACTAATTCATTTTTGCCTTTAATGCAACCGAAAGTTGGAGGTTATATAACACGCCATCTAGGCCACCTTTAAGAACATAATAAATAGACATGTTCGACTCTATTACCGTGCCTTAGTTTACTTCTTTACGGATATTCCGGAAGTAAGTACAAAAATATTAGGCTCATGTTTTCATAATTTAATATTCTTTTACATTAAGATTTTTCAAAGTCGAAGCCATTATCTTACTGTTAGAGTAGAGTTGAACATCCGTATCAAAGCATCAATTGACAAGTGTTAAACGTACCTTAACTAGCTTGACAAACCACCTCAAAAATTCATGAAAACCTAAATTAGCCCAGAACATCTAATGAAAGCAGAATATCATACACCCTAATACCCCCCTATACAGTATGATAGGCAAAAGCAAAAATAATAGAATACACCCCAAAGGGGATAACAAATTAAAATAAGCATGAAGTTTAGTGCCTCATAATTTAATATAATATTATACCTTTTTCAGCTTCTTTAGGAAAACTACTACCGGAAGATTTTAGTTTCTCGAATTCATCTAACGTGTATATGTGAAGTTGAACTTCAGGCAACTGTAGAATGTCCCAGACTATATGATAGTCGTCCTTTAACTTATTACCATTGTAGATTATTAGAAGATCGATGTCACTTGCTACAGTATGCCTGTTTTTGGCGTATGATCCAAAAAGGATGAGCTTAACTAATGGAATTTTTTCCTTTAACTCTGGCAATTTCGCCCTTAAATATTCTACTACTTTTTTTATCAAATCTTGGATAATAGATCTTCACAGAATCCGACGATTTTTCTTCCATATTCAACTAACCTTTCAGCCTCTTCTCTAGTATATAATTCATATGGAGCGCCTTCAGGATGTGCGTTTGGATAGCGTGTTGGTATGTAAGCCTTATCCAGTTCCTTAGCGAACCTTATAAGTTCGGTATCAAAATTAAAATGTTCAGAAAGCCTTTTAATTAAACCGGCAACCGAATAGCCAAAGGCTTCCACACCTATCCTTTGAAAAACGGCTTTAACAGCCTTTTCAGAAGCTTGCTGAGCTAAAAGACATGCATATTCATAAAATCCACCCTTAATTTCATATTCTGCATTCTCTAAGTCTCTTTTAGCCTGCTTCAGCCAATCTAAACTTCTTTCCACCATAGAATAGTAAAATAAAATGTATGATAATAAATGTTAGTTTCTTACTTTAGTTTATAAGCGCCTTTTCCAAGAAATTTAGCTCTACTTCCTAGTTCTTCTTCAATTTTTAGAAGCCTGTTTGCTGTATCGTCTACACCCCCTTCCCTCATTTGTCCTGTGTTTAGTCCTACTGCATAGTCCGCTATATCTGCACCTTCTCCTCTACTACTGCATGGCATTATCGCGTAGCCGTGTCTGTACGCGTATTCGACCATTTCTAGCGCTTCTGTTATTGTTCCGATCTGATTAACCTTTAACAGTACAGCATTGCAGGCCTTCGCTTCAATGCCTCTTTTAACTCTTTCTATGTTTGTTGTGAAAAAGTCGTCTCCTACTATTTGTATCCCCAATTCTTTGGTTAATAGTGCATGGCCTTCTACATCATTTTCTTCAAGGGGGTCTTCTATGACTATGAATGGATAATCTTTAACCATTTTCTTGTATAATTCTATTAGGTCTTCTTTTGTCTTTTCTTCTCTTGAAAATA
>Ga0105158_1000255_pt1 | contig 23806 bp, 26 predicted proteins | sample LHCtaG_FD_81567 | JGI IMG/M metagenome (GOLD analysis project Ga0105158, IMG submission 81567) | Hot spring microbial communities from Little Hot Creek, USA to study Microbial Dark Matter (Phase II) - LHC4sed_matched | ecosystem: Environmental > Aquatic > Thermal springs > Hot (42-90C) >...
CCATTTTAAGTGCCAACGATAAAATAAAAAACTTCATAACAGGGCTTCTTAAAGTTCAAACATCTTAACCCTTATTTTTATTCCCATTTTGTTTCTCCAGCCACTGCGTAATCTTCATATAGTCTCAAAACTCTTTAGAAAATGCATAAATAATCCGAATAGGAAAAATGGGCCCGTAGCTCAGTAAGGATAGAGCACCGGGCTTTTAGGCAAACAAGAGGCGTTAACGGAGAAACCCGGGGGTCCCGGGTTCAATTCCCGGCGGGCCCGCCACCATTATAGCATGAATTTGTAAAGCTTTAAAATTTAAAATGAAGGGGAGGCAAAAACTGGAGAAGGCTCGGCGGCGGCCATCGGCTTTTTATGCCAAAAAATATGTAGGGAGAGGGTATCCAATTTAGGAACTGCAGCACCTTTAACTTTGACATTTCGCTAAAAAGACTAGGGGGCTAGAGATGGTGGAAAACGTAGAAATCCATTTTCTCCACCAACTTCGTTTTGGATATTGTATGCTAAAAACTAATAGGTTTAAACAGCTCTTTAATATTTTGAAGTGAAAACTGCCATGCGGAGGAAAAGGCTGGTTTTCCCTTTCACGGCAATAGTAGGCCTAGAAAAGCTTAAACTAGCTATATTGATAAACGCCATAAACCCAAAAATCGGCGGGGTCCTCATAAAGGGGCCTAAAGGCTCTGGGAAAAGCACTATTGTAAGGGCTTTGGCCGACATCCTCCCAAAAATAAGCGTTGTTAAGGATTGTCCCTTCAACTGCAACCCCTACGACCCCTCAAACATGTGCCCAAAATGCAGTGAAAAGTATGCGAAAGGCGAAAACCTTCCAGTGGAAGAGCGGGACATGGTTGTTGTGGATTTGCCGCTCGGCTCCACCGAAGACAGGGTTGTTGGAAGCTTAGACGTGGAAAAAGCCATAAAATACGGCTTAGAGGCCCTTGAACCAGGAATACTGGCGGAGGCAAACCAGAACATCCTCTACGTGGACGAGGTTAATCTTCTCCCAGACCACATAGCTGACGATCTACTGGACGCTGTAGCCACGGGCTGGAACATTGTGGAGCGGGAGGGCATATCCGTAAGCCATCCATCCCGCTTCATATTCATAGGCACCATGAACCCTGAAGAGGGCGAATTAAGGCCTCAACTCCTAGACCGTTTCGCATTATCTGTCACCGTTGAGCCAATAACTTCCGTAAAAGACAGAATGGAAATAGTCAAACGAAACATGGAGTTTGAGATCAACCCGGAAAAGTTCTATGAGAAATATAGGCCTATGCAAGAAGAACTTAGAAACCGCATCATTCAAGCGAGAAAAATGCTGGAAAAAGTGGTCATACCAGACGCCCTTCTAGAAGCCATATGCAAAGCATGCTTAGACTTGAAGGTGGACGGACTACGCCCTGACATAGTCATAGCAAAAGCGGCAGCAACGCTGGCAGCCTTCGAAAACAGAACGGAAGTAACGCTGGAAGACATTTTGGTGGCAGCCGAACTAGCCTTAAGCCACAGGACAAGGGAGGGCGGCTTCCTAGAACCAGCCACACCCCAAGAAATCAGGGAAACCTTCACCGCCAGGGTGAAAAAGGTCTTCCAAGTTGAGAAGATGGATGAAACTGCCGAAAAGGAATCCGAGAAAAGAAAATTTCTAAGGGGAAAAGCCGTCTTCTGGGTTAAAAAGGACGCCTCGGAAAACGAGGAAAAGCAGGCGACGGAAGAAAGCTTCCTCAACAAAGTTCGCGCAAAATGGTTTAAACTCATCTTCCGTTTAAATAGGCTATTAGGCGGGGTCTTCTTTGGAATTGGGAAAAGATTACGCAAAAGCCCAAGAAAGGCTCCGGTAACAGAAGGCTTCCAAGTGGGCTCAGAAAGGCTTAGGGGAGAAATCCGTGAAGAAAGCACCGTTGAAAAGAAGAAGGGTGAATTAAAGGGAATTCCAACAGTCAGCGGCGCCGCCGCAGGCCAACCGAGAGTTTCGGAAGGTTTTCCAATAATTTCTGGTGTGGCAAAGATAATTTCTCCTTCAAGGTTTTTTCTGAAAATGGGAGAATTCAAAGCCAAGGGCAGATATGCCTATGCCGGCAGACGTGCCCAAACACTAACAACAATTCATAGGGGTAAACCCTATGGATGGAAACTTCCAAAGGGAAAACCAGTGGACATCCACATACCCGCCTCGATTCGAGAGTCTGCTAGGAAACAGAAGAACCGAGAGAAGCCCGCCGAATTAGCTATAAAACTATGCGTAGAAGACATCCGTGAAAAGTTAAGGCTGTACAAAGCGCCTGCCACAATCGTTTTTGTCGTAGATCTAAGCGGCTCCATGCTCCTAAACATCGAAGCCGTTAAAGAAGCCCTTCTGGGACTCCACAGCGACGCCTACAGGTTTAGAGACCGCGTTGGAATAGTAGCGTTAAAAGACACGGGGGCGGTTGTTGTTCAACACCCAATAACAAACCTCAGAGTTGTCGCAAAAAAGCTCGTAGACCTAAAAGTAAGCGGATACACACCTCTAGCGGCTGGAATGCTAAAGGCTTGGGAAGTCTTAAGAGAGGCGAAAAGACGAGATCCATCCACAATTCCCTTCATGGTCTTAATAACGGATGGAGGTGCCAACGTCCCCTTGAAACGAAGCCTTGAAACAGGCGAAGTTAGGCAGATTGAAGAAGTCCGCATAATCACAAGGGAATACGAAGACTTGGCTGTTAGAGACGTTATATCCGTTTCAAAAATGATTGGGCGGGAAAAAATACACACCATCGTTATAAACACGAACCCGCACTTTTACGGACGCGAAACATATGGTTTCCTCGTTACGAGGATGATTGCTCACCTCACCAGAGGAAGCCACCACGAAATTGGAAAGCTGACAACGCCTAAGGGCATGGTTGAGGATATAATTGAAATAATAAAGGAGGACCAGCGAAAAATAGCCTATGAAAAGGCCCCGGCTAAACTGGCGGCTTAACCTTCTTTCTTATGTCCAGACTTTTTCTCATCCACTTTTCAAAATCTTTTGACGGAGGCTTCTCCACAAAAAGTCTTTTCCTCAAAGCCTCCAAAAAGGAGTTTTTCAAGCCCAAAAACTCGGCGGCAGTCACAACCCTATGCCCAACCCTTTCAGCTTTTTCAAAGATTTTAGCCGCCTTTCCCCGCCACTGTTCATCCCTCAAAAGATGATGCTCCAAAATAGTGCAGGGCACAACTTCAACAACTTTCTCCAAATTCATCATTCCGAGGCGAAAATGCTCTTCATTAACTCTGAAACCAGCCAAGTAGGAGGGTGGACCACCCACCATGACCAGCTGAGGCTTCTCGCCAACAATCTTTTCAAGAGTTTTAGCCGAAATAGGGCCTTGCACATCTGGCGCGAATAAAAATTTTTCACTTCCAAACTCGACAACCGTCATTAAAACCCAGCCAAGGGCTGAATCTTCTGGGCCGTGTGGAACAGGCTCTGAAAACCTTACCACGGTTTTTCCAAAGGTGAAGCTTCTGCCGTCTGCAACCTTAAGCTTTTCAGCAGCCTTTCCGCCAGTCTTCTGGAAAACCCATCCTCGACGTCTCTGGCTAAAATTTATCCACTCCTTGGGATGTTTGAGCAGAACAACCTTTCCATGATAAATTTGTCTAGCTGTTTCCTCCGCCCTTGTCCAGTTGCATAGCCAGTCTTCATAAGATGGCGTGTGATGGTCAAAATGATAATGGCTTATGGTCACCACATCCGCCCCTTCAGCCGCCTCAGCAATTTTCCCCCGCGCCTTCTCTATAGCCCTAAACTCCAGTGGGTGGGGAGGCAAACCAAAACGGTTTGGGCAAAGCGAAACCCCAGCGTCCAATAGAATCCGCAAGTCTGGCGTCTCAACATAAGTGCACATGGAGCGAACGCCCAAACTTTCAGCAGCCAAAGGCACAACGCGAATATGCTTAAACATGGCGCCTCAACATTTCAAAGCCCAGCTATAAACTTTTATCCAAGTCCACACTTTAATTTTAAACGGCAGGCGATGACGACTCTGGCCCCACTGAAGTTATGATTGGGATCTTGAGTGCGGGAGCCTGCACCTAATTAAAATCAACATATTTTAAGCCAAAATTTGTAAGAACGCTTAAAGTTTATATCTTATAATTCTTCGGTTTTCTCCCACAGTTCAAGCATTCCCTTTTTAAGCTCCCTGCGTTTTCTGTGGAGGAACCTGTAGACTGTTGCGTGTTGGCTGCCATCGATTAGCATTTGGATGGCTTCCCTTGCCACTTGGGCGTTTTCAATTCTCCCAATAATGCTCACCGTGTGGCCGTAAACCGCTATGTTGGTGTCAGTCAACTCCTCTATTATTCTCCTTGTTTTGCCATCCATCCCTATTATCCGCCCTTTGACACGCCTAATGTCCGATTCGGATCTTCCAAAAATGGTTCTTAAATCTATCACGTCCAATATGGCTTCTTCATCATGGATAAGCTTAAACGCGTGTTCAGGGGAGAACCCTCTCCCAATGGCGGTTACAACATCTTTAGCCCTTAAAAGAACCGATGGGTCTTCAGCCTTTTCAGATAATGTGATTGTAACGCCACCAGTGTCGCTTTCCACTAGAAGGTTTACCGAAAGCATGTTTTCAATAGCCTTTTTTGTTTCTCCGCCTTGTCCAATCAAAACACCGACCCGTTCTTTAGGGATTCGCACAAACATGCTAGGCTGAGCCATGCCCAGTAACCCTCCTGTAAATCTCCTCAGCTGGCAAAACATCTACTCCCAAACGGCTAAAAAAGCGGTTAAGGTTGGCTATATCCCTGTTTAGAAGGAAATCCGCCAAAGGATGGGAAAGCGGAACAGCCTGCGACATGTCGAAGAGCACGGGCAAACCCCTCCAAACCATAATGTTGTATTCGCTTAGGTCGCCGTGGACGAGTTCCGCCTTCCGATAAAGCTTTTCAAGATAAGTTAGTAAAATCCTGTAGATTCTTTCAGGGTTGGATGGAGGCTGCTCCTTCATGGAGGGGGCGTTCACCCCATTTTTGCCGATAAACTCCATGACAAGCACGTTGTTCCTAACGGCGAAGGGCTTCGGCACCCTAATACCAGCCGCCAGTGCTTGCTCAAGGTTTTTGAACTCCTTTTGCGCCCATGCAAAAATCAGCGAGCGAGTGTCACGTTTAACGTTTCTAAATCTCGGGTCGCCCTCGATGTATTTTAGCATTCCCTTGCGGAACTCGGCTGAAACTGTCAAGTAGATTTTTATGGCAAGCTCTTTACCTTCCCTGTTTTTGCCCCAATAAACGCGGGCTTCCTTGCCAGCTTTCACAACGCCGTATATGCGGTCTATTACGCCGCTGTTCATGAAATCGTATATGACCATGAGGGTTGAACGGTCAAAAACCTCCTCTAAAACCTCGTATTCCTCGCTTCGCTTTTCCTTCATCAACTGTTCAACTTCGTATTCCTTCTCCTCTTCGTGGAGCTTTTTCTCAACTTTTTCGCGAAAAGCCAAGACTTTTCCTCACAAACCATCTAGATGGTTAGATAGCCGTTCTTGCGGAGCCACTCTGCTTGAGCGTGGGTGTAACGCCAAATCACGTCGCCCCGCTTGTCAGACTGGAAGTCCCATGGCGAAACGAGGACGACGTCGCCCTCCCTTATCCAAACTCGCCTTTTCATTTTACCCCTTATACGGCATAAGCGTTCATTTCCATCTTGACACTTAACCAAGACATGGTCAAAACCAAGGAGTTTCACGGCTACGCCTAAAACATCGTTAGGTGACGGAAGCACCATTTCGCTTAACTCTTCTTCGCTTATAACCTTCTTCTTACCCAAACAAGCACCTCAAACCATCTTTCTAGTAGATTGTGGTTCTCCCTTAAAAGCATGCTTATGCAACGGCCTTTTAACCGCCCCTAAAAGCTCAGTCATTTGAAAGGCCTCCTTAAGGTTTCTGGCCGCCATGGAAACGCCTACCGTGCATTCAAGCCAACACCCGTTACATGAGGCAACCTTAACCCATCCGTTTTTGGCCCCCTCAGATTTGCCCAGCAAAATGTCTTCAGCGGAAGCCTCCAAAAGGTTTCCAAGCGTCAAGTCTACGCGGGCACCACAAGCCAAAAGATTTCCAGCCGGGTCTATCGCAACATAAAGCCTCCCCGCATCACAAATTTTGGAAAGCTTCCCTTCAAAGAAAGGCTTAAACCCTCGAATAAAATCGGCTGGAACAGCTAGAAAATCCGGCTCCTCCCTTTTAAGGGCTAAGAGATGTTCTTGGAGAGCTGCCACTTTACCTGCTGGCAGTCTGTTTTCCAGCAGCGGCGGATATGGATGAATTGGTTGAACCTGCATAAAATCCACGAGGCCGCGCATTTCTTCAACGAATTTTGGGAAAACGTCAATATTGTGTGACGAGATAACGCTGTTCACTCCAACCCTAACACCATGCCTTTTTAAGGTTTTAATAGCTTCAACCGACCGCTGAAATGTTCCAGTTAAACCTCTTATCTTATCGTGGCATTCTGCTGGTCCGTCAATGGAAACGACGACAACGTCGAAGGTGTCTGCAACTTTTGAAGCTTTTTCCTGGTTTAGAAGCGTGGCGTTTGTGTTCATGCTTACCAGACAGTTGTGAAGCGCAGCTCTTTTCGCCAAAAACGCCAAGTCTTTTCGAAGGAGGGGTTCGCCTCCGCTGAAATCGAAAAAGGCGACGCCTAAACTGCAAACATTGTCTATGACGGCTAAAGCCTTATCTGTTGGCAGTTCAAGCCTTTCAGTCCTCCACCAGTCGCAGTAGGCGCACCGCAGGTTACAGCGTCCAGTCACGTTGTAGGAGGCGAACAAAGGCGAAAGCTTTCCAATCTTAAATTTGACAAGGTTTTTGAAAGCTTTAAAGGCGAACCGCCCAACCCTCACCAATTCATCCATCAAAATTGAATCTCTCCACACAAATTGTTTTAAAAACTTGCCGCTTTCCCTGTTTTCAGCCTTGTAGAAGTTAAGCCTCACAAGCAGACGCTTGTGCCTTTAAAACAGACGCGCGTCTTTAGACTAGGTAGATTTATTTTTGCGCTGTTTCTTGTTCCATTCTGTTAAGATAATTTTCACGAAATGTTTTAGCCTCATTTTTGCTTCTTTTCTGGAAAGAGGCTTTCAACTCTTCTGCAGTTGCTTAAAGAAACAGGTATGCGTGTAGCTTCTGGCTTCGCCTACACGCATAATAAGAAAGCAAGATGAAAATCATATTCGGTTATCAGCGACTAAGAATATGTGGGAGTGTTGTTACTTGGCTTTTATGTTGCATTGGTTGGGGCGAATGCTCCAAAAAATTTATGGCTGATGTCAGGGTTAGACTTTATGATGAAATGAAATGCTAAGCGTTAAACTTAAGGATGTTTTAGTGGTTTCTTTAGGGTTGGCTTTTGTTTTCCTTCTATGTGGTACTGGTTTCTTATTGATTTCAGTAATAATCAGTGGAGCATCATGGTTTGTCCTGAAGCGCCCATTAATTATTGTTTACTCCCTGCAAAATTTGATTGACTTTGGGCTTAACTCCCTTCGTCCCCTCAGTTGGCAGAGGATGGTTTATACAGCTTGCTTGGGGTTTATTGTTATTGGGCGGTGTCCTTGCACTTGCCAGCTCAATTATAGGTTTATTTGAAAAGAAGGCGACGGATCTGGCGACACGCGGATTGCTTGCAGCCTCGAGCCTACTTATTCTTCTTTCCCCAATGATATTGTCATTGGGCTTCCTAAATTGTGGGATTCCATTGTATGGCGTTGCCGGCTGCATCCCTATCGATACGTAGGTTTCTTATCTTACGTTTTCTTTTCCGCCGTAACAGCTGGAATTCTAGTGCTGACCACATCCATCTTAACAAACATTTCAGAAAACAAAAAGTAAGAAATTGGAGAAGTAGATAAAATAAGCATTAACATGAGAAACAAATCCAACATCATCTCTGCAAAACAACATTTCCATTAGCGATAATTAATAGAACAATCATAAGGGACATCCCTTTTCAGATTAGTTTAGGATCTCTTTTGAGCAGAGCATTTATTTCAGAGGGAAGGAGCAAGTCATGGAAAGTTTACCTATTGGTTTTAAAGTTTCACGATTTGTGCGTGAGGGACTCCTTCGATGTTTATAATTGCCTCAGGGTGGACATATCCTTTTTCGACGGCTTTCTGCACAACGTTTTTGCCCACTATGTTAACAATAGTTGAGTTTTCTATCATGGCTATGGCCTCCTCCAGCTCCACCTCTACTCCTTTGTAGAATTCCTCTGTGACTTGGAAGACAATTTTCCCTTCGCGGAGTGTTCTTCCAAGAATTTCAGCGTCGCAAATGGACAACAAAACGTTGTTGCCGATTTTTCTAAGCTTCATGTAACACTTCAACTATTTAGCCTCTCACAGCTGCTTAACAGAGGATTTGGCGCCGCAAGCAGCACACACAAGGAAGGATAGGCGTTTTTCCTTCACAATTTTCGTGTCTGGACGCTTACATACAGGACAAGTTACAAAAGTGTCCATGTACCTCTGCAACAGCCGTTCAAGAGTTTCCCTTGGAAATTTACCCTGAAAGATAACTCTCGACTCCTGCATTACGGCAGCTGTAGCCAACTCTCCCGTCAGAAACTTTAGAATATGTTGGGGGTCGCGGTTTAAAACTTCGGCAACCTCCTTAAAATTGTGAACCATTGTGCGCATTCCAACAACTGCATATTGAAGCTTTGGAATCTCCAGACGCTCCCGTTTTGAGGCCGTTTCTGGCAGCTGGGAACGCGCCCTCTTAAGCAAGGCTTCATAGTCGTACTTCATCAGCATTTGCTCCAAAAGAACATGAAGGAATCATTGTATTTAAAAGTTAATATGTAAATGCGAGAATTATGACATATCTTTTGAAGATGGTGGCTTTGAGCGAGGATAAACCAATTTTTACGCCTCATGATTTCATCAACTACGTTGCGAAGGTCAGGAACCTTCCTGTGGACGCCATAAAAGTTCCTGAACGCCTTGTCTTCACCTATCAGAGAAGGACATATGAACATGCGAAAAACTTAATTGGCGGAAAACCTGTTGAATGGTGGATTTACGGAGAAAGCCAGCCCTTCTGTGTTGGAGAATTAAATAATGTGGAAGTAGGCCTCGGCCTATTTTGGATCGGAGCGCCAGCAGTGGTCATGACATTAGAGGAGGTTATTGCTTGTGGTGCAAGGAAAATTATTGAAGTTGGAGTTTCGGGTGGGCTGCAATCTTTCCTTAAACCCGGAGACATGATTGTCGCAACAGAGGCCATCCGTGATGAAGGAACATCCTATCACTATTTTCCTCCGGAGGTTAAGGTTGAATCCTCGAAGAGGTTGAGGGAGAACATTATAAAACGCCTTTCCGAGCATAACGTTGTGCATCATGTGGGCCCCGTTTGGTCAACGGATGGTGTTTACAGAGAAACCCTGGGAAAATTCCGCCGTTTCAGGGAGGATAGTGTTTTAGCGGTTAACATGGAAACCTCTGCAGTTTTCGCTTTGGCGAAATATCGAAATGTTGAAGCTGCTTCGCTGCAAGTAATTTCTGACATTCTATCGGAAACTGGATGGCTGCAAGCGTTTGAACAGCAAATAGTTAGGGAAAACTCTAAGAAAGCCATCGAGGTCGCTTTGGAGACCCTGTCAAAACCTGAAAATTCGATAGGAGACTGCAAAGCTTAAAGAGGCTACATTCTTTAGTGTTTAATTCTCTTAAAGGTGAAAACGTTGAACAGACGTGTCCACCCATACATTCCCAATTCTCAGCCAGAAATTAAGAGAGAAATGATGCAAGAAATAGGCGTAAAAGGCATAGAGGAGCTTTATGCAGACATACCGCAAAAATATGTTTTGAAAAGACCGCTGAACCTGCCGGAGGGCATGTCGGAATTTGAGGTTAAGAGGCATGTTGAAGCTTTGCTGTCGAGAAATAAGACGTGTGCTGACATGCCCATTTTCATAGGAGCTGGATGTTGGCCTCACTACGTGCCAGCCGTTGTTAGGGAAATCGTTCAGCGCAGCGAGTTTTTAACGTCCTATACACCTTATCAAGCTGAGGTTTCCCAAGGCATGCTTCAAGCCCTTTTCGAGTATCAAAGTATGATCTGCGAGTTGACGGCCATGGATGTGGCTAACTGTTCTATGTATGATTGGGCCTCAGCCCTCGGCGAGGCAGCCCGCATGGCTTCACGGGTAACAAAACGCGACGAAGTACTGATTCCAAAGATAATTCACCCAGAGCGAAAGGCAACGCTTCATGTTTATGCTGAGCCCGCTGAAATAAGGGTGAAAGAGGTTGCCTATAACCGTGAAACTGGACAGCTTGACATAAATGATTTGGAAAGCAAAATTTCAGAGAAAACAGCTGCGGTCTACATTGAAAACCCATCCTATTTAGGCTTTATTGAGGCACAAGCCGAAGAAATAGGCAAGTTAGCCCACACCCACGGTGCACTATTCATTGTCGGCGTAGATCCCACATCTCTTGGGATTTTAAAGCCGCCAGGCGAGTACGGCGCTGACATAGTTATAGGAGAGGGCCAGCCCATTGGAAACCCCATGAACTTCGGTGGGCCACTCCTCGGAATTTTTGCATGTCGAGAAGACCAAAACATGATTAGGCAAATGCCAGGACGCATTATAGGCCTAACGACAACAGTTGATGGAAGTAGGCAAGGTTTCTGCATGGCGCTGCAAACCCGCGAACAGCACATTAGAAGGGAAAAAGCCACCTCTAACATATGCTCCAACGAGGCTCTATGCGCAGTGGCAGCGGCTGTTTACTTGGCTCTGCTTGGGCCTCAAGGAATGCGGGAACTAGGCGAGGCGATAATGTATAAGGCGAATTATGCGATGCATATGCTTTCAAAGATAGAGGGCTTGAAAGTGCCAGTTTTCAAAGCTCCCCATTTTAAAGAGTTCACGGTAAACTTTGACCAGGCTGGCTTAAAAGCCGAAGAAATCCATGAAGCCCTCCTTCAAAAGGGGGTTCACGGCGGCAGGAACATTTCAAAGGAATTTCCAGAGCTCGGGGAAACCGCTCTTTACTGTGTGACGGAAATTCATTTGGAAGAAGAAATCAAGCTTTTAGCAGCAGCTTTAGGGGAGGTTATTTCAGCGAGAAGGTGAACCGACATGTTTGGGCAAGCACGATGGGATGAGCCATTAATATTCAACCTTGGAAGGGCTGGCAGAAAAGGCCACATCCTACCAAAGGTTGAAAAGCCTGTTAAAGAGACTGTGGGTGACTTGTATAAGTTGATTCCGGAAAAAATGCAGCGGAAAAATCCGCCTAGGCTTCCGGAGCTTTCAGAGCCTGAGGTTGTGCGGCATTTTATCAGGCTTTCGGAGATGAATTACGGTGTTGATTCCGGGCTTTATCCTCTCGGAAGCTGCACCATGAAGTATAATCCGAAAATCAACGAGTTTTTGGCGAATCTACCAAAATTGAGCATGCTTCATCCATATCAAGATGAGCGGACTGTACAGGGCATATTAGAAATCCTTTATAGGCTTGAACGTTGGCTTGCAGAAATAACAGGAACAGCTGAAGTTTGTCTGCAGCCCGCAGCCGGCGCTCATGGCGAATTTTTAGGCGCGCTTATAATGAGGGCATACCACAAGTATAGGGGAGAATCGGCAAAAAGAAAAGACATGCTCATACCTGATTCTGCCCATGGAACTAACCCTGCAAGTGCTGCCATGGCCGGCTTTAACGTTGTTGTTATTCCATCAGACAAGGATGGATGCGTTGACGTAGAGGCTTTGAAGGCGGCTGTTTCGGAGAAAACAGCTGGCTTAATGTTGACTAATCCTAACACTTTGGGGATATTTGAGAAAAACATTGAGGAAATAGCCAAAATAGTCCATGAAGCTGGAGGACTTCTGTACTATGATGGGGCAAACCTCAACCCTATTCTGTGCAAGGTTAGGCCCGGCGACATGGGCTTTGACATAGTCCACATAAACATCCACAAAACCTTCGGCACCCCTCACGGCGGTGGAGGCCCAGGAGCAGGTCCGGTGGGTGTCAGCGAGGAGCTTTCAAAATTTCTGCCGGTGCCGCGAATAGTTTTTGATGGAAAGCTTTACCGCCTAGACTATGGTAGGCCTTATAGTGTTGGAAAAATCCGAAGTTTTTATGGGAATGTGGCGGTTTTGCTGAAGGCCTATGCCTACATTCTTAGTCTTGGTTTTGAGGGGCTTAAGGAGGTGGCTGAAGTTTCTGTTTTGAACGCCAACTATGTTTTGCACAAGCTTAAAGGCGCAGAAGGCTTGGCTCTTCCATACAGTAGTGATGTTCCCAGAAAACACGAGTGTGTTTTTAGCGCCAAACCATTAAAAAGCAAAGCCGGTGTTTCAGCCTTAAACATTGCGAAGAGGCTTCTTGATTTTGGCGTTCACGCCCCAACAATTTACTTCCCCCTTATTGTTGAGGAAGCCCTAATGATTGAGCCTACAGAAACATTTGAGAAGGAAGAGCTGGACCGTTTTATTGAGGCGGTTCGTAAAGCGTGCCGCGAAGCTAACGCCAGTCCGGAGAAGGTTCTGAAGGCCCCTACCAACACAGCTGTTCCGAGGCTTGATGAGGTGAAGGCTTCCCATCCTCAAACCATGGCTCTAAGCTGGCGAATGTTCCAGAAAAGGCGAGTTCCTGCAAACCCATAACCTTTTATATTATGCATATGCTTTATTTCTAGAAACCTTGGATGTGGCAGGGTTGAACGAACTAGAAAGTAAAGTGTATGAAGCTGTTGGAAAAGTTGTCGACCCGGAGACCGGTTTGACATTTGCAGAGATGCATATGATTAAAAGCGTTAAAGAACAAGAACCCGGAGTGGTTGCGATTGAGTTTATTCCTTCAAGTCCCTTCTGTCCCATAGCCTTCAAACTTGCCATGGATATTAAACGCGAGGCATTAAAGGTTGCTGGCGTTAAAAAGGCTTTAGTTTACTGCCGCGGGCACATGATGGAGAAGCAAATCAACGAAGCAACAAACAAGGAATAAACAGCCTTCACCTCTTTCTGTTTGGGATGGCTAACCGAATTGTCCATCAAAGGTGAGCATGAAATATACTGTTGCGGCGCCCGTGTACGCATTTCAGAGAAAGGCGTAGAAGTTTTAAGTGAACCACTGATTGAATATTGCCCACTTCATGAAGCCCTTTATGGCACAAAACAAATCGATGTCGAGGCGGTTCGTAAAAGCGTTGAAATGAAGATTGCGGGTTTTGGATTTTGCTGTGCAAACCGCCTTTTCGACGCTGAGCCAATAGTGGCTTATGGCGCTTCTGAAATGATGCGGGTTTGGCTTGAAAGGGGGCTTGTTGACTGCGCCGTTGTTGTCTGTGAAGGCGCTGGAACAGTTTTAACTTCTAACGGCAATCTCGTGCAAGCCATCGGCGCCCGCTTAACGGGCATAGTTAAGACTTCACCCATACCAGAGACAATAACGCGAATCAAAAGGGAAGGCGGAATAATTTTGGACGAGAAAACAGCCCTTATTGACCAAGTGGCCGGCGTGAAAAAGACTTTGAGTTTAGGTTTTAAGCGGGTTGCCGTTAGTGTTGCGGGCTTCCAGTCAAAAGCCATAAGCGAAATCAGAAGCCTAGAAGCAAGCGAAAAGGCGGACATCCTCATCTTCTCGGTTTGCAACACATGCGTTGGCGAAAAGGATGTGGAGCACATAGCCAAAGCGGACATTGTCTGTGCAAGCGCTTCGAAAATCCTCCGAAATGAAATGGGCAAAAGGGCACTGCTACAATTGGGTGTAGCAATCCCGGTTTTCGCCCTAACCGATAAAGGCAAAAGGCTTGTTTTAGCCTACCTCGAAACATTCAAGGATAAACTCGTCATCTTCAGAACAGGAAAACTCCCGTACGAAGTGGAGGGCAAAAGCCCAAAACTCAAGCCAAAAACACAATAGCGAACCACCAACAATGTTTGCCAAATTCTAGAGGGGGGTAGGCTGTTATTGGCTTTTCTGCAAGCCAAAAAATGTTGGAAAACTCTAGAGAGGGGTAGTGTATTTGTAAAGGCTAACCAGCCACAACTACGACCTCGAAAACTATGTAAGGTGTTTAACCAAAAGCCTTAAGTGGTTAAGCAACATATTTTCTGGCAAACAGCATAGGTGTTGATTTAGATTTGGCGGTTGAAGGTTTTTCTGGAAGTAGAAAACCCGTAGACGTGAAAGTAGGCCAGTTAACGCCTGCCTCAAGAGCCGTGAACGTTAAGGCAAAGGTTGTTTCAAAAAGCGATGTTAGAAGCATAGCGTCTGGAAGGGACGGAGCACCCCACACCGTCTGCGACGCCTTGATAGGCGATGAAACTGGATGCATATACTTAACACTTTGGGATGACAACATAGCCAAAGTCAAAGAAGGCGAAACAATAAACATAGGAAACGGCTACGTAACCCTCTTTAAGGGAAGCATGAGGCTAAACGTGGGAAGGTATGGCACACTGGAAGTTGCAAAAGAGGCGCTTACATGTGAAGTGAACACCCAAAACAATCTGTCATCAAAGGTTTACGAGCAGCAGAGAAGACCTTTCCGCGGAAGAAGCGGAAGAGACTTCGGCGGGCGGGAAAGAAGAGGCGGCTTCAGAAGAAGATACTAGGCCAAATTCTTTCATCTCAACCATTTTCACATCTTTGCTAGCCTTAACTTTTCCTAAGCAATGTTATTGGTCTGCTAGGCCTTTCAGCTTTTTCTACAGGTTGTTCTAGGTCGAAATTGTTAAACCAGCCTAAAAATTCAAATTTTCCATTTCTATCGACAATTCAAAGAACTCTTGTGGAAAAAAAGTTTACTTATTCTCTCCGTTCTAAAAACTTTCGCTTTCCCTCTTCATAGCAGACCTTTACAAGTGTTATTCACGGTGTAAATTAAACTTTTAAACTCAACTTTTTTCGCAGCTGCATTTTCGCTTCATTCAAGCATTCTATGAAATCGAAATCTTTCTTTTCAACATACTTTAATCCAAGTTTACTATAAAGACTCTTTATGATGGCTTTTTCAATTGCTCTGGATCCCGAACCAAAAATTTTCTTTAAACATTCAACAAAAATTTCCAGATGAGCCGGGACATCCTCTTTGCTGAGGGCATAAGAATGTCGAAGGCGAAAGTAGACCACTTCCCTTCCAGTTTCTCCAAGCATAAGCAAGCCTTCGTCAACCGCTTCCATTAAGATTTTTTCGAACGTGACTGTTTTCTGGGTCATGAAATACACCTACAACTCCTTTGTGTGAATGTAGAAAGCCATTAAGAAAAATAAATATGCTAAATGAGATGGCAGTTCTAGCATGTGCCCGCAGTAATATGTGCCCTGTGCAGTTGTGTAGATGAAAAGAATGTCAGCGAACGTGTTCGCTGCAATGGCTGCGTTGATTAAGAGCCACGGCCTTCCCAGTTTTCCCTTCAAAAATATGAGAACCCCTATATGCGCAACAGAAAACAATGAGAGGTCAAGTAGGGGATAGGCAAAGTTCATGACTAGCCTGGCCAAATCCTCTTCAGCATGTAAAGCAGGGATGAGCAGCGCGGCCACAGCAAGAATTGTTAAGGTAGCTGTGACAACCATAGAAATAGCTATTGTTTTCTTGTTTAACGTATTGCCAAACAGCTTAACGTACAAGTATAGGGCTATGAAAAAGGGTATGTAGCCGGCTATCCAAAAAACATCCGCGACTGAAGGGTAGGGAAGTTCTTCGCCCAAGATTAGCGTGTAACCAGCCCAAACTGCTTCTCCTATAAACCAGAGGAGCAGCCCAGCTGTGAAGTAAAGCCAAATTACGGGAAATCTTCCTTTAGACATACGCCAGTATCTTTCCAGGGAAAGGCCCGACACCAATACTGCTGCCCCGGCAATGACTGGTGGAAAGGTGTTCGAGAAGAAATACATAAAATCTGGATAGTAGCCTTGAAAAGCGTAAAGCAACACCAGACCCACTGCTGTTAAGAGACCCGCCTTGTAGATTCCTTGCAAATCCTTAACCTCCAAATGTCGTTACGTGAATTTGCATCGTTTTTCTGTTCACGTCATCAGTGCGTTTCCTAACAATTGTATGGCGTGCTGAACCAGTTTAATATAACTTGTGAAGAACAAGTACTTACTGATTGTTAAAATTCCTTGCTTAGATTCCGAACTCAAAAATACAATGAATTGTAGTTTTTCCTAAAAGTTCACCGCAATCCTTAAAACTCTAACACACAAAACAACATCCTCACAAAAGGGAGACGACTATAATGTGTCCAATTAAAAAAGAAGAGAGAAAACCCACAGTTGAAGAACTTCTTGCCAAAGCTAAAAAGCCTTCTCAACTTGCCCCGCCCATGCACAAGTTTTATGAAGGCAAAGTTCAAGTTATGCCCAAATGCGCCATAACAAGCCCAGACGACTTCGCAATATGGTACACTCCGGGCGTTGCCGCGCCATGCCGAGAAATTCAGGCAAACCTGGAAAAAGTTTTTGAGTTGACAAACCGCTGGAACTATGTGGCGGTCGTTTCAGATGGCACCCGTGTTTTAGGCTTAGGCGACATAGGCCCAGAAGCAGCCATGCCAGTTATGGAGGGAAAAGCCCTACTATTCAAGTATCTAGGCGGCGTTGACGCCTTTCCCATATGCTTAAAAACCAAAGACCCCGAAGAAATAGTAAGAGCTTGCGAGCTTATAGAGCCCTCATTCGGCGGAATAAACCTTGAAGACATTGAAAAGCCAAAATGCTTCTACGTCTTGGAAAAGGCTAGAGAACGCCTCCAAATCCCAGTTTGGCACGACGACCAACAGGGAACCGCCACAGTCATATTAGCTGGCCTAATAAACGCCTTCAAAATAGTTGGCAAAAAACCCCAGGAAAGCCTAATAACGCTGGTCGGCGCCGGAGCCGCCAACATCAGAACAGCCTACGTCCTAATAAGATGGGGAATGAAACCCGGAAACATAATAATGGTGGACACAAAAGGCATAATCCACGCTGGAAGGAAAGATCTATCAAAAGAAGAAGACCCGTGGAAGTATGAGCTGGCCCAAATAACAAATGCTGAGGGCAGAATGGGCGACATAGCAGAAGCCTTCAAGGGAGTAGACGCCGTAGTGGCAGCATCCAAACCTGGACCCGGCACAATAAAGAAGGAGTGGGTGGCATCCATGGCCGACGACGCTATAGTGTTTGCATGTGCAAACCCCATCCCTGAAATATGGCCCTGGGAAGCAAAAGAAGCCGGAGCCCGCATAGTTGCCACTGGAAGAAGCGACTTCCCGAACCAAGTAAATAACAGCTTAGGTTTTCCAGCTATATTCCGTGGAGTTTTAGATGTAAAAGCCAAAACAGTTACAGACGACATGTGCATAGCTGCCGCCCAAGAACTGGCAAAATTCGCCGAAGAAAGGGGAATACATGAAGAGGATATTCTGCCACGAATGGAGGAGTGGGAAGTTTATCCAAGAGAGGCTGTCGCCTGCGCCTTAAAATCCATCGAGCAAGGAGTAGCCAGAGTAAAACTTAGTAGGCAGGAACTATACGAGAGGGCTGTCGCAATAATAAAGAATGCCAGAGAAAGCCTAAACGCCTTAATGAAGGAAGGATTGATAAAGAAGCCGCCGCCAGAAAAGGATTTACTAAAGTAAGCCAGCTAAAAGCACTAAAAGTAGCCTTATTTTCGAAATTCGCAGAAAATTATTTAAACTGTTCCATTAAAATTAGGTGGCTAGGAGAAAGACGAATGCGGTCAGATTATGCCCTATATGCTGTGGCAATAATCTTCTTCATATTGACGGGGATGGTATACGTTTACCAAGTAGGAAACAGAGAGGTCTGGATAATCACTACGGCAGTTTTAGGACTTTTCTTTATAGGGCTTGGTTACACTCAAAGGCCAAAGGCGGCGCCAAAACCTGCAGCTATTGAAGCGCCTCCATCAGCCACGCCAATTACGAGCCTCCAAATGGTGAAGGAAGAGAAAGAGCTTGCCGCACCTCCTCAAGTTGGGCGGGAGCTAACGGAAGTTAAGGGTATAGGCGCTAAGCGGGCTGAGCAGCTTAAGGCTCTAGGCATCCTAAGCGTTGAAGACTTGGCTAGAGCCTCAGCGAAAGACTTGGCCTCAAAACTTAAAGTTTCCCCCAAAATTACTGAGAAATGGATTAAAAACGCCAAAAAACTTGTTGAAAAATCTTAAAGAAAGTTTCTACGGCAACCTTACAATTTGAGAATTCTTATTATATTCCTTCTCTCCAGCCTTTTTAAAGCATCTAAAAACTCGTTCTTCTTCTTTCCAGTCAAACTAAAATTCTGCAACATCTCATTTAGAGGTATTTCAGACTTACCAAATCCAGTTTTCTTGTGGAGAAGATGGCTAACTATTAGGCGCTCAAGCTTCCCACATCTCCATGTAGTGTTCCGTATTAGAACTATTATCGCCCTTCCAAACTTTTCTTTTCCACTTTTCCTCTTCAAACCGTTCACAATTCTTGTTATACATGGCTTTATATTTTAAGAGTTTGCGTTTAGGATCCTTACGGAAGCCTAAAATATCTTAACAGTCAGTTTAAAACTTTAAAATGGAGTGATGACCCATGATAGAGGGGAAAATTGGAAGAATCATTTTTTCAAGATTAAAGACTGACGAGGACTTGGCTGAGGCCATTAAGAAAAGGACTGAAAAAAGCGGCGTTAAAGCTGGCGTAATAATCGCCATCGGCAGCCTAAAAAGCGCAACACTCGGCTGCTACAAAGAGGGCGAGTATAAGATTATTCGTCTGGATGGACCATTAGAAATAGCCTCATGCGTAGGAAACGTTGCCGTTGATGAAAACGGCGATGTTGTGGTCCACGCGCATGTTGTTGTTACAAATGAGAGAGGCAAGGCTTTCGGTGGTCATTTAATGAAAGGCTCTCCGGTGGGGGCCACCGCAGAAATCACTTTAATTGAGGGTTTGGGCCTAAGCCTGAGAAGAGTCTTAGACGCGGCGACAAAGCTAAAGCTTCTTAGTTTAGAGTAGAGGTTTTTCAAGAAGTATTCCGTTAGCATCCCCATAATAGTATTCGAGTTTTCCAACTCCTCTATATCCAAGTTTCTGATAGAGATTTAAAGCAGCAACATTGTCCTCTCTTACTTCAAGACGACACGCTATTGCCTGTTTGTTTTTAAATATTTTTTCAATTTCCTGCAAAAGTTTTATCCCAACTCCTTTTCGGCGATGATTTGGAGAAACATCTATTGTTAAAATGTGCCCAACCAAGCTTCCATCTTCAACGGATAACATGCCGATAACAAAGCCGACAATGTTGCCATTATCCTTTGCGATTAGGCTTATGGAATTAGGGTTTTTAAGCAGCTGGGCAATTTGCTGTTTCGTGAAGGCTTCTTTTTTGAAACATTTCATTTCGATTTCATAAAGTTTGTCTAAATGTTTGATTGAGGCATCTTCTACTGTTATCGTCATCGTCTCCGTCTTTAATCTCTGGCTGAGTAAGATTTAGGTTTTTTCCGTTAAATGCTTGGTCATTGAAGCTTTTATCGCCTTAAACTCAACCCATTGTTGAACCGCAAACCCTACAAAAAACCTCAGCCATACTGTCAATATTCTGTTTAGGATTGTTGCTGTTGCGCTCACATCTTTCGAGACGCCCAAAACCCCGTAAAGGGTTGTCATGGTTATTTCGGGCAAACCAACTTCAAAAGGAATGCCCATTGGAATAGACTTTATGGCTGAAACTATGGCTTGAGTTACAAGAATTATGCTCCAAAGACGGAAACTAGTCATTGGGTAACCGTTTGGAAACCTTATAGATAGGAAAACCATGTATGAAATGATTAAATAAGAGAGCCATGAAAGGCTTGATAAAAACACGGAGGAGATTACAACTTTTGGAGAGCGCCCAAACTTCCTCATTGAGTCGTGGAACATTTCAGCAGTTCTGGCAATGTCATTCCTAAACTTTGTTAACTTCCACTTTCCTCTGCTGAGGCGTTCAACAATTCTTAACACGCAGTCTATGACCTTTAGGGTCCACTCTTTTTTAGTGCATAATAAAAGAAGCAGAGCTAGGAAAGACAGAGTTGCGCCGATGAGGAACAGGCTTAAGTTAAAAACTAGGCTGTTGAGGTTGGCTTCCATGAGAAGTAGGCCTATGCCCACTGTAATGGTTGTTACTCCTACACCCATGCTTATAAGCCTATGAGCCACCAAGGAGGCGATAACTTTGCCACTTATACCGTTGCCCTGTTCCCTTGTTATTAAATACGCTCTTGAGATTTCTCCGCTTACGGATTCAGCTGGTATAATCAGGTCAATAAATGCTCCATACCAAACATACCAGTAGGCCTTTAAAACTGAAAGTTTCACCGAAAGAAATGTGAGAAGAGTGCGCCAAGCCATCGCATATAGAAAGGTGTCAACGAAAACTAATAGAGCAGCCAGAAAATATAAGCGCATATCTGCTGTTTGGACAGTTGCAACGACTTCCGGGATGTCCACTTGGAAGAGGTAAAGGTATGCGACGAAGGCAGCTATGCCTATCAACGGCATAGCCACGGTTTTCCAAGTAATTTCTGGTTTGGCTGAAACCATGTTGGCTTGCATCTCACAATGACCCAGAAAATCCCCCAGCCAAATTATATACTTTACCCAAATCAACCTAAAACCTACGTAACCTAAATAACTCTTGAAACGCTAAGTCTTACTGGATGGTTTACATGGAGTTGAAGGGTGTCCATTTTCTCCTCACCTATAGATGCGACTCGGAATGCGACCATTGCTTTGTTTGGGGAAGCCCGGAGGCAAAAGGCGTCTTCACTTTAAAGCGTGTATGCGAAATTTTAGATGAAGCAAGAAAAATTTCGTCTGTGAATTATATTTCAATTGAGGGAGGTGAGCCTTTCCTCCATTACCAATAATGGTTAGGACTGTCCGTGAAAGCGTAAATCGGGGCTTTCATGTGGAGGTTCTTTCAAACTGTTATTGGGCCACGTGCCCTGAAGATGCCGTGGAATGGCTTCTTCCCATAGCCGAGGCGGAAGATGTGGAGCTTACCCTAAGTAGCGACCTCTATCATGGAGAGATGTGGGCGACAGACGAAATGAAAAACGCTGTTAAGGCTGCAAAGTCGTTAAACCTGAAAGTTGGGATAATCGCCGTAAAGAATCCAGAAACGAAAACACCATGCCCAGACCAGATTGAAGGCGTGAAGGTGGACTTATGGGAGCTTATGTACCGTGGCAGGGCATGCTCCAAACTGGCGGATAAGGCTGAAAAGAAGGAATGGCGTGAATTCACGAAATGTCCATATGAAGACTTCGCTAAACAAGAAAGGGTGCACATTGACCCATTCGGGTATGTGCACGTCTGCCAAGGAATCGCCATAGGCAACGCGTGGCAAAAACCCTTTGCAAAAATCATTGAGGAATACAATCCTTACGCTAACCCCATCCTTGAGCCTCTAATTCGCGGCGGTCCAGTCGCCCTTGTCGAGAAGTTTAATCTGCCCCACTGAGAAGTCTATGCGGATGCATGCCACCTATGCTATGAAACTCGTCAAATGCTTCGCAGCAAACATCCACAAATTCTCACACCAGACCAAATATATGGAAAGCTTGAAGAATAAAAGTTTCAAAAACCTTAAATGACGGGGCCATCTGAAGAGGCTTAAGGCGATAAAAATGTTGACAAGGGAAGAGGCCCTCAACCTTGTTAAGAGGCACATATCAAAGAAAAACATACTCTATCACATGCTCGCCGTAGAAGCCATAATGCGAAGTCTGGCAAGGCACTTTGGAGAAGACGAGAAAAAATGGGGTTTGGTAGGCTTAGTGCACGACATTGACTATGAAAAAACCGAGACCACCCCAGAAAAACACAGCTTAATTGCGGAACAAATCCTTAAAGAGGCACTGTCAGAAGAACTCTTGAGGGCGGTAAAAGCCCACAACTTTAAGCACACAGGAGTAAAACCGGAAAGCAGAATGGAGAAGGCATTAATTGCCAGCGACGCCGTTTCAGGCTTGTTAGTTGCATGCGCCCTTGTTATGCCGTCTAAAAAGTTGGCAGAAGTAAAAGTGGAAACAGTTGCCAAAAAGTTTAAGGACAAGGACTTTGCAAGGGGGGCGGAAAGGGATAGAATCCTCATCTGCGAGGAGATAGGGATTCCAAGGGAAAAGTTTTTCGAAATATCCCTAAATGGGTTGAAGGAAATAGCCGCAGAAATAGGCCTATAGCAGTTTAAAATTCTGGCTTAGCCTTTCCAAGCTTGCGGTCTAGACATGCCTTCACAAAACCATAATATTCCGGGTCTGGTTTTCCCGGGCGGCTTTTAAATTCTCCGTGGAACTGTGAGGCGAAAAAGAAATAGTGGCTTGGCATCTCCAGAATCTCCATTCGTCTGCCGTCTGGGCTTCTTCCAGAAAACACTAAGCCCTCCTTTTCAAGCCTATCCACATAATCTATGTTAACTTCAAACCGGTGGCGGTGGCGTTCAAGGATTTCCTCGCTTTTGTAGAGTCGATGCGCCAGCGTGTTTGGTTTTATAACTATTTTTTGGGCGCCAAGCCGCATGGTGGCGCCTTTATGTTCTATGCCTTTCTGCTCCGGCATTAGGTCAATGACTGGATGCCGTGTATTAGGGTCGATTTCGGTGCTGTTTGCATCTTTTAAGCCGCAGACATTGCGGGCGAACTCTACAACAGCCAACTGGAAGCCATAACATATTCCCAAAAACGGGATGTTGTTCTCTCTTGCAAATTTCGTCGCCATAATTTTTCCTTCAGTCCCCCTTGGACCAAAACCGTATGGGACGAAAATTCCGTCAAAATCTTTCAACATTTCAATTTTTTCTGGGTTTTTCTCAAAAGTTTCAGCCTCAATGTAGCGTATATGAACCTTCGTTCGACATGCTGCTCCGCCGTGGCGTAATGCCTCGTTCATACTTACGTAACTATCCGCCAAACCGGCATACTTGCCGACTAACGCTATTTTGACCTCATATTCCGGGTTTAGTATTGCGTCGACAAACCTTTTCCAATTGTCGTAGTTTGGCTTTTGTTGAGGAAGCCCAAGCCTTTTACAGATGAAGTCGCCCATTCCCTGCTCGTCTAGAATAAGCGGAACCTGATAGATTGATTCAACGTTGTAGGAGCAGAAAACAGCTTTTTCCGGAATGGTTCCAAACAAGGCTATTTTTCTCAAGGCTTCAGAGTCTATCATCTGCGAGCATCTTGCAACAATAATGTCTGGCTGTATGCCGATACGGCGCAACTCATTAACGCTGTGCTGCAGAGGCTTAGTTTTCATTTCCTTTGTAACGTCCAAGATTGGCACGAGGGCTACATGCACGTAAAGCGTGTTTTCGTAACCCTCCTCCAAGCGCATTTGACGAATAGCCTCGAGAAAAGGTAAGCCTTCAATGTCGCCTACCGTTCCGCCAACCTCCGTTAACACAACGTCCACATCCGAGTTTGCCGCCACGCTTCTTATTCGACTCTTAATTTCGTTAGTTATGTGGGGAACTATCTGGACACATCTTCCGAGGAAGTCTCCCCGGCGCTCCTTCTCTATAACTGCCTTGTATATTATGCCCGTTGTGACGTTGTTTTCCTTTTTCAAGTTTAAATCGAGAAAACGCTCATACCAGCCTAAGTCTAAGTCTGTCTCGCCGCCATCTTCTGTCACATAGACGTCCCCATGCATATAAGGGTTCATAGTTCCCGCGTCTACATTCACGTAAGGGTCTATTTTTATGGCTGTGACTCTAAAACCTCTTGCCTGAAGCATCTTACCAATGGATGAG
>Ga0105158_1000258_pt1 | contig 23748 bp, 17 predicted proteins | sample LHCtaG_FD_81567 | JGI IMG/M metagenome (GOLD analysis project Ga0105158, IMG submission 81567) | Hot spring microbial communities from Little Hot Creek, USA to study Microbial Dark Matter (Phase II) - LHC4sed_matched | ecosystem: Environmental > Aquatic > Thermal springs > Hot (42-90C) >...
AAGCATGTTAGCAATGTCGAAGCGCACGGGCTCGGGAGCAACTATCGCCGAGGGAACAGCCTTACTCCAGTCATCTCTTAAAGCATCTATCCCAAATGCAAGGTAGTCGCTAAACGCCCCGTATAAGGGCATGTTTATAGGATTATGGTGGGCTGCGGCATGCATCGTTAGATAACTGTGCATGCCCAAGCATGTGAACATCGTGAATACGAAGACGTATTCCTGAGGGGTTAGCCTCGCCTTGGGGCTTGCTCTCCCGAGGAGCTCTAGGACGATCACGAGGTAAATCATGGGTAATATGAAGGTTCCGAAGGTTCCAGTCTTATCAGTGTAGGTGCCCATTATGGCTGAGAGGACTGCGAATATCAGTGTTAAGGGGATTGAGAACGCGAGAGATTTTACGGTTAAGCCTGTTTTCAGCTCTACTTCTGTAGCCATACTATATTTTCACCTTCATGAATGTTATACAGATGGTAAGTATTTAAGTTTTGCTAAAAAAATTACTAATCGAAACTCTAATTTTCTTTAGTGATGTTAAACATAGGCTAAACCTTGTTTTAAACGGCTTTTAGCGTAGCATTAAGTTAGCAGACTCGGGCACAAGGTTATATTATGCTGGTGAATCAGCCTTGTGGAGATAGGAATGTCTTGGGTAAGGGCTGTGAAGAAAGCACTGGAGCATTTTGAAGTATCGTTGGAAGAAACGCAGAGGGGAAACCTGCTAGTTAAGCCGATTAAAAAGCCCAATTTAACCGTGATGATGATAGTGAGAAGGATGCAGTTCAGCCTAGATATGAAGCTTGAGATGATCGGGGTACTCGATATTCCGGATAAAATTGTTGGAGACAGGGATCGTTCCCAGTTGTTGAAGAGAATGCTGTCGGAAGCCGTGGAGCTGGAGGTTAAGGGAATATTGATTAAGAGGTTGGATGTGAGAAAGTGGAGCGAGCTTCCTCTGCTTGAGAAGAAGATTCCACTACCCGAGGGAGGGAGGATTTTCTCCCTTTTGAAGAATGATAAGGATGTTGAGAAAGAGGTTAAGAAGAGCAGGGTGGAGCTTTTAGAAATCTTCCCGAGGCTAATACCTTCTGAACTGCTGGAATACCACATGCTTGCTTCCGGCAGGGGCCTCGTGATCGGTAGGCTCGTTAAGGAATACTTGGAGTCCCCTCAATCCGTCTCATGGGTCTTAAGAGCACACTTGATGTACGGCATGCCTTTTAGCGGCGGGGGTACAGGAAGAAGCTACTTGACACTCTTAGGGTTGGCGGAAAAAATAGAGGATTTTACGTATACTAGCCTGCTGCCCTAGAAATATACTTTGTCTTTTCAGAAGCTGAGAACGAGCCCCACATTAATAGTTGTTTTCTCAAATCGTTTACGAACCTGTAGTTCGAAGTCTCCCAGACATTCCGCGGGCCCGAGAGCCTTTTGAGATGAAGAATGGCTTCATACCTCTTTATCGCCTCATTAAACTTTGCCGAGACGGTAACCGCCTGCAAGACGCCTACTTCGAAAGGCGAAAGGCTGACCGTCAGGCTTAACGATAGATTTTCATAGTCCGGCGGATAAAGATCCTTAACCATGTGGATACCCTCCTTCACAGCCCCTCCACCACTATAGTACTCGTGAAGGTATGCCATTACTCCCCTGCTCTCCTCCAGAGTAGGAATGCTTATTAGCAAGGGTATTTCCCACTCGTCTTCCTTAGGCTTCGTCTTAAACTTCCACCTTCTCTCCAACGATGGTGTAACAACTCTGGAAGCGATATAGGAGGGGTAGGAAGAGGCTGCGAGAGCTGATGCTATTACTATCAGAGTACCCAGGATTGTGAAGAGGGATGCGAAATTGAAAACATGTGTGGACGGTAGAATGCCCAGTATCATGAAGAGCCTTGTTGCGAAGTAGCCGCTAACATACCCTATTAAGGTGCTTATCACAGCATAAACTAGGACTTCCGTCATGAAGAATACTGTGACGCCCATTGGTGACAAGCCTACTACGCTGAAAATGTAGACTTCCCTAGCCCTCTCTTTTAAGCTGCCTAAGACGGTGGTGAAAATGTTCAAGGCACCTATGATCAGTATGATCCATATTATTTCCCATCCCCCTAGGAGGACGCTTGAATAAGTGGACATTCTCCGAGAAGTCCCTTCGTAAGAGATGTAGATCGACAAATCTGTTGCATACGCCAACTCCCTCGCCAGCTTCAGCATATTCTCATAGGAAGTAGGCTGCTTTGGAACCAGGGCTATTGTGGCAATATATCCTCCTAGCCTTAGAGCCTTCTCATACGGTATTAGAATGGTTGTTGAGATCCCTAGGTTCTGCGGGATAGCGCCCGGGGCCTGCTGCGTCTGGTCCCTACTTATAGTTGAGAAGTAAATGGGGTTTCCTGGGAACATGTTCCAACCATCTGCTTCAATAATGTAGTCAATAAGGTCAGGGGATTCCACAATACCCATTACCGTAAAGTTAACTCCCGCGACCCTTATGGTATCTCCCACTTCAACGTCCAGCGTGTCCGCCAGTTTTCTCGATATTATTGCAGAGTCTTCGCCGAGAATTCTGCTTCCCAGCGTAATGTTCCCCTTAATCTTTTCAAAAATCAGGTTGAAATCTTCCTGAGTTATCCCCATGAGAGCGTTTACCGTAGTATAGTTGCTAGCACTGTAAACTCTAAAGAGTGCTGCCGCCAAAACCCTATCTAAGTTAGCATACAACCATACTCTTGGCAGAACATAGTATTCGTCACCAGCCATCATACTAGCCACGCTTAAAACCTCTTCAGAAAGCATGCCCGGGGGCACGCCTCTTCCCTGCTTTATTAGAATCTCGTTTAGACTCGGCCTGTACGTAGTTGGCCAGACAACATCTCTAGATAATCGAGAAGGAGTAAGAGAGGTGAACGATGTTATTGCAATAATCATTGTGATCATTGTTAAGAGTACAAGTATCGCACGCAATGGCCTACGCCGCATGTGCTCACTTCCAAGCGAGAAAGATATCATGGCTGTGTCAAGCCTGCTTATCTCAGCCCTGTGTACGCCAAGGACTCTTTTCTCAATGCCCGACCTAACCTCCTCGCTAAGCGAGAGTAGAATAATCACTGTAATCAGTAAAACCACCAGTATTAGCGATCCCATCATCCCCAAGGATATGTTGCTCATCAGGCCGAAGACAGGGTGAACCATGGCGAAGAGCCCTAGGAAGAATCCTCCGAATGCAACAATAGCTATTAAACGCTTATTGCCCTGCGCGTGAATCAAAACCTTTTCTAGGAAGAAAGCACCAAGAATGATTATGACGAATATGTAGAGCAGAGACCTTGCGGAGTCGTTTATCAGCGGCATAACCTCCATGCTGTAGGCTTTTGCAGCATAAGCCCTAGCCATTAGCGCACAATTGTACGCTTCACTGTATTTCTTATCGCTTAAGAATTTCTCAGCCTTCTCTAAATACTCCTTCGCCTTGTTGAGGGTCTCATCCGCGCTGGGGCTTCCAACGCTTTCTCTAGCAAGCTTCGCGTATCTTCCATAGGAAACGTAGTACAAGTCCCTAGCTATTTGGAGGGCGGAGAACCCTATCCTAATCTTGTCCCCATAGTTAACGTAGAGACCGTATCCCTCCGTATTCTCAGCCGAAGAGTTTGTAAAAAGCACCGCTGTACCCAGGATCGCAAACCTGACGTTAGGCTGAATCCAAGCTATGGAAACGGGCTCCCAACCGTTACAGTAAGAGCCGTAGCTTATCGGTATACTCTTACTGTAAAACTCTAACGGCATGACGTCTGCCCTTGAGAACCTCCATCTCTCGAACGTCCCAGCCCTAGGGTCTCTTATACTGGGGGTGAGGAACTCAGTTGGTACTTCGAAATCAAATATTTCGACTGAAACCACGTTAGCCACTACAACAGTAATGTTCTCATACTCATGTAGGATAATTACTTCTTGCGGGAACCTGCTCATGCCAAACTGACCCATGTCAGTAGCCATTAGGATAGTGCCCTTATCGTCGAAAACCCAAGCTTGTGCAATCCATCGGGAGAACGGGATCACAACATTACCGCCCGCTGCGGCGCCAGAAATAGGTACGCCGTGAACGGTGAAATATCCTTGCTCATCCGTTTTCATCACTATCCTGTTAAGCTTGTACGTGGAGGGCCCCCATTGAGTGTTCAACTTCAGCTCCACTATTGCGTTAGGAACACCGTCGTACCATCCCTTGCTAAAGTTGTAAGTCACAACCCTGCCGTAGAGGGTTGCGTAGCCAGGGAAGCCTCTGGATTGCACTAAGAGGTATCTCTCCGGCTTAACTCTTTCCACACCGCTCCATTCAGTTTTTAAAAGATCATCAGTAATGTATAGGGCGAGCTGTAAATACGGGTCTAAAACATTAAGGTCAGCGTATTTCTCATCGCTTATCGGAGAACCCACGTAGAGCCTGTTTGAACTCCTGGCGGTTATGGAGAAGGCAGCTATGCCGGAGATGGAGACCGGTTCTGAGTCCAGCATATATGGATAAGGCTCGGTTCCGATCGGGTTTACGTTGTATCCTCCGGATGCGCCTGGAGCAACTTGCATACTTACTAGGTTTAGAGAGTTATTGGCCCTTAGACGTTCTCGGCCAAATCTCGCAACTTCATCTCTTAACAATATGTCCTCAGTTATTTTAGATACGAACCATCTTAGCCTTACACCCATCCCTGCACCATGTATACTGTTCCCACCGTAAGTAGAGTAGTAACTGGACTGTAATATCTGTAGTCCGTCGCAATCACTAGCTATAAGGTCGAAGTTTATGTTTCCACGTATTGTTATCCTACCACTCATTACTTCTTCGCTGAAGAAGACGTCTTCAACGAATTCTCTTGGACCCTTAAGGGCTTGCCAGTGTCCAGAATAAAAGACAAGCCAGACAGTGTAATAGGGAGGATTGTTCTTGAGGTAGTGTGCGTAGTCCAGCAGTAGTGCAAGGGGCAGGAGCTCAGTCTTGCTCGAAGCCAGTCCCGGGACGACGGACCAAGAGTCGAAATGCGTTGAAAGCATTACGACGTCGCTGGACCCCGTTCCATTAATCACCGCCACCAAGTTCACTGCCTCAATCTCCTTCCAGTAGACCCTGGAGACAAGCTTGATTTTGCTCGCATCCTTTAACAGCTCCCAGTCAGCTTTTTTGACGTAAACCCTTGGGAAACATATTGGAGTATCTAAGAATTTAACTTCGCACTCAGGGTAGAGAGTAGACTCCGGCTCGATGAATACCACGGCTTGGGCTCCAAGGTTAGCAGCCTTGATCCAGTTATCTCGAGAGTTGAAATCCATGGCAACGATACTTCCTTCAATAACCTTTCCGTCGAAATTCTTCAAGCTACCGTCCTTAACGTAGACTAGGTTTCCGACAACTCCTTCGGGAGGCGTGGGGGAGGGATTAACACCATTCGGGTACAGTGCATAAGCATCAATCCTAGTTGAAAAAGGCTCCAATACTTGGATATAGGTTTCCTCATCGTACGGCACCAATACTTTATACTTGTAGACAACGGGCATGATCTTCAGCTCGTTCTGGAGATAATCGTAGAGATAATCGAGTGTTCTATAATAACCTGGGTAACCAGTCATCCTAGACCCGAAGGAGGAGATTTCTTGTATTATGCTGTTCATCCTCTGAAGATTCAATGGAAAGAGGCTTTGTGCATCACTAGCTTCAGTAGAAGGTTTAATCGTTGAAAGTGGGGAGGCCGAGCTTAATACGGTCGGAAAATACTGTCCCCCCGCCAATATGATGATGAGAGTAATTAAGAATATTATAGTGAGACTCGATTTACAGTCCTTAGCTTGCATTAGCTTTCACCTTAGAATTATTTTTCCTACTCTCCCTAATAAATCTTAATTTTAACTCTTTCCTAAAAAAGTTTTTATTAAAGTGTTTACCTCTTTTCTTCTTTAAAGGTGAGGAACTCTGACTGAGCCTAGGATGGAGTTTTATCCTGGACTAACTTGGAGAAGTATCTTGGCAATGATTATGGCTGCATTAATATTCTTACCAGCATCCATATACCTATGGTTTGCAGTGGGTTCCAGCGTTAGTGTAGCAGCTACATACGTAACGGCTATACTGTTCACAGCTTTAGCAAGGATATACGGCGGTAGGCTTTCTAAACAAGAGCTTTTCATAATATACTCTGTTGTCGGAGGCATAGGGGGTGCTATGCCCCTTTACTACTGGTTCATCTATAGGTCTTACTACGTTAACCTTCCTCTCAGCTTAGAGTTCAAGCTTAACGGCGTTCCTCTGAGAGATTACGTACCCACGTGGATGTCTCCCCCCGTATTCTCCGCGGCCCACCAGTTGAGAACGCTCTTGCACCCCGATTGGCTTTTTGCAATCGCTGTGAACTTAATCTTCTCGGTTCTCGGACTGGCTGCAGAGCTTTCTCTCAGCATAATATTCTCGTATCTTTACATAGAGGAGGAGCCCCTGCCATTCCCATTCGCGCAGATCGATACTGCGATGATAAATACGCTGGATGAAAGAAAGCCTCAGGACTTGTTGTACTTCCTAGTATCGTTAAGCATGGGCGCGATCTACGGGATGCTCCTATACCTTCTGCCGCTTCTCGCAGGACCGCAGGCACAGCTAATCCCATATCCGTGGGTAGATTTTACTCAATACACGCAGACCAACCTACCGGGCGCGGTAATAGGAATAGCGACAGACCCATTGAGCTTCCTGTACGGCATGGTTCTACCACCCTCCTTAACCGGCTCGCTATTCGTAGGGTCTCTAATCACATGGATATTCGGCAACACGCTTACCGTAACTACTTTCAGAGAATTCGCGCCGGAATGGTCTCTGGAATACACTCCGGGGATGAACATTTTTCTGATTATTCAAAGAGCGGGCTTAAAGCTGTGGCTTTCTCTCTTCATAGGGCTCTCCTTCGGAATGTCTCTATACTTGTTCTTACTGTCGCTTAGGAAGATAGTGAGAGCGCTTTCGAGGCTCAGTAAGTTGAGAGGGGGACCCGGTTTCCCATCGCCGAAGCTACTACTCTCAGTATACCTAGTATCGTCAACGCTCAGTGCCCTCTTTTACATCTGGCTTGTTCCAGGAGTTCCAGTATGGCTGCCTCTTGTTGTATCCATAGGCATGAGTTTCGCACTCGGGTCGGTAGCGGCTAGGCTTTACGGCGAGCTTGGCATACTTCTTTCAGCAGACTTCATATACAACATGTGGAAGAGCACAATATACTATAGTCCCTACCAGGGTTACGCAGGATGGATATTCACACCAGCTATAGCGGGCTTTTCAACACCCTACTGGGTTAATTCCACTAGAGTAGCATATGCGACGAAAACTAGGCCGATGGACTTTTATAAGGCTCAGATAATATCTTTCATACTTATTGCAACCTTTGGATTATTATTCACAGATTTCTTCTGGAGAATTGCGCCAATACCTTCATTTGTATACCCGTATGTGATGGGCATATGGCCTAATTATGCTGTCAGCGACTCATTGTTCGCAACCCGGCAGATAATGATAAAAATCGACCAAATACTCATGGGAATGGGTATTTCGATAATATGGGGCGTAATAGCTACGGTTCTCAGTAAAGTTGGAATACCTTTAAGCCCCATCGGGTTGATCGGTGGCATGTATTCAATACCGCCTTACACCATAATGGTGTTCATAATGTCGCTGGTTGGGAAATACTTAATGCCGCGTTTAATGGGGGCGGAGAGATGGAATGCAATGAGAGGCATAGTGTTGGCAGGGTTCGCAGCAGGGATGGGAGTCATAGTAGCCATTGGAACAACGATCACGTTAGTATCTAAAGCATCCTGGATATGGCCTTGGTAAGATTATTTCTTGGATGAGAGTGTGACTAACGTTCAGTTTCTTTTTAATCGAAACACCTATATGCGACTCAAAACTTAGAATAATCGATGAGTAAGAAAAGCATCTTGTCTTTAACGCTTTTGCTGGCTATCATCCTATTTTTAGCATTGCTCCAAGTATTGTTAAAGACTTCTGAAAACTTAGAGAATAAGATGGTGGAAAGATTATTCCCTTTTTATCTACCTTGGGACGATGATGAAGAAACAATCATCAGCATCCGTAGAACTGGAAAACCAGCCGGCAGTCTTGGGCGAGTCTATGTGGGTGGGGACGGGCATCTTTATGTTGGAGGAGATAGGATAAAGTTTTTGGGAATCAATATCTGCGGTGGAGCAGCCTTCCCGGAGAAGAATGAGGCAGAGAAAATAGCTGCCCGGCTCGCTAAGTTTGGAGTGAACGCTGTCCGGTTCCACCATATGGATGCCAGCTGGGAGAGCTTCAACATTTTCGACAGGTCCACAGGAGGCACTAGAAAGCTTAACGATAATGCTCTCGACAGATTGGACTACTTCATACACTGTCTTAAGGAAAACGGTATATACGTTGATCTGAATCTTTTAGTCTCCAGAAGGTTTACGATTGCGGACGGTTTACCCTCAGAGATCGAGCTTGTAGGCTGGAAGGAACAACAAGTCCTAGGATTCTTCATGGAAGAGGTTGAATCTTTAGAGAAGGAGTATGCGACACAACTTCTGACTCATTTCAATCCCTACACGGGAATGACCTACGGCGAAGACCCGGCTGTGGCCTTTGTGGAAATAGTTAATGAGCAGGGTTTGATACATTCCTGGTTGGACGGTGTAATAGATAGGCTTCCACAAATATTTAAGGATGCGCTTAAAGAGAAGTGGAATAACTATCTTCTTTCTAAATACGGCTCCGATGAGAATCTTAGAAAGGCGTGGGCAGCACCAGTAAGCCCTAGTCAGAGTGCCGAGCTTTTGAGAAACGGTTTTTTCGAGAATGGTTTGGATTCATGGGTTGTAGAAGTCCACGACGATGCAGAAGCATCTTATAGGATAATTACGGAAGCAGGGGGAAGATCATTTCTTGAAATCGCTGTGAAGAGAAAGGGTTTGGAGAACTGGCATGTACAGTTCAACCAGCCTGGGTTAAGAATAGCAGAAGGCGGAACATACTTAGTACGTTTCAGCGCTAAGGCAGATAGGAATGTTAGAGTTAGCATAGGCCTTGTCCAGGCTCACGAGCCATGGGGAGGGCTCTCGCAACGAGTTGACATAACGCTTACTAGAGACTGGGAGGATTATGAAATTGCTCTACTTGCATCTCAATCCGAAGATAATGCTAGGCTAGATATCTCGGGGCTTGGAGCAAATATTGCTACCTACCAGTTTTCCTGTTTTTCAATGAAGCTGTTTAACGGATACGGTCTAATGAATGGTGAAAGCCTGAGTAATAAGACTGTTCAAATACTTCCCGTTTCCGAGTATAATAAGAGGAGCCCGGTTGCTAAGAGGGATTGGGTTGAATTCCTATACTTCTTGGAGGAGAGCTTCTTCACGGAAATGTATCGTTTTATAAAGGAGGAGCTTGGTGTCAAAGCTCTCGTAATAGGCACTACAGTCGGCTGTAGTACAGCCAACATAATGGCTAAGCTCGACATAGTTGACACTCACGCGTACTGGATGCACCCCTGGTTTCCAGGGTACGCGTGGGACCCTGAGAACTGGTATGTTATCAATGAGCCAATGGTTAATAAACCGCAGCAGAGTACTATCGTAGGTCTGGCTGTTAAAAGGATTTATGGAAAACCCCACTTTGTTACTGAGTATAACCATCCTGCGCCAAACATGTATGATGCTGAAACAGCTTTAACCCTAGCAACGTATGCAGCCTTCCAAGACTGGGATGGAATATTCCTTTTCGACTATGGGGCGAGGGGCGATTGGAACTCTAAAAAGATTAGAGGATTTTTCAATATAGATCAGCATCCGGTTAAGATGGCAACCCTAATACCTGCACATTTTATTTTTGTGAGGGGAGATGTAAAGCCCGGGGAAAAGCTTGTAACGGTTAAGATGGATGGTGAGGACGAGGTTAGGCTCATAGCCGGCGGGAAAGCCTATGCTTGGATGCTTCCAGACGGGGGGACTGCAGGGCTAAATCCATTACTGTCGTTGCTCCATAGGACGGCGGTTGCAACTGGAAACAGTTTTAATAATAACACTGTTTTCGAGAATTCTCAAAATATTTATCTTTCTGACACGGGAGAAATAGTATGGAACGTTTCTGATCCAGAAAAAGGATTGATACTTGTGAATACTTCGAGAAGCATCGCAATAATTGGTTTCGGCGGAGGAAGAAAATTAGAATTTGGCAATACTATTATTGAAGTTGGGGAGACCCTTTTAGACGGCTGGTGTGCAATAACGCTTTCAACACTAGATGGCGAGAATATATCTTCTTCAAAGAAAATGCTACTGATTACAGCAGGATACACTACGAATACGAGAATGCGTTTACGCGCGTACGGAGGCAAGAGTATCCTGACATGGTCCCAAGACTCGCTTATCAGTATTGAAACCTATAGGGGACCAGTGACATGCGGGTCGAACTGGGGCTATGCGCCGACCATTACTGAGGGAATACCAGTAACTATAAGAATGAGAACAGGAATGAATCTTGAAGTATGGGCATTAGACAACAGGGGTGGGAGAACCAGCCGGGTAGAAGTGGTTAGTGAAGGAGATTACAAGGTTTTCACGATAGGGCCGGAGTATCAAACAATATGGTATGAGTTAGCACTATCAGAAAGCTAAACGAAAACATTCCTAGCGTAGGAGATTTGGAAGAAGCCGTCTACTCGTTAAAGTCCAGAAGCTCATGTTCTATCCTATCTTCTTCAGCCCAGCATACGAGCAGGTTATTGTTTCTCAACGGACGCCAGACTCCCTTCTCAGTCTTCTCAGAAGCCACTACAACGTGTTTTTCATCGATTTTGAAACACATTTCGAATACTGGAGAATCCCCATAGCATATGGACTTCCCCGGGCTAGTTAAGTATCTTGAAAACGCGTAGAGCCTCTCACCATCCGAGAATATTGTATTAAGGCTGGTGAAGGGTGCTTCAAACCTGCTGGGCTTCTCCTCCCTAAATATTTCCATCAGAGTTTTCTCAACATTCTTGAAGGCAGTAATAATGTTGTTCTCCTTCTCGATTAGGCTGAGCAAAAGGTAGAAATATACTTCGCTATCGTTGTTGCTCTTTACCAGCTCCCCGTACGAGCCTAGTCTCTTAATCACCTCGTCAGGTATGTTGATCGAACCATTATGCGCCATAAGGTAGTTTGAATAGTGGAAAGGTTGAGAGTTTTCTGGAGATATTAGTTTTTCAAGCGGCAACCCCCTAGGATTACTGGCCTTTCTCACATGCGCGATTATTATCCTACCCCTAGTGGATTTAACAACTTCCTTAAACCTTTCCTCCTCATCGTATACGGCTCTTTCAGACTTGAAAACGATAGGGATTCGCCCCAAGTAGAACCCTATACCCCAGCCGTCTGATTGGCTACCCTTAACCGCTTGTTTGAAAAGAGAACATTCAGCATCCAGCAGATGGTTTTCAACACTACTGCTTTCAACAAACATTGCACCCAAGAGCCTGCACATGACTCATATTTGTGAAAAACGTTATTTATATGTTTAAGATCCGTCAGGATGCGTGTTTCTTCTTTAAGGAGGAAAACAAATTTATATAATTTCATCGGAGTTTAAAGCATCATGATCGAACCGGTTGCGATAATAGGGCTAATAGTAGGAATTGGAGTAAGGTATCTCATAGCAAAAGCACTTAAAGTCGCCGCGATAATTGGACTAATAATTCTACTCCTAGCATTTCTCGGAATTACTGTCATCTCAAGAAGACAGGTTGAGGAATTCCTAAGAGCAATACTGCCGGCGATCGAAATGATTAAAGCATTTATAGAATCATCGCAATTGTTCGCAGTAGGAATATTGATAGGGTTTGCAATAGGACTTCTAAAGTAGAGTTTTGAATAAAATGGCTCTAACTCACCGCTGATCCAGCAATGATCGTACGTAGTTTCTAATAAGAGGGGATACTTTGATGCTGTTCTGATTTTAAAACATTATTTTTTAATAACCTTAGGCTTTGTTTCCCTTAGAATCAGAAGCGTTTCGAACCAGAGTATTGCTAGCGACGAGAAACCGACTAGTAATGCGAAGAGATTGTGCAGACTCAGCGTCTGAGGGTAAACTAGGAGGTATGTTGAAACCATGCTCGTTATAAAGCAAGCGTAAAGTAGGAACCGGGGTAGCCGAAGCCCCCCTATCTTAATATAGAGCTTTAGCAATCCTACATTAATCTCTTTAACAACACGGTAGTCTCCCTTCTCATCCTTCGCAAGTAGGCCGAGTTCTCTAAGCTTCTCTAGATGGTAAGAGGCTATGCTAGGACTCTTGAAGCCCAGTGCTCTCTGAACCTCTCTGACTCCATAGCTATCATTAACACCTGACTTTATCAGATGAAGGTAGACTTGAAGAGTCTTACCGTGCAGTTTATACTCAACATCCTCCTCGCTGTCCAATCAGAGGATTACACCGGTTGTAATATAAAAACTAGAGTATTAAACATTTATCTGAACTCGTATACTGCAGAAATGCTTACTGTCACGCTAACCTCTTCAGGCGGAAGTATTGGCGTCAATACGGTTCCCATCGGAGTTGGAGAAGGAACAGCTGGTTCAAAAGAGTAGCTTGCTACATTCGGAGAGTAGCTTAAGGCGCTTATTGAAAACAGGTTTGTTAAGGTTACTTCCGCAGCACTAGCTATGGCCCTAGCCTTTGAATCAGCATCTTTCACAGCAATCTTTAATGCCTCCAGCCCTAGTTGGCGCAACGCCTCCTCGGATATTGTGAACTGGATGGAGGAGACATGATTCGCGCCAGCAGATACTGCGCCGTCAATTATCCCCCCTATATTGTTAAAATTCCTTACAGTAACCCTAATCGTATTTAAGCAAGTGTATCCAGTGATCCTCGGCGATTCACGGTTAGAGTAATCCCAGATGGGAGTTAAACTGTATAGGGAGGTTTCCATCTGGTCCTCAGTTACCCCCATATTTTTAAGAGCCTGGACGACGCTATTCATCTTGAGGGAGTTTTCGGAAATTGCTTCCTCCGCGCTACCTGCTTGTGTAACCACGCTTAGGCTTATTAGCGCTCTGTCGGGCTTTGCCTTAGCCACACCCACGCCGGTTACGCTTATCGTTTTACTCTTCTGGTCTAAAGCTCCACTAAAGATATCAGCATAAAGAGCCCTTTTTTCGGAAAGCCCTAGTTCCGGGGACTCTAAGTAGAACGTTGAAGAACGTTGTTCAGAGGAGTATGACAGTAATAGTAGGAATAGGGTAAGATTCACACCTATGGTTATTACTGCAACTATACTTAGTGCAAGAATCATCCTTTTGCCTAGGACTTCCATCACGAACTTTAAGGACTCGGATATTTTTAACCGTATTGTTTAGGATTAGGTGTCTAGGAATACGAACAGCTTTAAGAGACGGTTTGCTGGTTTTTGAAAACCAGTAATGGACCATAGTCCTCACTGGTTTCTCTAGCAACCAGATATTGCAGGTCTTTCTCAGGGTCTCTGACTGGGATTATCCTTAAACCGCTAACCCTGCTTATTTTCTTCAGATTCTCCGGATAATCTCCCCCGTGCAAGTAGAATATTTTAACCAAATGCCCCTTCTTAACTATCTGTTCTAGGAATGGAAGGGCTTCCTCGATATTCTGCCAACCGCAATCTGTTATTATGTTGATTACAACCCTGTTCTCGCTTTCGGAAACAAGTTCCATTATCCTGCTGAGTGGAAGTATCGTCATGTTTCCAAAGTAGAGTGATAAGGCTATTTCTTTTTCCAGCATCGATCCCTGCCAGTCCACAGAGTAATAGTCTGATGAGAAGCTTATGGAAGCAGTTTTACCTCCAACTCTCTCTGTAGACAATAGGTTGATGAAGGCGGAGGTTGCAGCATTATCGGAAACATTCTCCATACTCTTACTAGCATCTAAAACTATTAGGCTTGAAGGGATGCTTGTTACTGTGAGATTACTCCCCATGCCCTTAATCTCGTTTTCCCATTTCACCATATTTACTTCAATCCTCGGCTTCCCCTCGTCCAAGCTGGCTTCTAGATCAAGTTCCTCAACCTCATCCTCTATATTCCAGTCCGTCGGATAGCTCGATATTGAAAGACTGGGCTCAGGTCTTTTCCCCTCCTCCAAGTATATTAGCATCGTCCTCCTTGCCCTAGCCCTATACCAAAATATTTTCCAAAACAGATTTTTGACCATTTCCTCGGAAAGTCTCGAGTACGGTTTACTCATGCTTGTATACAGCTTTGGCTCCCTACCGGTCTCGGCTCCTACTCGACTCATTCTCCCGGAGGCCCTGCCACCCTTTTTCTCACTCGCCCCTTTCCGGCTTTTCTTCACTATCTTCTTGATCTCAGACTCGACGCCTTTCAAGCGGGGCTTTATCCAATATTCGTAGAACTTCATCGCTTCCTCACTATCCTTTATTCCACCCATTACTTCGCTTATCTTCTCGATACCCCTCTTGCTCAAGTCTTCCCTCAAGAGGATGCTGGTACTCGAGCCGGTTAGGTGTTTCGGAACCTTTGCTTTCACCTTATTCAATGAAAGTATTGAAGCTATTAGGCTTATTTTACTAAACCAGCTTCTCTCCGATTTCATAACCATGCTTATCTGTCTGGCAACGTTCTCAACAACATAATCATATTCCCCACGAGGCCTCTTTAAGAGGTGCCTGTAAACTGCCTGAACGTATCTTCCAATACTTTTTTGACGAGTATTGAGAAAACTATCCACGTGGTAGGGTATTTCGCCAAACCTGTTTAAGAGATAGAAGCAATCAACATTCAAATCGGCGAATAGCATAAGTGAAAAATATGCGATATCCCAGTTCCTGCAGGAGCTATATGCTTCTCTGACAAGCTCGTGTGCTGTCCTTATGTCGTAGGGGCAGTAGTGAAGATGAGAAACTTCGTGCCTCATTATCGAAATAAGGTATTTTTCCCCGTCAACCCCTTTTGGAATGGCTTTTGGAGAAATGTGAATTTTAGAACCTGTCACGAAGAAAGGAGGAGCTTTCCCTCCATTCCTAACTATTTCCAATTCGCAAGGCGGAAAGTAGAGCTCGCTTCTGACTTGTGCGAAAACCCTTATTATTTCAGCTTCATCCAGCTTCAATCTATACCAAGCCCTACTTTCAGAGTTTCTTCTCTACTTATCTTCCCCTCCTTAACCCATTTCTCCTCAAGAGTGAAAAGCTCCTCTGCAAACACATTATCCTCCGAGGCTATTTCCTTAGCCACTTTATAGAGGCCCGGGCTGAAATTATTATAGAGCTCGTTGAGAATAAACCATTGCTTCCTCGATTCTCTTTCAAACATTCTCTCCCTTTCCCTTTCAAGCAATTCATCGATCTCCGTTAGTGGTTTCTCAGCATTCAGTAAGCCGATCCTGTGTACAAGGACCCATTTAGCCATCTTGAGAATATCTTCCTCGTCAACCATCCCATAAAGCCACTTCTTGGCTTTAGCCAATTGGAGAAGAACGATCGTAGCCCTCTCGCTAGGCGGTTCCTTAACCCTGCTGCAAACGAATCTAGTGAAATGACAGCCTTCGCACAAGAGGGGAAGGGGGGAACTACTGTGTTCTTTGCCCTTCACGCATACTTGAAAGTCTCTGATCAAAGTATTAATGAAACCCATTATTCCAGGTTCGACCTCAGTATTCTCAACCTCCATCCTTATTCTACTCAGGTCCTCATAACTTATTACCTGCGGCATGGAGTCAACTAAATCGTAGCTGTAGGAATGGTTCAACTCTTGTAGGGCAAATTTCTGGCTTACTGTAAGAGAATTCAAATATATTACTATGTCGAACCTGTCGTAGAATGGTGGGGGTTGAATGAAGGTTGTTGTGTCATGAGGGTTTTCGTTAGCTATCAGCGTGTAGTCTTCCACACTATACCTCTGACCGTATGCCCACACTTCTCCAAACTGCATAAGATGATGAATGTTCGCAGTAGTGTATGGATTAAGCCTGTTAACCTCATCTATGCCCTTCCCCGGTGCCTGTACAAACCTCGCCCAAAGAACCTTCTCCATGCCCTTTTTTTCAAGCGAAGGAATGTGAAGCCTGCCAACAACCTCCCCCCTCTTAACCTCGGAAGACCCTGATATTACGATGAAATCTTCTCCGAAAAGCCCTTTCAAAACAAGTAGCATAAGCGTAGACTTACCGGTCCCCCTGGGAGCTCTTATGAGCGTCGTAGACCTTCTGTGTAAAAGGTTCAGTACCAGTATTTGAATAACATCCTGGTTTCCTATGAATCTTTTCATCAACTCCCTCATGAGTCTTTCTACAAGACTTTTTCCACTGCTCATGTTAACCAACCCCACGCGGCAAATAGAAGAGTGATTAGAAGAAGTAGAGTAAGGATCTTCAGCCTTTTCCGCATGCTTCTTATTTTTCCATCCATCCAGTTTATTCTGTCTAAAATGTCGAACGCAGTACTCCTATCCAAGTATATGTATTCTCCAGAGGTTTTCTTAGAGTATGCAAATTCTAGAAAACCCGTGAATGAGTTTTTTCCACTTTCCACAGATTCCTCCCAAGAAAGAGTTTCCCCGCGTCTCTCCACTTTTATGTTCGTAGACTTCTCTTCTAAAAACCTTTTGAAACTCTCATTTTCCAGCATCATCAGTAGTTGATTTCACAATGGTCTTTTAAGCATTTACCGATACTTTTTCAAATAGAAAACTGGATTTTTAAGGACCGTAGATTGAATCAAGCCAGAGTTTCTCATGGTCACATTCAGGCTTCCAAACGCATTTCATTTGTGGAGCCCTTCTGAAGGGGCAGCGTATTGCATTTTCTACAGCCTTCTTCAAATCTCCTCCTTTCTCAAGAGTGTTCAGCATAGCGTTTAAAACGTTTAATGTAATGTTCAAATCCGCGAAGAAAGATGAGAAAAGCATCGCATCCTCCTTATTATATGAAAAACCGTTTACGTGGATGAAGTATACAGGAGGCTGGCCGGGAGCAATGCTTTGACTGAAAATAGTTTGCGAGAAATTGTCACACATGTTCTGCAGTTCAGAAGGAACCTTAACGCTTTCTATCTTACTTCTTATGTATTTCAGTCTCTCGGAGGGCCTACCCTTCTTACATATTCCTAGAGCATCGTCAATTATTCTAAGCAGGCGCTCCTTGTGCTTAACCAAATCCTCATAGTCGAAGACATTATACTCGAAAACTAGTTCCAAACGGTCTCCCCCGCCCTCCGCCTCTTTTTCAACCATAGCCAGAACCTTCACTTTATTCTCTTGCTTAGCAATCTTATTGGCTAGGGATAGAAGGCCTTGGGCTCCCAGGTCTGTAAGGTAGCTTGCGTAAAGCATTAAATTAAAGTAAGAGTCTGGAAGTATTTCGCTTAGGCTAGAAGCAAGCTCGATCGACTCCCAGTAAAGAGATTTCGCAGGAGCCCCAGTAAGCATCTTCATGACTCTAGTATTGATATTGCTGCGAACACTTTCCTTTACGGTATCTCTAAGTTTCTTGACCTCAGGTTTTTCCAATGCTAGCAACTGGTTTAACAGCGATATGGATTCTAATAGGATAAGCCTATCCTCATCGATTTTTAATGGCAAGTAGGGGATCGATTCTCTCATATTGACGAGTATATTCTTGAATTCCATGCTTTCAACAGGCAGGCTTTCAGACTTTCCTATTCCTGACCTTACTAATGATTCTATACCCTGACTTATACTAGTTTTAAGCACCGACATTAAAGCATAGATTGCCAGCTCCGCGTCTACATACCTACGCATAACTTCAAGGTGGCTCAACTGGCGTATGTGTGCTACTCCATGTATTCCGCTGGAGTAAGAGGCCAAGAGTACTAGAGGATTGCCAGTCAGCGTAACCGTAGTGTCATCTACGGGAACTATCTTTATTTCTTTAAGTGCTCCAGTAGGCTCAGTTTTCTTAGTAGAAATATCCAGAACGAATAATGGGGGCATGAATAGTTTCTCATGCTCAGTTTCTAGAAAATCTTTAAATATATCTTCAAACATATTAATATCTTGACCCAATTCACCAGCACCTTCACTAAGCTCTAATTCAGGTACTCTCCACTTTAGGATAATGGGGGATCCTTGGGGGGGGTCCATTCGAATTACCTCGAATAATAATTTGGCTGAGGATATTTAAGACTTTGGGTTATAGGGAAGTTAAAAAGTACTTTTCCCCATAACATGATTGTCTGAGATTTTGTAAAAACCCATGGTGGGAATGAGAGGATCAGGGGGTGTTTTTCCCCACCCTAACCTAATGCTTAGGATTTCTAAGCATTGTGACTCATAACTGAACTTTTTACTACATAAGACATCTCCGGTCCTAGTCGTTTTTCAACAATTTCTTAAACAGAACTTTTTTTAACAGCCTGCTGTAAATAAATGGCCATGGTTGAAACATCGAGAATACCCGGTTTTTACAATCTTAGTATTGATGAGAGGCGTAGGAAAATAGCTGAGTTAACCGGCTTATCGGAGGATGAGACTAGCCTATTATCCAAAGAGGGGAATCTGAGTCTAGAAATAGCTGACAGGATGGTTGAAAACGTTATAGGCACCATGGCGTACCCCTTCTCGGTTGCCTTAAACTTTCTCATAGACAACAGGGAGTATATCGTGCCAATGGTAATCGAGGAGACTTCTGTAGTGGCTGCTGCAAGCAACGCGGCTAAGATGACGAGGAGCAGGGGTGGAATATTCACTGAGGCTACGGACCCGATAATGATAGGACAGGTACAGCTTACTAAGGTAAGCGACCCGTTCTCAGCAAAGATGAAGATATTAGAGCATAAGGAGGATATATTGAAACTGGCTAACGACCAAGATCCTGTTCTATTGAAGTTTGGCGGTGGGGCGAGAGACCTTGAGGTAAGGGTGTTGGAGAGCCCAGTGGGACCGATGGTCGTGACCCACCTGCTGGTTGATGTCAGGGACGCTATGGGCGCTAACGCTGTAAACACGATGTGCGAAGCGGTCGCACCCCTAATAGAGAGGATTACCGGTGGGAAGGTCTATCTGCGGATAATATCTAACCTTGCTGACAGGAGGCTTGTGAGAGCAAGGACAACCGTGGCTAAGGAGGAGCTTGGCGGTGAGGAGTCTGTTGACGCAATAATAACAGCATGGGCTCTCGCAGCATGCGACCCTTACCGGGCAGCAACCCATAATAAGGGTATAATGAACGGAGTTATTGCAGTAGCACTAGCCACCGGCCAAGACCACAGGGCTATAGAGGCAGGTGCACATGCTTACGCTGCGAGAACCGGGAGATATCTTCCTCTGAGCGTCTGGGAGAAGGATGAGAACGGCGACTTAGTCGGGACGCTTGAAATGCCCATGGCCGTTGGCCTGATAGGGGGGGCTACAAAAACCCACCCGGTGGCAAGGGTGGCGATCAAAATCCTTGGAGTCAAGACTGCGGTTGAACTGGCTAGGGTAATGGGTGCGGTTGGGCTTGCTCAAAACCTCGCTGCACTCAGAGCACTAGCCCTTGAGGGCATTCAGAAAGGACACATGAGGCTACATGCACGGAACATAGCTGTGATGGCTGGTGCTACGGGAGAACTAATTGAGAGGGTTGCTGAGCAGATGATTAAAGAGGGAGCAATAAGGTTCGACAGGGCTCAGGAACTTGTTAAAGAGTTTACTGAGAAGAAGTAGTTGGAGAACTACCTGAGCGGGCTCTGTTAGCCTCATAGTATTCGTATACTGCAGATACTTGCTCATCGACTTCTAATGCTAAAGGTATGAGCATCCTAACCCTCCTAATTGCTTCGCTCACCTCATGCCCCTTCTTAACGAGGTATGCAGCAATAACGGTGCCGGTTCTCCCTATTCCGGCACGGCAGTGAACCAACACAGGCTTATTCTCCTTAACTTTTGCATCAATCCATTCAACCAACTTCTCCAACTGGATTAAGTTAGGAGCGTGAAAATCTTTAATAGGACTGTAAGTGAATTCAAAACCCTTGTTCTCTAGGGCTCTGAGATAATTGTTAACGCTTCCCCAGTATCTAGCAATTTCCCAAGGTTCCGCTAAAACCGCAACGGCTTTTACGCCAGCTCTCTTCCACGAATCGATATCTTCCGCGTTCTTAGCTATGGAGGATGCTGCGATAAAATTATTCAACATCCATGTAACAGTCATTGCCCAGTATGCTGATTGTTAAAGATCTAGAAACTGCTTCTCATACTCTCTCAGGTACTCGACTGATTTCTTAACGTCGACGAAAAGCTTCGCAACATAGCTTACATGCTCCTTCTCTATTCTATTCGCACCCTTGTCTTTAGCAAGCTCGTATGCAGGAGCCATTAGTTGAACCGCATACCTCAGACTTGTTTCAGCACCTATCTCAGTCAGATAGTCTAGGGCTTCTTGGCTTATGGGGATCTTCTCCGCCGTCGCCCTTATTTCCAGAATCTTCCTTATCTCGTCCTTGGCGTATGGCTTGGTGTTTATTATGAGCAACCTGTCGAGAAGGTCGAGGGGCATTCCATGCGGGGCTTTCATATCAGTGCCCCTCACGGTTGAGAACCCCCTGTTTGTTGCGAATATTATTATCGGCGCTAACTCCTGTTCAAGCGCCCTGTTTAGAAAGGCGAATGTTTCAACATCAAGCATGCTGCACTCGTCTATGAACACGACTCCCGGCAGGAGCTCGCATCTCCCTTCTTGAACCAGGGTCTTAATATACTCGTCTACCTCCCTCCTCGTCTCAGGCTCTATTTCCTTCGACTCCCTGCCTCCGAAGAATATGCTGAATATGTCTCCTCCTCTCCTAGCTGCAGCCATGTCTAAGGCGTGAAGCGTAACCGGGTATATGAATTCCTTCTCCTTAAGCACGGCTCCATTCGGAACATCGAGAACCTGGGCTGTAGAGAGATCAACCTTTTTCTCTTCAACGCTCTTCCTACTCTTTCCCAGCTTAACGATCCTCCCTCCCTCAGGGTCTATTTGGACAATGTCGCCGGTCTCTATACCCTGCTGTATCAGCTGAATAGCAAAGCTCTGGTCCATTGTTAACCTCTTAGACTCGTCAGTAGTAGCAATCTTTATCGTAGCGCCCGCAGGTATCTGCTGGTAGGGATTGTAGGGGTGTGGAGCTTTCTCTATGGAAATCTCCTTAACCTCTCCCTCGTAGATCTTCCTTACCTCATGTATCCTCGCCCCTATGGCTTTTCTCAGAGTCTGCATCAGGAACTCTGTCTTCTTGATGTCTGTCGAGAAGATTTCGCTAGCAGCAAGAGGTACGAAGGGAACATCCCTACCGAGCTCCCTGGCTATCGCTGTAGCGATTGCCGTCTTCCCAGTGCCAGGGGGGCCTGCTAACAGTACTGCCCTGCCCGCGAATTTCCCTTCTTTTATAAGCCTCACGACTATTCCAGCAGCTTCTCTAGCCTCTATCTGGCCGACAAGCCCGCCCCCGATGGGTTTCGCCTTCAACCCTTCTAAGCCTAGGCCGGTTATGTGAGAGTGCGCCGCAATCCTCTCCCATTCTCTCAATGATTCAGATATTTCTCTAACCCCAGCCAAGGCACTTCCCCGCTAATCAGTTTAAAAAAGCGGTTTTAAAAATTTTACAGTCATCAGCCTCATAATCCTTCTAAACACCCTTTTCCTCTACGAATTGTAATCTGTAGAACGCGCTGTATAATCCTCCCCTGCGCATAAGTTCTTCATGAGTACCTCTCTCCACGATAATCCCATTATTTAGAACTATTATCTCGTCGCATAAACGTATGGTGGAGAGCCTGTGAGCAATTATTATCGCCATCCTGCCTCGGAGAAGCTTCTTCAAAGCCCTCTGGATTAATAGTTCAGTATAGGGATCTATTGAGGAGGTGGCCTCATCTAAGACAAGCAACTCAGGGTTAACTAGCAGTGTTCTTGCGAAGCTTATTAGCTGCCTCTGCCCGATCGAAATGTTTGACGAGCCTTCTCGAATCATGTAATCATAGCCATTAGGCAGCTTCATTATGAATTCGTGAGCTCCAACTGCCTTTGCTGCTGCAACAACCTCCTCGTCAGAAGCATCTGGCCTGCCGAACCTAATATTCTCTCTCACGCTCATCGGAAACAGGAAGGAGTCTTGAAGAACTATGCTTAGCTTGGATCTCCAAGACTGTATTCTAATACGTTTCAAGTCTTGACCATTTACAAGGATTCTCCCGTCATCAGGATCGTAGAATCGAGCGAGTAGATTTATTATTGTCGACTTACCGGCGCCTGTAGGTCCCACTATGGCCAGCTTCCTCTCACGTGTAAGTGTGAAACTGATACCTTTTAAAACGGGGACCTGAGGATCATACCCGAAGGAAACGTTTTCGAACCTGATTTCCTCTATCATTTTAACTCAACAGCTATTTCGGGAGGTGGCTCAACCACTTCTATCTCAGCGTCGATCAAGTCGAAAAGCCTTTCTACAGCAGCCATCGCAGAATTATACTGATCTGCAACATTAACCAGATCTACGAGAGGCATGAAGTATGAGAATTGGTATTCTATGAACGCTACCAGAGTCCCTATTGTTATCGCACCGCTTCCAACAAAAATTGCCCCATACCACAGGATTAGGAGGGAGCCGATTATCCTCATCATAATGACCACCGGCTGGTATGCTGATGAAACCAGCAGGGCCCTCTTGTTCGCCTTAACATTCTCCTCCTGAGCTTCTTCAAACCTCTTCCTAGCCCTATCCTCCTGCACAAATGATTGAATAATCTTAATGCCAGAAGCATCCTCCTGCATTCTTGCAGTTAGCCCAGCTAGGGTAGAAAGCGTCTTCCTGTAAACCCTCCTCGAATACCTTCCAAGCAGCCAAACGACTACTATTGCAAGAGGGATGAAAGACAAAGCTATTAGGGTCAGCTCAAAGTCGAGCATAAACATTATTACGAATGCGCCCAGTATGGAAGACGTGTCTAAGAGTATGCTTGTAAAACCCATTCTAAGGAATATTCTAAGATTGTTAGCATCGTTAATAGGCCTCGAGATTATTCTTCCCATCTCGCTTTCTGAAAAATATCTTAGAGAAATTACTTGAAGCTTCTCCATAATCTCGTCCCTTATTAAGGAAACAACGTTCTCGCCGACAATCCTCATTTGAAAAATCTGAACGTGTTGAAAGAGAAAGTTACATAATACTACAAGAGCGAATAGAGGAATCCACCAAAGAAAGTTCGTTAGCTCCCCGGTTTGTATTATCTGGTCTATTGCAACCTTATGCATATAGGGAGCTGCTAAACCTGTTAGGGAAGACAATACTATTGCGATGATAGCTATTGCGAGATTCCTCCTAAACGGCTTAACGTAATTATAGAGCCGCTTGATCAACACAGTGTCGGGCACTGTTCTCTTCCTCTCTTCCTCTTGCGCAGAGAAAGCTCGCCAGGGTCCAGACATTACTCGTTACCCGCCTCCGCCAAAGGCGTTTCCAGCTCCCCGCCTAAGAATTGAGTTTCATATATTCTTCTGTATACTCCCTTCCTCGCCATCAGCTCCTCATGTGTCCCGAACTCCACTATTCTACCATCTTCTAGAACCATTATCTTGTCGGCATTCCTGATTGTCGAAAGCCTCTGCGCAATTATGAAGGTGGTCCTGCCCTTCATTGCTTCCTCTATTGCTGACTGTATTTCGCGTTCAGTCTTAGCGTCCACGAACGAAAGCGAATCGTCCATTATCAGTATCTTC
>Ga0105158_1000259_pt1 | contig 23733 bp, 22 predicted proteins | sample LHCtaG_FD_81567 | JGI IMG/M metagenome (GOLD analysis project Ga0105158, IMG submission 81567) | Hot spring microbial communities from Little Hot Creek, USA to study Microbial Dark Matter (Phase II) - LHC4sed_matched | ecosystem: Environmental > Aquatic > Thermal springs > Hot (42-90C) >...
GGCTTCACTGAACCAGGAATGGGTTAGAAGGGCGCGAGTTAACATCGTCATATTTTCTGTCTACGAGCGGACGAATAGAGTGTATGGGGAAAGAGGCTACAGGTATGTGCACATGGAATGCGGGCACGTAGGCCAGAACATTTACCTTATGGCTGCAGCGTTAAGGTTAGGCACGGTAGCTATTGGCGCTTTCTACGATGATGAAGTAAGAAATGTTGTTGGTGCCGGCCACGACGAGCAGCCACTATACGTTATGCCTGTAGGGGTTCCAAAAAACTATTACGAGATTGGAGAAGAAGATTTGTCAAGGTACTATTTAAGGGTGAGAGGGATAAAGTAGTTGTCTAGACTGAAACTATATTACATTGTTGTTGAATACACTTCGATATCACTACTCCTTTGCTTTTATCTATCCTATCTATCAGGCAAGGGCCTCGTAAAAACCGAGTTGGTTAAGGCACTCACATTCGGAATAATATCTTATCCTGCTAGCGTCTTCTTGCACACGTCTTCAGCACTGAATTTTATTTTCGCCATTCTACTTATCTTCCACTCGGTCTCAGGACTTTGCCTGATGATAAATAGGAGGATCAAAAATAGTAGGATTAAGACATTAATGGAGACTGCTGTACTCGCAGTCATAGGACTTTATTCGCTATTAATCTTCATTCTTCTTGAACTTTAATAGCTTAAACGATTAAAAAGGTGGAAGAATCTTCCGATAAGATTATTATAAGCTATCAATCCCTCAAAGGTGAATTTCCTGCTTCAGCGACAAGATTCCCACATATCTACATCATATACCTTAATAAATAAATTATTTAAGCTTAGCCTGTGTGAATGATGGGTTAAGGATTTCCCTTTAACGGGTGTGAGTTCAGTCGGCCCTAGTCTAGCAATAAAGTCTGAGAGAGAAGATGAAAGAGTTTTATATAACTAACAAATGGTATGGAAATTCTCGTTCAAAATATTTTAGTAGTATGTGCATGAAGGTGATTCATTGAAAAGTTCTGTTGAAAGATACTTTAGACCATTGTCAGGCAATATTGCAACTATAATCTTATCCTTGCCAATCTCTTTCGCCTTCTTTAAGGCAACGTACATTATTGCAGCCGAACTTAAGCCTATTAAAATACCCTCCATTCTAGCCATATTTCTTGCAACTTCAAAAAAAGCCTCCTTTTCTGAAGGGTCAATTTCCACTATTTCATCAAACCACTCTCTTTTAAAAAGTTTTGTCGGATACGGTTCGTTTGGATTTCTAAGTCCCTGAATAGAAAAACCGACTTTCGAAGTAACACCTACAACCTTCACATTTCTATTAAATTCTTTAACTCTCATAGATGTACCTACACCTGTTCCAGCGGTGCCTATTCCAACAACTATCATGTCGACTTTGCCGCCAGTCTGTTCTATTATCTCTCTTCCAGTAGTCTCATAATGTGCTAATATGTTCGCTGGATCACTAAACTGGTCAACACTAACATATTTTTCAGGATTTTCTTTTAGAAGCTTCTCCTTCAATTCTATAGCTCCACCAGTACCCTTTTCTCCTGGAGAAAGTATAAGCTGTGCACCATATGCTTCAATAATCTTCCTCCTTTCAATTGAAACATTTTCTGGCATTATAAGCGTAAGCTTGTATCCTTTGAATGCACATATCATTGCAAGAGCAATTCCAGTATTGCCTGAAGTAGCCTCGAGTATGATCTTGTCTTTTTTTAGATGGCCTGCTGATTCAGCGTACTGGATAATATAGTATGCCATTCTATCCTTCACAGAACCTCCAATATTGTACCATTCTAATTTAGCGTATAAGGTGGCATCGTTTGGACCTGTAAGCTTGTTTATTTTAATAATTGGTGTGCAACCTATCAAGTCAAAAATATTGTTAGCTACCTTTAAATTCATCATCAAAGAGGGTTGATTACTGTGTTATAAAATTTATTTTTTGTAAAATATTATTTAGCCAAAAATGTATGGTGCGACAATCATTAATATAATCAGTCCAACTAGAATAAGTGTAAGTGTATAGACAATTAAGTTTATCCACTTTCCACTTAATCTCTCACCAAACATTCTTTTGCACAAGAATTTGAAAACAATTCCCCCGTCAAGTGGATAAATTGGTAGTGCATTAAATATTGCTAGATTAAAGTTTAGGAACCATATCCAATAAAGTAAGTTAACGAAATAATGGTAGTTTGAACCTAAAAATGTTTGAGAAATATAATACTTGTGGAGTGGTTCAGAAAAGGGTATGGATGTTGAAGCCCATGGCAGAGTTGGAATAAGCATGTAAACCATCACATCTCTTGAAGGAAATCTGTAGACTGCACCATAATAGTTTTCTAAAACTTCTCTAAGAGAAAGGTAACCGTGTATACCCATATAGCCTCTGCTACTATTTTCTGGGTTAGCAGCTAAAGTGAATGTGAAATCAAGCATCTTACCCTGCCTTAAAACTGTTAGAGTCAAATTGTGGCCAGGTCTATAATATGGTTCAACAGCTTCAATGAAACTTTCTATTGTACTAACGTTTTGACCGTTAACGGAAATAATTATGTCTCCAGGCATGATTCCAGACTTGTAGGCAGGCCCCTCCATATTCATTTGAGTAATAAGAACACCGTCTGCAACAGGCTGAAGGGATGAAATAATGAGAAGTAAAAGTATTAGTGAAGCTACCGCTGTAACAAAATTTGTTCCAGGGCCTGCTGCCAAAGCTTTTGTACTCTTTCTTAACCCAGACTTCTCTAACTCCTTATCATCTAATTCAACAAAGGCTCCTATTGGAAGAAATACTAGAAGTATTATTCCAACAAACTTTACAGGTACACCGGCAACTCTTGCTTGAACACCATGTGCAACCTCGTGAACAACCATTCCAACAAAGAGCGCTATCCACCCATAAACTATAGGCAAGTATGGATTTATTCCAGGCCATGGCAAGTTTATTGCAGGCCCAAGCTCTCTAATTACTTGACCAACAATAGGGTTTGAAATAATGTTAATGATGCTTGATATGGTAAAATAGAGTGTTATGGCTGCAAGCATTGGCAAAAATATTACAAACAACCAGCCAGTCTTTCTAGCTATCCAAGTTTTGCTCATGCTATCTAGTAATGAGACACCCTTTTCAGTCTTAATCATCAGGAAGGGGAAGCTAAACTCTTTTTTAGGCAACCCAACAGTAGGTTAAAAAATTGAATATATTATCTTTCTTAAATTTGTTGCTAATGGTCCTAAATCCTTTTTAGTAAACTTTTGCGACCAGATGTCTGTGAACACTTTTGAAGAACATTGTACTTGCAAACTCTATCACTTCTGCATTGATTGTTACTAGCACGCAGGCTGTTAATGCCCTAATGTCACTTTATGCTATGCAATATTTTGGCGCTTCAAAACTGCAGTTGGGTTACCTCTTCACATTCTTCTTTCTTACATCAGCCTTTTCTAAAATTTTGTCCGGACTCTTTGTAAGCCAAAAATATTTGAAGTATATCTTCTTGCTTGGAATAGTTTTCATAGTTCTCTCGATCATAATGTATGATATTGTACCTTCCCTAGAACTTCTGTTCCTTTTCAGAATTATACATGGAATTGGTTTTGCGTTCGCAAACACTGCCTGCCTAACTTTTGCCTCTCTAATAGCAGATAAAGGTCTCCAATCTTATTCTGTTAGCATGGTTACGGCATTTAACGCCATAGGCTTAATTCTTGGTCCTCTGATTGGAACTTTCGGTACACTCTTTTTTGACATCCCAAAAACCTTTGCCATAGTTTCAATCATAGCAGCAGTATCCTTTCTTTCTGCTTTCCATACTACTATAAATGTTAACTTGGAGGGCACAAAATTTATATCGCATAAAATTAATTTGAACGAATTTCTTTTTGTTAAGGAAAAATGGTTCATAATAAGTACTCTCTCATATTTCGCTTATGCATTAATATATGGTACAATAATATCTTATATTCCACCTTTTGTGAAACAGTACTTTGGTTTAAACGACTATGATATTACAACACTCTTCTTCATATTCTTTATACTCTCTTTAGTTTCAAGAGTAATATTGGTGAGGAAAAATGGTGCAGGGTTTTTGAAGAAGATGCTAACATTTTCTTTAGGTATCTCAATTTTCATGATTTCATTAATCAGCTTCTCCAGCAGTTTCGAAACCTTTATACTGGAATTCGCGTTAATAGGATTAGGTCACGGATTCATATATCCTATAACAGCTCTAATTATCTCAAAAAACTCTCCAAGCGAAAAACTTTACACAATTAATACTATTTATTTCACATCCTTTGATTTTGGGAACGCCGTCGGTCCCTTTATAGCCTCAATATTAGTTACATTTTTGCCTCTCAATTTAGTATTCTTTGGGACCGCATTCATGCCTCTTATAATATTTTTATTCACAATAATATATTCAAAGAATCTCAACTTCTAGGTTTATAAGGTGTGGATAAAATTATAGAAAATAGATATAAAGAACAGTTAGGAACATTTTGAGTATGTCAGTTCTAATAACTGGAGGCTGTGGACTTGTAGGTTCCCATGTAGCACACGAGCTTGTAGAAGATTATAAAATGGATAAAGTAATACTCTTAGATGTCACATATCCAAAAAATCCTCTTGTCCTAAAACATTTAGGAAATAGAATAAATTTCGTGTACGGGAACATCTTAGACTACGGTAAACTTATGGAAGTCATAAAAGAACATGATGTTGAAGGAATAATACATACGGTAGCCTTCGTCGACTACAAGTTTGTTGTATCCAATCCTCTTTTAAGCATATTAACCAACGTTAATGGCACTCTCAACGTACTTGAGCTTGCAAGAGTTAATGACCTAAAAGTTGTCTTCACAAGCTCTGGCGCCATATACGGCCAATCGAAGGCTGTGCTAGAGAAGATATGCCAATAAAGCCTACAGACCTTTATGGTATGACAAAGGCCGGCGGGAGAAATGATGGGTGAACAGTACGCGAACACATATGGTATTGAATTCATCACAACAAGGTTATACTTCTTGTATGGTCATGGTCTCTCACAGACAGTATCTACTATGGAAGAAGCGTTTAAGCCGCCTGTTCACCCAATAAGTATCCTCTACCTGTTTGTTACTAAAGCATTGAAAAACGAGAAAATAAAAGTTGATAAAGGTGGCGACTCTGAACTCGATTACACTTACATTAAAGATGCGGCACATGGTGTAGTCTTAGCCTATTTAACCAAAAAGCCCCCTCACAAAGTATACAATATATCTTCAGGAAGGTCGTATACTTTAAAATATTTGGCTAAAATAATTAACGAATACGTAGGTTATGATGCTATAGATATTGGTTCAGGTCAAGTTGAAGGCTGGCCTAAGAGGGCAAAGTATCTTGATATCAATTTAGCAACTTCAGAACTCGGATATTGTCCTAGATATGGTTTAGAAAATGGTGTTAGAGAGTACATGACGATCTTGAAAAATGAAATAAAATCACAATAATTTTTAAAGGACAAAGGTAGCTTAAAGAAAAATCTAAATGTCTTATTTTTTGAGGAAGTATGTATGGAGATATCAGGGTACGATAGAGCCAACGGAGTCGGTGTTAGAAATCATGTGGCTGTAATGGCAACTGTAGGCTGTGCTGGTGACGCTGCTGAGAGGATAGTGCAACTTTATCCTAAAGCAAAACTTCTTGTTCACCTTCAAGGCTGTGCTCAGACTCCACCAGACATCGAGTTAGTTGAGAAGGTGCTTGTAAATCTTGCTTTAAACCCTAATGTTTACTCTGTCCTACTTGTAAGTTTAGGCTGTGAAAGTGTTAATGCAGATAAGGTTGCAGACAAGATTTCTTCTGCAAAAAATGTTGAAGTTGTTAGGGTTCAAGAAAGAGGATTATCCAATACTATCTCCAAAGGTTCAGAAATTGTAAAGAAAATGTGCGATGAAGCTGAAAAGGTTTCTAGAACAAAAGTGGACTTTTCCGAAATTAAAGTTGCAATAAAGTGCGGTGCATCAGACTCCACGTCTGGTATAATATCTAATCCAGTTGCAGGTAGAGTCGCTGACATGATCATTAGGGAAGGTGGTACAGTAATATTCGGCGAAACAACTGAAATAATTGGCGCAGAACATATTCTAGCAAAAAGGGCTATAGATGATACTGTGGCAAGAAAGATGTTTACAGCCATCGAGGACATGGAGAAGAGGGCTATGTCAATGGGTGTTGACATGAGAGGTGGACAGCCAACCGGTGGAAATATAAAAGGGGGTATAACAACGATAGAAGAAAAATCTTTAGGTGCAATATGTAAGACTGGAACATCTAAGCTCGTTGATGCAATAGGATATGGTGATGTTCCATCAAAGAAGGGACTGATTTTTATGGACAGTCCGGGCCGTGAAATGGAAGCCCTGACAGGGTTTGCTGCTGGAGGCGCCCAAATAATCTTATTCACCACAGGCCTAGGCGCTCCACAAGGTTTTCCCACAGTCCCAGTCATCAAGATTTCAGGGAATCCAGAAGTCTGTGCAAGATTGAATGAGCATATAGATGTCGACTTGAGCCCTGTATTCTATGGTAAAGAAAGTTTGGATAAAGCAGCACAAAGACTTTTTAATGAGATTATTGATGTCGCAACGTTTAAGCGAACTAAAGCCGAAATATTAGGCTATGAAAAATTTTTCAACATTTATGTGAAGGGGCCGGTGATCTGATTGAATAAAAGGAAGGCTATAATAGTTAATGAAAAAGATAATGTAGCATCCGCGCTAGCAAATCTAAGCAGAGGAGAGGATGTTGAAGTAAGCATTGGGCCGATCGCATACAAGATAAAATTGGTTTCCGATATATCGTTTGGACACAAGTTTGCTTTAAAAAGAATAGGTAAAGGAGAGTATGTAATCAAATATGGGGAAGTGATAGGTAAAGCGACAAAAGAAATTCAAGTAGGAGAACATGTTCATGTGCACAATGTTGAAAGTTTGAGGGCGAGAGGAGATCTTCAAAAGACAAACTTATAATCTTCAAAATTATTATATATACAACATTACCATGCTTAGTTATGCCAGTTAATGTCGCAGTATATGGTCTTGGTCCTATAGGATCTCTTATAGCTAAAAAGGTCTTGGAAAGAGAAGACTTGAATTTAGTAGCTGCATTCGATATCGCTCCAGAAAAGGTTGGAAAAGATTTAGGTGAAGTCCTCCAGCTGGGTAAAAAGATAGGTGTTTCAGTAGAACATGACGTAAACTCTGAAACAATATTAAAAAATAATAGTGTTGACATAGTATTACATTCCACTTCAACATATCTTGATAAAATATACCCCCAGCTAGTTAGATGTATAAAGTCAACTGCTGATATAATATCTACTTCTGAAACATTATGTAATCCATGGTACAGGTATCCAGAATTGGCTACATTAATTGATGAATTGGCAAAAAAATATTGTGTCACAGTACTTGGAACAGGCGTGAACCCGGGCTTCATATTCGACACCCTACCCGCAACCCTAACAGCATGCTGCACAAAAGTTGAAAAAATTCATGCAATAAGATCATTGGACGCTTCAAAAAGAAGATATTCTTTCCAAAAAAAGTATGGTCTAAGCCTATCCGTCAACGAATTTAATGAACTACTAAATAAGGGCCAGATTACAGCGCATGTCGGATACGCTGAATCCATTGACATGCTTGCTACAGCACTAGGAATAAAACTTGATAGGATAGTGGAAGGACAGGAGCCGTTAGTTGCTGAAAAGCCGCTAAAAACTGATTACTTTAACATTTCAGTCGGCCAAGTTTCAGGAATACACGGGTACGGGGTCGGGTACCTTAATGGAAAAGAGTTCATCAGAATAGAACTTTTCGCAGAAGTTGGAAGGGAAGAGTTTGAGGAGATAAAGATAGAGGGTGAACCGCCCATAACGTGGAGAAGCTGTGGAACAGCAGGAGATATTGCAACAGCTGCCATGGTAATAAACATGATACCCAAAGTCCTAAATTCCAAGCCAGGCCTTCTCAGAATGCTTGACATACCATTTCCTTCAGCCTTCCTAAAACTTAAGATAGGATAAGCTTAATATATTTTCTAACCTACTTTTTTATAAAATTTTTTAGGCATAAGCTTCTACAGTCTTCCTTTTTTTACGAAATTCTATCCATGCCTCAATATATCTTCTTATCTCTCTATTGTATACTGGATCATTCCATAGTTTCTCGAGTCTTTCGCATTCGCCGTATCCTCCTATTATGCCGAAGCATCTAAGGAGCTCGCCATAAAGAAGCTTCTTCTCATCTTCCCCTAACGTGATTTCGAGTTCAGCCAAAATTTTTTCTAATACAAGTATAGACATCTGCAATTTTATAGTAGATGCATGTTTAAAAACTTTTCTTTAAAAGATTATGGAAAATTGTTTTTCTTTTTTGATAGTTTTCCTATTTAGTTATCTTTTGAAAGGTTTCTTCTACCAGGCTGATTGCTTCATCTAAAGTTTCTGAAACCCTATTTCTTTCCCTTAACAATGTGGTCATTAAAAATTTCGCAAGGTTTCCGTCAAGTTTTTCAAGCTCCATGATCTTTGATAGTCCCGGGATATATGGTTCGTCTACAGCATAATCTTGCTCATATCTTCCCTTGAATGTGAAAAGTGTTGGATTCAATGTCCTAGAAAGTTTCAAATACATTCTATTCAATTCTACAGCCTCTTTTGAGCTAATTTTACTTAACCCCTCAATCTTTTCAAAAAGAATTTTGAGTCTCCTACTTTTCTCTTCAAGCACCTCTAAATTTAATGTATTTGTTCGATCGTACCTTTTTAATTCTTCCAGAATTTTTGCGTATAGTTCAGCATTTTTTGAGAATTTAAAGGGAAATATTGTACTGTTTGCCAAGACAAGTGTTATTGCAAGATTTACTTTTGTGTCCCTAACCAAGTATTCCGGGCTCACATACTCTACTGTATCGTAAGGTGTATGCCACCACCATCCTCCACCAGAACCTCCAACGTTAGCCCTCTTTTCCTCAGGTAGCATGCTATAGCAGTCTATTGAAGGGACACCGAGACCCCAGAAGGATTGATCACCCCATCTTCCAGGCTTAAGTCTCTCAACACTTAGTCCTGTAAGTTTTCTTGCAACCTCCTCCGCGAAATCCATGGTTTCAGGCATAGACTCGAGAAGGTAAACTGTAGTGTCCAAGCTTCCTGGTGAATCGATGTTTATGTAGGCTATACAGTTTTTGTTTAAATTTTCCCATTCCCTGTCAACAAAGTATGTTGAGCCAGCATATCTTCCTTGAGAGTGTCCAACCCACCAGGCAACCTTAACACTTCTCCTCAACTTACCCTTTTCTTCAGCAAGTATTCTTGCTATTTCAAGGCAGCATGCGTTTCCTGTCGCGTTATCTGTTGCACCATAGTACCATGAGTCCAGATGTCCTCCAACTAGAACAAACTTTTCAGGCTCCTCTTTTCCCTCAATTGTTGCAACAGGCATTTTAAGCCTGCACCATCCTGTTTCAGTTTTTGTGAATATGCGTAGAAGAACCTTGCCACTAGAAACCATCTTTTTTAGGGTTTCTCCATCCCTTCTTCCAACAGAAAGTACATAGATTTTCGGAATCCTATGGCATGTTTTTATTGAAGGTGTCCCCCAAACTGTAGTGATGATCATTTCATGCGGCACTTCCTCGTTGCTTATGTTTATCATTCCCAATGCATTCATGTTCTGTGCGATCCAAGCCTTCTCTGGCGAAGCATTCCCGTCCGCTAAAACAATCTTTCCACTCACATCCTTAAAGGTATAGTCTTCCTGTTTACCCTGTCCAACATAAACAAGTTCCGAAATTATGCCCTCTTCAGGTGTTGATAGGGAAAATGGGTGAGTTATTGCCTTTAATGAAGTTAAAGTCGGATATATTATATCAACTTTAGCATCTTTTGGCCTACTTATTAGGGCGTCAAAACTGTAGACTGTAACATTTACACCGTACTCGTTAAGTTTTGAAACAATATATTCTACAGCCTTAGATTCCCCTTCTGTTCCAGAAACCCTTTCAAATTTGCACAGCCGTTGAACGTGCTCCATTAATCTTTCTTTTGAAACCTTTTCAAGAACAGTCTTATCAAATACTTCCAAATATTCTTCAGCCAACTTTCAGTTCACCCTTAAAGACACTTTCAGCCAACTTCTTATAGTCTGCTATAGGATATGAAATTCTACTATGCCCGATCCTAAACTGGGCAAACATTTCAGCAACCCTGACCCCAATCTTGGCAGGATTTAGAACTGGCACGGGAACACTATCTTTAACAAGCTCATCTGCAAGAATAAAAGCTAAACTCATACAGCCTAATATAAGAACTTCAGCCCCCTCTTCCACAGCCTTGCTACAAGCATCTTCTAATCTTGTTTTAACCAGATCAATGTTCTTTCCAAGTTCCAAAACTGGAACATTCAAGGGGACAATCGATGAAAGACGATGATTAAAACCATACTTTACAGTTAAAGCTCTAAAGGTTGGAACATCCCTATCCAGTGGAACAATTAAACCGTATCTATCGCCAACAAGAAACGACATTGAAATAGAGGCTTCAGCAGGCCCTATGACAGGAATCTTCGAAAGCTCCCTAGCCGCCCTTAGGCCAGGGTCACCAGCACAGCCCAAAACAATCGCATCATACCTATCCTGAAGTTTAACAATCGCCTTCAAAACCTCTCCAGCAGCAATATCCTCTTCGACAGCCGATTCTATTGAAATAGGCCCCGACTCTACAGCCTTAACCTCAACAACCGTATTTGGAGACACAAATGTGTTCGCAATCTTCTCTCTTTTCTTCTGCTCTTCTTTATCCATTAAGCCAGGAACAAGATAAAGTATTCTAATCATACATTACCCTCTACAAGCTTGTGTATTTCAATTTTTGATTTCTTTTAATTTTTTTCTTATCAATATTTTTAATCTACCTTTTAGCCTTTTTTTTATCATCTGGATATTTAGTCTATCAAATACTTTAAACTGGTATAAAAAAGATCTTCCCTTAAAAGGTATGCTTTATGTAAAACTAAAATATCTCTTCTTAGGAGATTTTGAATGAATTGAGTTGGGCTTAGAGACCATTTTAGTTCTACTCTAACTGGAATCTAATAAATAAATTAGTTAAAATGTATTAAAATGTATAATATTCTTAAAAACTTATAAGGTGTAGAACTTCACCTTATCACGAGATATGTATGGCAAGATGCTTGGGTAAAGTTTTTTCAAACGAATTATTTGAATTCTGCAAAACTGTTTTCGAAAAGACTGGCGTACCAAAGGAAGATGCTGAAATAGTTTCAGAACATTTGGTGAAAGCAAACTTAAGGGGCGTAGACTCTCATGGCGTGTTCGTTAGGCTTCACCACTATGTTTCAGCAATAAAACAGGGTGTAATCAATCCCAGACCTAATATTAAGCTTGTAAAAGAAACTTCTGGAGCGTGTCTGATGGATGGTGATAATGGTCTTGGGCCATTGGTTGCGATGAAGGCAACTGAACTGGCTATAAAGAAGGCTAGGTCAAATGGAGTGTGTGTTGTTGGTGTAAAGAACACTGGCCATGTTGGAATGCTCGCAAGGTACACTTTAAAGGCCGCAGAAGAAAAAATGATAGGGTTTGCTGCAACAAGCTCTCCGCCTATTGTGGTTCCATGGGGTGGTGCAAAGCCTGTTTTTGGAACAAACCCGTTTTCGATCGGTTTTCCCGTAGACGGAAGCTTTCCAATTATAGTTGATATGGCTACTAGCACGGTTGCGGCTGGAAAAATTGCAGTATACGCTTCTAAAGGTGAGAAGATACCATCCGATTGGGCTCTTGACAAAAACGGTAAACCTACTACAGACCCTAAAGCTTTTCTTGATGGTGGTATGCTGTTACCTTTTGGAGGATACAAGGGCTACAGTTTATGTTTGAGCGTAGAAGTTTTGGCAGGAATACTTGTTGGTGCACCATTCAGCCATCATATAGCAAGGGGATGGGCTACACAAGGAGGTTTCGTTGTTGAAGCAGTAAACATTGAACACTTCAGACCATATGAAGATTATAAAAAGGATATCCTTGAGCTTATAGAAATAATCAAATCAGCTCCATTAGCTGAAGGCTTCAAAGAAATCCTACTACCGGGAGAACCAGAACATAGAGAATACCTGAAAAGATTGAAGGAGGGAATACCAGTTTACGAGGACGTATGGGAGAACATTAAGAGAGTTTCAGAAGAATATAACGTTCCCCCTCCAAAGCTATATTAGACAATTTGCAAGAAAATCTTAAATAGCATGGACCGAATATCAGTGAACATGTGATATAAGTTGATAAAAAATAAGATGAGAGAATTGATAAGAGAAGGGAAGCCGACAATTGGAACAAGAATTTTGACTCCCTGGCCTGCTGTTGTGGAAATAATAGGCCAAACGGGCATGTTCGACTACTTCGAATTTCTTGGAGAATATGCGCCCTGGACACTATACGATCTAGAAAATATTGCACGTGCAGCAGAACTTTATGGACTATCTTCTATGATAAAAGTTGACGGTATACCAAGAAGCTACATTGCCGCGAAAGCACTTCAATCTGGCATACAAAATTTTCTATTCGCTGACATAAGGACTGTTGAGGATGCAGAGGAAGCAGTTAAGGCTGTAAGATGTGAACCTAAGGGGATAATGGGTATAGGCAACTTTAGGGTTGGAGGATATGTTTTCACAAACTATTCTGTAGCAGACTATAGGAAAGCCTGTAATGATGCTGTTATAGCGTTTATGATCGAGAAAAAGAGTGCTGTAGAACATCTTGAAGAAATATTGTCTGTTGATGGAGTTGACATGATACAGTTCGGTCCATGGGACTATGGGCTAAGTCTTGGCCTATCTGGAGAGCCTGGAACACCATGGGGATTAAGTGAGCCAAAGGTTAAGGAAGCTGAGCTTAAGGCGATAAAGACTGCACTAAAAATGGATAAGAGACCTAGAGTAGAAATCGGTGATCCAAAAGAGATAGAAAAATATGTTGAATTGGGTGTGAAAGACTTTAACCTAGCAACTGACCTAAGAATATTATACGGCTTCTGGAAGACCAAGGGTGAAGAACTAAGGAAACTATTGTACAAGAACATCTAAACCATTTTTTAGAAAAATTTATCAATGGGCACAATCAAATATTACATTATGTCAGGAGAAAAGTTGGAAGTTGGAAAAGTGACACACTATTATCCAAAAATTAGTGTTGCAGTTGTGGCTCTGACCGCACCACTTAATGTTGGCGACAAGATTCTGATAAAGGGTAAAACAACGCATATAGAACAAGCTGTAGAATCTATGCAGATTGAAAAGGTTAATATTCAGAAGGCTGAAGCAGGTCAATCAATAGGATTAAAAGTTAACGGTAGAGTTAAAGAAGGAGACGTTGTCTACAAAATGGTTTAGTAGTCCAAAATAATATTACGAACTATTGAAAACTTATTATTCTATAGTATCGCATTTAATAAAAGGGCTTCCATCTGCACCATTTCAGTTCATGATAATTTCTTGCATAAACTCTATTAATTATAACCTAAAAAAATAGTTATTGTTTGAATTCATTTTTACAAAATTGTGTGTCCGTAGGTTAAAATTAATAAGCTACTTTTGTATAAGATTGTTGAGAAAGTATGATAACAGCATTGGTATTGATTAATGTTGAAATGGGTTCAGAGAGTGAGGTTTTAAAGGCGTTAAGGAAAATGGATGGCGTTGTTGAAGCCTTTGCAGTCTACGGCAATTATGATGTTGTTGCAAAAGTTCAAGCTGAAAGTTTAGAGAAGCTTAATCAAATAGTTACTGGAAGGATAAGAAAATTGGAGAATGTTAAGGCTACCCAAACGATGATAGTGGTTGACGAAAAAAGTCTAGGCCTTGAGTGGATAAGAACATAACTTTTAACATAATTCACAATAAAAATATATACATGGACAAATGATGTTTGAAGGATGCTTGACTTAGCCGTTATTCTAAAGATTATAGGTGTAAGTGCTTCAGGTGCATTTGCTCCCGGGCCTTTAACCGCATCCTCTATAACCTTAGGTGCGAAAAATGGTTGGAAAGCCGGCTTAGGCATGGCTGTAGGCCACACCATCGTCGAATTCCCTCTTGTTTTAGCAATAGCGTTTGGATTAAGCACATTTTTTCAGATTAATGTTGTGAAAATGTTATTGGGTACTGTTGGAGGAATATTTTTGATCTTCTTCGGAAGTCTAACCTTAAAAGATGCACTGCATATAAGAACACTTAACATATCGAATGATAAGTTAAGGTATGGTTCATCGATTTTAACGGGCATTTTTCTTACGGCCTTCAATCCATACTTTATTGCTTGGTGGATTAGTATAGGGACGGCGCTTCTGCTTGAAGCGGTGGCCGTGGTCACATTGTCTATTATAGTAGTGTTTTATATTGCACATGTTTGGCTAGACTATTTTTGGCTCATTCTAATGTCGAAGATAGGCTCATTTTCTAAAATAAACCTTAAAGTGTATAAGATTATTCTATTGATTCTCTCGATTATGATATTCTATTTTGGTATAGATCTTCTTTATAAAGTTATGATATTACAGACAATCTAACAAATTGATTTATAAAATATATGTGTTAGATAAACCGCATTAAATAACTTTATCATGATGATTTTCGATAAAATTTAATAACATATTTATCGAATTAGATTACACTTCTCTATAATCTAGTTTAGTAATATTCTAGAATATGTTATTGAACACTTTTAGGAATTTTTGTTCTCAGGAGGCATTAAAATTTTATAGCATATTTAACTTTGGACTTAAATTGGTGTACTATTTGGATTAATATCAGAATACTTTTTCTCGTTCTCGATGTCCTCTCTTCTAGCCTTTTTACTTCCAATAGTTCCTATTTACGCTCTTTATTTAGGTGCATCACAGTTTATGTTGGGACTTATTGGTGCTGTTGGTACGTTTTCTTATACCTTTTTTGCTTATTTTTGGGGAGGGTGCGCCATTTTCTTTGTGGTTTGTCGGTAGCCTTTTGTTTTGCTGGTTTAGGCGTCTTTGCAATCTTTTCCTTATTGCTGCTTTTCCTGAGCCTATTCCTTTGCTAATGCTTTTACAGGGACTTTCTACATCATTCTTCTGGCCTTCGGTTGAAGTGTTAGTGAAGAATGTAAGCAAACAGTCTATAGTTGAAGGGTATTCTTCAAATTACAGTTTTTCTTGGAGCGCTGGCGCTGTTGCTGAATCTTTGGCATGTGGTTTTGCACTCGAATTTAATAAACTTCAACTCGTGTTTGTGATTGTCTTTATCGTCTTGTTTGTTTTAGCTGCTGTTAGCGCCTACCTTATGAGGAGAAATAGAGTTTATGATAGTTTTGAGTTTGATTCTATCTCAGGCTTAAATGCTCGACATATGTTTTTGGAGTTTAAGTGGATTTGGCTTTCAATTTTCATTTACGCCCTCGTTCAGGGTATAGTTTTTAGCCTTTTTCCAGCTTACGCTGAAATCAAGTCTGTTCCTAAAATGTTCATCGGTATCGCAATATTTTCTATCATGATAGGTAGGACTGCCAGTTTCATATTCTTTAACTGGATACCCATTAGGGTTAGGGAAAATGGTTTGGAGTTTGGAATGCTTTTAATGTGCTTAGGCTCAACACCACTATTTTTAACCACAAACCCTTTAACACCTTCAGCATCTTCATTCCTAATGGGTTTCGGATTAGGCCTCGTCTACCTAAAATCTTTTCAAACAATTATATTTCAAGCCAGTAGAATGAGCCTTTATACAAGCATTTTTGAAGGTGTCATAAGCTTAGGCTCTTCACTTTCACTTTTAGGAGGTTTTATGGCTGAAAAATGGCTAGAAGCACCTTACATTGTAATATCTATAGCATCCTTCAGTACCTTCATAATATTGTTGTTTCTAAAACACAAGATACAGTAAAAATTTTTAAACCTCATCATAACTTATAAGAATTATCATTTAGAATAAAAGGTTCTAGAATTTTTATTTTTGTATTCGCTTTGCGAAGAGGAAAATACTACAATGAATTTTATAGTTTTAGCTGCGGTTTGATTAAAAAAGTATAAAGATGTAAATGAAGCCGTTGAAAACATTAAGATCACTTAGCACAATATAATAGAACCTTCGCAAGAATTTCATAAAAGATACAAACATGTATATGCAAAATACAAAGACCTGGAAGAAAAATTTTATTCTAGCATACAAAATTTTTGCCAAAATTTCCAGGAGGTTAAAAAGACTATCTAAGAATAAGATGTAGTGGCTGTTAGAAGAAGCTCTCTCAAAATCTGTAAATAGAATATATCTCTCTTAAGTATTCAATTGCTCTTATTATGCTGAAATAATTTTTTTAAGTAAACAAAAACTTAATCCATACAATTTTTACTCACTGAATTAATGCTTACCGAAGTTTGAATTAAGATTGCCTTTACCATTCTGTTATTGTACCATCTTCTTTATATATTCTTGGCAGGTCTTTACCTTTATATGCATGCTCTTTGATTGTTCTTCATTAAGTTCTACACCAAGACCTGGTTTCTTTGGTAATTTGATGTATCCATCCTCTACTACTATTGGCTCTTTTACGAAATCCTTTACCCATGGTGCGCCCCATCTATCATATAAAGCTATTTCTTGTATCAGAAAGTTAGGTGTTGTTGCATCAACTTGGACACAGGCGGCAGTTGATACTGGTCCAAGAGGATTGTGGGGTGCAATTTGAATATAAAATGCTTCTGCCATAGAGGCTATTCTTTTGACTTCTGATATCCCTCCTGCGTGGCATACGTCAGGTTGGATTATGTCTACTGCATGCTTATATAATAGGTCTTTAAATTCCCACCTACTGTATAATCTTTCTCCAGTAGCAATCGGTACTATTAAAGAGCGAGAAACCTTTAACATTGAGTCAATGTCTTCTGGCGGCACTGGTTCCTCGAAAAAGAATGGCTTGTATGGTTCTACTAACTTCCCAACCTTTATGGCTTCGTAAGGTGTGAAACGTCCATGATTGTCTAACATTATGTCCACATCATCTCCTACAGCTTCTCTTACCGCCTTAATACTTTCTCCAACCTTTTTAATATCCTCTTTTTTGAAGATCACTCCATCTTCATGAGGACCTGCTGACAAAAATTTTACAGCCTTCCACCTTCTTTGAACTAAGTATTTTGCGTCTTCAGCCATTTCTTCAGGCGTGTTCCCCTTTAAATGAGTATAACATCTTATCCTATCTCTAACAGCTCCGCCTAACAATTCGTACACTGGTACTCCTAAAACCTTACCCTTTATATCCCATAACGCTTGGTCTATTCCGCTTATTCCACTCATTTGAATTACACCACCTCTCCAAAAATTACCTACATACAGGGATTGCCAAATTCTTTCTATTTGCATAGGATTCTTTCCTAGCAAAAATCTCGAATATTCTCTTATCACACTCTCTACAGTAGCCTCTTTTCCCTCTACAGTTGCTTCACCTATTCCATCTATGCCCTCATCGGTATATATTTTAACAAATAATAGATTGCATCTGCCAGCATATGCAAGGAATGTTTCAATGCTAGTAATCTTCATTCAAACTGCACCGAATATTTTCAATATTTTCAATCTTATTATACTAAAATACTTTTCGATTTCGATAATTCGTTTTAAAATTCTTTTCCAGTCTTCTGAATTTGATGATTCCATACCATTTTATAAAGAATTATTGAGATTAATTTAAAAAATGCTGACAATTAGGAAAATTTAAATAAGGAGGGTGAGGGAATCGACTATTGAATGAAGGGTGCTAGATTATGGAGTATAGGGTTCTTGGCAGGACCGGTTTCAAAGTTTCTGCACTAGGTGTTGGAGGACACGAGTACCGGAGGTGGCTTAACCCAAACCATTTTAATGTAGAAATGGATGTTGAAGAATTTTATAGGACGCAGGAGCAGAGAAATGAGATTATAAAGAGGGCTTTGGATGCAGGAATCAACTATTTTGATACAACACTTAAGGAAGAGGTTGAGTCGCTTGGTCTTGCGTTAAAAAAATGGGGTAGACGGAAAGATGTATTTGTCGCCATAATGTCCATTTTCCCATTTAGAAAGATGAAAGAGGCACCCAAAAGTAGGTGGAGAGATATACTTTTAGACGAAATAGAGTCTAGGCTAAAGCTATTGAATACAAGCTATGCAGACGTCTTCAATTTACATATGCCAGAAGACAACTATTCTATAGAACTGATCGCATACACAATAGGATTGTTGAAGGAGTTAAAGGCGTCGGGCAAGATTAGGGCAATCGGTGCATCAACGCACGAACCAAAATTTATTGCAGAACTGATGAGAAAATACGACTGCTTCGATACAGTAATGGTACGCTACAACTACTTCCTAAAAGATGCGAAAGAAACATTATTCCCACTATGTAAAATGCTAAATGTAGGTGTTATTGTAATGAAGCCAATATGTTGGCCATACTACGGTATTCCATTCACCTACTTCTGCGCGAACGAAAACGTTGCAAGCGCCTATACACCTATACAGGCAAGCATAAAATGGATACTCAATTCACCAGAAGTTTCCTGTGTAGTCGCTAGTGTAAACAGCATAGCAGAATTAGAAGAAGATATTAGAACATTTTACAAGGATGTGACAGTAGATGACAAGATATTGGAAAAGTGTCTCCAAAACGCTTTAAGCGATAAAAGTAAGCAAATATTACAAAAACTCTCTACACATCCATACAGAGACATAAGGGAATACGCTAGAAAGGCTCTAGAAGAATGGAAAGCAACTTAAACAATAAAGAGGTACTTTAAATGAAAAGTAGAATTGAATTCGATAACGAAAAGTGCATCTGGTGCCACAACTGCGAGCTAGTCTGCTCACTATACCATGAAGGTGTATGTAGTCCAATGTTGTCGAGGATAAGGATTTCTCTTAATCTTTTTGATGCTGAAGTTAAAGCTTATGTGTGCAGGCAGTGTGATGATCCCGAGTGCGCTAAGGCCTGCCCCTTTAAGGCTATATTCTTTAATGAAAGGGTTGGAGCCTACGTTATTGATGAGGACAAGTGTAAGGGTTGCGGCCTATGTGCAAGAGCATGTCCCTACAATATTGAAAAGAATATTATTGTTTTTAATCCAGGCAAAAATGTTTACATGAAGTGTGATCTCTGCTCTGGGGATCCCCAATGTGTTCAAGTATGTCCTTCGGAAGCCCTAAAGATTGTAGGGTGAATTTCATGGACGTATATGGTTGGGTTGGAAAAATTTTAAAGATAAACTTGACAGAGGAGAAAATAGACTATTTAGACACCATGAGGTATGCGGGGAAGTTTGTTGGCGGTAGGGGTATTGCAGCCGCAATAGCGTGGGAAGAGCTTAAGCCAGACGTGGACGCCTTCAGCCCAGAAAACAAGCTCATCATGATGACCGGCCCACTAACTGGAACACTTGCACCAACATCAGGTAGAATGGTTTTCGCAGGAATAGCTCCACAAGCATACCCCAAACCCCACTACACGAGATCGAATATGGGAGGATACTTTGGAGCAGAACTAAAATATGCAGGATACGACGGAATAATCGTAGAAGGAAAGGCGAAAAAACCAATATACATATGGATAAAAGACGAGAACATTGAGATAAGAAACGCAACACAACTCTGGGGACTAGACACATTCACAACACAGAAAAAGCTATTCAACGAACACGGTGAAGAAGTTCAAACCATATGCATAGGCCCAGCAGGAGAAAACCTAGTAAGAATAGCAACAATACAACACGGAATAGAAAACGCCTCAGGACAAGGAGGCTTCGGAGCAGTAATGGGATCAAAAAACCTGAAAGCCATAACAGTAAAGGGAACAGGAAAAATAAAAATAGCAGAACCAAAAGATTTTATCCAACTATGCAAATATGCAGATAAGGTTGTGCAGGCCCCTAAAAGGCAGTCAAAAGACGTAATATTAGATCATAAAGCATGCGGCATATCCTGCAACATTCTAGAATGTGGCACAGCAGGACTAAAAATATTCAAAAAAGTTAAAGGAAAGTTTCATGAAAAACTTTATACAGGAGCATTACACTGCTGTTCACATATTTATTTAAGGTTCAAACCTTGGGAGACAGGCTTTGAAGCAGCCCAGCTAGCGAACATGTATGGAGTGAACCATTGGGAGATAGTTTTAGGTTTCACCGGAACAGGCCAATGGCTCAACAAGTGTGTTGAAAATGGAATAATAACGGAAAAGGATTTGGGGATGCCCATAGAGCTTGAAAGCGGAGTATTCTGGAGCAAAATACTAGAGAAGATCGCTTACAAAGAAGGTATAGGTAAAGTGTTTGCTGAAGGCGTGCCAAGAACTATAGACATATTAGGTAAGGGAAAAGAATTTTCGCCACATGTTGCACACGGATACGAAACACACTGGGACGGCCACCTTTTTGAGTCAGGTCCAAATTATCCATACTGGCTTGTTGCAGCCCTACAGTGGGCAATGGACTCACGTGATCCATTAGTACACTGCTACGCTCAAGAAATAACAAATTGGACAGTGAGACCAGGTGCGCCTGTATCCATAGAGCAGCTTAAAGCAATAGGCAAGCGTCTATACGGTTCAGAACTGGCGGTCGACCCTGAAAGTAGCTACGAGTATAAGGCTCAGCCAACAATATGGCATCAGAACAGGCTTGCAGTAGACGACTCCCTACCAGTATGTGATCAGAGGTTTCCAGCAATATACAGCAGAACCTCCTCAGACGGTTTCGGAGACCCGTCACTAGAGGCTAAACTATTCTCCACGGCAACAGGAGTAGAAGTTACCGAAGAGGAGCTCGACATGATAGGAAGCAGAATATATAATCTTGAAAGGGCCATAATGGTCAGAGAAGGAAGAACCAGAAAGGATGATGAAAGCGTAATACCATACTTCCAGAAACCCGACAGGGCGGGAATATGCTTGGACGTGGAAAAATTTAAGAAACTAATGGACGAATTCTACATATTAAGAGGCTGGGACCCGAAAACAGGCTGGCCAAAAAGAGAAACACTAGAAAAACACGGACTGGGAGATGTCGCTGACATGCTTAAGAAGATCGGAAGATTACCCGATTAGAACATTATTTCCAAAAATTTACTTACATCCTCATAGTTGGATGTTTTCATCCTCTGAAATTTAGTTTACTTTATACACCTTTGTACACGTATACTCCCTTGTACGGTATTACAACTGGTTTTATGTTTGATGTGTTCTTGAAGAGTTGCACAAACTTTTCCGGGTCAATAGTTCTGTCCTTGAAGCAGTCGTAGTGGCATGGTATTACAACCTTAGGCTTTATTATTTTAGCGAAAAGATATGCATCCTCTGGCCTACGCTCTGGTGTGTCACCGACTATAGGAAGCATCGCAATGTCGGGTGAAGCTCTAGCGAGAGGTTCCAGAAACCTTTCAGGCATCCTTAAAACACTTTGATATGTGTCCCCCATGTTATAGACCTTTACACCTCCAACTTCAAAAAGGTAGCCTAAGTGTGTCGTGTCAGCCTCTTCAGGTGGAACAGAATAGTATGCTGTAACCCTTAACTCTCCAACATTACATGTCTGCCCCCCATCAAGAGCCCTAACACGATCCCTTCCTACACCCAATTCTATCAAATGCTCACAAGATTCCCGTGGACCAAAAAATATTGTTTCAGGCGAATGCTCCGCTATAATAGGTAAAGCCATAGGATCCGTATGATCCAAATGGTCATGAGTACAAAATATATAATGAACCCTAAAATCTTCAGGCCTTATCGGAGGCTCAGGATAAACATAACAGAACCGCTTGTCCCTTGAAAGGTAGGGGTCAACAGCAAATATGGTACCTCCAAAAGTTTTTATAACAAAAGAATTTTGGCCCAGCCAGAAGATAGCAAGTTCACCGTCTAGTAATTTAAGCCCCCTAATCTTTTCAATCAACTTAGGCATGTTTTGTCGCAAGCTATTTTATTTGTTCTGCCTTTTTAATTTTTCTCTTCAAATAGGGCGCGGAAGAAATTCCTATACAATGCCTGAACATGCTTAGGAACAATCTGAATCTCACAATTGCTTTGAATTCAAATCCTAAAAATTAATTAGAGTCACTTAATTCCTAACTTTATATCGTTAATAATCGTTAATAAAATTTAATAATAATAGTATAGTTTACTCAATTAAATTAATCTTCTAATTTCTCAAAGTATCGACTGTATTAAAACTTTTATATGCTCCTGCCTCCTCTGCCAAGGGACATTTTTCTCTTGCTATTATTACAGTACATTGGTTAGAGTTTAGTGAATTTATAATTATCTCTTGAAGTAATTTATCTTCTTTGACTGGGTTAAGAACATGGTATCTTACATTTAAAGCATTTAATATGTTTTCTATTTTTAATGTCCTCTTGATTTCCAGATCTTCTGATGTTGTCCCGATGTTTGGTTGGAATCCTGTTTGTGCTGTTATCATATTGTCCACTATTATGAATGTTAGTGGGGTTTGTGTATGAATTGCGTTCATTAATCCAAGTAAACCGTTGTGATAGAATGAAGAGTCTCCTATTATTGCTATTGCCTTTTTCTTTCCTCCTAAGATTATACCTGAGGCGATGCTTGGGCTTGCACCCATGCATACAATTGTATCTATTATGCTATCTTCTCGTCTAAGGTCTAAAGTCATGCAACCTACGTCACCGACTATAATCACTTCTTCCCTACATTGTTTTATTACTTTTTTTATGCTATTTATTGTATGCAAGTGTGGGCATTGTGGGTGAAAGTCTTTTAGACACGGTTTTATAGTATATCTTGAGTATCTTGCAGTAGGTTTAGGAGCTCCTACCATATCCATCATTTTTAGTGATTTATTGAGAATCCTTTCTATCGCATCCTTTAAGGCCAAAGGGTTTAATTCGTTAGCCCATGGTAGATGGTTCGAATATTTTCCAAATATGTTAATAGAGCTTTGTTGGAGAGCTAATTTGACTTCTTCCTCGAGAAAGGGTTGGACTTCTTCAACTACAAGAAGATTCCTTACTTGTTTAGAAAATTCTAAGATTTTGGTGTAAGGTGTTGGATTAACAAAACCTATCTTAAGAATTGGTAAATCAAGTTGGAGTGAAACCAAGATTCTTTTTAAAAAACTATATGTGTTACCAGAAACTATTATTCCTAAATCTTTTTCTACACCATTTTCCATTCTGTTAAATTCACTTTCCTCACTTATTTTCTTTAACCTTAAATTTTTTTCATGCAAGATTGTGTGCTTGAAACCTTTTTCAGACCCTTTCGCTATCGTCTTAGTGGACGCTTTCGAATATCTTGCTTTCTCTAAAACTACTTCACCTTTTTCTAAACATAATCGAGTAATGACTCTGATAATTATCGGAAGCTCAAATTCTTCCGAAATGTTAAAGGCAAATTTTATCATCTTTATCGCCTCTTGTGGGCTAGAAGGTTCAAGCAAGGGAACTTCTGACAATTTGCTAATATATCTTACATCTTCTTCATGAGTCGATGCTGTTGCAGATGGGTCATCGCCATCGACTATTACAAGTCCACCTCTTACTCCAGAATAGGCGCTCGCTACTAGTGGGTCAATTAACCAATTGAAACCAACGTGCTTAACACAAACTAAAGCCCTGCTGCCCGTAAATGAAGCAC
>Ga0105158_1000260_pt1 | contig 23700 bp, 29 predicted proteins | sample LHCtaG_FD_81567 | JGI IMG/M metagenome (GOLD analysis project Ga0105158, IMG submission 81567) | Hot spring microbial communities from Little Hot Creek, USA to study Microbial Dark Matter (Phase II) - LHC4sed_matched | ecosystem: Environmental > Aquatic > Thermal springs > Hot (42-90C) >...
ACCGCCCAGTTTAGGGCTGCGCGCTGAGGTGAAAGTGGAGGTGGGCAGACGCGGGCTGCGGGGCTTATTGCGCGAGGTTCCCGATGGAACGTTGCCGAGGCCTCCGAAACCCAAGATGTCGCTGGAAGAGGCGATAGTCGCGAGGCGCTCGATCAGGGAGTACGGCAGCGAGCCCGTGGAGCTGGCAGAACTCACCGGGCTGCTGCTCTGGACCGTCGGCGGTAAGCTCAGGTCGTACCCTCCCCTCCGTGGCTCATACAGGGTGACGTGCTACGTGGTTGCTAGGAACGTTGAAGGTCTCAAGCCGGGAGTTTACGAGTACTTGCCGCTTGAGAACGCGCTCGAGCGGCTCGGCTCTGGCGATTACTCGAGGAAGCTGGCGTACGCGTGCTTGGGCCAGGGGTGGGTAGCCAGAGCCGCGCTCAACGTGGTGCTCTGCGCCAGAGAGGGCTCTGAGCTCGCCGAAGTGGAAGCCGGCATGGTGGGCCAAGGTCTCTACCTCGCCGCTACATCGCTCGGGTTGGGCACGGTGGCTGTCGGCGCGTTCTACGACGACGAGGTCGCCAGCGTGCTAGGCGTGAGCGAGAGACCTCTCTACGTCTTCCCGGTCGGCAAAATCTAGCCTCGCCTCGTAGGAGCCCTCAGGCAAGAGCCTGAGGGTGCCCAGACCGCTCACGACGAAGCCTAGCAGGCTCACGGGGCTCGGCATCTTCACGTTGTCGGCGCTCAGGACCGCAACAACGCTGGCTGCTGGGGGCCAATAGGCCACCTCGCCAGGGCATAGCACGGACCTGTGCCCCTCGTGCGTAACCGCCAAATCGAGCTTCAGCGAGAGTAGACCCCCGAGGACTCGCGCTCGCGTAGTTGCGGGGAGCTTGCCGACGAGTGCGGCGTACGCCTTGGGGGCTCGCCAACCTGTCAAGTACACGTGGGCGGTTGCCCCGCTCACCGTTAGCTTAACGATCACAGCGGCGGCGCGGCTCCAAAATTATATTTCCCTTTCCCTCCAAGCGCGTAGGCGAGATGAAGGACGCGTGGGCGATCGTGAGGAGGGTCGTGAAGGAGGCGGACGTCGTGCTCGAGGTGGTCGACGCGCGGGATCCCATAGCCACCAGATCGCGTGAAGTGGAGAAGATGGTGGAAGAGGCGGGGAAGAAGCTAGTGATCGTGATAAACAAGGCTGACCTCGTGCCACGCGAGATTCTGGAGGAGTGGAAGCGCGTGTTGAGCCGCGAGTACCCCACGATCTACATTGGGGCGAGGGAAAGGCTTGGCACGCGCTTCCTGTGGCGCATCATAAAGCGCGTAACCGACAAGAGGCCGGTGGTGGTGGTCGCGGTCGTAGGCTTACCGAACGTAGGTAAATCGACGATCCTCAACGTGCTGAGGGGGAGGCACAGCGTTTCGACGAGCCCTGTTCCGGGCTGGACGAAGCACGCGACGCTTGCGAGAGCAGCCACGTGGCTCAAGGTGATCGACACGCCCGGCGTGGTTCCGAGGGGCGAGGAGGAAGAGCTGGCAGTGAGGGGGGCGCTCCGCCCCGAGAGCCTCGAAGACCCCGTGCCGGCGGCGCTAAGGCTCATCGAAGTGCTGAGGCGCAAGGAGCCCGAGTTCATGAAAAAATATTATGGCGTCGAAGAGAGCGATCCCATGCGTGCGCTCGAGGAGCTAGCAAGGCGGAGGAACCTGCTTAAAAAGGGCGGCGAGCCCAACGTCGAGGAGGCTGCGCGTGTTCTGATAAGGGACTGGCAGAGCGGCGAGCTGGCGGTCTACTTCACGCCTGAAGACTACGGGTTGAGGCCGAAAAGGAAACGCACGAAGGAGGCGGCACGGGGAGGGAGCGAGGGGAAGAGCTCGGCCGCGAGCTCAGCTGCGCGCGAAGGCGCTCCCCCCTCCTCGTAGAGGCCTCCCAACAGCCAGAGCAGTGCGTCTAATTTGAGCGGCGGGACCCCGCTGGGTGCGCATGCGTCGCTCCAAGCGGCAGCCACCAAGCGTGGAGCGCTGGCTAGCAAGCGCCGCGCGCCCTCGAGCGTGGGAGGGCCTCCTTCAACGACGCCGCTGGTGAGGCTGATCAAGCACACCCGCCTGTCTACGGGGAGCGGAATCTCGCGGGGGAGGTTCACGCGAAGGCCGAACGCCTTCGCGGTGTAGTAGAACATCTTCACAGCGAAGACCACCGTCTTTGAGTCCGCAGCCGCACCCAGTGCGCGGGCGACGTCCTGGCGCAGGAGCTCGAGGTTCCGAGCGTACTCGTCGACCTTCGCCTCAAAGGAAGGCCAAAACCTCGCGAGCTTGTCGACCCTTGATAGCCTGGCCGACCTGGCGAAGCGGAGGCTGGGGGATGTACTGGCGAAGCGGCGCAAGTCCTCAAGCTGGTTGCCTCGCGCGTAGCTAGCTGCTAAGTTCCAGTGAATCTCGCCCCTAGCCGAGAGCTGGTAGCTGATTGTCGCCACACCCAGCGTGTAGAACGCGGCTGCGCTGAAGCGCCCATACCTCCTAGCGATCTCCTCGACCGCCCGCATCTGCGGGTCTACGGCCTCGGCTTCGTCCAGGAGCTCCTGTACCTCCGCCTCCGCCAAGTAAGAAGCGGCCGCCTCCACCCTACCTCGGTTAACCCTGTACACGGTTCTCGCCTCGTCCTCAGGCAGCAAAAGAATTTATAGCGGAGCCCAGGGGGTACATCCGGGGGAGCGTGCCGGAAGTAGGTTAACGGCCTCCTCGAAGAAGAACAGCCTCCTATCTACCGGTGAAGCTCCCCCCGGGAAGGAGGATATGGATCAGTTCCCTACCAGGTATAACTTTAAGGAGATCGAGCCGAAATGGCAGAAGTTCTGGGAAGAGAATAAAATATACGCATTCGACAGGAACGATTACAGCAGACCGACCTACAGCATAGACACGCCGCCGCCGTATCCGAGCGGCGAGCTGCACGTCGGCAACGCGCTCAACTTTGCTTACATAGACTTCGTGGCCCGCTACAAGAGGATGAGGGGCTTTAACGTGTTGTTCCCTCAAGGTTGGGATTGCCACGGGCTGCCAACCGAAGTCAGGGTCGAGAGGGCGCTGGAGAAGACGAAGAGGGAAATACCGCGAGACGAGTTCCTCAGGCTGGCGAGGGAGTTCACGCTGAAGTGGATCGAACCGATGCGCGCTGCGTTGAAGGCGCTGGGTTGCAGCATCGACTGGAGCACCGAGTACATGACGATGGATCCCGACTATTGGCGCCGGACGCAGCTGAGCTTCGTCCTCATGTACAGGAAGGGCTTGATCTACAGGGCGGAGCACCCCGTCATCTGGTGCCCGCGCTGCGAGACGGCGATCGCTGAGGCGGAGGTCGAGTACGTCGAGGTTAAGAGAGAGCTCCACTACTACAAGTTCCAGCTTAAGGGCGGCGGCGAGGTGCTTGTCGCCTCGACGAGACCGGAGCTTCTCGCAGCGTGCGTAGCGCTGGCCGTGAACCCGTCAGACTCCCGGCACGCCTCCGTCGTAGGCAAGACCGCCATCGTCCCTGTCTACGGGCACGAGGTCCCGGTCATCGCAGACGAAGACGTCGATCCGAGCTTCGGTACGGGCGTCGTGATGGTATGCACGTACGGCGACAAAACGGACGTTGAGTGGCAGAAAAAGTACAACCTCCCCGTTAGGGTTGTGATCGACGAGCGGGGGAGGATGACCGAGGCGGCGGGCCCGCTCGCGGGCCTCGCAGTCGAAGAGGCGAGGGCGAAGATCGTTGAGCTCCTAAAGAAGGGGGGCGCGTACGTTAAGTCCGAGCCCGTAGTGAGTAGCGTTGGCACGTGCTGGAGGTGCCACACGCCGGTCGAAATACTACCTAAGGAGCAGTGGTTCGTGAAAACGAAAGAGCTCTCGGACACGGTCCTCGAGGCAGCGCGGAGCATCGAGTGGATCCCGCCGCACGCGTACAAGAGGCTCGAGGACTGGGTCAAGTCGCTGGATTGGGACTGGGTCATCTCGAGGCAGCGCGTGTTCGGGACGCCGATCCCCGTCTGGTACTGCGGGAAGTGCGGGTACATGCTCGTCGCAGAACCTGAGTGGCTCCCCATAGACCCCCGGAAGGACCCGCCGAGAGTCGACAGGTGCCCGCGCTGCGGTTCCAGCGACTTTGTGGGGGAGAGCGATGTGATGGACACGTGGATGGACTCGAGCATCACGGCTGCCGTCCACGCAGGGTGGCCAGACTCCTTCGACGAGCGGCTCTTCCCCGCCGACCTCCAGCCGAACGGGTACGACATCATAAGGACGTGGGATTACTATTTGATAGTGAGGGGGGTCGCGCTCTTCGGAAAACCCCAGTTTAAGGTTGCGCTGATTAACGGCATGGTTCGAGGTACAGACGGCAGGATGATGCACAAGAGCTACGGGAACTACGTCAGCTTGCTAGAGGTCATAGAGAAGTACGGAGCGGACGCGTTCAGGCTCTGGGCCGCAACGGCGGCGGCTACGGGCTCCGACGTCCGCTTCTCGTGGGAGGGCGTCGACTACGCGAGGAGGTTCCTGACGAAGCTGTGGAACGCCGCGAGGTTCGTGGCGATGGCGCTGGAGGGCTTAGACCCGAGCGTCGAGGTTCGCAATTACAAGCCCCTCGACAGGTGGATCCGGGCTAGGCTGGAGGAGCTCACGAGGACCGTGACCGAGAGGTTGGAGCGGATGGACTTTATGGGGGCCTCGACGGCACTCGTCGAGTTCACGTGGCACGTCTTCTGCGACCACTACATAGAGGCAGTCAAGTACAGGCTTGGAGATCCGGCTGAGAGCGGGGCTGCCGCTCGCAAGACTCTGTACGAGGTCCTCTTAAGGCTCCTCCAGATGCTATCGGTCTTCACGCCGCACATAGCCGAAGAGATGTACCAGAGGCTCTACGCCGCGAAAGTGGGATGGAAAAGCATAACGGTGTCGCCTTGGCCCGAGCCCCAGCCTTACAGCAAGGAGGACTTTGAGAGGGGCGAGGTGGTCGTGAGGACGATAGCCGCCATTAGGAGAGCGAAGAGCGGCCGCGGCATACCGCTTAGCGCGGAGTTGCCCGCGGTCGCGATCCGCGCACCGCCGCATTACGCTGAGCTACTGGAAGAGTGCAAGGGCGATATAGCCGGCACCTTGAGGATACGTGAGGTCCGGGTCGAAGAGGGGGGACGCGGCGAATTCGGCGTACCCGAGTACCCCGAGGTTACGTTTGACCTAGTCACCGGGGACTGAGCGGTTGCGTCATGCTTTAATTCGCACTTCGAGCGACAGGTAACCCCTCTTTTCCAGCACGTACAGCAGGTGGCACACCTTTTCGATGGGTAGGCCGCTCCTTCGCGAAAGGCTCTCGACCAACAGCGCGTAGCTCACCGTGCGCGAATCAAGCGATCGGGCCAATCTCTCCAGCTCCTTCGCCACGCTGCCCTCCTCCCCGCTCAGCGCGCTCTCCGCGAGCTCCGCAAGCTCCCTCTCGACGTTCTCAAGCTCCCTCTTCACGGCTGTTAAATCGAGCTTGAGCTCGAGCGGGCGCCGCGAAGCTTCCTCGAGCTTTTCCCCAAGCTTCCTCAAGGTCTCCTCGTACGCGAGGAGCTTTCCCGCTTCGAGAGGGGTCTGCGCTCTAGAAGCCCTCTTGAGAAGCTTCGAGAGCCGCGAAACTTCGCTTAGCAACTCGTTCAACCGGTTCACGTACACGGTTTTACACACTCTCGTGCGGTTCCTCACCTCTCTCAAGCACAGCTCTACCTCCTCCAACATGCGTTGGGGGTCCTCCAGCGGCGGCTGGGAGAGGAGCCGACCAGCTTTAGCCACCAACTTCGTCGCCTCCGCTGCCAAATGCGGCGCCGCCTCCCTGAGCAGTTCCCCCCAAGCGGCCAGCTCGCCAGCCTCCTTCTCCAGTTTAACAAGGCTCTCGTAAAGCCTATCCAGCGCCACCGCGTAGCTGGCTAAAGCTTTCACGGAGTTCTCCAGCGCGCTCACGTACTTCTCCAAGCTGCTAGACGCCGTGAGAAGCTGATCGCTGGGCGGCTCCGGCGGCTGCGCGGTCTTCAAGAGGTTTTTCACCACGCTTCCCAAACGAGGGTCTGCCGCGTACTTGGTTTCAATGGCTCGCGCGAGCGCCTCGAGGTTCGTCTTCAGCTCGCTCGCCCTCCTAACCAAAGCTTCGAGCTTGCTCAGATCGGCCCTCCCCCTAACCTCAAGCAGCGCTTCAACCACAGTAAGTCCTGCGCGGGGCGGGGAAATTCAGCTATCGGTTATCATAAGAGCTCGACCTCCACCCTCATAACTGCCGAGCCGTAATCGTCGATCCTGTAGGCCGCAAAGCGGGGCTCGCTGCCAGGTCGGTAAGCGATTATCAGCCAGACCTCGCCCGGGCATTCGATCATCCTGTGCCGGTCGGCGAGCGAGGGGAGCGGCTGCTCTCTCGCGTGAGAATGGTAGAGGCCGATGTACTCCAGCCCCTCCCTCCTGGCGTCCATTATTGTTCTCATCCAGTCGCGATCATCGAACCAGAATGCTGTCGACGAACCCAGGACGTTCTTGAGCGGCACTGCCTTTTCAACGAACGCTGTCCCGCCTTCAACGCGTCCGAGCAACGCGCCGCACGCCTCGATGGGGTACTCGCGCTCGACGTGTTTTACGATCCCCTGCGCGATGCCGCGCGGGATAGCGAGCTTGTAGATTCGCTCGAACGGGGCAATGGAAGGGTCCACCTCCACGCGTTAGCGGTGCGGGCTGGCTATTTACCCTTAGCGCCCGCAGCCTGACCGCCACTATAGCCGCGAGCCCCCACTAGCCGGGGGATGAGCAACTCCCAGACGCGAGAGATGCGGGAAGCGCGCCACCGCTACTGCTATTAAGCGCCCCGCGTCGGTCTCGCGTGCAATCGCGCAAGCTGTGGGAGCTAGCTAAGTCGAAAGGCTCCAGGCTCATCGTCGCTCTCGACAGCGTGCCCGTGGAACCCAGAGAACTGGTCGAAAAGGTTGAGGAGTACGCGGTGGGCGTAAAGGTGGGGCTCCCCTTCCTCTTGCGGTGGGGCCCTCGAGCGGTCGAGGGATTGTGCAAGGCTTTCCGCAGCACGCTTTACATGCTGTGCGACTTCAAGCTGGCCGACATACCGGACATCGTGTCTGAAGAGCTGAAGCTCATTAGCGAGCTTGGCTTCGACGGGGCGATCGTGCACCTCTTCCAAGGCGGCATCAAGGCCGTCGCGGCTGCGGCCGGCAGGCTGGAGCTCTTCGGCCTGGTGGCAATGACGCACCCAGAGTCTAGACTGCTCGATGCGCACTTCAGCGAGCTCGCGCGCGAGGCGCTAGAAGCGGGCATCGAGGGCCTCGTGGTCCCGGCGACGAAACCAGAGCTCGTAAGAGCCGCGAGGAGGATCGCGCCTGGAGCGACGCTGCTATCGCCCGGAGTAGGCGTTCAAGGCGCCTTGCCCGGCTCCGCCCTCGAAGCCGGGGCGGACTTCGAAATCGTCGGGAGGTTAATAGTCGCGAACCCGGACCCCCGCTCAGCGGCTAAAGCCGTGAGGGACGCCCACCGAGCCCGCATCGGCGCGGTAGGTGAGCGGCGTTAGCGCACGAAAGCACTATAAGGGGCTGGGAGGGCTAACTCTGATGTCGAGGGAGGTAGCGAGAGCTCTCCTGAGAGCCGGCTGCCTGCTGCAGGGGGAGTTTAAGCTCAGCTCCGGTAGCGTGAGCCGCTTCTACGTCGATGTGAGGCGGGTTTACTCCCACCCGAGCGAAGCGAAACTTATCGCCAACGCGCTAGCTGAAGCGGCGAGGAAGCTCTGTTGCGACGTCGTGGCGGGAGTGGAAAGCGGCGGCATACCTCTAGCCACGATGGTGGCGTTCATTCTCGACAAACCGCTCGTGTATGTACGGAAGAAGCCGAAGGAGCACGGCACCCAGAAGATGGTCGAGGGCGATCCTGACGTGAGGGGTGTTGCCGTCGTCGTTGACGACGTGGCAACCACCGGCTCTTCCATCTTGAGGGCCGTGAACGCGTTGAGGGAGGCGGGCTTCACCGTGCGCGACGCGCTGGTAGTGGTCGATCGGGGCGAGGGGGCAGCTCAATCGCTCGAAAGGACGGGAGTCGAGCTGCACGCGCTCCTGACGCTTAAAGAGCTGCTGGAAGAAGCGGGTGTTGCTGCATGAAAGGCAAGGACGTTCTCGCGATTTTGGACTTTTCTCGGCAGGAGCTGGAGACGCTGTTCGACGAAGCCGACCTGATGCTCAGCGCGCTCGAGAGGGGCAGGAGTCTCAGGGTCCTCGAAGGGTACGTGATGGCGACCGCGTTCTTCGAGCCGAGCACTCGGACGAAGCTGAGCTTCCAAACGGCCATGCTCAGGCTCGGCGGCAGCTACATTGATCTGCCTCCAGAGGAGGTCTCCTCCAGAGCCAAGGGCGAGAACCTAGCCGACACGATCAGGATGCTCGACTCTTACGCGGACGTGATCGTGATCAGGCACAGGGTAGAGGGGGCGGCTCGCTTTGCGGCGGAGATCGCGGCGCACCCTGTAATCAATGGCGGCGACGGGACCCGCGACCATCCGACGCAGGCGATGATCGACCTCTACACGGTTAGGAGAGCTCTGGGCGCCATCGACGGGCTGGCTTACGGCGTACTCGGCGATCTGAAGTACGGACGGGCCGCTCGTTCTTTCATTCTCGGTCTCTCGCTCTTTAGGCCGAAAAAGGTATACTTGATATCGCCACCCCAGCTGGCGTGCAGGCGGGATGTTCTCGAGGTCCTGGAAGAGAGGGGGGTGGAGTACGAGGAAGCGAGCTCGCTCGCCAGCGTCATTGGCGAGCTGGACGTTCTCTACGTGACTAGGATCCAGAGGGAGAGATTCCCAGACCCCGCCGAGTACGAGAAGGTGAGGGGCAGCTACAGGGTTTCGCTGGAAGTCCTGAAGGGGGCTAAGGAGGGTCTCGTGGTGCTCCACCCGCTACCGCGCGTCGACGAGTTGGCCTTCGACGTCGACGGGACGAAACACGCGTGGTACTTCACTCAAGCCGCGTTCGGAGTCCCGGTGAGAATGGCCCTGCTCAAGTTGCTCCTGAAGGGCTAGCCGGGAAGCCTTTTTAGCCAGCGCTGCAGCGCTGGCGCGATGGAGAGAGAGCTCAGGGTCAGCAAGATCAGGGAGGGGACCGTGATAGACCACATCGACGCGGGCCGAGCTTTGCACGTGCTCCGCATCCTCGGGCTTACGGGCGCTGAAGGCCTCACAATCGCGGTAGTGATGAACGTACCTAGCCAAAAGCTCGGCAAGAAGGACATAGTGAAGGTGGAGGGGGTCGAGCTGGAGGAGGAGCAGGTGAGCAAGATCGCCCTCATAGCGCCGAGCGCCACGATCAACATCATTAAGAACTACGAAGTGGTCGAGAAAGTGAAGGTCCGGGTCCCCTCAATCGTAGAAGGTCTCCTCAAGTGCGCGAACCCGAACTGCGTGACGAACATGCCTAGGGAGCCTATCAAATCGCGGTTCAAAGTCGCCAGCGTGCGGCCGCTGAAGCTCGTTTGCGAGTACTGCGGAACCGAGCTCAACCACGACGACGTTATCAAGCAGCTTACCGGTGGCGCAGCGTGAGCCGACGCGAGCGCATTATAGAGCTGCTGGCGGCGGCCGAAGAGCCCATGGACGTAGGGCAGATAGCTAGGGAGCTGGGGCTCGACCCCAGCGAGGCCGGGAGCATCTACGAAGATCTAGAGCACGTAGCCCGCAGCCTCAGGAACAGCAACCTAGTACTGCTGATGCAACCGCCAGTGTGCAAGTCTTGCGGTTACGTCTTCAGGGACCTGAAGAGGCTGAGGAAGCCGTCGAAGTGCCCGCGCTGCCGGAGCGAGAGGATTTATCCACCCCGCTTCATCATCAGACCCGAGGATGAGCGAGGTTAGCGTCCTGCAGAGGCTGGAGAGGCTACCCAGCGCCGCGCTGGCGCCTGGCTTGCGCGCGGTGGGTTTAGGCCTCTTCATCGAGGATCTCAATGCCCTGGTGGTCGCCGACCTTCACATCGGCTACGAGCAAGCGCTTGAGGAGGCGGGCATCCACCTACCCCCGGTGCAGTACAAGTTCATCAAGAGTTTCATCGTGAAGGCGCTGGAGGAGACCGGCGCAGGCAAGCTCATCATCTTGGGGGACGTGAAGCACGAGTTCGGCAGCGCGCTGAAGCAGGAGTGGAGCGAGACGCTCGACCTCCTTTCAACACTCAAAGAGCGTAGGGTTGATGTGCGCGTGGTGCGGGGCAATCACGACAACTTCCTCATCCCGATACTCAAGCGCCTTGAGGTGCCGCTTTACGACCCCTACTTGAAGGAAGGCCGCATCCTCTTCATCCATGGCCACAAAGAGGTGCCCTTAGACGCGTGGAGCGGGGGCGTGGACTACATAGTGATGGGGCACGAGCACCCAGCGGTAGTACTGCGCGACGAGCTAGGCGTGAGCGTAAAGCTGAAGAGCTTCCTCACGGGGTCCTATGAAAGCGCAACGCTTGTGGTGGTCCCTGCGCTATCCCCGCTAATGCCTGGCACCGAGGTCAACGTCCCCAGAACGAGATTCTTGTCCCCCCTCCTCAAGGCGGTCGACGTTTGGTCGATGCGCGCTTACGTCGTCGAGCTAGGCAGCGGCATTTACGACTTTGGAACCGTCGAGCTCCTCAGCAGGGCCCTGCTCGAAGCCTAACGCGAGGTTGAGATCTCGAGAATCAACCTCTCGTAGTCCTCCCTCCGGACTTCAACCTCGCTCCCGCAATGCTCACACTTGAAGATGACGGCCGAGCCGGTGATTCTCACGACCCTTCTCAGCTTCCTGCCGCAGTAGCAGACGAAGCCCCTCAACCGAGCGGGGTTACCGTACACGAGACCGTGCGGCGGTACGTCACGGGTAACGACCGAGCCGGCTCCAACCATCGCGTAGCGCCCAATCCTCACACCGCAAACGATCGTCGCGTTAGCCCCTACGGACGCCCCCTCCTCTATGACTGTGGGCACGAGCTCCCAGGAGCTGGAGAAAGAGCGCGGGTACAGGTCGTTCGTTAAAGTCGCGCTAGGCCCGAGAAACGCGCGTGAGCCAACGCTGACACCCCTGTACACGGACACGAAGTTCTGAATTTTCACTTCGTCACCCAAGATCGCGCCTGCATCGATGTACACGTCCTTTCCCACGTTGCAATTCCTGCCTACCTTGGCTCCTCGTCTCACGTGGGCGAAGTGCCAGATTCGCGTGCCTTCGCCAATCTCGGCGCCCTCCTCGACTACTGCGGTCGGATGAGCGTAGTAGCTGTTCACTTGGCACCACCTCCAACCCTCCTTCGCCTCAACACTATCGTGTAGCCGCGCACCTCTACCACTTCAGCGCCCAGCGTTTTCGCTAGCTCAGCGGCGATCTCGTATTTGCTTTTGCTCCCCACTCCGTACGCTTCGCGGAAGTTCCTGAGCAGCTTCACTTTCACGATCCCTCTCGCGCGTAAGACGTTATCGAGCTCGGAGAGGAGCCCCTCAGTGATCCCCCTCTTGCCAACCCTGACGACGACCGTCTCCTCCTCGGTTCCAGCTACGCGCATCGCGCCGCCTACCGCGCGCAGTATATAAGCGCGGCGCCCTCCGGCGCTTGGGGTCGCGCAGGCGTGAAGTGCTCGCTGTGCGACGAGAGGGCTGTGATCAAGGTGGCTTACGTCGGCGTGCACTTGTGCGAGAGGCACTTTTCCTCCTACTTCGAGCAGCGTTTCCTCGAAACTATCAGGCTGCTCCAGATGGTCGAGCGCGGCGAGCGTGTAGCCGTCGCCGTCAGCGGGGGGAAGGACAGCCTCACGCTCCTCTACCTTCTGTCGAAGTACTCGGACGCGCTCGGGGTAGAGGTTGTGGCGGTGCTCGTTGACGAGGGTATCCGCGGCTACCGCGAAGAGAAGGCGAAAGCAGCCGAGGACTATGCGAGGAGATGGGGTGTGGAACTCGTAGTTAAATCGTTCAGGGAGGAGTTCGGCTTCACACTCGACGAGGCGGCGTCAGCGCTGATGTCGGACGGTCTAAGGTACAAACCGTGCACGGTGTGCGGTGTTCTCAGGCGGTACCTGCTGAACCGAGCCGCCCTGGAGCTAGGCGCGGATAAGCTCGCGACAGCCCACAATCTGGACGATGAAGCCCAAGCGTTCCTCATGAACGCCGTCCAGGCTAACCTGCCGTCGATCGCGAGGGAGGGACCCAGGAGCGAGGTAGTCCACGAGAAGCTGGTGCCTCGAATAAAACCTCTCTACTTTATACCGGAAAAGGAAGTGCTTACGTACGCGCTGCTGCACGGCATCGAGAGCCCCCAAGTGGAGTGCCCCTACATCGTTTACTCGCTAAGGCATCGGCTGCGGAGGTGGCTCAACGGCATCGCTGAGCGAGATCCCAGCGTAAAGCACAGAGTGGTCGCGCTCAAGAACCTACTCACCCCTCTGCTCGAGAAGGGAGGCCCCTTCAGGAACTGCCGCGTGTGCGGAATGCCATCCTCAGGCGAGGTTTGCAAGGCTTGCTGGTTTAGGCAGTACGTAGCGCGCCTTCTGGCAGAGCGTCAAAGCGCCTCTTGTACGACGTGGCGTTAACCATTTTAACGTGTTCGGGAGAAGAGCCTCGACGGGCGATGTTCATCCCGAGGTACCTGCTCAGGCAGCTCTACGTGAAAGGGAGCCTGGAGAACGTCGACCTGAACGGGGACGGGGTTCCCGACGGCGTGCGCTTCAAGCTGCGCAACACGCTCGGTGGAGGCACCGTCCGCGGGAGGCTCAGGGCGAAGGTCGACGATCAAGAGGTGCCACCCGACAAGATATGGATCGAGTTCAAGGGGTGGAAGCTGAGGGCTTCCGAAGCGGCGGATAAGAGCTTCTACGTCGCGGTGGGCGACGAGATCACGATAACGCTGGAGCTGGGCAGGGGTCTCGAGCCGGGCGAGCACAAGGTCGAGCTCGAGCTTGACACGCAAGAGCTGGGGCCCGTGGGCTTCGACTTTACAGACGTTGTGACGTGAAGAGCGCGGCGGCTGCGACCGCGAGCTCGGTCACCAGGTTAACCACCTCGTTTTTCACCCACCTGCACCCTCGCAAGTAGACGGTTGCGCTGCCGCAGACGTGTGCTGGGTGGTCCCACAGCACTCCGCACTTCGGGCAAGCGTACTTAGCTTGGAGGACGGCCCCGAGGATGGCGTCTACTACCTCGCCGGCCCACCCGAGCAAGAACACAGCCAGCGCGCTTCCACCGGTCATTAAGGAGTAGGCGACCGCTATGAGCGCGGAGCCGCCTGCTGCGCCCGCCTCCCCCAGTAGCGTGACCCCCCCAGATACGCCGGGGGGGACCTTCATTCGGGGTTTCACGATGAGGCGCGGTTGCCTCTTGCTAAGCGAGCCGATTTCTGCGGCCCAAGTGTCGGCGTTAGCGTAGGCGATGACGCTGGCGGCGGCGAAGAGCAGCTGTGCTCCGCGCTCGGGGGCAAACGCTGAGATGACGATCAGCGCAGCGGGGACTCCACCGCTGCAGAGGACTTGCGTGGCGCTCCGCCCCCTCCCCCCCTCCGCTGCGCCCACCCTCTCCTTCTCTTTGTACTTGTAGAACGTCAGGATCGTGGAGGAGGCAAAGAAAGCCATCATGAGCGCTAGCGCGATCCAGTTGGTGGCAAGGAGCGACAAGCCGATGATTAGCGCGGCGGCCGTCCCCCCCGCGTCAAGGGCCTTGCGCTTTTTCGCCAGCACAGCGGCGAAAGCCAGCGCCGCTAGGCCAGCAGCGTAGCCGGCGAGCGAGCCCACAGCCCAGCCCCCCGCACCCCCTTAAAGCTCCTCGCTTTCCGAGGAAACCCTGAGCGCGCTGGGGGCTCGACGCGCAGGTCGCTTTTCAGCGCGTGCTTTTTAAGCCCCGCCCCGCACCTGACGCGTGCCGATCGAGTACGATGAGGAGCTTGTAGAAGAGCTTAGGAAGACGCTTGCCTCGTTAGAGAACCCGGTGAAACTGCTCTTCTTCACAGATCCCGAGAGCGAGTGTGAACACTGCGACGATATAAGCAGTATCTTGAACCTTTTAGTCAGCGCATCGAATAAGGTGAGCGTTCTCGAGTTCACCAAAGATTCGGTTGAAGCCAAAAGGTTAGACATCCGCATGTACCCTGCCATCGTTGTGCATGGGGTAAGGGAGTACAACATTAGGTTCTTCGGGACGCCAGCAGGCTACGAATTCGCGGCGCTTGTTGAGGACTTAATTGACGTATCGCGAGGTGAGCCGAAAAACCTGAACCCCCGCATCGCGACCGCGCTTAGGGAGCGTGTTACCAGGAAGACCCTGATAAAGGTTTTCGTGACGCCTTCGTGCCCGTACTGCCCGCTCGCCGTGAGGACGGCGCATCGCTTCGCGATGGTGAACGAGAAAATATACGGCGACATGATCGATGCGCTGGAGTTCCCGGATCTGGCGAACGCTTACAACGTTTACGCTGTTCCTAAGGTGGTCATCGAGGTCGACGGCGAGGATCGTGTGGAGTTCGAGGGAGCGGTGCCCGACGCGTACTTTGCGGCTGAGGTGTTGAGAGCAAACGGCGTTGATCCCGCGAGCGTAGGGATTCTGCCGGCGAGAGGGCGGCGAAGTGGGCTGGAGGTATAACCTAGGCGGGGAGGCGATGGAGGAAGGTGGGGTAGAGCCGCTGCACGCGTACGGTTTCTTCTCGGTGAGCGGGAGGCTGGAAGTGCATCAGGTCATCGTCTTCGAGTACTTGGATTACGACAGGTACTACGAAAGCATTGCTAGGGACTTTGAGAAGCTGAACAGGGAGCTCACGAGCGCGGCGCTCAACATGCAGCATTACTTGGATCGGGAGGAAGTGGTGATTAACGGGGAGCGCGTGAGACCACGCGTCCTAGGCGTGAACCTCGGCTTCCGCGGCGACCCCGAGGAACCCTACCTGGTATTTTTCATATATTTTAAAGGGAAGCCGCGGAAGGGCCTGAACTACTACGAGAACATCTACGAGGGCGAGGTCGCGGAGTACCCGTTCGAGGCGTACTGGTTCTTCCCACTTGGCGCGAAGGTCGAGGAGGTTGAATGCTCCGGGACCTCCGAGATCGTAGGCGAGAACATAGTAGTCATACGAGTTGAGGAGGGGGAGAGAATCGCCGGCTACGAGAGAATAGTTTTCAGGCTGCTTGGAAGAACCCTCCCTCACGCTTAGGAAGCGCTAGTACGCGCATCGTGCACGCAATCCTTTTAAGAGCTCGCGCACCTTTTGTGTGCTGGTGCAGTGCAGTGGGCCTGCTGCCATTTCCCGCCTACGTCGGCATGGAAGATCTCAAGCGGGCTTTGCTCGCGTTAGCGGTCGATCCATCCATCGGCGGGCTCCTCATAATGGGCCCGAAGGGAACGGGTAAGTCGAGCGTGGTCAGGAGCTTTGCGAAGTTACTACCTCCAATTAAGGTAGTTGCCGATTGCCCCTTCCACTGCGATCCCGATTCGCCCCGCGACATGTGCGACGTCTGCAAGGCTAGGCTCCGCGAAGGCGGCAAGCTCCCTGTCGCGGAGATCCCGATGCCGATGGTGGAGCTCCCCATCGGAGCTACTGAGGACATGGTGCTGGGCACGATCAACATCGAGAGGACCCTGAGGGAGGGTAGAATAGCGTTTGAACCGGGCCTGCTTGGCAGAGCGAACAGGGGCTTGCTGTACATCGACGAGGTTAACCTGCTGCCCGATCACATCGTGGACTCGATCCTAGACGCCGCCGCCTCGGGGTGGCACGTGGTCGAGCGCGAGGGCGTCTCGCTCAGGCACCCGGCGAAGTTCATTCTCGTCGGCACGATGAACCCTGAAGAGGGGGAGCTCAGGCCTCAGCTCCTCGATAGGTTCGCGATAGGAGTCAAAGTGGAAACTTTACGCGATCCTAAGCTAAGGGCAGAGATCGTGAGGAGGAACGTGGAGTTCGAGAGCGACCCCGAAGGCTTTGAGGCGAAATGGAGGCCAGTGGAGGAGGAACTGAGGAGGAGGATCGTTAAAGCTAAGCAGCTCCTGCCCAGTGTTAAGGTCGACGACGAGCTGTACGAGCTCGTCGCGAGGATTTGCGCTCGTCTCGAAGTGGACGGCTATAGGCCCGACATCGTGGCCGTCAAGGTCGCAAGGGCCCTCGCCGCGCTAGAGGGCAGGAGCGAGGTCACGGAGGAGGACATCACAGCCGGCCTTGAGCTCGCGCTGGGCCACAGAACGCGAGCCGAAGGTCTCAAACCGCCGCCAACTAAGGAGGAGATCAGGGCGGCGTTGAGCGAAGCGCTGGGGAAGAGACCGCCAGCCACAATTAGGGAAGAAGCCGGAGAGAGGAGGAGCCAGGTTAGGTTTTTTCCTCGATGGACGTTCTAGAGCTAAACTTTCAGCCAAAGCGGACGCTGCGATCTCGATAGCAGCGCTGCTGCTGTTCGTCCTGCTGGCCCTCGTAGACCTGCGCTTAGCCGCCTTAGCCATCCTCCTTTGGCTTATCCTAAACATGCTGTTGAGCAGGGACGGCGTGTACTCGGGCCACCGGGCCCTGATTAGGATGAAGAGGGCGGTTTACGCGAGCTTTGCCGGTGGCGCTGATCTGAGGAAGACTTTGCTGCAGGTGTCGCGTGGGATGAAGATACTCGGCGGCAGGGTCGAGCCCAGCCAGCTGGTCGAGCTCGCGCTTAACGTGTCAAGGAAGAAGGCGCGGCACCGCGGTAGGAGGAAGATGATGGGCGCTTCGATGGCTATCGACTACACGCTGCCTAAGGGCCCCTACTTCAAAATACACTTCCCGGCAACTATCAGGCGCAGCGCCGCGATGAGGACCTTCCCCCTGATAAAGTGGGACGCCGTTAGAGCCAAGCTACTGACGGGGAGGTCCAAAGTCTCCCTGATACTGGTCTTGGACTCGAGCGCATCGATGATGTACTCGGTGAGAGGAATACTCACAGCTCTCAGGGCGGTGGAGAGAGAGGCCCGCCGCTACAGGGATCGGGTGGCGCTCATCGTGTGCAAGGGCTTCGGGGCGATTGTCGCTCAGCACCCCTCTACAAACTTCAACTTGGTGTTGAGCAAGATATCGCGCGTGGGCTTAGACGACTTCACCCCCCTCGCTTCCGGCATGTACCTAGGTCTCAATATGGCATTGACCGAGCGGAGGAGGGGCTACGAGCCGGTGCTCGTGATTGTTAGCGACGGCAACGCGAACATACCGCTCGAAAAGTACCGCAAGGTTGGGCGCCTCGTCTTCGATCCAGCTGTGCAATCCGTTCTGGACGTAGCGACGCAGATAGCTAAGTGCGGCATCGAGACGGTGGTGGTGAACACGAAGCACAGGGAGCCCACGACCGAAGTCGGCGACGTAATGATGAGCGGGACCGAGCTTCTCATCAGGGTAGCGAAGATTACGAAAGGCAGCTACGTGGGCATAGTTAGCTAGCTCGCGAATCCCCCTCGCGGAGGCAAGCAGGCTTGTTGCGATTCCCGACCCGGCATTAGAACGTTTAAGCCAGAAGTTACGACGTACGCCGACGGCCTCTGCGCGAGCGCCAGCCTCGAACGTGGTGTAAGCGCTACAGTTTTCTCAAGCCCTCGCGCAGGGTCTTCCGTGAAGTGGCAGGAGCTGCCCTTAATGGAGGAGGAGGTGCTCATTGTGAGGGATGGCGTGAGAATGCTCTTCGACTTTCACAAGAAAATCTTCGAAAAAGTAGTAGCGCGGGAAATCAGCGCCCTTAAGCCGATCTCGGTCGAAGAAAGGGGTGACAGGGTCGTGGTGGAGCTGGACATCGAAAAAGGTGAAGAGCTCCGCGCTTGGCTGCTACTAAACCTCGGCAAAGGTTTCTTCATTACCGAGCTTGAAAGCTTGGATCTCGCGTAGCTAGAGCGCGCCAGCGCGGGTTCTGGTTGGCTCTCCCGCGCCCGCCCTCACAGCCCGTTGGTGGCTTCGGCGGGCGCCTGCGCCCCCGTTACGGATCCTGCGGGCCGCACTAGAGCGAAGCGGCTAACCCCCCGGGGCTCCGTGGCCCCAGCGGAGCCGCCATCCGCCCGGCCCGCACTTCCTCGGGTGTTGCGGCCCGAGGAGGCCCAGCGCGCGCTAGAGCGTCAAACCCATATGCGGGGCGGGTAAGTTGCGCTGGGGATGAGCGCGCGTGTGAGGTCTGAGCAGTGACGAGCGCTGGGCTGGCGACTCCCACGAAGCGCAAGCTACTGTTGCTGAGCGCTTCGCGGTGAGAACTTTACATTTAAGGTTCCACTCTCGTGTACTTCCCCTCGAACCCCTCAACCATCGCTTCAAGCTCATCCACGCTGCCCAGCACCACCCTAACCCCGGCCTCCGCTGCGCGGAGAGCCTCTCTCAGCTTGAGCAAGATACCCCCTGTTACGTCGATGCCCGAGCTGCCACCCCTCACCGTCTCCAAATCCGAGCCCCTTAGCACCTCAATCCGGCGAGCGCTGGGGTCAAAACGCGGGTCCGCTGTGTACACTGCGTCGACGTCCATCAGAAACACGAGAGTCTCCGCTCCCAGCACCACAGCGATCTCGCTCGCTAGCGTATCTCCGGAGAGTATCTCGAGCCCCGCGCTCCCTAGCACTAAGCCGCCGTGCGTGACTGGCACGGTACCGGACTCGAGGAACGCGCTAAGCACCTCGCGCTGGAGCAGAACCTTCCCACCACTGACGCGCGCCACAGCCAGCGGGGGCAGGCCCACCGCCGGTAAGCCAGCTGCGCGCAGCGCCGACACCACCTCGAGGTTGAGGGAACCCATCCAGTAGGAGACCTCGGAAACCAGCCTCTCCCTCGAGCCGCCGGCTTGCACGACGGCGTAGTGGCCGAAGCTGCCGCCGCCGTGAACAACCACAAGTCTCCTGCCGCGCACGGCCTTCGCGAGGGCTTCCGCAGCGACCTTCAACCTCTCGCGGCTGAGAGTTAGCGGCGTGCGTTTGTCGGTAATTAAGGAGCCCCCGAGCTTCACTACTAGCAGCTCCCCAGCGCACATCAGAACTCCCTCCTTGCGACGAACTCCGCCAGCGCCTCCAGCATATCCCTGCCCTCGTTCCTCGGTAGCGCGCTAAGCGCGCGCACGGCCTCCTTGGAGTACAGCCGCCTCAGCTCCTCGGCCCTCTCCCTCGCGCGCGTGGAGGAGACGAGCTCGAGGGCCCTCCCAACGCTGTGGGCGTCCACCACGTCGCGCCTCAGTATCGCCAGCAGCTCTTCACGCTCGCGCCCGTCGAGTTCCTCTGCGGCCAGGAGGATCACGATGTTACCGAGCTTGTGCTCCTCGATGTCTTTCCCAACTCGCTTCCCCGTCACTTCCTCCCTCCCGAAGATGTCGATGATGTCGTCGCCGATCTGGAACGCGTAACCTAGGCTTCTTCCGTAGCTCCCAAGCGCCTCGATGACTGGCTCCCCCACCCCCGCTGACAAGGCCCCGAAGATGCACGAAGTTTCCATAAGCGCACCGGTCTTCTTGTAGACCATGTCGAGATAGTCGGCGAGCGTCACGGTCCGGTGCCGCCTCTCGACCACGTAGGGTTCGTCGGTCCTGCCGGCTTGCTCGAAGAGCACGTCCAGCCTCTCGCCCTCCGTCAGCAGCTTCAGCGTCCTCGCCATGATCTCGCTGAAGAGCTTAGGGTCTCTCGTGTCGTTGAGTGCCTGCGAGATTGACTCGCGGTAGTGCACAGCTACTAGGATCGCGGTGGACAAACCGTATTTCCTCCAAACCGTAGGTTTGCCCCGCCTAAGCTCGCTGTGGTCGATGATGTCGTCGAGTATCAAGGAGTAGTTGTGGGCGAGCTCAACCGCCGCCGCAGCTGGCATCGCGAGCTCAATCGAGCCGCCGGCTGCTAAAGCTGCAGCTAGCGTGAGGGCTGGCCTGAGCCTTTTCCCGCCAGCCCTAACGGGGTATAGCAGAGCTTCGTGGAACTCCGGATCCGCGTCTCTGAGAAGGTACTTTTCGAGCCAAGGATCAACGAGGGAGCCTAGCTTGAGCAAGCTCTCTAGCTGCTCCACGTGCTGCCGGCGAAAGCAAAGGGTATAAAAGGGCTTGCGCGCGGCTGCGCGAGCCTGAGCCCCTCTGAGGGAAAAAATAAGTTGCGCGATGCGCGGGTTTTTCCCGTGAAGGTTGCGGCTGTCGGGCTGTACTTAGCGGTCGTGTTGTGCCTCCTGCTAGGGGGTTTAGGGGGTTGGGTGTTGGCCGCTACAGGCGTGGCTGAAGAAATCGAGGGACCTTTCGTTAAGCATGGAGGAGCGGAGGCCGCCTTCTTCAACGCTTTGCTCTTCGTGTCGCTGCTGCTGGCAGGAGCCTTGCTGTTGCTAGCTCTAACTAGGATCCGCCTCTCCCTCGTGAAAGCCCTAGGCTACCTAGCGTTCTTCATGGCCGCCTTCCTCGTGGGCGAGACATACAGCGTGGCTCTTGGAATGGATCCCGCGTTGGCGACTTTCGCGTCGCTGGCCTTCGCTTTTTCATCGACTTTCTCACTCGCCTTGCGCCCCTTTTCGCCGCCTGTCGTGCTAGCGCAAATCGCTGTCGGCTCGCTCACAGGCTCCATCATAGCAGCAATGGTGCCGCCCATGAGCCTCGTGGCGATGCTCGCTGCCGCCGCTGCGTACGACCTTTACGCGGTCTACGGAGGACCGTTAAAGCGCATACTCGAAGGTCTCCCCAAAGGTTCCCCCAGCCGGAGCGAGGGCGCGAGGAAGCCCTCCCCTCTTACGCCCTTCACGGTGAATATCGGCGGCGTAGCTTTAGGGATGGGCGACGTGGTACTCTACGGGGCTCTGAGCTCGCTAGCGCTTCTAACCCCCTCGCTCGATGTTTTCAGGATGTTGCTCGTGGTCCCAGCTACCATCGCCGGCTTAGCTCTCACGCTGAAGCTCGTGGAGAGAAGGGGGTACGCTCCAGCGCTCCCGCTCCCCTTGGCTCTGGCTCTCGCCGTTTACCTCGCGTACAACGCGGTAGGAAGGTCGTGACGTCCGTCTCCAAGGGAAGTTCTTCGTGTCGAGCGATCGGTTCCCGCTCTCAAGCCGCTATCAACGTCACGGACCGCTCTACGCCCGGTATCCTCCTAACCCCCATGACCGTTTTCTCGAGCTCGCTGAGATCGTTGACTTCCAGCTTAGCCACGATGTCGAACTCCCCGTACACGATGTGCGCCTCGCTCACCACCTCTAGTTCTAACAATTTCCTCAAAATTTCGTATTCTTTACCCGGCGAAACCACCAAGATGAGGTAGGCCACTATTTTTGCCCCGCTCGATGTCACGGCGTGGAAGGCTCAGCTCCCGCTTTAAAAACGTACTGCTGCGGATGCGCCGCGCGCTTTATAAGCTGCAGCGGAGCGTGAGCGTGGTGCTCGGCCTTGAAAGTGTACTTTAAGGAGCTCAGCGTCAGAACGCAGCGCCGCAAGGAGCTCGTTGACATCACCTACGAGGTCGAGAGGGCAGTGGCGGAGAGCGGAGTGGCGAACGGGCTATGCCTGGTCTTTGCGCCACACGCCACTGCGGCGATCGTCGCGAACGAACACGAGAGAGGGCTCATGAACGACATACTCAGGAAGTTCTCCGAGGAGTTCCCCGACGACAGCGGGTGGGAGCATAACAGGATCGACGACAACGCCGCAGCCCATCTAGCATCGGCGTTCGTGGGCTCCGCCCGCACCTTTCCAGTGAAGGATGGCCGCTTGGTGCGTGGCACCTGGCAGAACATTTTTCTCGTCGAGCTAGACGGTCCCCGCGCCTCGAGGAGGGTAGTAATTGAGGTAATAGGTGAGTAGTTTGGCGTCCGAAGCCGTGTTTTTCGGGCACGTAGTGATCGACACGGTGGTCAAAGGTGGCGCGCGCTGGCAGAACCTCGGAGGGACGGTGATATACGGGGCGCTCACCGCGCTCAGGCACGGCTACAAGCCATCGATCGTGTCTAAGGTGGGCGAGGATTTCCCCGACGAGTACCTGATCTTCCTGTCGAGGAGCGGCATCGACATATCCCATGTCCGCATGGTCCGCGGCACCAAGACGACGCGTTTTAGACTGGTGTACAAGGATTCCGAAAGGGAGCTCGTGCTTCAGGCGAGAGCTGAGGACATCGGCTTGGTAGACGTTGAGGCGGTAGATCTCAGCGGTAAAGTGGCGATCGTCGGCCCCGTGATAGGCGAGGTCCCCGTCGAGGCTCTCGCCTCGATACGTTCTCGCGCAGCCTTAACCGCGGTGGATCTGCAGGGTTACTTGAGGTTAGCGAAACCTAGGGAGACCGTCAGACTCGTCAGGAGCGAGCAGGCGCTTAGGGTGTTGAGCAGCGCCGAAATCGTGCACGCCGACGCCGAAGAGGCTAGGGTTCTGACCGGCCTGGAACCGGCGCAGGCAGCTGAATGGATCGCCTTCCGCGGCCCGAAGGCCGCTCTCGTGACGATGGGTTGCACGGGCGCGTACGTCGCTGCGGAGGGTCGCTTGTTCCACGTCCCCGCCCTTCAACCTGACCAGGTAGTCGACACCACGGGGGCAGGCGATATTTTCCTCACAGTCTTTGCACTCGAGTGGGCGCGCGGCGCGCCCCCCGAGGAAGCCGCGGCGATGGCGGCGGCTGCCGCCTCGTTGAGGGTCGAAAAACAGGGCTTCGATGGGCTAAGGGACCGCTGGATGGTTAAGAGCAGGGCTCAAAGGCTATTGGAGCAGATTAGGGAGGCGCGAGTTGAAGAGGCAAAAAGCGCGTGAACCCGGCTGCACTGTCACGCGCAACCCTCTTTTTTCCGCGTTTGCGCACTTATGCTAGCCGCTGCCGGCGCGTGCGGTACGCTACCCTTATCTAGGCGGGGGTCAGGCTCTGCCCGTGAGCAGCGTAGTTTACGCGGAGAAGGCCCCCAAACCCATCGGCCCCTACTCGCAAGCTCGCAAAGTCGGCAACCTGCTTTTCGTGTCAGGGCAGATAGGGATAGACCCAACGACCGGGAAGCTCGTGGAAGGGGGCGCGCGAGAGCAGGCTCGTCAGGCCTTGGAGAACCTGAAAGCGGTAGTTGAGGCGGCTGGCTTCTCGATGGAGGACGTCGTGTTTGTCGTGGTTTTCTTGCGCGACATCTCCTTCTACAGCGATTTCAACGAAGTCTACGCGCAGTACTTCAAAACGTACCCGGCGAGAGCGGTGGTTGAGGTGAACGGCCTTCCGGCAGGCGCGCTCGTCGAAATCGCGGCTATTGCCGCGAAGCCTGAGCGCTCCTAGATCTCACAACGGCCGCAAGCCCTTTTTCCCTCAGCTCTGCCGCAAACCCCTTGAGCCCGCGCTCGGATAACGTCTCCAGCATCCGCTCCCAGTCTAAGAGCGCGAGAAGCGCGATTACGATCCCGAAAAGCACAAGCGAGGCCGCGAGCTCGAGGAGCAGCTGGTGCTTGGTCAGCACTGCTACGGTCTTACCGGCGTAAGCGGCCGCCGTGGAAAGCACGATCTTGCCGGCGGCCAAGCCGAGGAAGAGCTTGAGGACGTCGTACTTCATTAGCCCCAGCGGTATGACGATGACGTCGTCGGGAGAGGGCGTAACGGCGAAGAGGAAGGCTGCCAGAGCGCCGTAGCCCCTAAGCAACTTGCCTATCCTCTCGTACCGGTCTCTCGTCTCCTTTTTCAGGAAAACTCTGGATCCCCTGCCTAAAGCGTAAACCGCTAGCTTGCCCACAGCGCCTCCAATCCCGCTCACCGCGCCGACCAGCAGCGGGTTCGCTCCCGTTTTCATCGAGTAAAAGTAGACGGCGGCCAAGTAC
>Ga0105158_1000261_pt1 | contig 23628 bp, 23 predicted proteins | sample LHCtaG_FD_81567 | JGI IMG/M metagenome (GOLD analysis project Ga0105158, IMG submission 81567) | Hot spring microbial communities from Little Hot Creek, USA to study Microbial Dark Matter (Phase II) - LHC4sed_matched | ecosystem: Environmental > Aquatic > Thermal springs > Hot (42-90C) >...
CCGAGGCTAACTTCATAAGCGTCAAAGGGCCCGAGATCTTCAGCAAGTGGGTCGGGGAGAGCGAGAGGGCGATAAGGGAGATATTCAGGAAGGCGAGGCAGGCGGCCCCCTGCATAGTGTACTTTGACGAGATAGACGCGATAGCGCCGATAAGGGGCTTGGGGTTTGGCGATTCCGTCGTCACGGAACGAGTCATAACTCAGTTGTTGACGGAGATGGATGGAATCCAGAGCCTAGAGAACGTCGTCGTCTTAGCGTCCACCAATAGGCCCGACATGCTCGATCCCGCGCTCTTGAGGCCCGGCAGGTTCGACAGGCTGATCTACGTGCCGCCGCCCGACTACGAGGCTAGGTTGGAGATTTTCAAGGTACATACAAGAGACATGCCCCTCGCTGAAGACGTCGACTTGCAACAGCTGGCCAAGATCACTGAGGGCTATAGCGGGTCTGACATAGAGGCTGTCTGTCGTGAGGCTGGCATGTTAGCCCTCCGTGAGAACATAAACGCAGAGAGAGTTGAGATGAGGCACTTTGTAGAGGCTTTGAAGAAAGTGCACCCATCGATCACAGAGGACATGGTCAAAAGCTACAGAGCGTGGGCAGAAAGGCTTAGGCATTACTTGCAGAGAGGAAGGGGTCCCATGTTGAGCTTTGTTTGAGGCGAGAGAAGTGAGGGCCCCGAGAATATGGCACTCCGTTCCACTCGACGACCTGATAATCGACATGTTAAGACAGAGAAAAGGGGTCGCTAAGGACAAAGAAATTTACAGGATGGTAAAGGCCATTTATAAAGACGTTTCGCCAAAAGAATTTTACAAAGCAGTTATGAGGCTGGAGCTTAAGGGTTTAATAAACGTCTCTAGCATTAGCAAGAGCGTTAAATCATTAAGGCTGAGGGAGATGTGAACGCTAGCCATGGGGATAGACTTAAAGGACCTTGTCCCTCGAACGCCGATATCGCTTGAGGCGCTCTCAGGCAAGGTTATAGCGATTGACGCTTACAACGCTCTTTACCAGTTCCTCTCAATAATAAGGCAACCTGACGGAACTCCTTTAAGGGATAGAAGTGGTAGAATAACGAGTCACTTAAGCGGCCTCCTATACAGGACCGTCAACTTCTTGGAGATAGGCATAAAGCCCGTCTATGTATTCGATGGGAGGCCCCCCGAGGTAAAGGAAATGGAGGTTTTGAGAAGGAAAAAAGTCAAGGAAGAGGCGGTCAAGAAGTACGAAGAGGCCTTACAGAGAGGAGATCTAAAGGCGGCGAGGACTTACGCTCAGCAAACGGCCCACTTAACTGATGAAATGGTCGATGAAGCGAAGAGGCTCTTAGACGCCCTTGGAGTTCCGTGGGTCCAAGCCCCTTCAGAGGGCGAGGCACAGGCAGCCTACATGACTATCAAGGGAGACGCGTATGCCGCCGCAAGTCAAGATTACGACTCGCTCCTCTTCGGGGCTAAGAGATTGGCTCGCAACCTAACTATAAGTGGTAAGAGGAAGCTACCTCGTAGGGAGGAATACATCGAGATAGAGCCTGAGCTCATAGAGCTCACTAAGGTTCTTCAAGAACTTCAGATAACTCGAGAACAGCTAATCGATATAGCAATTTTGATAGGCACGGACTACAACCCCGATGGAGTTAAAGGCATCGGCCCCAAGACCGCTTTGAAGCTGATAAAGACTTATGGCTCTCTAGAAAGGGCCTTAAAGGCCTTGCCCGAGGCTGAGTTTCCGATAGACCCTCTTGAGATCAGGAAAATGTTTCTTGAGCCTAAGGTCACTAACGATTATAAGCTTGAATGGAGGAAGCCTAATGTCGATGCTGTTTTGGGGTTTTTGTGCGACGAGAGGGACTTCTCAAGGGATAGGGTAATGAATGCTCTAAGTAGAGTTTTAAAAGCCTACGAGCAGCATGCCAAGCAAGCCTCCTTAGATTTGTTCTTTAAAAAGCGCTGAATACGCTAAACCTCGACCTCTAAAATTGCTTGAAGGCGAAGGCCCTTCCTCAAGTACTTGATTAGCTCCCTGTCCAAATCCATGGCGGCTTTATCGCACTTTATCATGAGCGTTCTAGGACATACGTAGTCGCTCTTCCTGCAGACGATGCTCAGTTTACTGGTTAAGAGAAGCTTTTCACTACCGCGCCCAATAACCGCCTCCTCGAAGTCGAGGAGCCTCAGTAAAAGCATGACTTTCGCGGTATTGCACTTTATCGCCTGCTTTACCTCAGAGCTCAAGTCGAAGACGCTCTTCTCGGACTTAACAGCTATAATGCAATCCCCTCTAGGGGTTAAGTGTTCCTCTCGCGTTATTTCAAGGGTCGTCTTATGCGTCGCCCTGACATTGTAATGCCCCCACGCATAAAATGACTCCTTAAAGCGCATTTAACCTCCCTCTTCTAAAGAACAAAGCTTATAGTCGCAGATGCACCATAAGGTGCATAGGTGAGAAGACTAATTACTCTTTGCTTATTCCGTAAGAAATTGAGGAAGAGAGGCATGTACAAAAACCTCGAAGAGCAGAGGAAGAGGGTTGTACAAAGCCTAATAGAGGCAGGGATCATAAAGAGGGACGTAGTGGCCAAAGCCTTGCTAAAAGTCCCGCGTGAAGAGTTCATTCCAGAGGCTTATCGCAACGCTGCGTACGTAGATAGCCCCATACCTATAGGCTACGGTCAAACAACCTCCGCTCTACACATGGTAGCTTGGATGTGTGAGGCAGCCGAACTTAAACCGGGCGACAAAGTTCTGGAAGTCGGCGGTGGATGTGGCTACATGGCAGCCGTTTACGCGGAAATCGTCGCGCCCGAAGATTGTGAAGCCAAGGGCCACGTGTACACGGTCGAGATAATAGAGGGCTTGGCGAGGAGGGCAGAGGAAAACTTGAGGAGGCTCGGCTACCACGATAGGGTGACGGTAATTCGGGGGGATGGGTCCCTCGGCTATCCCGATGCGGCTCCCTACGACGCTATAATAGTCACAGCCGCGTCACCGGGGGTGCCCAGACCGCTCAAAGAGCAACTCAAGATAGGTGGCAGGCTCGTGATACCCGTGGGGACGCCTTACTACTTCCAGCAATTGACGTTGGTGAGGCGCACGAGAGAAAATGAGTACGAAGAAGTGGAGCTCGGTGGATGCGTCTTCGTTCCTCTAAGGGGGAAGTATGGCTGGAACGGAGATTAGAGGCTAAGCCCTAGCATAGGATTAGCTCGCATTAATTTCATGTCCATCCTCCGTCTACCGTCCCCCTCGTCGTCCCTTGGGCTTGCATCTGCTTGAGGCCTTCAGAACCACCCGAGAAGTTCAAATCTCGGACCCTCAGTCCCCAGTCCTCATAGCGTCATCGCTCAGAGGGCCCTTTAAGTGAAGAAAAGCGGGCTTCGCGAGCCTTCTTACCTGTGAAGGCCGACGTCAACCCTTATAAACCCATATGAAACAAAAAAGGTGGACGAGGACTTTGGCAAAGGCCTTAGCAGTTGTAGTGGCGAGGGCGAGGGGCGAGGAGGTTAGGAGGTTACTAGCCTCCATAGGCATTTTAGATCACGGCTTAAGGATTAAAGTCCTAGGCGATAAACTGGCCATACCGCTGTCTGGATCGCTACCGAGAGATATCGAGGAGCAATTAAAAAAGGCCTATGGAGCCGTCGTCAAGGAGGAGGAGTTTGAGGAGATACCCAAAAGGCCGAGAACGGTCCTTGAGTGGCTCAGCGACAAGCTACCTCCCCACCTCTTAGCCTCAGTCCCTCGCTCTTGGGACTTAATAGGCGACGTAGCGATAGTCGAGGTCCCCGACGAGCTGTTGGGACACGAGCGACTCATAGCCGAAGCCATATTGGCCGTTCACAAAAACGTCAAGAGCGTCTACATGAAGGTCGGCCCCGTGAGCGGTGATTTTAGAACAAGGGAGCTCAGGCTCATAGGCGGCGAGGACAAGAGCGTGACCGTACATAAAGAGCACGGGGCAATTTTTTGCGTAGACGTCAAAGGCGTCTACTTCAGCCCCAGGCTAGCGACGGAGAGGAGGAGGGTCGCAGAACAAGTTAAAGACGGAGAAGTGGTCCTCGATATGTTCTCGGGCGTAGGGCCCTACGCTATACAGATAGCGTTGAGGAAGAGGGCCCTAGTGCATGCGATAGAACTAAACCCCGTGGCCTACGAGTGCCTCAAGAAGAACATAGAGCTAAACAAGTTAGAGGGCAGGGTCATACCGCACTTCGGAGATGCCAGAGAAGTGGTCGAAAAGCGCCTATCACATAAATTCGACAGAGTCGTCATGAACTTGCCCGAGAAGTCGCTGGACTTCATAGACGTAGCCCTCAAGGCTTTAAGGGGGGCTGGGATTCTCCACGTCTACGTATTCAAAGAAGAGCCCGAAGCCGTCAAGAAGGCGGAAGAGGCCGTTAAGCTGAGAATAGAGGAGAGCGGCTGGAGGGTCGTCGAGATCTTATACTCAGGAGCGGTAAGGCAAATAGCTCCAAGGCGTTGGCAAGTAGTGGTCGACTGTGAAGTCGGTCGGCCTTGACGTTTCAAAGCTGTTCTTCAGCGAAGAGGAGGAGTCGTATGCGATGCCCCTCAATTTGAGCGATTAATTTCGAAACCGGCCCAAGGCTTAAGGTACATCTATAAGAAATCACGGTGTTCGTAGACCACTACTCGGAATTTTGAGGCCAAAGTAGCGGGCCCGGCGGGATTTGAACCCGCGACCGTCGGGTTAAAAGCCCGCCGCTCTACCATGCTGAGCTACGGGCCCTAAGCATGAGAGCTTGGAAGTGGTTTTTAGGCGTTTCCCCCTTATAAACTATGAGTCAACGAGGGTTTAGAGGTAAAAGTTTATTTGTTACCTCTTGTAGTGTTTCGTTCTCGCTAAGCGTAGTGCCACCTGCACGCGGCTTAGTTAGTTTTGGGGGTTAAATGTTGAAGAAGAAGTTTACGATTTTAGATCACGAGCTGGTTCCGAAGCACATCCTTTTGACTAAGGAGGAGAAAAGACAGTTGTTGGAGCAGCTCAAGATTAGGCCAGAGCAGTTGCCTTGGATTAGGGCCTCAGACCCCGTTGCCAAATTGATAGGTGCAAAGCCGGGGGACATAGTCAAGATAATAAGGAAGAGCCCGACGGCTGGCGAGACCGTGGCTTACAGGTTTGTCGTTCCATAAAGGTGGTGATAGAGATTTTAACAGTTGAGGATAGATGGGACCTCATAAGGGCTTACATAAAGGAGAACGGCTTGACGAGGCAACACCTAGCGTCTTACAACGAATTCGTAACACACGGCCTACAAAAGATAGTGTACGAGCTCGGAGGAATTGAGGCTAGAGACGTCAGGATAAGGTTTGACAAGGTTCACATAGGCCCACCGATGGTCAAAGAGGCCGATGGCTCTGAGCGAAGCATCTTGCCCATGGAGGCTAGGCTTAGGAGCCTCACTTACGCAGGGCCTCTCTACATAACGATGACCAAGTACGTTAATGGTGTGCGGGAGGGGACTACGAAAGTCTTTGTCGGCTACTTCCCGATAATGGTTAAGTCGGTCCTCTGCCCACTTTCCAAGATGAGCAAAGAAGAGCTCTTAATGAACAACGAAGACCCGAAGGACCCAGGGGGCTACTTCATTATTAATGGTTCTGAGAGGGTTTTGATAGCTCAAGAAGACCTCGCCACCAACCACGTATTAGTGGACGTACTCGATGGTAGCTCAAACGTGACGCACGTGGCTAAAGTGCTCTCAGCAACGGCAGGGCTCAGAATACCCACTTCAGTGGAGAGGTTAAAGGACGGGACGCTCCACGTCGTGATACCCTCTGTCGCCAGCAGGATACCGCTCTTCATAGTGATGAGGGCTTTGGGCCTTGAGAGCGATCGAGAGATCGTCGAGGCCATAACTTGGGACCCTGAGATAGAAGTCGAGCTCTTGCCCTCCTTGGAGGCAGCGAGCGATGTGACTACGGTCGAAGACGCCCTAGACTACATAGGCGGGAAGATCGTGTTCGGACAGCCGAGGCAGAAGAGGATTGAAAGGGCTGAGCTCGTCCTCGATAAGTACTTCTTGCCCCACTTGGGCAGTAGGCGCGAAGACAGGATTAAGAAGGCCTATTTCCTAGGACAAATGGTTGAGAAGCTCATTGAGCTAGTCCTTGGTAGGAGAAAACCCGACGACAAAGATCACTACGCAAATAAGAGGTTAAGGCTTGCTGGAGATCTCTTGGCCAGCTTATTTAGGGTCGCCTTCAAGAGGTTCTGCCAGGATCTGCAATATCAACTCGAGAGAATATGGGACACGGGGAAGGCTGTTTACGTAGAGAACTTGGCAAGGGCTGATCTGATAACGGAGAGGCTGCGCCACGCGTTAGCCACGGGTAATTGGACTGGAGGAAAAGTAGGCGTCAGCCAGCTCTTGGATAGGACTAATTACTTATCTACGTTAAGCCACCTCAGGAGGGTTGTATCCCCATTAAGCCGAAGCCAACCCCACTTTGAGGCCCGCGACCTCCACGCGACGCAGTGGGGCAGGATATGTCCAAACGAATCCCCAGAGGGGCCCAACTGCGGGCTCGTCAAGAACCTGTCCTTGATGGCTCGCATAACAGTGGGCGTTGATGAAATTGAAATGGAGGGCAAGCTTTACGAGCTCGGGGTCGTTCCAATTCAGAGAGCTAGAAAGGAGGAGAGGGCCAAGCCGGAGCATGAAAGAGGGAAGAGAGCTAAGGTATTCCTTAATGGCAGGCTTATCGGCGTACACGAAGATCCTCACTTCTTAGTCAACTACATAAGGGAGGAAAGGAGGAAGGGGAAGTTAAGCCCAGAAGTCGGTGTAGCATGCATAGAGACCGAGCACATCAAGGAGGTCTACGTGAACTGTGACGGCGGGAGGATAGTCAGGCCACTCATAATAGTCAGGGAGGGCAAGGTCCTAGTAACTAGAGAGCACGTGGAGAAGCTGAGACGCGGAGAGTGGAAGTGGGACGACTTCATAAAGAATGGACTGATCGAGTACTTGGACCCCATGGAGGAGGAAAATGCCTACATAGCCCTGAACCCCGAAGACGTAACGCCCGAGCACACTCACCTCGAGATAATGCCCACGGCAATATTCGGTGTGTGCGCCGGAATAATACCCTACGCTGAGCACAACCAATCTCCGAGGAACTCCTACGAAGCCGCCATGGCCAAGCAAGCCCTAGGCCTTTCCTGCGCGAACATACTGATGAGGATGGACTCCAGAGGCCACTTGTTGCACTACCCGCAGAAGCCGCTCGTCCAAACGAGGTTGCTAGACATGATAGGATATAATGAAAGGCCATCGGGTCAAAACATGGTCGTTGCGGTATTGACGCTCACAGGCTACAACATTGAAGACGCCCTCGTCTTCAGCCGGGCAGCGGTCGACAGAGGTCTGGCGAGGTCCACCTTCTTCAGGACCTATGAGGCGGAGGAGAGGAAGTATCCAGGAGGAGAGGAGGACAGAATTGAGAGGCCCCCACCCAACGTCAGAGGTTACAGAGCTGGAGAGGTGTATAGATTCTTAGGGGAAGACGGGATAGTCGAAGTCGAAGCGCAAGTACGTGGAGGAGACGTCTTAATAGGAAGGACTAGCCCGCCGAGGTTCATGGGCGAGTACAGAGAGTTCGAGGTATCTGGAAGGGTTAGGCGAGAGACTTCGGTGGACATGAGGCATGGAGAGACAGGAGTCGTCGATGCAGTCTTAATCACTGAGTCGAGCGAGGGGAATAAGCTGGTTAAAGTTAGGGTGCGTGATCTGAGGGTTCCGGAGCTCGGCGACAAGTTCGCCTCGAGGCATGGCCAGAAGGGAGTTATAGGCCTCTTGCTCCCACACGAGGATCTCCCGTTTACTGAGGAGGGCATGGTGCCCGACGTAATAATTAATCCGCACGCGTTTCCGTCCAGAATGACCATAGGGCAATTATTGGAGTCTTTGGCAGGAAAGGTGGCGGCGCTCAAGGGGGTATTTGTCGACGGCTCTACGTTCTACGGCGCAAAAGAGGACGAGCTGAGGAAGGAACTGAAGGGGCTCGGCTATAGCCCCACGGGTTGTGAGGTAATGTACGATGGTGTGACTGGCGAAATGTACAAAGTCCCCATATTCATAGGTATCGTGTACTATCAGAAGCTACACCACATGGTTGCAGACAAGATGCACGCTAGAGCAAGAGGGCCCGTCCAGATACTTACGCGCCAACCGACTGAGGGAAGGGCGAGGGAGGGAGGCTTGAGGTTTGGAGAGATGGAGAGAGACTGCCTAGTAGCCCATGGAGCCGCAGCCCTGTTAAAAGACAGGTTGCTAGAAGAGTCTGACAGGACGACGGTTTACGTGTGTGAGAACTGCGGGCTGATCGCTTACTATGATGCCATAAGCGACAAGTACAAATGTCCTCTCTGCGAGGAAAAAGCCAAGATAGCTCAAGTAACGATGTCTTATGCTTTCAAGCTCTTGCTCCAAGAGCTCATGAGTCTAGGCATATATCCGAGGCTTAAGGTGGGTTAATGATGTTAATACCTCAAAAGAAGCTTAAGGCGATCTCCTTTGGCCTCTTATCGCCAGATGTTATAAGGAAGATCTCGGTGGGAAGTGTAATAACGCCGGATACTTACGAGGAAGATGGAACCCCCATAGACACGGGACCCATGAGCTTGAGGCTGGGCACTATAGATCCAACTCAGAAGTGTAAGACTTGTGGGAATAGGGTCGGTCAATGCCCCGGCCACTTCGGACACATAGAGCTAGCCAAACCCGTAATTCATGTGGGCTTTGTTAAAATAATATACCAGCTCTTGCAATCCACGTGTTGCAAGTGTGGGAGGTTGCTCCTCCCTCGAAAAGACATAGACAGGGTTAAGAAGATAATGAAAGAGAGGCCGAGGCTCTGGGCGATAATCAAAAGCAGAGTCGTGACCAAAGTTTTGAAGAAGGCCATGAAGGCCATGGAGTGCCCGCACTGCGGAGAAGAGCAAGTCAAAGTTCGCCTAGAGAGGCCGACCACGTTCTATGAAAAGACGAAGAGCGGTGAGAGGAAGATCACGCCCGACGTCATAAGGACGCGATTAGAGAAGATACCCGATGAAGACTATGAGGTCCTAGGCTTCAACCCCAAGACCTCAAGGCCTGAGTGGATGGTCTTAACGGTCCTCCCCGTGCCCCCCGTGACAGTAAGGCCATCGATAACCCTCGAGTCTGGCCTCAGGTCTGAGGACGACTTGACACACAAGATAGTGGACATCATAAGGATAAACGAGAGGCTCAAAGAGCAAATAGACATGGGCGCGCCGATGGCCATAATAGAAGAGCTGTGGGACTTGCTCCAATACCACGTCACAACGTACTTCGACAACGAGGTCTCTGGCATACCGCCCGCCAGACATAGATCCGGCAGAGTGCTAAGAACCTTAGCTCAAAGGCTCAAGGGCAAGGAGGGCAGGTTCAGAAGCAGCCTGTCGGGCAAGAGGGTCGACTTTTCAGCTAGGACCGTGATATCGCCAGACCCCAACTTAAGCATAAATGAGGTGGGCGTGCCGATCGAGGTAGCGAAGATCTTGACCATCCCTGAGAAAGTGACGCCGTGGAACATAGACGAGTTAAGAGAGCTGGTCATAAGGGGGCCCTATGAGCACCCAGGCGCGAACTACATCATAAGGCCCGATGGGAGGAGGATAGACCTTCGATACGTAAAAGATAGGAAGGCCGTGGCCGAAGCGCTGGCGCCGGGCTACATAGTTGAGAGACACATAAGGGATGGAGACATAGCGCTCTTCAACCGACAACCATCACTTCACAGGATGTCGATCATGGCCCACAGAGTTAAGGTGTTGCCTTACAAGACCTTCCGACTAAACTTATGCGTGTGCCCACCGTACAACGCGGACTTTGACGGAGACGAGATGAACCTCCACATCCCCCAGAGTGAGGAGGCCAGGGCCGAGGCCTTGACACTGATGCTCGTCGAGCAACAAATACTGTCACCGAGATATGGAGGTCCAATAATCGGCGGGACTCAAGACTACATACTCGGCGCCTTCTTGTTATCGCAGAAGTGCACTTTTTTGAGCGAGGAGGAAGTGCAACGACTTCTCTTCTTGGCCGATGTAACGGAGTTGCCAGAGCCCGCTATAATAAAGCCCAAGAAGCTTTGGACTGGGAAGCAAGTCATAAGCGCTCTATTGCCCAAGGGCTTGAACTACACCTTGAGAGCCTCGGCATGTAGGAAGTGTGGCGAGTGCAAGAAATTCGACTGCCCATACGACGCATATGTCGTCGTGGCCAATGGCGAGCTCGTAGCTGGCGTGATAGACAAGAAGTCCATAGGTGCAGGAGAGCCTGAGTCGTTGCTTCACAGAATAATAAAAGATTTTGGAATAGGCAAGGGATCGTGGTTCTTAGATCGTGCATTTAAAGTCTTCTTAAATTACGCTTTCTTCCATGGCTTTACCATGAACCTCGACGACGTTGTCCTCCCCGTAGAGGTTATTGACGAAATACGAAGAATGTTGAGAGGTGCGGAGGTTAAGGTAGAAGAGCTTATAGAGAAATACAAGAGGGGAGAGCTTGAGCCAATGCCAGGTAAAACCCTCGAGGAGACCTTAGAAACACTGATTCAGGAGGTATTGAGCAATGCTAGAGACAGCGTTGGCAAGCTGGCCGCTCAGTACTTGAAACCCGCAAGCAATGCGCTTATGATGGCCAGATCAGGCTCACGAGGATCCATGCTCAATCTAACCCAGATGGCGGCAAATGTCGGTCAACAAACCGTTCGAGGGGAGAGGATTTTGAGGGGCTACTTCGAGAGGACGTTGCCCCACTTCAAGAGGGGGGACCTAGGGGCCGCCGCGCGGGGCTACGTTTACTCCAGCTTCAAGAGGGGGCTTAGCCCGCTTGAGTTCTTCTTTCACGCTATGGGCGGGCGCGAGGGATTGGTCGATACAGCCCTCAGGACTTCGCAAAGCGGCTACATGCAACGCAGGCTCATAAACGCCCTACAGGACTTGCACGTAGAGTACGACGGTACTGTGAGGACAGCCGACGACAGGATAGTCCAGCTGATGTATGGAGAGGACGGGGTCGATCCCTCCAAGAGCGATCATGGAAAAGCTGTCAACATAGAAAAGACTATAGAGAAGGTCTTGGGGGTCGCGGCCCTAAAATGAAGGCTAAGAAGATCACGTTAGAGGAGTTAAAGAAGAAGCTAGAGGAGTACTCGTCAGAGCTTCCGAGGTCAATAATCCAAGAGCTCGAAGAAAAGTTGACCAAGATAATGGACAAGCTGACTAAGAGCGACGTCGAGAAAGTTGTGGGTGAGGTGATTAGGCAGTACAGGGAGGCCCTAGTTGAGCCCGGTGAGGCTGTCGGCACTGTCGCAGCTCAATCCATAGGAGAGCCGGGAACCCAAATGACCTTGAGGACCTTCCACTTCGCCGGCGTCAGAGAACTCAACGTCACGTTGGGCCTACCACGCCTCATAGAGGTCCTCGATGCAAAAAGGACGCCCTCGACCCCCTTAATGAGGATAGAGTTAGACGAGAAGGCGAAGTACGACAGGGCCAAGGCAGAGGAGCTGGCGAGGAAGATACTACACGTGACCATAGAGAACGTTGCAAGTAGCATAAGCATAGACTTCGGCCAGCAGATGATATACCTACAATTAGACGAGGAGCTCATGAAGGACAAGAGGGTTACGCTGGACATGGTAATTAACGCCTTAAACAAACACAAGATAGGGACCATCGAGGGCATCGCAGAGAGGGAGGAAGAAACGCCAGATGGAAAGAGGAGGAAAATTATCGAAATAGTCATAACCGTGCCTGAAGGGGTAGAGTCCTCAAAGATGATAAAACTCAGGCAAAAGATACTAGGCATAAAGCTAAAGGGGATAAAGGGGCTTAAGAGGGTGGTAGTTAAAGAGGTGTCTAAAGGAGGAGAAACTTATTACTACCTCGAGGTCGAGGGCTCGAACCTCCAAGGTATCTTTAACAACTTAGATGAATTAGAGGGCATCGATCCAACAAAGGTCATGACCAACAACATACACGAAATAGCCGAGGTCTTAGGAATCGAAGCTGCTAGGACTGCCATCATAAATGAGGTCATGGGCGTGCTTAGGGAGCAAGGTCTCGACGTTGATGTGAGGCACGTGATGTTGGTCGCGGATTTAATGACCTTGACAGGTAAGGTGAGGCAGATAGGAAGGCACGGAATAAGCGGTGAAAAGGCTAGCGTCTTAGCAAGAGCGGCGTTTGAGGTGACGACTAAGCATTTATTAGAGGCTGGTGTGAAGGGTGAGGAAGATCCTCTAACTGGTGTGATAGAAAACGTCGTGGTGGGACAGCTAATACCTATCGGGAGCGGCATGGTCGAACTTAGAGTGAGGCATGGAGGTGAGTGAGGCTGTGACTTTGGACAGAGAGCTAAAGGTTGCGCTGAAGACGGGGAGGGTCGTGTTCGGTAGCAGAGAAGTTTTAAAGCTGGCAAGTGCTGGTAAAGGAAAGTTAGTGGTAATTGCCTCTAACTGTCCCGAGCTCATAAGAGAGCAAATAGAGTACTATGCCAAGTTATCTGGCATACCGATATACCACGCGCCTTACACAAATGTGGAGATTGGAGAGATGTGTCAGAGAAAGCACCCGATCTCATCGCTATTGGTGTTAGAGGAGGGAGAATCCGAGATCCTAAAACTTGTGGAGCGATAGGGTGATAGCGTGCCGAGCATAAGGTTGTCCGACGAAGAAATGAGGTATATAGCGCTCTTCGAAAGCATAACAGGGGCTACTGCTAAGGACTGCGTAATAGACGATGACACCAACAGAATAATCTTCGTGATAAAGAAAGGAGATATGGGGATGGCCATAGGAAAAAACGGTGTAAATATTAAGAGGGCCACGAAGCTCATAGGAAGACCTGTCGAAGTTGTAGAAGCCGGAGACAGCCCTGAAGAGCTTATCAAAAATGCGCTCTTTCCGGCCAAAGTGCATGCAGTTAAGATATCTAAGGATACCTCTGGAAGGCTAGTTGCTCACGTCGCCGTAGATCCAAAAGATAAGGGGTTGGCAATAGGGAGGGACGGCCTCAAGATTCGGAGAGCGAGGATCTTGGCCAAGAGGTACTTTGACATAGTCAACGTCATAATAAAGTAGCAGAGATCAAAGGATTTAAAGCAAAACAAATATACAAGTCCTCTTCGACCTCTATTCCAACCCCCTAGTACTCGGTGTGACGCCATGGGTAAGAAGTCGCCTCAAGGGCTGTTTGCTGCCAGAAAGTTGGCGCAAAAGAGGAAGAAGTTCAGGTGGAGCCAGCGAGAGTACAAGAGAAGAGTGTTGCGACTAGATGAGAAGGTCGACCCCCTCGAAGGGGCGCCGATGGCGCGAGGCATAGTCCTCGAGAAAGTGGGCGTCGAGAGCAGACAGCCCAACTCAGCCGTTAGAAAGTGCGTTAGGGTTCAGCTCATCAAAAACGGCAAGCAAGTAACGGCATTCGTCCCGGGGGACGGCGCGCTGAACTACATAAATGAGCACGACGAAGTGATAATAGCCAGAATAGGCGGACCTCAGGGAAAGTCTCTCGGTGATATCCCTGGCGTTAAGTTTCAAGTGATAAAGGTCAACGGCGTGAGTCTTAAAGCAATTTTGCAAGGTAAAAAGACCAAGCCGACGAGGTAAGGAGCTTGCCCAGAAAGACCGCGAAAGTTAAGGAAGAGAAGGTAAGTGGGCCGTTAAAGGTGGGAATAGAGCCGACGGAGATCAAATTGTTCGGTAAATGGACGTTCCACGACGTCGAAGTGAAAGATCCCGGCTTGAAGAGGTACATTTGTTTAAAGCCGGTCTTCCTCCCACATACCGAGGGCAGACACGAGCACAAAAGATTTGGCAAGGCCGAGGTCCCCATAGTCGAGAGGTTGATAAATAAGCTCATGAGGCCAGGGAAGAATGCTGGTAAAAAAGCACTAGCAACAAACATCGTTAGAAACGCCTTTGAGATAATACACCTAAAGACGGGTAAAAACCCCATACAAGTCTTAATTGAGGCGATAGAGAGAACTTCGCCGAGAGAGGAGACCACAAGAATAGCCTATGGCGGAATAGTCTATCACCAGTCCGTTGATGTCTCGCCACAAAGAAGAGTAGACCTGGCGCTTAGGTGGTTAACTGAGGGGGCTAGACTTGCCTCTTTCAGCAACCCGAAGACCATAGACGAGTGCCTCGCTGATGAGATCATAGCCGCGGCTCAAGGCGATCCCAAGAGCTACGCGATAGCCAAGAAGGACGAGGTCGAAAGGATAGCTATGGCCTCTAGATGACGATGGCCACTACGCATAGGGTTTAAAAGGGCCCAGCTCAAAGAGGTAGGGTTAAGTCCTATCAGTGAAAAGCTTATTAAAGGGGTTTTGATCTGGAGTTTACGCTATAGGTAAGTAATCCATGGTGGTGTGGGGATGTCATCGGAGAAGGAACACTTGAACTTAGTGATCATAGGGCACGTGGACCACGGGAAGTCTACCCTAGTGGGGCACTTACTGTATTTGTTGGGGCAAGTGGACGAGAGGAAGCTGAAGGAGATAGAAGAAGAGGCCAAGAAGATGGGCAAAGAGAGCTTCAAGTTCGCGTGGATACTCGACACCTACAAAGAGGAGAGGGAAAGAGGACTGACCATCGACTTGTCGTTCTACAAAATCGAGACCAAGAAGTACGTCTTCACGCTCATAGACTGCCCAGGCCACAGAGACTTCATTAAGAACATGGTCACGGGGACGTCTCAAGCTGATTGCGCCTTGCTAGTAATCTCGGCGAAGAAGGGCGAGGCCGAGGCTGGCATGGGCCCTGCGGGCCAAACAAGGGAACACGCCTTTTTGGCTAAGACTATGGGCGTAAATCAAATGGTTGTGGCAATAAACAAAATGGACGATCCCACAGTCAACTGGAGCCAAGAGAGGTACAATGAGGTCAAGGACGCTGCTTCGAAAATGCTGAAGATGTTTGGCTACGACGTCGGCAAGATACACTTCATACCGGTTTCGGCGTGGACAGGAGACAACTTGATAGAGAGGAGCAAGAACATGCCTTGGTACAAGGGCCCCACGCTCATCGAGGCCCTGGACGCCTTCGTGCCTCCGCCAAAGCCTATCGATAAGCCGCTCAGGATTCCAATTCAAGACGTCTATTCGATAACTGGCGTTGGCACGGTTCCCGTCGGGAGAGTTGAGACCGGGGTCTTAAAGGTAGGCGATACTGTGGTCTTCATGCCGGCCAACAAAAAGGGCGAAGTGAGGTCTATAGAGACGCACCACGTGAGGATCGAGAGGGCGATCCCAGGGGACAACATAGGCTTTAACGTCAGGGGGGTCTCTAAGGGCGAGATCAAGCGAGGAGATGTATGTGGACATCCAGACAACCCGCCCACGGTCGCCGAAACCTTCGTCGGAAGAATATTCGTCTTGTACCACCCAACCGCCATAGCTAAAGGCTACACCCCAGTGGTTCACGCTCACACGGCCAGCGTCGCTTGCAAGTTTGAGGAGATACTACAGAAAATAGATCCCAGGACCGGAGCTGTCGTGGAGGAGAAACCGCAGTTCATAAAGCAGGGCGACGCCGCAATAGTGAGGTTCAGGCCGATAAAGCCGCTCTGCATCGAGAAGTACTCCGAGATCCCGCAACTAGGAAGATTTGCCATCAGAGACATGGGCAGGACGATAGCGGCCGGGGTAGTAATCGACGTGGCCCCAGCCAAGCTCTCTTAAGCTTTAAAAACCAATTTTTATTTTTGGAGGTTCTCCAATAATGGTCAGGAAGGCCAGAATAAGGCTTTCGAGCCCAAACCTCGAAGACCTGCAACGGGTCTGCGAGGAGATAAAGGCCATATCTCAGAGGACGGGCGTGAGAATCAGGGGACCGATACCATTGCCCACGAAGAGGCTTATTGTGACTACTCGTAAAGCGCCTTCGGGACAAGGTTCGCACACGTTTGATCACTGGGAGATGAGAATTCACAAGAGGCTCATCGATATGGATGCGGAGGACAGAGCCCTCAAGTCGCTTATGAGGGTCAGAATACCCGATAGCGTTCACATCGAGATAGAGCTGATATAAGCTCGATGTAAGCTTGTGCCCTTTGGAGTTTTTCAAGTTCTTCCAAGTCTAAAGCTCTTAGCTTAGCTATCCAGCCCTCATCGTAGGGGCTTGCGTTCACGAGCCATGGCTCTCTTACAAGTCTGGTGTTAAACTCTATTACTTCGCAGTCTATCGGAGAGGGCACTGGTATTATCGCCTTCACGGACTCCAACCAAGCTATGGGGCTCTCTCTCTCCACGACTTCGCTGTCCGAGAACTCTACGTTGATTACGGTCCCTAGCTCTCTTTGTAGATAGTCTGTCACGCCGACTACGGCTGCGCCGTTTTGTACCCTAGCCCACACGTGTCCCTTAGAGTATAAAAGGGTTGAGGGGATCTCGTAGTTCATGGCTCTTATAGCGTTCACTTTATCACTTTTTCAGCTCCCGAACCTCTATCGATATGGGATTTTGGCTGAGCGTCGAGGAGCATCTGGGACACTTTCCATCAAACTTCTTGACTATGTCTCTTGGCGGGACGAGCTCGTTGCCCCTATAGAGCACGTAGCCGCACTTCGCACACTTTACTATTTCAGGCAAGTCGAAACACCATATTCTTACTTGGACACCTGCTCATAAGCCTTAATTTACTTCGTAAAGTAAAACCGATGGAACTTAAAGTTATCATTCGTAATCTGAGGGGTCTCTTACCCCATCTTCGGTTATCTCGAACAAAGCCTCGCCCTCTGGCAAGTAAGGGGAGTCGACTAACCTCGCGATGCGCTTAGAGCCCCTAAGCTTCTTCAAAAATACTCTCGCCCCTGGTACGTGAAAGAGGACGTGTCCACCGACGGCGGCAATGGGATCACCAAAAACCACGTCAGGTCGAGCCATCACTTGGTTGGTCACGACGACCGCTATTTCGTAGCTGTAAGCTAGTCTGGAGAGAGAGTGCAGGTGTTTATTGAGCTTTTGTTGCCTCATGACCAAGGTCTCTCGCCCTGGGTATTCAGCTCTGAAAAATCCTGTCACGCTGTCTACGACCAGAAGCTTCACGTTCTTTTCACCTATTACGTCTTTCGCTTGGTCGACTATTAGCATCTGATGGTCCGAATTGTACGCCCTGGCCACTATTATGTTCTTAAGCGTCTTCTGGGGATCCAGCCCAAGCGCTCGACTCATGGAGACTATCCTCTCAGGCCTGAAAGTGCCTTCACAGTCAACGTACACCGCCGAACCTTCAAGGCCTCCTCTGTCTCTCGGGAGCTGGACGTTGACGCATAGCTGGTGGCATATTTGGGTCTTCCCCGATCCATATTCTCCATAGAACTCGGTTATTATCTGAGTCTCGACGCCGCCTCCCAACAGCTTATCTAAGTTCTTACTCCCGGTCGTTATTCTTGCGACCCTCATTCTCTTCTCATATAGTTCATCCGCCGTCTTAAATCCTAAGTCCAGCGCTTCGCGGGCCGCGCTTATGATCCTCTGGCTCGCTGACAAAGAAAGGCCAGTGACTGAGGCTACTTCTTGAGGGAGGGCTGCCGCGAGGGCCTCGATAGTACCAAACCCAGCTAGCACTAGTTTGTCGGCTATAGTCGAGCTCACGCCTGGGAGATCCGTTAGCTCCCTCGGCCTCCTTGGCTTCTCAGACATCTCGCCACACTTCACTTTAACTTATCTCGAACCGGAATAAAGAGTTTATTAAAAGCAGATCCCTCAGAGAATAGGTCTTTAATCGTATCGACGGTTGCCAACCTTAACCCTGCGTTGCCCGATCCCTTATCTCTGAGGTTTGCGTCTCGTGAGATCTCTTAGAGGTTAAAAAGGCTTTTGCCTCATTTTGAGGAGATAAGCGACGTAATTGCTCGAGACGTGTAGTATAGGGGTCGCTATCAATATTACAACGAGCTGATCCAGAGTTGGAGCGTAGCCTGCGATGTAGCTGAGGAGCAGAGCCACTAGCATGAAGGAGTATTGGTCGAGGAAAGGGGCTGGTTCGCCTTGAGCTATATCGAGCCTACGCTTTATGAAGGAGCCTAGCGCGTCGCCCATCATGGCCCCAAAGCCCATCAAAAGACCTCTCACTGGGTCACTTATCACGAGACCTGTGGCGAAGCCCGCGAAAACGCCGGCCACAAAGCCCTCTATGGACTTGCTGTCTCCTAGGACCCTTTTGCCGTCGAGCCAGCTTTTACCCATGTCCATTGGCCGCCTCCTACGAAGAATTTTGGACAGAATGAGGGGGGTCATATTAGCTATGTAAGCTGGTAGCGCAAAGAGTATGGCGCCAACCACTACTTCGAGGCCATAGGCAAGGTCCATTTAATCAACCTCTTCCAGGAGGCCATCCGCTACGCGGGCTATGACTTCGACTTTAGACTCTCGGCCACGAACCTTCAAAAGGGATATCTTCCTCTGGTGGGGGAGGTCGGTCTTGAGCAAGGAAATTATGTTGTCCGACCAGTAAGTGAGTATGTTCGAAGCTACAAGGTCATTGAAAACTTCCTCGCCTGCTGGAGGGCTCTTTAGGCGACTCGTCAACACTACCCACTTTTTAAAGTCAATGACGTACTTCTTCAAAATTGCGGCTATTTGATTTAGCTTCTTATTGTGGATGACTATTTCTCGCCTGTTTTCCACCCTAAGGGACCTGTAGGGAGCAGTGAACGTATCGAAAACCACTAAGTCGTGGTTTAAGCGTCCGAGCTCAATCTCTCTCACGATCTTGGCCAAGTCGTCTAAACTCCTTAGATGGGCTACGCGGAACTTTGATAGCAAAGTACTTGGTGGCACCCCCTGTCTCCTCATAAGTAGCTCGATGCGTGGATAAGGGAAAAGGCCATCAGTGTACGCGTAGAGGACTTTGAGATCGTCGAGGCAACTTCTCAACACTAATTGTAAGGCTAACGCCGTCTTACCTGAGCCCGGTTCGCCACAAAATAGCGTTAGCTCGCCTTCTCCCAACCCGCCTTCAAGGGCCTCGTCAATTCTCGGTAACCCTAGCTTAAGCCTTATGAGAGACACCTCTAGGTGGATATTGTGGTATGCTAAATAAAGCTTAGAAGTGGGAAAATTTTAAGGCTATGGTGAAGGCCTTGCGGGGATAGGTGAGTATGAAGAGGATTAAAGAGAGACGTGGCACCATGTTAAGAATCGAGGGGCCTGCGGGCTTACGAGTACTAGAGGGCGCTGTCTCAATTTTGGGCTCCGTAATTAAGCCTAAGGGTCAGGCAGTAATACCAAAATATAAGTCGTTGGTCGTCGAGTTCATAGAAGATTCCACGATAGAGCTTCGTCTGGGCGGTGATGCCAAGGTGGAGGCGCTGTCAGAAGACGTAATTCCGGCGGAATGGAGGGTCGCCGCTGAATCGATAGTCTCTCAGGGCTCTAGACCCCTAAGTTGTGTAGTCTTGGGGGACGTCGATAGCGGCAAGACCCTCTTCTGCACATACCTCGCTAACTGCGCGGTCGCTAGAGGGCTTAAAGTCGGAATAATAGATAAGGATCCAGGGCAAACGGAGATATCCGTACCAACGACCGTAGGTCTCGGCATAATAGAAGAACCCGTATACTCTCTCGAAAACGTGGAGGCCGTTTCAGCTCGATTCGTGGGTTCAGTATCTCCAGCCAATGTAATACAGAGGATCATAGCTGCGACGAAGGAGCTCTACGACGAAGCGTTGAAGAGAGGGAGCGATCTCATAATCATCAACACTAGTGGTTGGATTAATGGCCGAGGGGCGCGTGAGCTGAAGTACAGCATTATTGCAACCATACGCCCGAACTATTTGGTTTTAATCCAAAGAACCAATGAAGTGGAGCACTTGGTTAAGCCCTTCGAGAAGAGCCACATCAACATAATTAGAGTGAGGCCATCGCCAGCGGTAAGGCTCAAGACCAAAGAGGAAAGGAAGGCGAGGAGAGAGTCCATCTACAGAAATTACTTCGCAAACGCCAAGGTCAGAAAAGTTAGCCTGACAAGCGTAAAGCTCATGTATGCTTTGCTCGCGACGGGAGCGGTGCTGAGTAAAGAGGGCCTAGAAAGGTACAGCGAGGAGTTGGGGCTGGATTTGATTTATGGCGAGGAGGGCAGGGATTCCCTCTTTCTCGTGAACAGAACACCCGTAGAGGGCAGAGCCAAAACCGAGAGGGAGGTAGCGGAGAGGTACGGGAAGGAAGAGGTGACTATAACGTGGCCCGGCGAAGAGAAGGGGCTCATCGTCGGCCTTCTAGGCCCTGATCTCTCGTACTTGGGGCTTGGGTTAATTCGTGAGATAGACTACTTAAAGAGGGTCATGGAGCTCCTAACGCCGGTCGAAGAAACAATAAGTGCAATTCAGGTGGGCCTGATCAAGCTTGACGAGGACTTCAGAGAAGTCGCAAAATATGATAGGACACGTTTATAAAAAGCCCCTTCTCAGCTTATCCGGGTCATCGAGATGGGCGATCACTTGTTCATAACAGTCGTCGGCTACGACAAGCCAGGAATAGTTGCTGGCATAACTTCCGCGATAGCCGAGGCTAACGGTAACATAAAATCCATCAGGGCCTCCACGTTGTCTGACCTCTTCGTCATGAACATGGTAGTCGACGTCAGCAAGATAAGTTGTAGCAGAGAGGAGCTCATTGGGAGGTTAAAAGAGAGGGCGTTAAGGATAGGCGTCGGCATAGCGATAGAGGACGAGGAGGGCAGATCCAAGACTAAGAAGCTCATAGCCTTTGACATGGACGGCACAATCCTAGAGGTAGAGGCGATAGACGAGATAGCCAAGCGAGCAGGAGTCCAAGACAAAGTCGCTGAGCTCACCAAGAAGGCCATGAATGGAGAGATAGACTTCACCTATGCGTTGAAGGAGAGGGTGAGGCTTCTAAAGGGCCTCCCAGTTAAAGTCGTGGAAGAGGTGGCTGAGGAGCTCCCGATCTCGAGAGGGGCTGAGGAAGTCGTCAGGAGTCTGAAGAACATGGGCTTCATAACAGTGCTAATAACCGGCGGGTTCGATGTAGTAGCGAAGAAGGTTTCAGAGCGCTTAGGTTTCGACTATTGGTTTGCAAATAAACTTGGAGTGGAGGACGGCAAGTTAAATGGCGAGGTTGAGATCTTGGTCTCAGGCGGGGAGTCAAAGCTTGAGATCCTCAAGAAGGTGGCAGAGGCCCACGGTATAGACCTCGAGGAGTGCGCAGCTGTTGGTGACGGGGCCAACGACTTGCTAGTACTCGAGAAGGTCGGCTTGGGCATAGGATTTAAACCCAAGCCTATAGTTGAGGAGAGGGTGAGGGCCGTGGTCAGCATAGGCGACATGAGGACCATTCTCGCGCTAATAGCGAGTGGAAGACTCAAAGAGGGTGAGGGAAGGAGTTGAAGAGGTTAAAGTTGCCCACGGCCATGGCTACTCAGCACCCCGATTCTGCCTCCAAGGCCTTTACGTCGCAGGATGAGGTGGACGAAGCGCTACGCGACCTCTCGCCAGCAGAAATGGGCGGGTTTGAGTGCGATGAAAAGATGGTCGACTTCGAGGGAAAGCTGACTGCTTACGGGCAGATGAGATGGATAATAGAGAAGGTCACGTCGTCCCTCGACTTAGTCCCGGGCGAGGACTTCTTGATAACCCCGAGGATACCTTCTGAGAGGCTCGAAGAGGCTGAGAGGCAGATAATGGTCGTCTGGGCCGCCGTCGCCGCCAACAAGTTCTCGTACGAGGTCTCCGCTAGGCAGTCCATTAAGTACCTCGTAGCGCCGATGGTCGAGAGCTCGCGAGAGCTCCTTGTGACCCATAGGAGGATACAAAAATTGTTGAGATTGGGCCAAGAGGAGCTGGGCCTACCATCGACGTGTAGCATGAGGCTCATACCCCTATTCGAAGACGTCGTGAAACAACTCCACTGCGATGAAATAGTCGAGGGCTACAGGAGGCTCTTGCTCAAGGAGCTCGGAGAGTACGAAGATCACTTCAGGGTCTTTTTGGGAAAGTCCGATGCCGCTATGACCTACGGCCACGTGGCCTCGATCCTCGCGATAAAGGTAGCCCTTTCAAGGCTCGAAAAATGGAGGCAAGAGGTCCACGTAGAGGTCCGCCCGATAATAGGTGTTGGCCTATTGCCTTTCAGGGGCCACTTAGCCCCATGGAACGTAGAGAACTTCATTAGCGAGTACAAAGGATACCACACCGTGACCATACAGACGGGGTTGAGGTACGATATACCTCATGAAGAGGGCGTGAAGGTCGTTAGGCGTGTGAAGAGCGAGTCGGGCCACGTCCCCGAGGTCTATGACGTAGAGGAGGAGAAGGAGCTTGTAGAGGCCATAAGGGCTTTCGCACGTAGCTACTTCGAGACGCTACTGGAGGTGGCCACCACTATCTGTTTGATAGCCGACGTAATCCCTGAGAGGAGGGAGAGGATGACGAGGGAGAGCTATCCGCGGCCAGTGGCTGGACCGCTAAAGCTAATAGCCGACAAGGCGCTCTATGAAAAGCTGCCCAGCGGCGAGGTCAAGCTTCCTAGAGCGATAAAGTTCACCGCCTCGTGCTATATGCTCGGAGCGCCCCCTGCAATTATAGGCACTGGAAGAGCGTTGAAGGCGTTGAGGAAAGAGAAGGGGGAGGACTTCGTAGAGAACTTGATTAAGAAGTACGTTAGAGGCTTGGAGGGCGACGTGGTATTCGAGTTCAACTTCCTGAATTTAGAGGTCGCGCGAGAGAGATTGAGCAATGCGACCTACGCCAAAATATTGGAGGACGTTGAGGAGATATCCCGTTACTTCAAGGTGAGAGAGGGGGATGTCGACGAGAAGGGACAACAGCACGCGCTGTTAGTGAAAATGTTTTGGGAGAAAATGGGCAAGCCAGAGGCCGCGGAATATGCCCTGAAGGCCGGCATCATTAGGGGGTCGTTAGGCTAGACGTGGTACGTGGCCACTTTCTCGGTAAAGTCCCTTATGTGCCTCATGTAGAGCTCGTACTCCGCCTTCGACATCGGCTTGATCTTCTTTAACGCTTCCTCGAAGTGGGCCATCGTTATCTTGAGCTCCTCTGCGCGCCTCTTGGCTTCTTCAGGGTTCGGGTACTTGTTCAAGAAGTCGCGGAGAGCTATCATAGCTGCCGTGTTGCATAGCGCCGCTATGTCAGCCCCCGTGTAGCCCTCTGTCAAGCTGACGAGCTTTTGTGGGTCGACGTCCTTGTCGAGCGGCTTACCTCTCAAGTGTATCTTGAATATCTCCTCCCTAGCCTTTGCGTCAGGTAGTGGTACATAGATCAGCCTGTCGAACCTGCCGGGCCTCAAGAGCGCGGGGTCGAGTATGTCGGGCCTATTGGTGGCGGCTATGACCACCACGCCCTTGAGGTCCTCTATTCCGTCCATCTCCGTCAGCAGCTGGTTGACGACCCTGTCGGTGACGTGAGAGTCGCCTATGTCGCTGCCCCTCCTCGGCGCTATCGCGTCTATCTCGTCAAAGTACACGATGCAGGGGGCCGCCTGCCTCGCCTTCCTGAATATCTCCCTTATCGCCCTCTCGCTCTCCCCGACCCACTTGCTGAAGATCTCGGGCCCTTTGACGCTTATGAAGTTAGCCTCGGCCTCGGTC